>Ga0187893_10002576_pt1 | contig 39469 bp, 30 predicted proteins | sample MA1701074metaG_FD_139574 | JGI IMG/M metagenome (GOLD analysis project Ga0187893, IMG submission 139574) | White microbial mat communities from a basaltic lava cave in the Kipuka Kanohina Cave System on the Island of Hawaii, USA - MA170107-4 metaG ...
AAAAGGACTTGTTCAGAACATGATCGGGCAGCAAAAAAGCTCGAATCGCACTCGAATCGCGTTCCCCGAATCGATTTCCATGTGGTCGCAGTCATTCGCGGCTACTTCTTCAGAGATTCCCTAGTCGGCGTAGACGCCCGCCTTCTTGATGATCGGCGCCCACTTGTCGATCTCGGCCTTCACGTGCGCCTGCAATGCGGCGGGCGTCGCCTTGTCGGCCGGATAGGCGGTGGCGCCCAGGTCGGCGAAGCGCTTGTTGACATCCGCGTCCTTGACCGCTGCCTGAAGCGCGGCGACCAGCTTGTCGATCGCGTCCCTGGGCGTGCCCTTGGGCGCGTACAGGCCGTGCCAGATGCCGACTTCGAAACCTTTCAATCCCTGCTCGTCCAGCGTCGGCACGTCCGGCAGCGACGGCACGCGCTTGGCGGAAGTCACGCCGAAGACCCTCACTTTGCCGGCCTTGATCTGGCTGGTGGTGTTGGTGGTCTGGTCGCACATGAAGTCCACCTGGCCGCCGAGCAGGGCGTTCATCGCCGGTCCGGTGCCAGTAAACGGCACCGTGAGCAGGTCGGTCTGGATCGCGCTCATGAACAGCATGCCGCACAGGTGCGAGGCCGCGCCGATGCCGGCGTTGGCGTAGTTGATCTTCTCCTTGTTGGCCTTGATGTAGGCGAGGAACTCCTTGAAGTCCTTGGCCGGAAAATTCTGCCGCGCGATGATGGTCATCGGCACGTCGTTGATCAGGCCGATGTAATCGAAATCGGTGAGCGGATTGAAGCGCAGTTGCCGGTACAGCGCCGGCGTGGTGGCCATGCCGATGTGGTGAATCAGGATGGTGTAGCCGTCGGGCTTGGCATTCTTCACCGTCTCAGGAGCGAGAATTCCGCCCGCGCTCGGCCGGTTCTCGACCACGATGGTCTGGCCGAGCGGCTTGCCCATGGCCTGGGCCGTGACGCGCGCCACCGTGTCGGTGGGGCCGCCGGCCGCGTAGGGCACCAGCAGGTTGATGGGCTTGGCCGGGTATTGCGCGAGCGCATTGCCCGCCGACAAGAGGACCGCGGCGAGCCCGGCATAGAACGTTCGCTTCTCCATGTCCACTCCTCTCATGCGGCAAGCAGGCATTTGCCGTTGTTGATGACGACGATGTTTTCGCGTTGCGGAATGCGGCAGCGAAAAGAAACTATTGTGCCATCTACCCAGAGGTCGGTGGCGATCGAATCGCCCGGATAGACCGGCGCAGAGAAGCGCACATCGAACCCGGTGATGCGCGTGTGGTCATAGGCCGCCACGGATTGCAGGATGGCGCGGCAGGCCACGCCGTAGGTGCACAGGCCATGCAGGATCGGCGCGGAAAAACCGACGCGCCGCGCCAGTTCCGGGTCGGCGTGCAGCGGATTGCGGTCGCCGCTCAACCGGTAGAGGAGCGCCTGGCCGTGGCTGGTCCCCAGCGTGACCGTACTGTCGGGCTTCCGGTCCGGCAGCGCATGCGGCGCGGGGCCCGAGCCGGAAGGCCCGCCGAATCCGCCGTCGCCGCGCGCGAAGGTGACCGAGTTGAGCGTGAACATCGCCTGTCCGTCCGCGGCCGAGCGCGCGGCGGTCTCGGTGTAGATGACGGCGCCCTTGCCGGCGCCCTTGTCGTAGGCCTCGGTGACGCGCGCGCTCGCGACAAGCTCGCCTTCGGCAGGCAGCGGCCGGTGCAGGATCAGGCGCTGTTCGCCGTGCACGACCTTGCTGTAGTCGTAGCCGCAGTCTTTCAGCAGCGGTATCCGCGTCAGCACGGTTGCCATGGAGGGCACCGTCTTCAGGGCGGGCTGTTCAAAAACGTAGGGCAACTCGTTCTTGTCGAGCGGATCGGCGCCCATGCCGATGCCGATCGCGTAGAGCATGGTTTCGCGGTCGGTGTATTTGAAGCGATCGCCCTCGCGCTTCAGTTGCATCAATTTCTCGTAGTTCAGTGCCATCGCGCTCTCAGTCGAGCTCCATGCCGTCCATGCCGGAGTTGCGCCGCGCTTTCGGCAGCATCTCGCGCAGCAGCCGGCCCGCCTCGACCGGGTCGGCGACCTGCGGCACTTCGGCGCCGCGCCGCCAGCCCTCGCACACGGCGATGCGCCCGACGCCGGCCTGGATCACGCGGCCGGTGATGTCCTGCGCCACCTCGCTCGCAAGGTAGGCGACCACCGGCGAGACCCATTTCGGATCGCGCATGGCGCGCTGCTCCGGGGTCAGCGCGCGCAGGCCCTCGGTCATGCGCGTCTGCGCCGAGGGCGAAACCGCGTTCACCGTGACGCCGATGCGCTGCAGCTCGCGCGCCGCGATGATGGTGAACGCGGCGATGCCCGCCTTGGCCGCGCCGTAATTGCTCTGCCCGACGTTGCCGTAGATGCCGGAGGTCGAGGTGGTGTTGATGATGCGGCCCATGACCGGCTCGCCGGTCTTCTTGTGCAGCTCGCGCCAATGCGCCGCCGCATGCCGCGACGGCGCGAAAGTGCCCTTCAGGTGCACCTGGATCACGGCGTCCCACTCCTCCTCGCTCATATTGACGAGCATGCGGTCGCGCAGGATGCCGGCGTTGTTGATGACGATGTCGAGCTTGCCCCAGGCTTCGAGCGCGTGCTCCACCATATGCTTCGCGCCCGCCCAGCTGCTGACGTCGTCGCCGTTGACGACGGCGTCTCCGCCGGCTTGCTCGATATCGGCGGCGGTCTGCGCCGCGAACGAGACGTCGCGCCCCGTCCCGTCGACGTTCGCGCCCAGGTCGTTGACCAACACCTTCGCGCCGTTTGCCGCCAGCAGCAGCGCATGTTCGCGGCCGAGGCCGCGGCCGGCGCCGGTGACGATCGCAACCCTGCCTTCGCACAATCGCGTCATGGCCGGTTCAGGCTCCGCCGAATTCCGGTTTTCTCTTCTCGATGAACGCGGCCACCGCTTCCTTGTGGTCGGCGGTGGCATGCGCGAGCGACTGCATCGCCGCCGAGAGTTCGAGCAGGCTGCCGAGCTGCACGTGCCGGCCTTCGCGAATCAGCCGCTTGGTCATCCGCACCGCGTGCGGCGGATTGGCGGCAATGCGTTCGGCCAGCTTGCGCGCTTCCTTCATCAACTCAGCGTCGGGTACGACCTTGGAGACCAGGCCGCAGGCGAGCGCCTCCGCGGCGCCCAGCATGTCGCCGGTGAACGCCATTTCGCAGGCCTTCGAGTAGCCGACCACGCGCGGCAGCAGCCACGCCCCGCCGTCGCCCGGGATGATGCCGAGTTTCACGAAGCTCTCGGCAAAGCGCGCGCTTTCGGCGGCGATGCGGATGTCGCACATGCAGGCGAGGTCGCAGCCCGCGCCGATGGCCGGCCCGTTGACCGCGCCGATGACCGGTACTTCGAGCCGGTCGAAGGCGAGCGGGATGCGCTGGATGCCGAGCTTGTAGTTGCGCCGCGTCTGTGCCGGCAGGCCGCCGCCGAGGCCCCCGCCGTCGTGCATCTTCTTGACGTTGCCGCCCGAGGAGAAGGCGGTGCCGGCGCCGGTGAGGATGGCGACGCGCGCGCTCATGTCGGCGTTGAGGCGGTCGCAGGCGGCTTCGAGCGCGTCGATCATGTCGTCGCCGGAAATGGCATTGCGGATCTCGGGCGCATTCATCGTCAGCGTGACGATGGCGCCGTCCTGCGCATAGTCGAGCGGTGCGTTCATGGCAAGCTGTGGCTCCCGTCTTGTCCTGAATCAGCGCAATCCGAGACCGCGCGCGATCATGCCGCGCAGGATTTCGCGCGTGCCGCCCCGGATGCTGAAGGAGGGCGCGTTCATCATGGTGTGCGCGAGAACCGTGACGAAGTCCTGCGTCGAAGCGCGGTCGGGCTCGGCGTCGATGAGCTGGCGCGCGATCTCGGGAATCTCCTGCTCGAGCGTGGTGCCGAGATCCTTCACCAGCGCCGCCTGCTGCGCCGGGTTCGCGCCCGCCTGCAGCATGCCCGCGACCGAGCGCGACAGGCGGCGCAGCGTGGTGATGTGCGCGACGACGCGCCCGAGCGCGATGCGCGAGCGCTCCGAGGGATCGGCGCCGAGTACGCGCGTGAGCTCAACGAGCAACGTGAACGAGGACAGGAAACGCTCCGGCCCCGAGCGCTCGAAGGCGAGCTCGCTCGTCACCTGGCGCCAGCCGCCGCCGACTTCACCCAGCACGTTGGCGGCCGGCAGAAAAACGTCCTCGAACACGACCTCGTTGAAATGGTGATCGCCGGAGAGGTTGTGCACCGGGCGGATCGAGATGCCCTGCGTCGCTTTCAGGTCGACGAGGAACTGCGTCAGGCCGCCGTGGCGCTGCTCGCCCGCTTCGCCGGTGCGCGCGAGGAGGATCATGTATTCGGAGCAATGCGCGTTGGAGGTCCACAGTTTCGTGCCATTGATCAGGAAGCCGCCCCCGCCTTTTCCCTTTGCCGCGGCCGCACGCGTGCGCACTGAAGCAAGGTCGGAACCGGAATCGGGCTCGCTCATGCCGATGCAGAACGCGCACTCGCCCGCGGCGATGCGCGGCAGGATCGCCTGCTTCTGCTCTTCGGTGCCGACACGCAGGATGAGCGGCCCGCTCTGGCGGTCCGCCACCCAGTGACCGGTGACCGGTGCCCCCGCGGCGAGCATTTCCTCGAGCACGACGTAGCGCTCGAGCGCGCTGCGCTCATGCCCGCCATAGCGCCTGGGCCAGGTCATGCCGATCCAGCCGCGCGCGCCCATCTTGCGGCTGAACTCGCGATCGTGTCCGCCCCAGGATCCCACGCCCCGGGTGCCGGCACGCTGCGGCAGGTGCTCGGCAAGGAAGGCGCGCACTTCGCCGCGCAGCACTTCGCCCGGCGGAAACGGCGGCGGCGGCGCAAAACCCAGGCTTTCGATTCGGGCCATGCGCTCTATCCCGCCGCCGTGATGCCCTGCCAGAGGCGCGCCGGGCCCGCCGCGGCGACCTCGCCGCCCAATCGCCGCGCCCACCAGGCCTCGTTGCCGAATTCATCGCGCCAGGACCACAGCCGCCGCGTCGAATAGTGCAGGCGATGCTCCTGCGTGAAGCCGATCGCGCCGTGCACCTGGTGGGCGATGGCCGCGCCGATCCCCGCGGCCTCGCCGGCGCGGATCTTCGCCGCCGCCACCGCGATCGAATCGAGGCCCTGCGCCGCCGCCTCGATGGCGGCCTCGGCCGCCGCCGTCGCCGCCGCCGCCTGCCCCGCAAGCACGGCGAGATTCTGCTGCACCGCCTGGAAGCGGCCGATCGGGCGGCCGAACTGCACGCGCTCGCGCGCGTACTGCACGCTCGTTTCGAGGACGCTCTGCAGCGCGCCCGCCATCTGCGCGCTGCGCATCACCGCGCCTAGCGCGCGCAACGCACCCGCGGAAACCGCTGATGCGCCCGCGTGCAGCGATTTCGCCGCCGCGAAAACCAGTTCGTCGCGCGGTTCTCCCGCGACGTTGTGGCCGTCCCGGATTTCACAATCGGCAGCGGCGACGAGCGCGACGAGGCTTCCCGCGCCGGTGTCCGCGAGGACCGCAATCGTGCCGCATTGGCGCGCCCACGGAACGCGGCTCGCGGTGCCATCGATGCGCCAACCCGCGCCATCGCGCTTCGCGCTCAGGGAATCACCGGCGCGCACCGGTGCCACCGTAAGGGGGCCTTCGGGAACCGCGATGCCGGCCGCGGACAGCAGCCAGCCCGCGAGCATGGTTTCGGCGAGCGGTGCGGGCACCGCGTGCCGGCCAGCGCTGATCAGCAGCGACAACGCGTCGGACATTTCCAGCCCGGCGCCGCCGGCGCTCTCGGGAACCAGCGCCGAGGTGTAGCCCGCCTGCGCCAATGCGCGCCACAGCGCTTGCGGGAATTCGCCGCCATCGGCGCGGCGCAGGGTTTCCGCGCTGCAGTGCTTCTCGAACAGGCGCTCGGCCGCCTCGCGGACGAGTTCGCGCGTTTCACTCATGGAAATGGAATACTCTCACGGAATGCTTCCGCTCCAGGGCATCCGCGTCATCGAAGTGGCGCAGAACCTCGCTGGCCCGTACTGCGCGCAGATCCTCGCGCACCTGGGCGCCGACGTGATCAAGGTCGAGCGCGTCGAAGGCGGCGACGACACGCGCGGCTGGGGCCCGCCCTTCCTCGAAGGCGCGGGAAGTTCCTTCCATGCCGTCAACCTCAACAAGCGCTCGATCGCCCTGGACCTGAAGGACGCCGCCGGCACCGCGCGCCTGCTGAAACTGATCGATGCGGCCGACGTACTGGTGCAGAACCTGCGTCCGGGCTCGATGCAGGCGCTTGGGCTGGATGCGTCCGCGCTGATGAAACGGAATCCCAGGCTGATCTACTGCTCGCTGTGGGCGCTGGGCAGCGTCGGGCCGCTGCGCGATCACCCCGGCTTCGACCCGATGGTGCAGGCATTCTCCGGCCTGATGATGATGAGCGGCGAGCCGGGCGGGCCGCCGGTCCGCATCGGCACCCAGCTGCTCGATCACGGCACCGGCATGTGGGCGGCGATAGGCGTGCTCGCCGCGCTCCTGCGCCGCGCGGCCACAGGAAAAGGCGGCACGGTCGATACCTCGCTCTTCGAAACCGCGCTGGGTTGGTGGACCATCCACTATGCGAGCTTCGCGCTCTCGGGCGAAGTGCCGCCGCGCCATCCGACCGGCACCACGAAACTGATCGTGTTCCAGGGCTTCGAGACCCGAAACGGCACGCTCATCATCGCCGCCGGCAACGACCGCCTCTTCGCCAAGCTCGCGATTGCTCTCGGCCGCGCGGATTGGGCCGCCGATCCACGATTCGCGAACAACGCCGGGCGCTATGCGCACCGGGATGAACTCCTCTGCGAGGTGGCGCGCATCGTGGCGACGCGCACGAAAGGCGAATGGATCGACGTACTGGAAGCGGCGGGCGTACCCTGCGCGCCGGTCAATACGCTGCCCGAAGTGCTGGCCGAGCCGCAGACCGAGGCCGTGGGCATGCTGATGAAGGTCCCGGGCCTCGACCTGCGCCTGATGGGCCTGCCGGTCATGCTCGACGGCGTGCGCCCGCCGGTCAGCCGGCGCGCGCCGCAGCTCGGCGAGCACACGGAGGAAGTGTTCGGCGAGCGGAACAAGGCGCCGCGCTAGTCGACGCTGATCTCTGGCGCGCCCGGCGGGATTCGAACCCACGACCCTTGGCTTCGGAGGCCAATACTCTGATCCGCTGAGCTACGGGCGCATCCCTGATACTGCGAGATTCACGCTAAAATCAGCATTTTACCAGTACAAATCACGGGGACCTTGCGCATGGCCGAGCACGACGAGCACGCCTCCTTCATCAAGACCCCGCAGCAGCTCATCACGGTCGTGCTGCTCGCGTTCGTGGTGCCGATCACCGGCATCGTCCTGACGGTGCAACTGGTGCTGAGCCATCCGCACGTCGACCCGGCGGCGCTCAAGCCCGAGGCCGTGGCCGCGCGCATGCAGCCCGTCGGCAAGATCGAGTTCGGTTCCGCCGACGCCGGCGGCGGCGCACCGCGCAGCGGCGAAGAAGTCGTCAAGACGGTCTGCGGCGCCTGCCACCTGAGCGGCGTCGCGGGGGCGCCCAAGATCGGCGACAAGGCGGCGTGGGCGCCGCACATCAAGGCGGGCCTGAACCGCATGCTGGCCGACGCGATCAAGGGCATCACGATCAAGGGCGCGATGGTGATGCCGCCGCGCGGCGGTGCTGCAGACCTGAGCGACCACGAAGTCGCGCTGGCGATCGTCTACATGGCGAACCAGTCGGGCGGCAAAATGAAAGAACCGGCCGAACCCAAGAAGTAGGTTTTGGTCCCGCATTTAATTACCGCGCTGCACGGCCCGCTGCTCGAACTCGAGCAGCGCGTGCTCGACGCAAACACGGCGATCGAACGCTGGTTCCGCCTGCGCTGGCTCGCGCAGGAGCCGCCGTTCTACTGCTCGGTGGACGTGCGCAATTCCGGCTTCAAGCTGGCGCCGGTCGACACCAACCTCTTCCCGGGCGGCTTCAACAACCTGGGTGCGGCGTTCATGCCGCTCGCGGTGCAGGCCGTGACCACGGCGATCGAGAAAATCTGCCCCGAGGCGAAGAACCTGCTGCTGGTGCCGGAGAATCACACGCGCAACCGGTGGTACCTCGAGAACGTGGCGACGCTGGCGGCAATCCTGCGCCAGACCGGGTTGGAAGTGCGGCTTGGAAGTTTTCTCAATAGAGAAAAAACAGAACTGGAAACGGCGAGCGGGAAAAAACTCCTGCTCGAGCCGCTGCAACGCAACGGGCTGCGCCTGGGCGTGGAGGGCTTTGATCCCTGCGCGATCCTGATCAATAACGATCTTTCGGCGGGCGTGCCGGAGATCCTCCAGGGGCTGGAAGAGCAGGTGCTGCTGCCGGCGCTGCATGCGGGCTGGGCAACGCGGCGCAAATCGGTGCATTTTGCCGCCTACGACGAGATCGCGGCGCAATTCGCGCAACTGCTGCAGATCGATCCCTGGCTGGTGAATCCCTACCACGCGCGCTGCGGCGAAATCGATTTCCACGCGCGCGCCGGCGAGGAATGCCTCGCCTCGAACGTCGCGATGCTGCTGGAGAAGATCCGCCTCAAGTACCTCGAGTACGGCGTCAAGGAGGCGCCCTATGTCGCGGTCAAGGCCGACGCGGGCACCTACGGCATGGGCGTGATGATGGTGCGCGACCCCGCCGAGGTGAGAGATCTGAACCGCAGGCAGCGCAACAAGATGGCGGTGGTGAAGGAAGGCCTCGCGGTCACCGACGTGATCATCCAGGAAGGCGTGCACACGGTGGAACGCATCGAGGAGCAGGCCGCCGAGCCGGTGGTCTACATGATCGAGCGGCATGTCATCGGCGGCTTCTACCGCGTGCACGGCGCGCGCGCAGCGGACGAAAACCTCAATGCGCCCGGCATGCATTTCGTGCCGCTCGCGTTCGAGCAATCCTGCACCACGCCCGATCCGCATGCGAACTGCGATGCGCCGCCGAACCGTTTTTACGCCTACGGGGTCGTGGCACGTCTCGCGCTTGCAGCGGCAGGGCTCGAACTTGAGAGAACGGTCCCCGCACAATGAAGTTTCTCTTCGTTCTCGACCCGCTGGAGTCGATCAAGGGCTACAAGGACACGAGCGTGGCGATGATGCGCGCGGCGCAGGCGCGCGGCCACCAGATTTTCTACTGCGGCCAGGGCGCGCTGTACTCGAAGGGAGGCGTTTACGCTCTCGCCGGCGCTCTGGAACTCACCGCCAGTGACGAGGACTGGTACCGGGCAAAGGAACCGCGGCAGGCCGCGCTGCCATCGTTCGACGCGGTGCTCAACCGCAAGGATCCGCCCTTCGACCTCGAGTACCTGACGGCGAGCTGGCTGCTGACGCAGGCCGAGCGCGAGGGCGCGCGCGTTTTCAACCGGCCCGCCGCGGTGCGCGACCACAACGAGAAGCTCGGCATCCTCGAGTTCGCGCAGTTCGCCGCACCGACATTGGCCACGAGCGACCCGGAGCGCGTCCACGCCTTCATCGAGGAGCACGAGGACGTGATCCTCAAACGCCTCGACGGCATGGGCGGCGAAGGCATTTTCCGCGTGCGCGTGGGCGATCCGAACCGCTTCGTCATCGTCGAAACCATGGTGCAGGGCGGCGCGCGCTCGATCATGGCGCAGCGCTACATCCCCGACATCAGCAAGGGCGACAAGCGCATTCTGCTGATCGGCGGCAGGCCGGTGCCGCATTCGCTTGCGCGCATCGCCAAGCCGGGCGAAACGCGCGCCAACCTCGCCGCGGGCGGCCGCGGCACCGCGCAGCCGCTCTCGGCGCAGGACCGCAGGATCGCCGAGACGCTCGGGCCGGTGCTCGCGGCGCGCGGGCTGCTGCTCGTGGGGCTCGACGTGATCGGCGAGCACCTCACGGAAGTGAACGTCACCAGCCCGACCTGCTTCCGCGAAATCCAGGACCAGACCGGCTTCGACGTCTCCGGCATGTTTCTGGATTCTTTGGAGAAGCAGATAAAGGAAGCGCCGCGATGATCGGCATCCTGATCGTCGCGCACGGCGCCTTCGGCGAGGCGCTGATCCATTCCGCGAGCCACGTGCTGGGCAAGCGCCCGTTGCGCGTGCGCCAGGTCGGGGTCACGATCCACGACGACCCCGCCGCGATCCTGCCGCAGGCGATCGACCTGGTGCGCCAGCTCGACGAAGGCGACGGCGTGCTGGTGCTGACCGACATCTACGGCGCGACGCCGGGCAATATCGCGCTCAAGCTGCTGCAGCCGGGCCGCGTCGAGGGCATCTCGGGCGTCAACCTGCCGATGCTCATCCGCGCCCTCACCTACCGCGACAAGGGGCTCGAGCTCGTGGTCGAGAAAGCGCTTTCGGGCGGCACCGAGGGCGTGATACACATGACCATGGATGCCTGCGGCAAAGATCACGGAGGCCGTGGTGGCGCGTGCTGAAGTCCAGATCATCAACAAGCTCGGCCTGCACGCCAGGGCATCGGCCAAGCTGACGCAGGTCGCGAGCAGCTACAAATGCGAGCTCTGGCTGTCGCGCAACGGCCGCCGCGTCAACGCCAAGAGCATCATGGGCGTGATGATGCTCGCCGCCGGCAAGGGCGCCCTGCTCGTCATCGAGGCCGAAGGCGAAGACGCCGAGGAGGCGCTCGCAGCGCTGCGGCAACTGATCGCGGGCAAGTTCGACGAGGGGGAGTAAGGTGAATTTCGTGCTGCACGGCGTCGCCGTGTCTGCCGGCATCACCATCGGCCACGCGCACCTGGTGTCGAGCGCGCGGCTCGAGGCCGCGCACTACGAAATCGCCGAAAGCGCGATCCCCGCGGAAATCTTCCGCTTCGACGCTGCGATCGCGCGCGCGCGCCAGGAGCTCTCCGCCATCGAGGCCCAGGTGACGGTGGACGCGCCGGCCGAGTTCGGCGCCTTCATCAACCTGCACCGCATGATCCTCGCCGACTCGTCGCTCTCCCACGCGCCGCGCGAGCTGATCCGCGAGCGCCGCACCAACGCCGAGTGGGCGCTGGTGCAGCAGATGGAGAAGCTGGTGGCGCAGTTCGAGGAAATCGAGGATCCCTACCTGCGGGAGCGGCGCCAGGACATCGAGCAGGTGGTGGAGCGCGTGTTGAAGGCGCTCGCGGGCGCCAACGCCGCGCCCGAACCGCCGGCTTCCGCCGAGGGCAACCTGATCGTGGTCGCGCATGATCTGTCGCCCGCGGACATGATCCTCTTCAAGCGCCACAAGTTCGGCGGCTTCGTCACCGATGTCGGCGGCGTCACTTCGCACACCGCGATCGTCGCGCGCAGCCTAAACATTCCGGCGCTGGTCGGCCTGCACCACGCGCGCCAGACGATCCGCGAGAACGACGTGCTGATCGTGGACGGCATCCAGGGCGTGCTGGTGGTGGACCCCGACGCGCTGGTGCTGGGCGAGTACCGCTTGCGCCAGTCGCAGCACGTCCTCGAACGGCAGAAGCTGAAGCGCCTCAAGTCCACGCCCTCGGCGACGCTGGATGGGACGCCGGTGGAACTGTTCGCCAACATCGAGCTGCCGCAGGACCTGGGCGACGTGCAGGAATCCGGCGCCCAGGGCGTCGGCCTTTTCCGCACCGAGTTCCTGTTCATGAACCGCAAGGTGCTGCCCACCGAGGACGAGCAGTTCGAGGCCTACCGCGAGGTGGCCAAGGCGCTCGACGGCCGCCCGGTGGTGATCCGGACTCTGGACCTGGGCGCGGACAAGGGCCTCTCCGAAGGCGGCCCGGTGGAGATGCCCAATCCCGCGCTCGGCCTGCGCGCGATCCGCTACTGCCTCGCCGAGCCGCAGCTCTTTCTCGCCCAATTGCGCGCCATCCTGCGCGCCTCGAAGTTCGGCCGCGTCTGCATCCTGCTGCCGATGCTAGCCCACGCGCACGAGATCGACCAGTCGCTGAACATGGTGAAGCAGGCGAAGCAGCAGCTCGACGACAAGGGCGTCGGCTACGACGCGGCGGTGGAAGTCGGCGGCATGATCGAGGTGCCCGCGGCGGCGCTCGCGCTGCCGATGTTCATGCGGCGGCTGGATTTCCTCTCCATCGGCACCAACGACCTGATCCAGTACACGCTCGCGATCGATCGCACCGACGACGCGGTGGCGCACCTCTACGACCCGCTGCATCCGGCGGTGCTGCACCTGATCGCGCACACCATCCAGGCGGCCAACCGCGGCGGCACGCCGATCGCGGTCTGCGGCGAGATGGCAGGCGAACCCGCCCTCACGCGCCTGCTGCTCGGCTTCGGCCTGCGCAATTTCTCCATGCACGCGCAGCAGCTGCTCGCCATCAAGGAGCGCGTGCTGCGCACGAACCTCGCCGAGGCGCAGCCGCTCGCCCAGCGCGTGCTGCGCCAGTCGGATCCGGCCAAGACGCGCGAACTCCTGCTGAAACTGAATTCATGAGCGGTCCTCTCGACGGCGTCCGGATCCTGGATCTCACCACGGTGGTGATGGGTCCGTTCGCGACCCAGATCCTCGGCGACTATGGCGCCGACGTGATCAAGCTCGAGCCGCCCGAGGGCGATGTGATGCGGCATAACGCGCCGTTGCGCTCCAGGGGCATGGGGCACATTTTCATGAACGCCAACCGCAACAAGCGCTCGGTGGTGCTCGACCTCAAGAAGGACGCGGGACGCGAGGCCTGCCTCGCCATCGCGAGGCGCGCGGACGTGCTGATCTACAACATCCGGCCGCAGGCGATGGCGCGCCTGAAGCTCGGCTACGACGAGGTGCGCGCGGCGAACGCGCGTATCATCTACGTCGGCGCGTTCGGTTATTCGCAACGCGGACCGTATGCCGCGAAAGCGGCGTACGACGACCTGATCCAGGGCGCGAGCGGCCTGCCCTGGCTGCTGAAGGAAGCCGGCGCCGATTCACCGCGCTACGTACCGGCGACCATGGCCGACCGCACCGTCGGCCTGCATATCGTCAACGCCGTCTGCGCCGCGCTGTACCGGCGCGAGAAAAGCGGCCGCGGCCAGCGTGTGGACGTGCCGATGTTCGAAAGCCTGCTGCAAACCGTCATGGGCGAGCACATGGGCGGCTACACCTACGTGCCGCAACTCGGGCCGCCCGGCTATTCGCGCATGCTTGCCGCCGAGCGCCTGCCCTATGCGACGAAAGACGGCTACATCTGCGTGCTGGTCTACAACGACAAGCAGTGGCGCGCGTTCTTCGCGCTCATCGGCAAACCCGAACTGCTGTCCGATCCGCGCTACGCGACCCCGACCGCGCGCAGCCGGAATTTCGACGAATCCAACCGTCTCGTCGCCGACGCGATGCGCACGCGCAGCACCGCCGAATGGATCGCCGCGCTGGAAGGCGCCGACATCCCGGTACAACGCATGAACAGCCTCGATGACGTGGTCGCCGACCCGCACCTCGCCGCGATCGGCTACTTCCGCGAAATCGATCACCCGAGCGAGGGCCGCATCCGCAGCATGGCGGTGCCCTCGGAATGGTCCGAGTCGGCGCCCGAATACCGCCGCCACGCGCCGCGCCTGGGCGAGCACACGCGCGAAGTGCTGCGCGAGGCGGGCGTCGCCGAGAGCGCGATCGAGCAGATGATCGCGAGCGGCGCCGCGCGGGCTGCCGCATGAACGCCGCCGCCGGCATTCCGGCACTGAAGCCCGAGCACCTGGGCGACGCATCGTTCCGCCGCAACCATCACGTGCGCTACGCGTATGTCGCGGGCGCGATGGCGAACGGCATCGCCTCGACGCGCCTGGTCGCGGAAATGGCGCGCGCGGGCATGCTGAGCTTTTTTGGCGCCGCGGGCCTCGGCCTGGAGCGCATCGAAGCGGCGATCGACGAACTCGCGCGCACCGCCGCCGGTGCGTCCTACGGCTTCAACCTCATCCACAGCCCCAACGAGCCGGGTCTCGAAGCCGGGGTGGTGGACCTCTACCTGCGGCGCGGCATCCGGCTGGTCGAAGCCTCGGCCTACCTGCGCCTCACCCTGCCCGTGGTGCGCTACCGCGTGAACGGCATCAAGCGCGACGCCGCGGGGCGCATTGTCGCGCCCAATCGCATCATCGCCAAGGTTTCGCGCGTGGAGGTTGCGACGCAGTTCTTCTCGCCGCCGCCGCAGGAGTTCCTCGATCAGCTCGTGAAGTCGGGGGAAATCAGCGCCGCGCAGGCGGCGCTCGCGGCCACGATGCCGATGGCGCAGGACGTGACGGCGGAAGCCGATTCCGGCGGCCACACCGACAACCGCCCCCTCGTGACCTTGCTGCCGACGCTCATCGCGCTGCGCGACCGGCTGCAGCAGCAATTCGGCTACGCCGAGGGCCTGCGCGTTGGCGCGGCGGGCGGCCTGTCGACGCCTTCCGGCCTGGCCGCGGCCTTCGCCATGGGCGCGGCCTACGTGCTCACCGGCAGCGTGAATCAGGCCTGCGTCGAGTCGGGCAGCTCCGATACCGTGCGCAAGATGCTCGCGCAGGCCGAGCAGGCCGATGTCGCCATGGCGCCGGCGGCGGACATGTTCGAAATGGGGGTGCGCGTGCAGGTGCTCAAACGCGGCACGATGTTCCCAATGCGCGCCGCCAGGCTGTATGATCTCTACCGGGTCCATACCGGCCTCGAAGCGCTCCCGGAAGCGGATAAGGCTTTCATTGAAAAGCAACTTCTGCGCGCCACGGTCGAGGAAGCCTGGCGCGAAACACGGCAGTTTTTCCTCCGGCGCGATGCACCGCAGGTCGAGCGCGCCGAGCGCGATCCGAAGCACCGGATGGCGCTGGTTTTCCGCAGTTACCTCGGCCTGAGTTCGCGCTGGGCAAATGCGGGTGAAGCGTCGCGGCAGATGGATTACCAGGTCTGGTGCGGCCCGGCGATGGGAGCTTTCAACGAATGGGCGCGCGGCAGCTTCCTCGAATCACCGGAGAACCGCCGCGTGGTGGCAGTCGCCGAGACTCTGATGCAGGGCGCAGCGACGCAGCTGAGCCAATTTTTGAAGGCATGACAAGCAAGCCATGAGCAACAAGACCTGTCCGCTGGCCATCGTCGGCATCAGCTGCCTGTTTCCCAAGGCGGACGGCCTGCAGGCCTATTGGGCCAACATCAAGAACGGCGTCGACGCGATCACGCCGGTGCCCGCCGCAACGCACTGGAACGCGGCGGAGTATTTCGACGCCGACCCCAGATCCCCCGACCGCACCTACGCGAAGAGCGGCGGCTTCCTCGCGCCGGTGAATTTCAACCCGATGGAATTCGGCATCGCGCCCAAGGACATCGAGGCGACGGACACTTCGCAGCTGTTGGGTCTGGTCGCCGCGCAGCGCGCGCTGGCCGACGCCGGCTACGCCACCGGCAACGGCCCGGGGCGCACGTTCGACCGCGAGCGCGCGAGCGTCATCCTCGGCGTCACCGGCGCGCTGGAGCTCGTGATCCCGCTCGGCGCGCGGCTCGGCCACCCGATCTGGCGCCGGGCGCTGAAGGAGGCGGGCGTCGACGGCGCGCTCGCCGAGGACGTGGTGCAGCGCATCGCGGATTCCTACGTCGGCTGGCAGGAAAATTCCTTTCCCGGGCTGCTCGGCAACGTTGCGGCCGGGCGCATCGCCAACCGGCTCGACCTCGGCGGCACCAATTGCGTCGTCGATGCGGCTTGCGCGAGCTCGCTCGCGGCGATCCACCTCGCCGGCCTCGAGCTTGCCGCAGGCCGCTCGGACATGGTGATCACCGGCGGCGTGGATACCTTCAACGACATTTTCATGTACATGTGCTTCAGCAAGACCCCCGCGCTCTCGCCCACGGGCGATGCGAAGCCCTTCGACCGGGATTGCGACGGCACGGTGCTCGGCGAGGGGCTCGGCGTGGTGGTGTTGAAGCGCCTCGCGGACGCCGAGCGCGACGGCGACCGCATCTATGCCGTGCTGAAGGGCATCGGCTCGTCGAGCGACGGCCGCTCCAGCGGCATCTACGCGCCGCGCGCCGGCGGCCAGAAGCTCGCGCTGCAGCGCGCCTACGAGGATGCGGGCGCGCCTCCCGAGACCATCGGCCTGATCGAAGCCCACGGCACCGGCACCAAGGTCGGCGACGCGACCGAGCTCTCCTCGCTGATCGAAGTGTTCCGCGCCGCCAGGCCGGACGGCACCTGGTGCGCGCTCGGCTCGGTGAAATCGCAGATCGGCCATACCAAGGCGGCTGCGGGCGTGGCGGGCCTCATCAAGGCGGCGATGGCGCTGCACGACAAAGTCCTGCCGCCCACCATCAAGGTCAGGCAGCCCATCGAGGAAGCGGCGCCCGGCCGCTCGCCGTTTTACCTAAACACCGGCAAGCGCCCCTGGCTGCCCGCGGCGGGACATCCGCGCCGCGCCGGCGTCAGCGCGCTCGGCTTCGGCGGCACGAATTTCCACTGCGTGCTGGAAGAGCACGGCGCGGGCAGGACCGAACCGGCCTGGGATGGCGACGTCGAGATTCTCGCCCTCTCGGCGGACCGGCTGGACGAACTGAAAGCCGCCCTCGGCGCGCAGCACCCGGATGCCCCCTGGCTCGACTTCAGACGCGCGGCGCGCGAGTCGCGCGCGCAGTTCCGCTGCGAGGCCGAGTTCCGCCTGCTCATCGTCGTGACGAAGGATTCCGACCGCGCGGGCCTCACGCAGGCCGCGCTCACGATGCTGGAGAAGAATCCCGGCAAAGCCGCCTGGGCCGCGCCCGCAGGCATCGCCTTCGGTTCCGGCAAGCGGCGCGGCAAGCTCGGCGCACTCTTCCCCGGACAGGGTTCGCAATACACCGGCATGTTGCGTGATCTCGCCTGCCAGTTCCCCGGCATGCTGCAGGCGCTCGCCGAAGCCGACGCGATCTTTGCGCGCGAGCACGCCAGCGGCCAGCGGCTGAGCGATTACATCTATCCGCAGCCGGTGTTCTCCGACGAGGCGCGTGCGCAGCAGGAGCTGGCCCTAAAGGCAACCGACATCGCCCAACCCGCGCTCGGCGCGGTGAGCATGGGCGCTTTCAGCGTCCTGAATCACTTCGGCGTCGCAGCGCAGGCAGCCTGCGGCCACAGCTACGGCGAGCTGCTTGCGCTCTGCGGCGCCGGTCGCATCGACACGACAGCGCTGCACCGGCTCTCCAACCTGCGCGGCCGCCTGATGGCGGGCGGCCAGGGCGACGATCGCGGCGCGATGCTCGCGGTGCAGGCGGACGAAAAGGCGGTGCAGGACTTCCTGCGCGAAGAGGCGGGCGAACTGGTGGTGGCGAACCGCAATTCGCCGACGCAATATGTGCTCTCGGGGCCGCTGGCGCAAATCAAGCGGGCGCTCGGCAAGCTCACCCAGCGCGCGGTGCGCAGCCGCGTGCTCCAGGTATCGGCCGCGTTTCACAGCCCGCTGGTGGCCAGTGCGCGCGCGCCCTTCGCCAGGGCGCTGGAGGCGATCGAATTCGACGAGGGGCGCATGCCGGTGTACGCCAACGCGACCGGCCGCGAATATCCCACGGCCGCGAAGCAGGCACGCGAAGTCCTCGCCAGCCAGATCGTGCGGCCGGTGAACTTCATGGAACAGGTCCAGGCGATGCACGCGGACGGGGTGCGTACCTTCATCGAAGTCGGCCCCGGGCATGTGCTCTGCGACCTTGCGCAGTCCATCCTGCCGGGCGGCGAAGTGGAATCCATCGCACTCGATGCGTCGAAAGGCGGCCGCTCCGGCATCTTCGACCTCGCGCTGGCGCTTTCCCGCCTCGCATCGCTTGGGCATGAAGTCGCGCTGGAAAAATGGGAGATCGCGCCGCCGGCCGTGGACGCGAACGCTGGCAAGCCTGCCCTGAGCGTGCCGCTGTCGGGTGCGAACTACCGCGCGCCCACCACGCCGCGGCCGCCGGTGGCGCCTGTTGCGCCATCTTTTGAAAAAAGTATCCCGGTAAAAGCAGCAGCACCTCCCGCCGGATTGCGCGCGACGCAGGAGGGCATCCTCGCGCTGCAGCGCCTGCAGGAACAGACCGCGCAGCTGCACAAGCAATTCCTCGAAGGCCAGGAATCCGCCCGGCGCAGCATCCAGGCACTGCTCGAGCTGCGTGGCGGCGCGCCGCTGCCGCAGCCGCTTGCGGCGCCGGTGATCACCCCTGTTGCCGCATTGGCCGAAGTCACACCCCTGCCGTTCGCGCCAATCGTCGTTCCCGCGAAAACGGAAATCCGGAATTCGGCTTCCGAAATCAGCCTCGCCGTGCTCGCGGTGGTGGCGGAAAAAACCGGCTATCCGGTCGAGATGCTCGACCTCGGCATGGGCATGGACGCCGACCTGGGCATCGACTCGATCAAGCGCGTCGAAATCATGGCCGCGTTGCGCGCGAGGCTGCCGGAGGCGCCGGAGATCAAGCCCGAGCACCTGGGCTCGTTGCAGACGCTCGAGCAGGTCGTTGCATTCCTTTCAAGCGGACAACCCGCCATTGCCGCAAAGGCGGAAACGCGGCAACCGGGAACAGAAATCAGCGACGCCCTGCTCGCGGTGGTCTCGGAGAAGACCGGCTACCCGGTCGAGATGCTGAATCTGGACATGGGCATGGATTCGGACCTCGGCATCGATTCCATCAAGCGCGTCGAAATCATGGCGGCGCTGCGCGGCAAGCTGCCTGGTTCGCCCGAAATCAAACCCGAGCATCTCGGGTCGCTGCGTACCCTGCAGCAGGTCGCCGATTTCCTCCTTGGCCAGGCCGCAGGACCGGCCACGTCACCTACATCGCCCGCAGCGACTGCACCACAGCCGGTGCGCACCGAGGTTGCGCCTGCGGAAGCGCCTGGCGGCGTGCTGCGCCAACTCATCCGTCCGGTCGAGCTTCCACGCGTGGAAGGGCGGGACGCGATCAGCCTGCCGGCCGGCGCCGTGGTCTGGCTTACCGACGACGGCTCCGAACTTTCCCGGCGCATCGAAGAGCGCCTGCGCGCGCTGCGCCTCAAAGTGCAGCGCGGCGATTCACGCCTCGGATTTTCCGGCAGCGTACCTGCCTCGCTTGCCGCGCTCGTCATCGTCGCGCCGGCCGGCGGCAGCGACGACGCATTCATCCGGCAGGCGTTCGCGCTCATCCAGCGCAGCGGCGCCGCGCTGCGCAAGGCCGCCGGCCTTCTCGTTACGGTGTCGCGCCTCGATGGCGCGTTCGGCTTCGGCGCGCTGGGCCAGAAGAGCGACCCGGTCAGCGGCGGCCTCGCCGGATTGCTCAAGACGGCGCGCCACGAATGGCCGCAGGTGCACTGCAAGGCGCTCGACCTGGATCCGGCCTCCGGCGTCGGCGAAGCCGCGGAACAGATCGTGAGCGAAATGTTGCGCGCCGGTCCGGTCGAAGTCGGCCTCTCGGCGGGCAGGCGCGTGGCGCTCGAAGTTTCCGTCGCCGGCCATGAAGGCGGGCGGCAGCCGCTCGCCGAGGGCGACGTGGTGGTGGTCTCAGGCGGCGCGCGCGGTGTCACCGGGGATGCGGCTCTGGCGCTTGCGCACGCCTTGCGCCCGACGCTGATCCTGCTTGGGCGCAGCGCGCTGGCCGTAAGCGAACCCGCCTGGCTGCAAGACCTGCAGACAGAAGCCGGCATCAAGAAAGCGCTCGCCTCCAGGCCGGGCGGAAATTCACCGAAAGCGGTGGAGGCGAAATACCGCGAGGTCATCGCCGGACGCGAAATACGCGCGCAGCTCGGCCGGCTCGAGGCCGCCGGCGCGCGGGCGTTCTATCACGCGCTCGACGTACGTGACGGCGCTGCAGTGGCGCGCACGATCGCGGAAGTGCGCCGGCGCCACGGCGCGATCCGCGGCCTCATCCACGGCGCGGGCGTGCTCGCCGACCGGCGCATCGAAGACAAGACCGCAGAGCAGTTCGACCTCGTCTACGGCACCAAGGTGGCGGGCCTGCGCAACCTGCTCGCCGCGCTCGCGCAGGACGAATTGAAGGCGATCGCGCTCTTTTCCTCCTACAGCGGCCGCGTCGGGCGCACCGGCCAGGCAGACTATGCCGCGGCCAACGAAGTCCTCAACAAGCTTGCGCAGCTGGAAGCGCGCCGCCGCCCGGCCTGCCGCGTGGTCTCGATCAACTGGGGCCCCTGGAACGGCGGCATGGCCACGCCCGGCGTGCGCAAGCTCTTCGAGCAGGAGGGCATCGGCCTAATCGAGCCGGCGGCGGGCGCCGATTTCCTGCTGCGCGAGCTTTGCTCTGCGTCTAGCAATGCAGTTGAAGTACTCGCACTCGCTTCCCCGGTTGGAATCAAGGTCGAACCAGTGAAGGAACTCGCGCTTGCGCGCGAAGACAGTGTTGCCTTTGTGCGCGAAGTCAGTGTCGCCGCGCTGCCCTTCCTCGAATCGCACGTCTTCAACGGCCGCGCCGTGCTGCCCGCGGCGCTGATGGTCGAGTGGCTCGCGCAGGCCGCGCTGCACGGCAACCCGGGCATGGCGTTCCACGGCCTGGACAATTTCAAGGTCTTGAAAGGCATCGTGCTCGAGGCGCAGCAGACCGTCATGGCGAGCCTGCGCACGGGCGTCGCCGCGCCGCGCGACAAGCTGCATGTGGTGCCGGTGCGCATGACCAGCGAGACGAACGGCCGCGAGATGCTCCACGCGCAGGCCGATGTGCTGCTCACCACCGATAACCTGCCCGCCGCGCCGGAACCGGTCATGGTCGACATTCCCGGCGGCGGCTTCGCCGACGCCTACTCGATCGGCGTGCTCTTTCACGGCGCGGCGCTGCACGGCATCGAGCGCGTCGAGGGGCTCGCCGAGCGCGGCATCGCCGCGATCCTCAAGGCGGCCTCCGCGCCCATCAAGTGGATGACGCACCCGCTGCGCGGCACCTGGATCGCCGATCCGCTTGCCCTGGACAGCGCCTTCCAGATGATGATCCTGTGGAGCGCGGCGCAGCGCGGCGCGCCGTCGCTGCCCAGCGCGTTTGCGCGCTACCGCCAGTTCGTCTCGGTATTTCCCAAGGGCGGCTGCCGCGCGGTGATCGCGGTGGCGCTCGGCATCAGCACCATCGCCGTGGCGACGATCCAGTTCTTCGATCGCCAGGGAAATCTGCTCGCTTCCGCCGAAGGCTGCGAATTCGTCATGGACGCCGCGCTGCGCGAAGCCTTCCGCTTGAACCGGCTGGGGCTTGAAAAGTAACTCCACGGCGTCCCGCGGCGGCGGCAACGCCGGCTTCCCCGAACCCATCGCCGTCGTCGGCATGGGCGGCGTCTTTCCCGGCGCGTCCTCGCTCGAAGACTTCTGGCGCCTGATCGACGAGGGCCGCGATGCCTGCCGCGCGGTGCCGGCGGGCCGCTGGCTGCTCGACGCGCAGGCAGTCGTGGGACATGTGCCAGGCGCGCCCGACAGCGTCCTCACGGCTCGCGGCTGCTTCATCGAGGATCCACGGCTTGCGGGCGAACTCGATCCGATGTTCCAGCTGCTGCTGCGCGCCGGAGAAGCAGCCTTCGGCGCTGCGCGCAGCGACAGGCTCGAGCGCGGCAGGGTCGGCGTCATCCTCGGCAACATCGCCCTGCCCACCGCGGGCGCGTCGGCGCTGTGCGAGGAAATCCTGCTGCCGCTCTACGAGCAGAAGGTATTCGGCGGCGCAAAGGAAAGGCCGTCTTTCGCGACCAGCGCGCTCAACCGCTACGTCACCGGTCTGCCGGCCGGCCTGCTCGCCCGCGCCCTCGGGCTGGGCGGGGCCTGTTACACGCTCGATGCGGCCTGCGCCTCGTCGCTCTACGCCGTGAAGCTCGCCTGCGACGAACTCCTCGCGCATCGCGCCGACGCGATGCTCGCCGGCGGGCTCTCGCGCCCCGACTCGCTCTACACGCAGATGGGCTTCTCGCAATTGCGCGCGCTCTCCCCCAGTGGGCGCTGCGCGCCGTTCGACCGCAAGGGCGACGGCCTCATCGTCGGCGAGGGCGCCGGCTTGGTGGTGCTCAAGCGCCTGGCGGACGCGCTGCGCGACGGCGACCGGGTCCTCGCGCTGATCCGCGGCGTCGGCCTATCCAACGACCTCGAAGGCAAGCTGCTCTCGCCCAGTTCCGAGGGGCAGTTGCGCGCCCTGCGCATGGCCTACGCGCAGGCCGGCTGGACGCCGCAGATGGTGGACCTGATCGAATGCCACGCCACGGGGACTCCGGTGGGCGACGCGGTCGAGTTCGAAAGCCTGCGGCAGCTCTGGGACGGCGCCGGGCGGCGCGACGCCAGGTGCGTGTTGAGCGCGGTGAAGTCGAACATCGGCCACCTCCTCACGGCGGCGGGCGGCGCGGGCCTGATCAAGACGCTGCTCGCCATGCAGCACGGCAGGCTGCCGCCGGTGGCGAACTACGAGCAGCCCGCGGAGAAGTTGCGGCTCGAGGACAGCCCGTTCGAAATTCTCAAGCAAAGCCGGCCGTGGGAACGGCGCGGCGCAGATGTCCCGCGCCGCGCTGCCATCAACGGCTTCGGCTTTGGCGGCATCAACGCCCATTTGCTGATCGAGGAGTGGCTCGGCCAGACCAGCCCCCAGGCCAGGCACCCGCGGCCTGCGCCGGAACCGGTTGCGATCGTCGGCATGGCGGCGCAACTGGGCCGCTGGCCCGACCTGGAATCCTTCCAGCAGCGGGTGCTGTACGGTGAGGAAGGCGCAGCGCCGGCGCAGCGCAGGCACTGGCGCGGCCTCGGCGGCGAGGAGATCGAGCGCACCTGGGGGCGCGGCATACCGGGGTATTACCTCGAGGACCTGTCGATCCCGATCGAGCGCTTTCACATCGCCCCGCGCGAGCTTGCCGAGATGCTGCCGCAGCAGCTCCTCATGCTGGATGTCGCGAAGGCCGCGCTGGATGACGCGGGCAAGCCGAAGCTCGAAGCCGCGCGCAGCGGCGTGTTCATCGGCCTGGGCCTCGACCTGCGCACCACCGATTTCCATTTCCGCTGGGCAATCAAACGCCGCGCGCCGGAGTGGGCGCGCAGAGCCGGCCTCGATGCCGGGAGCGCCGCAGCGGCGCAGTGGATGGCGCAGCTTTGCGATGGCGCGGGCCCGCCCCTCACCGCCGACCGCACTCTCGGCGCGCTGGGCGGCATCGTCGCCAGCCGCGTAGCGCGCGAATTTCACATCGGCGGGCCGAGCCACGGCATCGCGAGCGAGGAAACCTCCGGCCTGCGCGCGCTGCAGGTGGCCGTGCAGGCCCTCCAGGAACACGAACTCGATGCCGCGCTCGCCGGCGGCGTGGACTTGAACGGGGACTTGCGTACGCTGCTCGCAACGCAGGCGCTGCGGCACGGTTCCGCCGCCGGCACCGTTCCCGGCGAAGGCGCCGCCTGCGTGCTGCTCAAGCGGCTGGCCGATGCCGAGCGCGACGGCGACCGCATCTACGCCGTGATCCGCGACGCCGGTGCCGCTGCCTGCGGCGCCCCGCTGCAACACATCGACGACGCGGCGGCCGATGTCGGGCACACCGGCGCCGCCTCCGGACTGGTGTCGCTCGTCAAGGCGAGCCTGTGCCTGTACCGTGAAGTCATCCCGGCTGGACGCGAACGGCCTGCGCGGTACTGGATCCGCAATCGCGCCGACGGCCCGCGCCGCACGCGCGTGAGTTCGGCCGGCGTCGCGGGCGACCACGTGCAGATCGTTCTCGAAGGCCATGAGAACGGACAGGCGCGCGCAGCGCCGCCCCTTCCCGGCCTGGATGTCAAAGCCTTTGCAAAGGAAAAATCCGAAAATCCCCTCTTGCCGGGCCGCGTCGCCTTCGTATTTCCCGGTTCGGGCAACCAGTTCGGCGGCATGGGCCGCGCGCTCGCGCTGCAGTGGCCTGAAGTCCTGCGCAGGCAGGACGCCGAGAACTCGCAGCTTGCGCGCCAGATGCATGCCGAGGCGTTCTGGCAGAACCCGCTTGCACCGGAACTCCTGCACGATCACCGCGCCCTGATCTGCGGCCAGCTCTGTTTCGGCGCCATGCTGTCCGACCTCGCGGCGCATTTCGGCCTCGGGCCCGACGCTGCGATCGGCTACAGCCTGGGCGAATCCACAGCGCTGATCGCGCTGCGCGCCTGGCGGGAGCGCGACGCCATGCTCGAGCGCCTGCGTGCTTCGCCGCTTTTCGAGCGCGACCTCGCGGGGGGCCCGGAATGGTCCACCGGCGTGGTCGACCGCTCGGCGGAAAAGGTGCGCGCCGCCATCGGCGGGAGGAAGCATGTCTACCTCCTGATCTCGAACACGCCCGATGAATGCGTCATCGGCGGCACGCGCGGCGTCATCGAGGAAGTGGTCGCCGGGCTCGGCTGCCACTGGTTCCCGCTCGCCGGCATCAGCACCGTGCATTGCGAGCTCGCGCATCCGGTGCGGCAGGCGTACCGCGAGCTGCACCGCTTCGACACGCAGCCCCCGGCGGGCGTGGAGTTCTACAGCTGCGCCTGGGGCCGCGCCTACGTGCCGGAGCGCGAGACGGCGGCAGATGCGATCGAAGCGCAGGCGATGGGCCCGATCGATTTCCCGCGCGTGGTCCGCGCCGCCTACGACGCCGGCGTGCGCACCTTCATTGAAATGGGGCCGGGCAATTCCTGCAGCCGGATGATCGACCGGATCCTCGATGGCCGGCCGCATCTGGCGCGATCGCTCGCGGTCGCCGGGCCCGATCCGGTCGGGCACTTCCTGCGCACACTGGCCGAACTGCACGCCGCGGGCGTGCCGCTGAACGCGGAAATGCTCCACCGCCGCGATGCACCTGCAGCCGCGGCAAAGCCAGCCGGCAAATGCGTCACCGTCCCGATCACCGGCGCGCCGTTCAGCGCGCCTGCGATTCCTGCCCGGCCGAAACCTGAGGAGGACTTTTCCTTGGCCCTGTACCGTTCGTTGGTCGAAACAGAACGGGCGACGGTCGAAGCGCATGAAGCGTACTTGAGGTTCTCGCAAAGCCTTACCCAGACGCTGGCGCAGGCCATCGCCGCGCAAACGGCGTCGGCTGGCGTCGCTGTGGCTGAAATCAGCGCGCCGATAGACGCGAAACCCGTCTCTCCCGCCCCTTTGCTGGATCGCGCCGCCTGCCTGGAATTCGCGCGCGGCTCGGTCGGCCGCGTGCTCGGTCCCGAATTCGCAGCAGCCGACGCCTTCCCCACCCGCGTGCGCCTGCCCGACGAGCCGCTGATGCTGGTGGACCGGATCCTGGAGATCGAGGGCGAGCCGCTGTCGATGACGCAGGGCCGCGTGCTGACCGAACACGACGTGCATCCCGGCGCCTGGTACCTCGACTGCGGGCGCATCCCGACCTGCATCGCGGTCGAAGCGGGGCAGGCCGACCTCTTCCTGTCCGGCTTTCTCGGCATCGACTTCGAGACGCGTGGCCGCGCCATGTACCGCCTGCTCGATGCCAAGGTCTGCTTCCACCGCGGCCTGCCGGGTGCGGGCGAGGTGATCCGCTACGACATCCGCATCGACGGCTTCTTCCGCCAGAGCGATGCCTGGCTGTTCCGTTTCGGCTTCGAGGCGACCGTGAACGGCGCGCCGCTTCTCACCATGACGGAAGGCTGCGCGGGTTTCTTCTCCGCCGACGCGCTGGCCACCGGCAAAGGCATCGCGCGCACAGCGTTCGATCTGAAACCGGCGCCGGGAAGGCGCGCGGCCGACTGGGAGGAATTCACCGCAGGCGCCGTCGAGAGCTATTCCGCGGCGCAGCTGGAATCGCTGCGCGCGGGAGACCTCGCCGCGTGTTTTGGCGAGGCGTTTGCGGGGCTGCCGGTGTCGCAACCCGTCACATTGCCCGGCGGCAGGATGAGGCTGGTGCATCGCATCGCGCGCCTCGATCCGGATGGCGGGCGCTTCGGTATCGGCAGCATCACGGGCGAGGCGGATATCCATCCGCAGGACTGGTTCCTCACCTGCCATTTCGTCGACGATCGCGTGATGCCGGGCACCCTGATGTTCGAGTGCTGCCTGCATACCCTGCGCGTCTTCCTGCTGCGCCAGGGATGGGTGGCCGAAGAAGGCCGGGTGGTCCTCGAACCGGTGCCGGGCGTCGCCAGCCAGCTGAAGTGCCGCGGCCAGGTGCTCGACACCACGCGCCTCGTGACCTACGAAATCTCGATCAAGGAAATCGGCTACCGGCCCGAGCCCTACGCCATCGCCGACGCGCTGATGTACGCCGACGGCAGGCCGATCGTCGAAATCACGAACATGAGCCTGCGCTACGCGGGCGCGACGAAGGAAAGCCTCAGGGCGTTGTGGGCGGCCCCAGGGAAGAAAAGAGCGATCTTCGACAGTGACCGGATTCTTGCTTTCGCCACCGGGAAGCCTTCCGCGGCTTTCGGCGAGCCGTACCGGATATTCGATGCCGGCCGCGTCATCGCGCGCCTGCCCGGACCGCCGTTCCAGTTCCTCGACCGCGTCACCTCGATCCGCGCCGAGGCCTGGAAAATTCTCCCCGGCGGCGAATGCGAAACCCAGTACGACGTGCCTCCCGACGCCTGGTATTTCGCCGACAACCGCCAGGGCGAGATGCCGTTCGCGGTGCTGCTCGAGATCGCGCTGCAACCCTGCGGCTGGCTCGCCGCCTACATGGGTTCGGCGCTGACGAGCGCGGTCGACGTTGCGTTCCGCAATCTCGGCGGCAAGGCGACGCAGCTTGCGCGCGTAACTCCGCAGACCGGTACGCTCACGGTGCGGGCGAAGCTCACGCGCGCTTCCAGTTCCGCCGGCATGATCATCCAGTTTTTCGAGTACGAGGTGCTCGCCGGCCGCGTGTCCGTGTACAAGGGTGACACCTATTTCGGATTTTTCCCGAAGATTTCCTTGCTCAAGCAGGAAGGCATGAAGGACGCGGTGCGCTATCTGCCGTCGGAGTCCGAGCTGGCGCGCGCGCGCGCGCTGGAGTATCCGGACACCGCGCCGTTTCCCGGCGGGCGCCTGCGCCTGCTCGATCGCATTGCCTGCTGGATCGCGGATGGCGGACCGAAGGGACTGGGCTTCATCCGCGCGACGCGCCGCGTCGATGCGGATGAATGGTTCTTCAAGGCGCACTTCTACCAGGACCCGGTGGTGCCGGGCTCCCTTGGCCTCGAATCGTTTTTGCAACTGCTTAGGTTCATCGCCAAGGAGCGCTGGGGCGATGGGCTCTGCCAGGCCGTCGCAACGAACGAGCCGCATGAATGGGTTTATCGCGGCCAGATCGTCCCGGGAGACCGCGAGGTCAGCGTCGAAGCCGCCGTGACTGCGGTGGATGAGGCCCGGCGGCTGATTCGCGCCGACGGCTACCTTGCGGTGGATGGCCGCGTTGTCTACGCGATGAAGAATTTCACGGTCTGCCATGGGTTATAAGCGGGTCTATCTGACGGCGCTTGGCTACGAGCTCGGTCCCCAGGTCGTCACTTCCGCCGAACTGGAGGAGCGCCTCGCGCCGGTGTACAGGCGTCTAAGCATCCAGCCCGGCCAGCTCGAGGCCTGGACCGGCATCGCCGAACGCCGCTGGTGGCATCCGGATGCGCGCCTTTCGGCCGGCGCGACCGCCGCTGCGCGCAAGGCCTTGGCGAAGAGCTCCGTCCAGGTTGCCGACCTCGGCGTGGTGATTTATGCCGGCGTCTGCCGCGAAAACTTCGAGCCGGCGACCGCCTGCGCCGTGGCCGACGCGCTCGGCGTGAAGGGCGGCGCCTCGGTCTACGACCTGAGCAACGCATGCCTCGGCGTGCTGAACGGCATGCTGGAAATCGCCAACCGCATCGAACTGGGACAGATCCGGGCAGGCCTCGTCGTGTCCTGCGAATCGGCGCGGGAAATTAACGAAGTTACGCTCGAGCGCCTGCTGCAGGGCGTGGAGATGGTCCAGTTCGCCGAAGCGATCGCGACCTTCACGGGCGGCTCGGGCGCGGTGGCGATGCTGCTGACCGACGGCTCCTTTTCGGGCGCGGCGGGACATCGCCTGCTCGGCGCGGTATCGCAGGTCGCGCCGCAACACCACGAGTTGTGCCGCTGGGGCCTCGCGCCCGCTGCCGGCCTGCGGCAGTCGCAGTTCATGGCCACCGATTCGGTGTCGGTCCTGAAATACGGCGTGCAGCTTGGCCAGCAGACCTGGCGCCTGTTCCTCGATGAACTGGGCTGGGCGCCGGCCGAGGTGCAGCGCGTGATCTGCCACCAGGTGGGCAGCGGACACCAGGATGCGATCCTGAAATCGCTGCAGCTGCCGAAGGAGAAGGACTACACGACCTACCGTTACCTCGGCAACATGGGCACCGCCGCGCTGCCCGTGACCGCGGCCATTGCGGCGGAACGCGGCGTGCTCAAGTCCGGCGAGCGCGTCGGATTCCTTGGCATCGGCAGCGGCCTGAGCTGCCTCATGATGGGCCTCGAATGGTGACCGGTACGCATTTCCGGCACGACCTGTATCCGTTCACCGGCTCCTACTACAACGTAAACGGCCACAAGTTGCATGCCCTCGACGAAGGGCGCGGCGACACGGTGGTGATGCTGCACGGCAATCCGACCTGGTCGTTCTACTACCGCGACCTGGTGCTCGGCCTGCGCAACCGGCACCGCGTGATTGCGCCCGATTACATCGGCTGCGGGCTCTCGGACAAGCCCGACGAAAAGAGCTACGAGTACACGCTGCGCCGGCGCGTCGACGACCTCGCCGCGCTGATCGAGCAGGCCGGCGTGCGCGGGCCGATCACGCTGCTGATGCACGACTGGGGCGGCATGATCGGCATGGCCTACGCGACGCGCCATCCGGACAGGATCGGGCGCCTGGTGCTGCTCAATTCGGCGGCGTTCCACCTGCCGAAGACGAAAAAACTGCCCAGGACGCTCTGGCTCTGCCGCAACACGCCGCTGGGCGACTTCTTCATCCGGGACACGGGCCTCTTTACCAGCGTTCTCGCGCGCTGGGCGGTGTGCCGGCCGATGGAGCAGCGCGTGCGCGAGGCCTACCTGCTCCCCTACCGCGCGCCGCAGGACCGCACCGGACTGCTGCGCTTTGTGCAGGACATTCCACTGCAACCGGGGGATACGAGTTACGACCTGGTAAGTGAGGTGCAGTCGAAGCTGCCTGCCTTCCGGAAAACGCCGGCGCTGATCCTCTGGGGCGACCGCGATTTCGTCTTCGATCACCACTTCCTGCGCGAATGGCAGAAATTCCTCCCCGGCGCCGAGGTGCACCACTTCCCGAACGCGGGGCACTACGTGCTCGAGGATGCGGGCGGGGAAATCCTGCCGCTGATCGACGATTTCTTCGCCCGCCATCCGCTGAACGGTTCACCTCCTTCACGTGCCTAACATCGCTGGGCACCTCGCGCCGATGGCGCGGCTGCAGGGTGCGCGCCCGGCGGTGATCTGCGCGCAGGGGCGCGACGCCAGCGGCGCGGTGGCCTACGCGCAGCTCAGCTTCCGCGAGCTCGAAGACGCGAGCAACCGCACTGCGCTGGCGCTGAATGCCGCCGGCATCCGGCGCGGCATGCGCACCGCCTTGATGGTCCCGCCGGGCCTGGACTTCTTCACGTTGACCTTTGCGCTCTTCAAGGCCGGCGCGGTGCCGGTGCTGATCGACCCCGGCATCGGCGTGCGCAACCTCGGCGGCTGCCTTGCCCACGCGCAGCCCGAAGCCTTCGTCGGCATCGCCAAGGCCCATGCCGCGCGCGTGCTGCTCGGCTGGGCGCGCGCGAGCGTGCGCATCAACGTCAGCGTCGGCGGCAAATGGTTCTGGGGCGGGCACACGCTGCGCGCATTGCGCGAGACGATTCCGGCCGACCAGGCCTTCGCGCCCATCGAACCCTCGCCCGATGAGACCGCCGCGATCCTCTTCACCAGCGGCAGCACCGGCACGCCGAAGGGCGCCGTCTACACGCACGAAATCTTCAACACGCAGGTGGCGCACATCCGCCGCCTGTACGGCATCGAGCCGGGGGAAATCGACCTCGCCACCTTTCCGCTCTTTGCGCTCTTCGGCCCCGCGCTCGGCATGACGGCGGTGGTGCCGGAGATGGACGCCTCGCGGCCGGCGAGCGCGGACCCGGCGAACATCGTCGGCGCGATCACCAAGTTCGGCATCACCAACATGTTCGGCTCGCCCGCGCTGCTCGATCGCGTCGGGCGCTACGGCGAAGCGCAAGGCATCAAGCTGCCCACGCTACGCCGCACCATCTCTGCAGGCGCGCCGATGTCGGCCAGGGTGCTCGAGCGCTTTGCTGCGCTGCTGCCGCGCGGCGCCCAGGTCTTCACGCCCTACGGCGCGACCGAGTGCCTGCCGGTTGCCTCCATCGGCAGCGCGGAGATCCTCGGCGAAACGCGCGCCCGCAGCGACCGGGGCGCGGGCGTGTGCATCGGCCGCCCGGTGGCCGGATTGAAGGCGAGGATCATCCGCATCTCGGACGAGGCGATCGCGCTCTGGGACGAGGCGCTGGTGCTGCCCGCCGGCGAAATCGGCGAAATCGCGGTGCAGGCGGCGCACGCGACGCGCAGCTATTTCAATCTGCCGGAGGCCACCGAGCTGGCGAAAATACAGGACCCGGCGAGCGGCAGTTTCTACCATCGCATGGGCGATGTGGGCTATTTCGATGCGCAGGGCCGCCTGTGGTTCTGCGGCCGCAAGGCGCATCGCGTCGTCACGCCGCAGGGCACGCGCTTCACCGATCCCTGCGAAGGCGTGTTCAACACGAACCCCAAGGTCGTGCGCACGGCGCTCGTCGGCGTGCAGCGCGACGGCGCGATCGAACCGGTGCTCTGCGTCGAGCTGGAGGCTTCGGCGCGAAATGAATCGAAAAACGCGATTCGCGCCGAGCTGCGCGAACTGGGTTCGCGGCACGAGCTCACGCGGCAGATCCGGACCTTCCTCTTCCACCCGGCGTTTCCGGTGGACGTGCGCCACAACGCCAAGATTTTCCGCGACAAGCTCGCGCTGTGGGCGAAGCGGCAGCTCCAGTGAACGCGCTGGTCACCGGCGGCGGCGGCTTCCTCGGCCAGGCGATCGTGCGCGGCCTGCTCGGGCGCGGCGCGCGCGTGCGCAGCTTCTCGCGCCAGCCGCACGATGGCCTGAAGGCGCTCGGCGTCGAGCAGATGCGCGGCGATATCGCCGATCCTGCGGCGGTGAATACGGCGGTACAAGGCTGCGAGATCGTATTTCACGCCGCCGCCCGGCCCGGCATCTGGGGCAACTACGAGGACTTCCACCTGCCCAACGTCACCGGGACGCAGAACGTGATCGCCGCTTGCCGGCAGAACGGCGTGCGGCGCCTGGTCCATACCAGCTCGCCCAGCGTCGTTTTCGACGGCCGCGACATGGAGGGCGTGGACGAGTCGGCGCCCTACCCTGCGCATTTCGAAGCGCACTATCCGATGACCAAGGCGCTCGCCGAGCAGCTGGTGCGCGCAGCCAACGACGCACAACTCGCCACGGTCAGCCTGCGGCCGCACCTCGTCTGGGGGCCGGGCGACAACCACCTGCTGCCGCGCCTCGCAGCGCGCGCCAAAGCGGGCCAGCTCGCGCGTATCGGTACGCGGGCGACGCTCATCGACACCGTATACGTGGACAACGCCGCCGAGGCACATCTGCTGGCGGCCGACCGCCTTGCGCCGGGTTCGCCGATCGCGGGCAAGGTCTATTTCATCTCCCAGGGCGAGCCGGTGCCGACCTGGGAGATGGTGAACCGGTTGCTCGCGACCGCCGGCGCTCCGCCCGTCACTCGCAGCGTGCCGGTCTGGCTGGCGCTGGCGCTGGCCTGGATGTTCGAGACCGCGCACCGCATTACGCGTAGCCCGGGCGAACCGCGCCTCACGCGCTTCGTGGTGCGCGAACTGTCCACCGCGCACTGGTTCGACATTTCTGCGGCACGCCGCGACCTGGGTTACGCGCCGCGCATTTCCATCGCCGAAGGTCTTGAGCTGCTGCGCGCCGCGTCGCGCTAGGCTGCCAGCCGCGCCTTGCCGTAGTCGAAAACGACCGGTTCGCAGCGCCCGGCGAGCGCACGCTCGAGCGCCGCACCCGCGAGCGGGCCGCCGAACTGCGCGTTGCGCATGTGGATGCGGGCACGCAGCTGGTCGATCGCCATGCGCTCGAGCGTGGACCAGTCCGCCGCGGCCATCCCGTCGGCTTCGAGGCCGATGATGCCCTTCAGCATGTGGCCGAATTCGTCCTCGTAGACGCTCGCGCAGGCCTGCGCAATCAGCGCGTTGGCCCGGCCCTGCGGCCCCTGCGTTCTTTCCTTCAATTTCATGCCTTCCGAAAACAGCGTGCAGTAGCCGCCTTCGGTGAAGCGCGTCGCGCGGTCGCCGAGCTTGGCGTTCTCCTTCTTGTGCGCGAAGCGCAGCGCCGAAAGCTCGAGATCCTCCTTCCAGGCGGTCTTCACCGCGTGCGGGTTGAGCCTCGGTTCGCCCGGCAGCGCGAGCGCATCGTGCGCGTCGGCAAAGGCGCAGTAGTGCGCGAACTCGGCGCGCAACCCCTCGGCGATGTCGAGCACCGCGTGGCGGTCGATTTCGATGTCGATGAGCGGAAACGCGGACACCAGCTCTTCGGCGGGACCAAGGAAGATCCCCTTGTCCAGCGGCGCGAGCCCCGAGCCCCAGATCTCCTTCGAACACTGCAACGCGAGCCAGCGCCGGTCGGTTTCGCGGCCGCGCCGTTCCCAGTTCCAGTAGCTGCGAAACACCTCGGCTTCGCCCGCCCAGTAAGGCGCGGCAGCGTCGATCAGGCGCTTGAGCTGGGTGCCGACCTCTTTCATTCCGCCTTCGCCCCCGACGTTTTCACTACCTGCGCATAGCGATCGTAGGCAGCGCGAATCATCATGCCGTAGCGCTCGGGCGTCGAGCCGGCCGGTTCGATGCCGAGCTGCAGGAAGCGTTGCGACACATCCGGCGCCATGACCGCCTTCGCGATCTCTGCCGAGATCTTCGCGACCAGGGCCGGCGGGGTCCCCCCGGGCGCGAGTACGCCGATCTCCGGCCCGAAATCGTAGCCCGGCACGCCGAGCTCGGCGACGGTGGGCACATCGGGCGCCTGCGCCGAGCGCTTCGGCGTGCTGATGGCGAGCAATTTCAGTTTCCCCGCCTTTACATGGGACTCGATCGCCGGCAGCGCGGAAAAGAGAAACGAGACCTGGCCGCCGAGCAGCGCTGGCGCCGCCTGACCCATTCCTTTGTAGGGTACGTGAACGATGTCGAGCTTGAGTGCGGCCTTGAGCGCCTCGGTGGCAAGGTGATGGATGCTCCCGGCGCCGGAGGATCCGTAGTTGAGCTGCCCGGGACGCGAGCGCGCGAGCGCGACCAGTTCGTTGAAGCTCGCCGCCGGAACGCCGGGGTGCGCTACGAGAAAGAGCGAAGTCGTCCCGAGCAGCGTGACCGCGACGAGATCCTTCTGCGCATCGTAGGGAAGCTTCGCGTACAGGTGCGGATTGATCGCCACCTGCCCGACGTCGGCGACCAGCAGCGTATAGCCGTCCGGCGCGGATTTCGCCACCGCCTCGGTGCCCGAGATGCCGCCGGCGCCGCCGCGATTCTCCACCACCACCTGCTGTCCGATCGCCTCGGCGAGGCGCACGCCGAGAATCCGCGTCATGGTGTCGGGCAGCCCGCCCGCGGCATACGGCACCACCATTCGCACGGGCTTCGCCGGCCAGTCCTGCCCCGCAACTGCTCCTGGCAACACGAGCAACAAGAGAAGCAGAATTTTCATGGTTGGGATCCGATTGCAAAAAAGTATACTAATTTCTCCGATGGCAAAGCTCAAGCTTTCCCTCGCTTGCTGGGACTACGATCGCACGCGCGCATTGGCGGATGGCAGCGTGCGCGCCGAAGGGATCGACCTCGCGTACCTGAACCTGCCGGTCGAGGAGACGTTCTTTCGCATGCTGCGCAAGCGCGAATTCGACTGCGCAGAAATGTCGCTCTCGTCCTACGTGCTCTCGCTGCAGCAGAAAGTTCCGCCCTTCATCGCCATTCCGGTCTTCCCGTCGCGCTTCTTCCGCCATTCGTGCATATTCGTTTCCGCGCGAAGCGGCATCGCGCGCCCGCAGCAGCTCGCGGGAAAGCGCATCGGCGTGCCCGAGTACCAGATGACCGCCGCGGTCTGGATTCGCGGCATCCTCGCCGACGAATTCGGCGTCGCGCCGCATCGCCCCCGCTACCTGAGCGGCGGGCTGGAAGAAACGGGCCGCGTGGAGAAACTGAAGCTCGATCTGCCGGCGAGGTTCCGCGTCAAGCCGATCGGCCCGAAACAGACGCTCTCGCGCATGCTCGCCGACGGCGACATTGATGCGCTGCACAGCGCGCGCGCGCCCTCCACGCTGCATACGCGGCCGAAGTCGGTGCGGCGCCTGTTCAGGGATTACGCCGCGGTGGAACTGGCCTATTACCGGCGCACGCGCATCTTTCCGATCATGCACACGGTGGTGATCCGCAGGGACCTGTACCGCAAGCACCCCTGGATCGCGGGTTCGCTCGCGAAGGCTTTTGCGGCCGCTCAGCGGAAGACCTACGCAGACCTCGGCGAGACCGCCGCCTTGAAGGCAATGCTGCCCTGGCTGGTGGCGCATGTCGAAGAGGCAAGGCGGGAGATGGGCGCGGACTGGTGGAGCTATGGCCTCGAACCCAACCGCCACGTGCTCGAGACCTTCCTGCGCTACCACCGCGAACAGGGGTTGTCGAAACGCCGGCTGGCCCCGCAAGACCTGTTCGCGCCGGAAACCTTCGAGAGTTACCGCATCTAGGTATAATCCCTGCCCAGCGCCGATTTGAAGTTCAGCTTGCGGGCGCTCTATAAATACCGCTAAAGAGACCGGTTCTCGAGGCCCGTTTCTGCGCAAGCTGGACGGGCTTTTAGTTGACGGGAACTGCCGTGATCGTTGCGCCGCAGAAAGCAAGCTTCACCGAGCCGCTCAAGCTGCAGAGCGGTGCCGTGCTGCCCGAATTCGAGATCGCCTACGAGACATACGGGGAGCTGAACGCGGCGCGCTCGAACGCCGTTCTGGTCTGCCACGCGCTCAACGCCTCGCACCATGTCGCCGGCGCCTACGCCAACGAACCCGAGAACCTCGGCTGGTGGGACAACATGGTGGGGCCGGGCAAGCCGCTCGACACCGACAGATTCTTCGTCATCGGCAACAACTACATCGGATCGTGCTTCGGCTCGACCGGGCCGACCTCGACCAATCCGGCCACCGGCAAGCCCTGGGGCGCGGATTTTCCGGTGGTGACGGTGGAGGACTGGGTCGCGGCGCAGGCGCGGCTCGCCGATCGCCTCGGCATCGAGCGCTTCGCCGCGGTGATGGGCGGGAGCCTCGGCGCGATGCAGGCGCTGCAGTGGGCGCTCTCCTTTCCGCAGCGTGTGAGGAACTCGATCGTCATCGCGGCCACGCCGCGCCTCTCGGCGCAGAACATCGCCTTCAACGAGGTGGCGCGCCAGGCGATCATGACCGACCCGGATTTCCACGGCGGGCACTACTATGACAAGGGCGTGGTGCCGCGCCGCGGCCTGCGCATCGCGCGCATGATCGGCCACATCACCTACCTTTCGGACGACGCGATGATGGAGAAGTTCGGCCGCGTGCTGCGCCGCGTGACGCCGGGCTTCGACTTCGACATCGACTTCGAGATCGAGTCCTACCTGCGCCACCAGGGCGACAAGTTCTCCACCTACTTCGACGCCAATACCTACCTGCGCATCACCAAGGCGCTCGACTACTACGATCCGGCGGCGCAGTACGGCGGCGACCTGTCGAAGGCCTTCGCGCGCGCGCAGGCCGATTTTCTCGTCGTTTCCTTCACCTCGGACTGGCGCTTTTCATCCGCGCGCTCGCGCGAGATCGTGCGCGCGCTGCTCGACAACCGGCGCGTCGTTTCCTATCTCGAAATCGACGCGCCGCAGGGGCACGACGCCTTCCTCATGGACGACGCGCGCTACTTCGGCGCCCTGCGCGCCTACTTCGGCAACATCGCGCTATGACCGACGCCGAAACCATCGCACGCTGGGTAGCGCCCGGGTCCCGGGTCCTGGACCTGGGTTGCGGCGACGGCGTGCTGCTCAAGCACCTGTGGCAGACGCGCCAGGCGCCCGGCTACGGCGTCGAGATCGACGACGCCAATGTGGTCGCGTGCATCCGCAACGACGTCAACGTCCTGCAGATGGACCTAGAAGACGGCCTCGCCGCCTTCGCCGACCGTTCCTTCGACTACGTCATCCTCTCGGAAACCCTGCAGACCATCCACCGCCAGGAACCGCTCATGCAGGAGATGCTGCGCGTCGGACGCGAAGCCATCGTCTCCTTCCCCAACTTCGGCTACTGGCGCGCGCGCATCCAGATCGCCCTCGCCGGCCACATGCCCGTGTCGAAGGAGCTCCCGTACCAGTGGTACGACACCCCCAACGTGCATCACTGCACCCTGGTGGATTTCGAAGCCCTCTGCGCCAAGCTCGACTTCAAAGTCCTCGAGCGCCTCGTCCTCACCGACGGCAGCGCCGTCACCACCCTGCCCAACCTCCTCGGCTCGCTCGCCGTCTACCGCGTCAGCGCGTAGTCAATCCGCCGTCCCTGCGAAAACCGGGCCCCAAGTTCGAGGCGTAACCGATCGGCTGCCTTCATGCCCTCCGAGGCCCCAAAGTGCCCTTAGGGCACACGTCAGCGACCGGCTCACTGACCTAAGCCACGCATCCACTAATCTTGGTATCCAACGAATAGGACCGTATCCGCCATGCTCTTGCACGACGGATACGGTCCTATTCGTTAGACCTCGCAGGGAATTGTCGCCGGACTGCAAATTGCGCTCGGAGTAGATTGTTACTACAATTTAAGTATAACCTCCTGGGACGAACCCAAACGCCGTAGGAATATCAAGGCGCATGGGCTGGACTTTGAGGGGTCGGAAGCCATCTGGGACAACTTCACCGTCTCCCGCGAGGATCTGCGAGAGGACTATGGTGAAAAGCGCATTGTTTCGTTCGGACTCCTGAATGGTGAAGTGGTCGTCCTCGTGCACATCGAGCGGGACGAGGACATGCATGTCATCTCTTTACGAAAGGCCGAGAAATATGAAGCGCGCTACTACTTTGAAACCGCCGAAGAGTACTTCCGCAAAGGCCGTTGATCGGGACAATCCTCCGTGGTCGGAGGAGATGCTTGGCGTGCCAGCCTTACGTCGTGGCCGAGGTCCACAAAAGGCCCCGACCAAGGTTCTCACTACTGTACGTCTCGACGCGGACGTGATCGCTTTCTTTCGTGCGCAGGGTTCGGGCTATCAAACGCGCATCAATGAGGCACTTAAGCGTGTCAAAGAGCGAGGTCTAACCACCGGCTCAACGGCGACCGCCCGCAAGCGGGCGGCGCGTTAGCCGGGACGTTGATATGGCTTAACGCTGTCAAGAGGCGAGCGAGGTCCTCCGCCTTTTGTGCGGTTTGTCTCTTTACATAGCGCCCTTTGGGCAACGCGACGGGGTCCGATGACGACGGTCGATCAAGCTGATATGCGCGCGTTGGGTAGCGCAAGACTGTTGTGCGTCACGGAGCTGCCTCGCCCTAGAAGCTGAGGTGCCGGTCCCGAGGGATCGGATCAATAACGTTCCACGAGGATTCTCCAGCCGTGGCCGCGCCGCGTTGGCCAAAGGGTGTATGGAGCATGTGCGCGCTAGTTGGCTCCTTTCGGTATATGGCGGCGCTTGAGCGCTCAATGCGTCGGGCGCAGTTGCCGGGCGATGGCCCAGACGAAGCCCGAGAGCTCGCGGGCGATGGCGACGATCACCTTGTTTCTGGGCAGGCGGCGGGCCGAGAGCTTGCGGAAGCGCGCGCACAGGCGAAGTTGCGCCTTCCAGGCGATGTCGGTGACGGTCTTGGAGAGTTTCGTTTGGCGGCGCGCGATCACCCAGGACACGCGCGCCGGGTGCGCGTAGGCCTGCGCGGCCTCGACCATGGCGCGCCGGGCCGAGGAGTTGCCCGCCTTGGTGATCGAGCCCTGGCGCCGGCGGGCACCCGAGGAGTCCTCGCTCGGGATCAGCCCCAGGTAGGCCATGAGCTTTCTTGGCGAATCGAAGCGCTGGAAGTCCCCAAGTTCGGCCACGATGCGCACGGCGTGGATCTCGGAGACCCCGCGCAGCGCCTGCAGCGCCCGGACCACCGGGCGCCAGCGCCAGCCGCCCAGCTGCGCCTGGATCGCGCCGCTCAAGCGCTCAAGGCGAGCGGCCGCCTCCTCAACGGCCTGCACGTACTCTTCGAAGGCGATCTGCTGCGCAGGCTCTGGCAGCTTCAGGCCCGAGATCCAGCGCCGGTGCGCCGCCGTCCAGCTCGAGCGCCCCACGTAGCGAATCTCGTTCCGTAAGAGCAGCGCCTGCAGCCGCTGCCTGGCTTGGCGCTGCATCGAGACTGCGTCTTCCCGTGTACGCACCAGGTCCCGGATCGCCTCGTCCTTCGCATCGGGCACGTAGATCGGCTCCAACTCCCCCGCACGCGCCAGGCGCGCAAGCTTCAGCGCATCGCGCCGGTCCGTCTTCACCCGGTCCGCAGCGTTTCTCGGGGTCATCGAGGGCGAGACCACCATACACGGCAGACCCTGCGCCGCGAGCTTGCGGTACAGCCAGAACCCGCAGGGTCCTGCCTCGTAGACGAACACTGGTCGCCGGTGCACCGAACGTAGCCTTCTTACCGCTCTGTCCACCGCGGCCGCGTCCCCGGCGATGCGCCCGTAATGGCGCGCCTCCTTTGCATCGGCAACCGCAATCTCGATCGACTCCTTGTGCACGTCCATCCCCACAAACACGGTGCTAGACTTTTCCATGGCCTGCCTCCTTGAATGGTTGTTGATGCCTTCGTGCTCAACATGTGGCTCTACGTGCTCGCAGCACGCAAACCACGATACGCCGGAGGCAGGCCGCCTAATCGCGTTAAGCCATTCTGTCTAGAACGCACTATCCGACAGTAGATGTTCTGGCTATAATCTGGCCAGAATGCGGTTCGAGATACTCCTGGCCCCTGAGGCCGTCGAGGACCTACGAAAGTTGAAGGCCAGCGAGCGGGCAGTGGTGAAGGAGGCCCTCGAAACCCATCTAAGGCATGAGCCGACCAAGACCAGCCGCAGCCGGATCAAGCGCTTGCGCGGCATGGCAAGACCGCAGTTCCGGCTGAGGGTCGAAGAGGTCCGTGTGTTCTACGATGTCTCGGGTTCGAGCGTCGAGGTACTGGCGATCGTTCCCAAACCGGAGGCAGAGTCATGGCTGACGCGGTACGGAAATCCAAAGTGAAGGAAGTGCCCCTTTCCGAGGTCAAGGACGACTTGTCTCGCTTTCTTCGGGAAGCCGAAACACAGGACGTGGTTATCACGCGCCACGGCAAACCGGCTGGCGTGCTGATCGGGTTCAAGTCGGAGGACGATTGGTTTGAATATCGACTTGAGAACGACCCCCGGTTCCTGCAGCGCGTCGAGCAGGCTCGCGCGAGCTTTCGCGCCGGTCGCGGCGTCAAGCTCGAGGACGTCAAGTAGTGCGTTCTAACCGCCGGTTCTTGGCCGACGCGTTCCGCGCGGCAAAACCGGGACTATAAGGACTTCCGCAGAACTGCAACGGTGACGTAAGAAGGTCTGACTGCGTCACTATAACCGGCCTGTTGGTGA
>Ga0187893_10002577_pt1 | contig 39462 bp, 22 predicted proteins | sample MA1701074metaG_FD_139574 | JGI IMG/M metagenome (GOLD analysis project Ga0187893, IMG submission 139574) | White microbial mat communities from a basaltic lava cave in the Kipuka Kanohina Cave System on the Island of Hawaii, USA - MA170107-4 metaG ...
CTTTCCATCGCGGCTCCTCTGTCTCAATCCTGGGATTGAATGCCAGAGTAGCCGAGGCTGAGTTACATGGGGTGGGCCAAAATCGATTGCCAAAGTGGTCCAAAATAGAATACCGAACTCAGGCGTGCTCGATAGTGCGTTTCGCTTCAGGTTCGCTATCTGCTCCACACCGCCCGATCCGAGCCTCATCCGAGGCCGGTGCCATGTTCACCGGGTGCAAGCGGAACTCACCTTTATCAAACTTGTCATTGGTCGGCCACCGGTGAACGCTTTATCCAACAGTCGGACGAGCTGAACCATTTGGTTGTCTCGCAATGACAGAAGCGCTGCTGCACAAGGTTGCAGACGGGCGTATCAGTTGTATTACGAGCTCGCGAAGCTGCTCAATCTAGCTTGGCGGCAACCAGTCAAACGTCAAGTGAGCGTCGCTCACAGCCGTCTTGTGTCGACTTCAGCGACCTCGATGCCTTCTTTGTTCACTGAGTAAGTTACGAGTAGCTTGCCCTTGTCGACACAGCAATTCGGATAGTGATATCCATCCTCTTTGTGCTTTCCCTCGATTCTCCGGGTCGTCGGACCAGACACGATCGTGTGCATGCTGTCAAACGTCTCCCCATTCTCACTCAGGGCGAGTAGCAGGAACCGGCGGTCCAGCAGCCGGTCGTAGTTATTACCTGCGAGATAGTATCTTCCATCATCAAGCCTGCCAGCGTAGACACGGGAGGTCGTATTGGGAAAATCCGTCAGCAACGGCTTTGACCAGGTTTCCCCTTCATCTTCACTCCAAGTTAAAGCCAGTCGGCAGGAAAAGCTCCCATCTCGCAGAAACAGCCAAATTCTGCCATCGACAGTCTGGTACCAGCTTCCCTGGAGCGGTTCGAGACCGGGTGCCTTGGGCATTTCAATCGTCCTTGGAGAGTCGGTTGGCTTCAAGTGGTTATCCCAGGCAAGAACGAGACCTTGACTCCAATCATCGACAGCAGCCCCAAAACATAACAGTCTGCCCGATCGAGTCGGACGTGGCTCTTCAAAGGAATAGACTCTCTCCGCAATCCGTTCATGATGTTTCCAACTCCGCAAGTCGTCGGTTTCATAAACGTCGATCCATAGCTTTTCAGCATCCATCGAACACATTCCAAGTTGCGTGTTTCCTCTGGTATCGCACACACCGACCAGCGCATAGAGATGCGTTTCAGTCGCATACAGCCCGTGATTGTGTCTGACAATGGTAGAATCTGGATCCGTTTGCACCAGCACCCTTTCCCGTTCCCAGTTCAGACCACTTTGGGAGGATATGGAGTAGTGAATCTCCTGGCCCGGATGGTCTTCATGTTTCAATCCGCTGCTCCAGGAAACAACGTACTGGTCTTTGAATTTCGTGAGAGACTGGTGATGATTATACGAAAAAGCCTCGCTGCCGTAGAAGGCTCTCGACCTGATTACATGAGCTTGCGGAAAGACTCCCCAGTCACTGGGCATGGGCGGATAGCCGACGGCAGCGTCGGCGTATCCAGCATGCTGCATGGCGAGCCTTAAGCTGAAGTCAGTACTTTGCTTTCTCAGACTCTCTGAAAGCACAGTTACGGTCGTTGTCTTTCGGATTTCCACGGGTTAGTGCTCCTTATAGGTTTAGAAGTATTTGATCGATAATCGACTATCGAGTAAACTATCAGCGCTGATATCTCGATGTAAAGACACTCTTCTGAGCGTTCCGAATCAATCGCACGGAAAACTGCCGCATCCGTGGCGCCCTGATTATGAAGAAAGTAAAGTGGCTTGGAGAATCAAAGTTTCGAATTGAGGAAGCGCCTCATCCAAACGCATCTGTGCTGGCGACTCACGAGGTCTTGCTGCAAGTAAAAGCCGTCGGCATCTGCAAGACGGACATTCACATCATGGAGGGCCGACTTCCCGACGTTTCACCTCCGCGGATTCTGGGCCACGAAATCGCAGGGATTGTGGACCGCGTGGGCTCCGGCGTCCTCCGAGTCAAGCCAGGCGATAGGGTGACGTGCGACTCTGTAGTCGGCTGCGGCCATTGCGATGACTGCCATAAAGGCAGCCGCCAGTTCTGCCGGAATGGTTACGAATTCGGATTTGGACACGATGGCGGATGCCAAGAATCCTTGGTCATGCCCGAAGAAAATCTTCATCCCATTGGTGATTCGATTTCCATGGAGGAAGCGGCCATTCTGGACATGGAGGTTCTAGCTGCACTCAGAAGGGCGGGGACCATCCAGGGAGAAACCGTGTTAATCATTGGGTCCGGTCCCGCGGGGCTTGTGGCGACTCAGGTGGCTAGGATCCTGGGCGCCCAGAAAGTTTTTCTTTCGGGTGACACCGAAAAGAAACTTCGCCTAGGACGACTCTTGGGAGCGGATCGAATTGTCGACATTCGCAGTGAAGATCTCGGCACGGTAATCAAACACGAAACCCGGGGCCGAGGCGTCGACATGGCGATGGACTGTGCCGGCACAAGCGAATCCTTCGCTCAAGCTCTCGAGTTAGCCGCTCCTGGGGCCCGGGTCGTATTGTACGGGGTGTATCCTGACCCCTTGCCGGAAGCAAGGGTTCTGAAGATCGTACTCAAAAATCTTTGTGTCTATGGCTCAGTCTGCGATCGAGTCGGATGGAACGATGTCATTGCTTGGGTCGAACAAGGTCGTCTTAACCTTAAGGAACTCATCACTCATACCTTCCCGCTGGAAGAAGCTCCCCATGCCTATGAGTATGTGCGTCAAGGGAGCGATGAACTGGTGAAGGCAGTCCTCAAAGTTTAGTCCCGCGCTTCGCACCTTTAACGGGACGAGACTTCGCTCGTGTCAGTTGCGACCCTCTGTGGAGCCTCCCAGCTGCCGCCGGACTTGCCCCTTAAGAACCATAGTAGGGCGACCGTAGCCAGAGAGAGGCTGAACAGGGGATCAATCCACATGCTCTTTTCCAAACCATACTGAGACCCTAGATAGCCAACAAGGTATGGGCCACCAGCCCCTCCGATATAGCTGATTCCTGACATTAAGGAAAAGGCGGTTTTGGCTTGCTCTGCAAAACGCATCCCCAAGTATGAATTGATAGAGGGACCATTACCGGAAACGAAAACCCCGGCAAGACCCATAAACACCAGACCCCACGCGTAGTTCGAGGAAACAATAGTCGCCGCAAAGAACAAGGTCCCGCCCGTTGCGCAGGCGGACAGTATTATGAGTTCAGGAATCTTCCAGTGCGCCGTGATCCAGCTCAGCAGCGAACGCCCCACCAAGAACCCGGCGGCATGCGAACTCAGAAAATAAGCTGCCTCGGCAGCGTCCACGCCCAGCTTCTTTTGATAGAGCTGTCCAACAAACGAAATCATTCCTCCTTCAGTCAGTCCGTGAAGGGTTGTCAGCAAAAAAATCATGTACATCGCAGGTTGACAGAGGATGAACCTAAAGTCTGCAGCAGCACTGGGTGCCTTTTTGAAGTCGCTGCCCTCCCCTGCTAGAGTTTTGGATCTAAGCAACGAAGGCCAAAGAACTAACAACCCAACAAGCGCTGCCGTAAAGAAGTATCCCATCCTCCAACTTCCGCCGAAGCGCTCTACGTTGGCCAACCACCATCCCATCGCTGCAGGACCGGTCATGCTCCCAGCCGAACCGCAGATTCCGTGCAGCAGGAAGAGCCTCTGCCGAACGGCCCTGAAGTGCTCTCCGATGATCGAGGCCGTGGTAACAGCCACCGACAGGACGCCAAGTCCGAAGCAAAATGCACCCACTAATACAACGCCGTATGTCTGAGCACTGCCAATGAGGACCAACGACGCTGCGATGACTGCCAGAGCAATTGCGATAGCACGTCGATACCCCATACGACCCACGAACCATCCACCCCCGATAGTAAAAACAACCGCACTTCCGTAGTAGCACACTTGGATGCGGCCCATTTGTTCCAACGTGGAGCCGAACACACGCTTAAAAATCGGGAAAGTGACTGGCAGGAAATTCATGATCGAGGTGCTGACGAAATACAAGCCCAGAAGGAACCAAATCAGGGGGTCTTTCCAGATTGGCTGGACGTCCAACACGGGTACCGGCTTTTTCGGGTTCTGCATTGTCTCTTCGGAACCGGAAACCTTCACGATATCGTGGGTGGTAAGGAGTTCATTGCCTCTCCGGGCCTGAAGGGATTAAGGCATGAGAACCATCTCCGCAGGATTTCTTATTGCTCCTGTTCACAAGATCCACTCACTTCATCACACGCCGCTCTCAGCAACCAGGAACTCGCGCAGGCAGTCTTCGTTTAGCGTTACGCCGAGCCCCGGGCGGTCGGGTACAGTAATCAAGCCATCCTTCTCCGCCTGGAATCGCTCCACCGCCAGGTCGTGCCGCAGCGGGGAATCCTCGACACAGTCTTCAAAGAGAAACGCCGAGGGTGCTGTCGAGAGCCAGTGAACGCAAGCGGCCACGCTCACCGGCGTCTTGTAACAATGATTGACGACTCTGCCTCCCGCGTCCTCCACTTGCCGGCGGATGATTTGGCTCTCGGTAAACCCATTTCTTGCCAAATCCACCTGATAGACATCCAAAGCGTGCCGCTTGATCCAAGGCTCGTAGGCCAAACGGCCACACTCACCTTCGCCAGCAGCGATGGGCACCGGCGAGCGGTCACGCAGCCAGACGTAACCGTCCAGATCATCCTGAGAGAGAGGTTCCTCCAGCCAGCCGATGTCGAACTCGGCAAACTGGTGAGCTCGCCGCAGAGCCGTGCGTGCGTCCCAGACGCAGCCCGCGTCGATGAGCACCCCGTGCTTACCGCAACCGGCTCGAGCACCCCGCACCAGATCCAGATCCAGTGTTTCTGAAGTCCCCATGGGCGCCCAGCCGAACTTGACGGCAGTATAGCCGGCCTCGATCCAGCGCTTTCCGATCTCGGCAGTTTCCGCACCGTCGCGCCCGAACAGGATAGACGCATAGGCACGGATACGGTCGTGCCGTTTGCCACCGAGCAGTTGATAAACCGGGGCGCCGGCGTGCTTCCCTTTCAGATCCCAAAGGGCCAGGTCAATGCCAGCCATGGCCGTAATAGCAACGCCACGTCTTCCGAAATAGACACTCCCAGCGTACATCTTGTCCCAAAGCCGTTCCGTGTCGAGAGGATCCTCACCAAGCAGCAGTTCCCGCAGCCCGCAGGCGATGCTATGGCTGAAAGGGGCATCGATGACAGCCTTGGCCACTTCTGGACTGGAGTCAACCTCGCCGATACCCTCAAGCCCAGAGTCGGTTTGGATCCGAACCAGCAAGGTGTCCTGAGTACCGGCTGCCTTATCAGCCACCTGAGGCAGCCGCAATATCTGGGCGATCACACGTTCAATCTTCATTTTTCAAAGGTCCTTTCTCCTGCTCCTGAGGTTGTAAGTTCGTAGTTCATGAGTCGCTTCTTTCTTTCCCTAGACTCACACAAGTTTTCAACTGGTCAACGGCGGTTTTCGCAGCGGTGCCGAGAAAAATAGTGTCAATGCCCACGGTTAACAGCGTGTATCCTTGTGAGGCCAATCTCTCGACAGCGTCAGGCGTCATACCAAGATACCGAGCGGAATACCGGCGGCGCTCACCGTCTGGCGAATTAGCTCAAGACACGACTGAAGCCGAATCATTGACCTCTGCCTTTGCAATGTTCACGAAGGGCGCGATGATGCCTGCGTCACCGCTATCTGAAGCGCTCCTTATTGAAGGTTCGCTTTGGTCCCGCGTTCGGACCACGCGAGGGCACTGGCCGGCGGCTGTGACAATGCCCTCGATATCTGACGCGGAAAGTGGAGCATGTTCGCCGTCAATAAAATGCCAATCAAATCCGGATTGAGCGAGGATCTCTGGGATCTGCGGTGCGGAAAGCGTAAGGACGGTCCCAATAAGAATCTCACCATCCTTCACGAGTTGACGGAATGGTTGCCTTGTGAGATCACCATGAGCTTCGTGATGTGAGTTTGGCCTATGCACACGCGGATACCAGGTCGCGGATCGTTGAAACTATCCGGCCCTTGCTCGGCACGTAGTACTGTTCCAGTGGCGGTGAAAACGGCACGGGCGTGTGGGGGGCAGTCACCATCTGGGGCGGGGCATCCAGGTAATCAAACGCTTTGGACGCCACCAAAGCGACGATGTCGGTCGCCATTGAGCAACGAGGGTTATCTTCATCGACCACGACAACGTGCCCCGTCTTGCGCACGGACTCCAAGATCAGATCCTCATCCAACGGCGATATCGAGCGCGGATCAACTACCTCGACGCTGATCCCGTCATTGGCCAGCGCCTGGGCGGCTTCCAATGTCATACCCACCATGCGAGAGAAGGCGACCACGGTAACATCGTTGCCTTCCCGAACGACCCACCCCTTGCCCAGCGGCACGATGTGCTCGCCATCTGGAACAGGACCCTTCATGTCGTACAGCATCTTGTTTTCGAAGACAATCACCGGATCGTCATCGCGGATCGCCGCCTTCAAAAGCCCTTTGGCATCGGCCGGACTGGAGGGAACCACGCATTTCAGACCCGGGTAATGGGCAAACATGGAGTAATTGACGTCGGAATGTTGTGCGGCAGCTCCTGCGCCGGCCCCGATTGTGGTTCGAACTGTCAAGGGCACCTTGATTTTGCCGCCAAACATATACCGCAGCTTTGCCGCCTGATTTACGATCTGATCCAGACAGACGCCCGCAAAACTGACGAACATAAGTTCCGCAATCGGTCTCAAGCCGGTCGCAGCCGCGCCCGTCGCAGCACCGATGATGGCCGATTCCGTGATGGGGGTGTCCAAAACACGCTCTTTGCCAAAGCGGCCGACCAAGCCTTTAGTGACGCCAAGCACACCGCCCCACGCGTCCAGCATGGCAGGATCGTCCGACTGCGGCGCTCCGGCAACATCCTCACCGAGAAGGATGACATTCCTGTCTCGCTCCATTTCTTCTGCAATCGCTTCGTTGATGGCTTCTCGATAACTGATGATTCTATCGGGCATGGGATCTTCTCCAGGTTTAATAGCTGCTGTAAACGTCGTTAAGGCAATCCTCGGGTTGCGGAAGGGGAGACGACAGGGCGAACTCGACCGCTCCCTGGATACGCCCCTCGACCCGTTGGTTAATCGCTTGCAAATCATCGGAACTGATCCGTGCCCGTGGCGCGATCTGATCCGCAAAGATTTTCAGCGGATCGCGCCGGCGATATTCGTTCACTTCCGCATCCGTGCGGTACTTCAGGGAATCACCTTCAAAGTGGCCGTAGTAACGATAAGTCTTGGCTTCGATCAAGGTTGGTCCATTCCCCGCACGAGCCCGTCGCACGGCCTGCTCTGCCACGGCATAGACTTCGATCACGTTCTGACCATCCACAATCACACCCGGAATGTTGTAACTGGCCGAACGATTGGCAATATTCTCAATTCGCATCGAATACTTGGGCGAAGTCGTTTCCGCGTATTGGTTGTTCTCACAAACGAATAAGCAGGGCAGGTCCCAAATGGACGCCATGTTGATGGATTCATGAAATGTGCCCTGGTTGCTGGCGCCGTCCGAGAAAAAGCTGACGCAGACCTGGCCGCTCTTGCGGACCTTGGCCGATAATGCAGCGCCAACCGCAAGAGGCAAACCGGCGCCGACAATGCCATTGGCTCCAAGCATGCCTTTTGAAACGTCGGCGATATGCATCGAGCCACCCTTGCCATTGCAGATGCCAGTCGTTCGACCGTAGATTTCAGCAAGCATGGCTTTCAGGTCAACGCCCTTAGCAATACAGTGCCCATGGCCGCGGTGGGTTGAGGTGATATAGTCATCCGGCTGCAGTGCAGCCATCACCCCAACCGCTACGGCTTCTTCTCCCGCATAGAGATGCACGAATCCAGGAATCCCGCCTGCAGCAAACAGCTCATGCAGCTTATCTTCAAAGGTGCGGATTGTCCGCATCGCTTCGTACATTGTTAGGAGGCGCGCGCGGTCCAGCGTTTCAGGTAAGGTTGCGACTTCAATGGTGTTTGTGGCCATATCACCCTCCTTCCGGTGTGATCGTTTCGATTCGATTGATAAAGTCTCTAAGAAAGGCTGCACCTGCAGCGCCATCCACCACCCGGTGATCGAGCGTCAAACCGAATTCAATAACCGGCTGAAATGCGACCCCACCTTCCGCAGCCGGAGACGCCATATGGTGAATACGTCCGATTGACAAGATGGCTGCCTGGGGTGGACTAAGCAGCGCCTCAAAACGATCCACGGGATACATGCCGAGGTTGGTTAAGGTGAACGTACCCCCCCGGGTATCCTCCTCGTTGATGCGACGCGAGCGCACCGTCTGTACGAGGCGATTGCGCTCGACGCTAATCTGACTGACCGATAATCGCGCACAGTCACGGATAACCGGGATGATCAGTCCCTGATCCACAGCCACTACAATACCGATATTCACCTGTTGGTGAAGCCGAATGCCGTTATCCTCGAACGACGCGTTGAGATACCGATGATCCACCAGTGTTTGAGCAACGCACCAAGCGATCATGTCATCCAGCGCAAGTGTCTTGTTTCGCTGACGCACCTGCAAGAGTACTGATGCGTTGGCATGTGAATAAAGCACGATCTGTGGAATCACCGCAGAGCGCATTACATGCCGGACAATCGCCTGGCGCATCGGCGACAATGGCACCACTTCGCTCGAGGGCTTGCTGACAGCGAGCGGGGGAGGTTGCGGTGTTGCTTGCAGAACATCTTCTTTAGTGATGCGCCCGTTTGGGCCGGAACCGGTGACAGTCGCAAGATCAACACCGAGCTCTTGTGCCAGACGTCGCGCCACTGGTGAGACCATTACTCGAGCTGGCTTTAACGGCGGGGTCTCCCTTTCAGTTCGCAGCACCGTATCTTCCGGTTCTGAGATGGCCTGCCCGGTCTTTTCCACACGCCCACCCGGCGCTGAAGCAGGAATGTCCCGAGGTGACTCACCTTCCAAGAGAATCCAGCCAATCGTCTCAGCGACTGCAGCAGTACTTCCTTCTTCAGTAATGATGCCAACTAATGTGCCACTGGCAGGAGACATCAGCTGGTTAACAGCTTTGTCCGTTTCAATTTCAACCAATACCTGATCTTTCTCGATGCGGTCACCTTCCGCAGCCAACCAATGACTGACCGTACCTTCGGCCATCATCATTCCGAGCTTGGGCATTGTGATGGGTACGGGCATAGTTATTGTGCGTTGTAAATCATCGTGACACTTCTGCACGCCGTGGCTGATTCTGGCACAGCCGCTGGAATCGGCTCTCCGCGCCCCAGCGCGGGACAGGACCTGAATCAGCCTGGGATCGTGTCGAAGATGCGCACACGAGAGTTGTCACTATAGTTCGAAATCCTCAATAGGCTTAATTCCCAAACGCCAGAACAACCCGGGCGCGACTACTGAAAGATTCGATTGTCACAGTTTCCCTATTCTGACTGTAGGAACCACCTTCCACACTTGTCGGCTTGCATCCTTCCGGATGAGGCAGACGAAGTTCTACGCGCGCCGGAGGTCGATCAGACGCGCATTCCATGGTCGCCTCGATTCGACTCTGGTCCAGCCTTGACTCCACTTGCAAAGAAAATGAACCGAAGTAGCTGACTACGTTGTTCAGCTCAATACGCTTGCCGTTCTCCAGAAAGGTTCGAGGAATTCCCTGAAGGAGAGCCAGTGTCTCACCTCGCTCGATATAAAGCATCCATCGCGTATCCATGAGAAACCAGGCTTCTTCGTGAGTCTTATGCGGACTTGCCAGGAAATAATGCTCCCAAAACGTGTAGGTCTCACGATCAGCCAGACTGGCCATCGTGTTGTAGTAGGCCTTCAGGAAGGGCCTCGTCTCCCCGCGGCGCAGATGCACGATGGGATGGCGGCTGTAGTACGGCTGGCTGAAGGCCACGTTGCGCTTCGTCATCAGTTCGCAGTGGAAGTTCAACAGAAACGTTGCCGCCATCTCGGAAGGCTCCAGGACTTCCTGGTATACCAGGTACAGCGGACCGAGCATGGAGTCGCGGCTGGCGATGCCCCCGTGCGTAAACCATCGGCCACCTTCAGCATGAAGCAATAAGGGCCCGCGGTACTCTGCCCACGGCGGCGCCGTCGGACACCAGGTGCCGTCGCCCAAGGGAACGACCGGCGATTCTCCCATCGCCTCAACTAGAGCTTTCCGAATGTCCTCTCTGAAGGCCTCGGCCTCAATTCGAAATCTGGACGCGGCTGCAGGATCGATTTCGGCGAAAGCTTCGCCCATTCGACTGAGACCAAGGTACGCATAGCCATTCAGCATGAATGAGCGAAAGGGATCCTCCGGGTCCGCAACCTTGCCTTCGAGCATGCCATAGCCCTTTCCACGTAGATCCTCACGCTGGTTGCGGTGGCGCCAGTTGAGGAGGAACTCGCAGGATTTAACCAGCTTCGGAGCGATCTGCTCGATCCATTGCCGATCGCGCGTGTAGCGGTAATGCTCGCCGACACACCACAGTGCCGCTCCGGTCTCCAGCATGAATCCGCCGAAGTTCTGCATGAAGCCGTCCTCATGTTGCTTATCGAGAAAGTACATCAGGGAACGGCGGGCGGTATCATGCCACCCCATGGAATCCATAAACTGGATGATCGGAGCGCTTTCCGAACCGATCGGGCAGTAGACGCCAATGGTAGCGGCGAGCGTGCCCTCGGGTTCCCGACCGTAGGTCACCAGATCCAGATGCAGCAGTCCGGCCTTCACCATTTCCTCGATTCGTCGTTCAGGCACGATGAATCTCGCAGCCGCCTCCAGCTTACGGCTCCAAAACTCTTTACATTTCCGGTGGCGCTCGTCGAAATCAATGGCGGAGAGCACCGCGGCGCGACGATCCGAAATGGGCCGGTGAGGCAAATAGACTTCGAACGTTGCCGCTCCACCAGGCTGCAGCAAGGGTGTGACTTCTTCATGCGGGAGAGGGCCTCCGTTGAACCTAGCGGCACAGAACACCCTGCCGCTGGGGTAGACACCCAATCCTCTGGCACCGTCGAAACTCCACTCGGGCGGGGGCGCCTCGATAATGCCCATCACTGGCACCGTGACCAGAACCGTTGGAGTAAGATTTCGGAAAAACGCAAAGCGAAGCGCAGGCGACGTGTTTGTGGCCGTGACGCGCAAGCAGAGAACGGTCTCTTCGTCTCGACTCATTTCTTCAGAAAGGAGCGATTCATATTGGCGCCGCTGCTGCTCGGTGAACATGCGGCCCCGGCCGTGGCCATCGGCCACCAGAAAATGGGTGCCACGCAGAGCCGCGTCCGACTCTGTCCAGACAAAGGCAGTCAAGTCGTATCGGATATCGTCATCGACCAGAGTTCCTTTCAAAATCGGAAGAACACCGCCATCCAATGAGCGCTCGATCCTGTCTGCTGCTCCCCATCCCCGTCCCAGCTGAAAATCATAGCGGCACGGCCGATCCTGGGTCTCTGGCAAAGGGACTTCAAGGCCGTGGAATTGAGGCAGAACCCATTCAAGCCGTTCCCCGACCGAAAAGATCCGCATGTCTCGTCCCATACCCAGCCAAGTGGGGCAACTCAGCCTTCGGGTATTCTGTGCGGCGAGTGCAAAAGATTCTTCTGGCTCGTCCTCAATCTCCTGAAGTCGGGTTCGAAGTCCCCGGCTGCTGACTGCGTCCTTCACCTCGGAATACGAGCGCCGATCATCAGCCGTTGTCACAGCAACGCCATATTCCGGAATAAAGATGGGCAACTGATGATCCACATCACGCAGGAAGAAACTAAAAGCATGGGCCCCTGCATTCACGGAGACAATTGTGGAACCTGGGCCGTAGCCACAATCCGTCTCTTCGAGTGACACATCGATTCGAAAGGGCGAGTCTTCCGAACTCGAGAATTGGTTGCTACTCTGGACGGAGCCGCGGCCGCGTGAAACCTTCAGGTTGCGCACCCTGCCGCCAGTCACGACAACGTGCCCGCTCGGTTTCCCGCTCTTCCATTCAATCGCGATCTCGCTTTGAGTCATGGGTTCTACCTGAGTGCTATCTTCACTTGCTCTTTCGCCGATACCGTTGATACAAGGCAGCACAAACCTCAGCACAGAAGACGCGCTCCTGCCCGTCCTTGTCGACGATCCATTGTTTCTTGGGGATAAGCACGCCACACGAGTTACAGTAGGTCAAGGTCTGTTCGTGCCACGGAATCTGGTTCTCCCGCCAGTATCCCGAAAGCCGCTGCTTTGCTTTGCTAGTCTTTGTTTGCATCGTCTGCTCGGAGAGCGGGGAGTGAGATGTAGCCTTGCCGAAGATCCTCTTCTGTTTCGCCGGACAGTCTTTTCTCCGGAGGACCGTAGCCGCCTCCGCCGGGCGATTCGATGATGACCTCATCCCCCTTTTTCAACACGACACGAGTGAACTTGGTGGCGCAGGGAACACCGAAGGCCTCCGAGAAGGTTCGAAACTGGACGTCACCCTTTTTCTTCACAAGCAGCCGGGCACTGGCGCCATCGCTACCGCCAAACAGGCCCCACGCATGAGTGCGCGTCCGATCCAAGAGCGCACTCACGGTAATCTCAGGGGCCAGCACGCGAAGCTTTCGTGCGCTTCCCAGACCGCCCCGGTGCATGCCGATGCCACCGGAATTCTGCCGCATCGAATACTCCAAGGTAAGAAATGGATACTTGGTTTCAAAGACCTCAACCGGAGTATTTCTGCAATTTCCGTTCACCGGGCACATTACCGAATTGCCGTCATGCGCTGCCGTGGCGCCCCAACCACAGCCTTCGAAGTGATAGTTCGTGTAGTACTCGCCTGTTTCGGGGTGAGTGCCGCCGAAAAGGAAGTTACAGGCAGTGGCCCCTTCGGCAGCCGCCGCCCGCTCTGGGACCGCCTGACTAAGCGCTGCGACTACCACATTTTGGATGTGTGGGTGCGTCTCGGTATTTCCTCCGACGGAAGGTCCTGGGTGGCGAACATTCACAATCGTGCCAGGCTCGGTTAAAACGCGGATCGGACGATAACATCCTGAGTTGCGTGGAATTTCATTGCTGGTGACGTGCAAAACGGCGCTATAGGTTGCGGCCGCGGTGACGACATAGGTGGCGTTGATGGGACCTCTAGCTTGAGGATCAGAAGCCGTCCAGTCGGCAATAATCTCATCATCTTCTACAATGAGCTTCAAACGCATCCAGACTGGTTGGTCTGTGATTCCGTCATCTTCCATGCAATCACTCGCCTCATAGGCGCCGTTCGGAATCTCGCGAATTTCAGCGCGCATCCAACGTTCCGAGTAGTCGAGGAGCTGGTCGGATGCTGCTTTCAGAAATTTCGTGCCGTAACGATCGAGAAGCTTCGAAAGCCGGTTGTCTGCAATGCTGAGAGAGCCGATCATGGCGTGCAGATCACCCCAGCTTGACTTCGGGGTGCGATGGTTGCTCAGGATGATTTTCCAGACATCCTTGACGTACTCGCCACGGCTCATGATCTTGATGGGTGGCAGACGCAAACCCTCCTGATACACTTCTGTCGCATCAGCCGCAAACGAGCCCGGCGCCATTCCGCCGATTTCCCCGACATGGGCGATGTTGGCAACGAAAAACCTGAGTTGGTTCTCATAGAAGACCGGCTTCAAAACCATGTGCTCGGGCATATGGCATTGGCCGCGATAAGGATCGTTGTGAATGATGACGTCGCCTGGCTCAAAGGAATCGAGGCCCAGCTCCTCGATGGTCCACTTCACTGCGTACTGAGCCGAGCCCAGCATCGTAGGACAGAACTCAGCCTGGCCGATCATCTCACCGCGCGGGTTAAAGATGACGCATGAGAAATCCAAGGCTTCGTTAAAGATGGGAGAATAGCTGGTTCGCATCATGGCGGTTCCCATCTCGCGGCAGATGTTCACCAGAGCATTGTTGATCACCGTCAGTGTGACCATGTCAATCTGACAGGGCCTGGCCTTTTTCCTCATAGTTGGATGGTGATCACTCCTTGGTCGTTTACTTGTAAAGTGTTGCCAGGATGCAGCAAGACGGTCGAGTCTGGTTCTTCGAGAATCGCAGGTCCTTTCAGCTTGCACCCACCAGGCACCGTCGCCCGGCTATATACCGGACAGGTCACGAAGCCCCTGCCTTTGAAATAAACGGGGCGCCTATGCAGGGGCGAAGGACTCTTGCCATTCGCGAGCGGCTTGAGTCGGGGAAGCGGTGAGCGTCCGACGACGCTGACATTGAAACGGATCAGCTCGATGACTTCTCGACTGATTGAATATCCATAAAACTGTTCATGAAGCTTGTGAAAACCCTCAAAAGCATCCTGCAAGATTCGGACGGTGACAGGCCCATTCTTCAATTTCACATCATGCTCATAATTTTGCCCGGAGTAACGCATGCTGATGGATCGTTCTATGCAGGGTGTGCCTTTGAACCCTTCCTCCCGAACTTCTGCGAGAGTCGTAGCCATCATTTTCTTGAAGATCTTTTCGACGGTCTCCGCTCTCACCTCAGATGACCGGAAGTGCTGGCTCAAGACCTTGTCCACTTTAAAATCAGCGATCAGGGCGCCGAAGGCGGAGCACAGACCCGGGTAAAGAGGCACAATAATGCGGCGCATCCCCATCTTTTCAGCAATGCCTTCCATATGGAGCGGCCCTGCACCGCCGAACGACACAAGCGCGAAATCACGCGCATCGAGCCCTCGCTCCACCGACATGAGGCGAATGGCATTGGCCATGTTCTCGTCGGCCACGTCAACGACTGCCTGCGCTGTGGCTGTGCAGTCAAGCCCAAGCCTCTTCCCCAGTGCCGTTACTGCACTCGTGGCTTTTGCAGAATTTAGTTTCATCTTACCGCCGAGAAAGTATTCAGGGTTCAATCTGCCCAGCACCAGATTGGCGTCGGTCACCGTTGCCTCCGCGCCACCCTGATCGTAACAAGCTGGACCCGGGTCAGCTCCAGCGCTCTGCGGCCCGACCCGCAGAAATCCTCCCTTGTCAACCCAGCCAATGCTTCCTCCTCCAGCCCCAATGGAGGTCACATCGACGAATGGAGCACTGATGGGCACACCCCATTCCACCTCATAGTTGGTGACATAGGATAGAGCACCATTCTGCACCAGACCCACATCACAGCTGGTGCCTCCCATGTCCAGCGTTACCAGGTTTGTCTCGCCTGCGAGTTCTGCAAAGTACCTGGCGCCGATGATGCCACCGCTCAGGCCAGAGAGCAGGGTGTTGACCGGCTGACCTTCAACAGCCGTGGCGTTAGCTTGTCCGCCGTTTGACTTCATGACGGTCCAGGGCCTCTGCTCTCCGAGACTCCTGAGGCTCTCACGAACGCTGGCAACATACCGGCGAACAATCGGCTTCACGTAGGCATCCGCAACCGTCGTGGAACCCCGTTCGTACTCGCGCCAAATGGGTGCAACCTCGTGGGACGCGGAGAGAGGCACTCCGGGAAACCGCAATGCCAGGAACTTCTTCAATGCAATCTCATGCTGCGGATTCAGGTAAGAGAATAAAAGGCAGAGTGCAATGACGATATCTTGTCCGGAATGTTCTCTCAGGCGTCCTTCAATCTGCCGAGCCAACTCCTCCATTTCCTCAGGCGTCAGGGCGACGAGCACTTTTCCTCGCGCGTCAATACGCTCTTCCACGGCGAGGCAATTGCGCCTTTCCACAAGCGGAGCTGGCTTCACCCAATCATAAGAGTAGTGATAGCGCCGGTTCATTCGTTGAATGAAGAGGACGTCTTCGAATCCCTTCGTCGTCACATAAACCACCGTTGCACCCTTCCGCTGAAGAAGGGCGTTAAGCCCCAGGGTTGTCCCCAGAACGAGCAGTGAGATCTTCTTCGTCGAAAGTCCTGACTCTTTGATGACACCGACAATGGAGCTGACCGGATCTCTGGGAGAGGAAGGATACTTCGCAACTACGAGTGCCCCGGTGGCCTCGTCCAAGCCAACAAGATCGGTGAAAGTGCCACCCGTATCGATTCCGCACCGCACCGTTGAAAAGGCTTTCGTCTTTCTCGTTGGCTTCTTACTGTGCATGGGTCACACGCCTGAGCCAAAAACAGTCAGTTTGTTTCACTCGTCCCCAAGCTCCAGCCTAGTTCTCTGAGGTCCATTCAAACCCATAGAATCTGGCTCGTGTCAGATAGAACCTCGTCCGCACTTCCGGCGTTGGGCATTGGTCGCCACCCTTCCATCGCATAAAGAGAGACTTCTCGTCTCCACGGAAGGGAATGCAATCCGCACGACTGAATCCAGGAATCGGTTCGTCACCCTTCAAGAGTTCCGCCTCGAGTGCTCCATCACCCACGGTCACCGCATTGATCCGTAGGCGTTTCCCCCCGGCCGTTTGCACCTTGGTACCCAGCATTCCTTCCAAGGGACCTCCACTCGACGTAACGGCGGCCCAGAGTCGACCTTCCATCCATGAGGTCCGGCACATGGCTCCGTGGGTCCACTGAAGTCCGGCAACGGGCGTGTAGGAATCCTCGCCCATGCGCAAGCCTGTCCAGTAATGTGGCCAGCCTGGAAGCCCGCCCTCACGGGCCCACTCGACGATCTGCGTACTCAGGTAGTCATGATGCAAGCCATCCTGCCCCGAATAGAACAGGTAGACCCTGCCATCGTGATGAATGGGCGGCTGCATCGGCCAAATCATTCCTCCACCGTATTCACCCAAGGGCTTCAACGGAACACAGGCACGCCGATCGGGTCGCCACCATGTTTTCCCATCGCGCGAAGCACAAAACTGAATGTCGATCGATTGGTTAAGCGCGTGATAAACCGTTAGCAGACCCACATAGCCATTGCGTTCTGGAATTGCCGTCAGCTCCATGAATTGTGTGTCGGGAGAGTCCAGCCAATCGGGCGTGACAGAGAGGTGATAGGGAGACCACTCGGTCCCATCATTGCTGGTTCGTTGCACAATGATGCGGCAGTCTCCCACGGCACAATCGTAAGGAACTAACCCGCCAGGGGGCGCAGGCATGCAGGTCTTGGAGAACGCATGATACGTTCCGTCGCCGGCCTGGCGAATCCAGAGACTGTCTCGAGTTTCCATCTGGATCTTCTCCCAGGGCAGCCAACGTTTTCCATCCGCCGAGCGATAACGGTACAACCCATCCGTGTGTTTTGTTTCGCCGGGAGATAAAGGGAAGCCCCGGACAATTCGGGAAGCGCCGTCATAATTCGGCCAGCGGAAGATGAACATTTCGTAGCGCCAGTCCGGTGGGGCCTCCGGGTGAATGATGACCGAAGCCTGTTGCGACAGTCCGCCCGAATCCTGATCAAGCAGAATGTTGGTCTTCGTGTATTCCTCGTAGCTGGAAATATCCAGCTGCGGTCGGTTCCATCGCGCGCCGTCTTCCGATTCAGCGTAGGTAAGACTCCACCCTGTGGCAGGTCCCGACGACGGAGCAGGGCGCTGAGGCCGGCTGACGTACCACATCTTCCATAGGTGATCGATGGGATCGATTGCCACCGTCCCATAGCTAGCAATCGAGCCCGCATCCCAGGGATACTTCGGCTCGATCAAAGGATTGGCAGCATCATCCCGCCCGATCTCGATGCGCCACGCGACGTTGTGTTTCTCCCTGAAATCGAGTCCCGTCAGAAACGAGAACTGATGTTTTTCGCTCGCAACGTACGCGGGCAGGACCGGCGGCTTCGAAAGAGCAGAACTCGTCATCGGGTTACCCTTCTCAAGGGGTTCTCAGCAGTAATTGACCACGACTTCTTGCCGACCGGAAATCGCTTTCAATTCGACCACCTCGTTTTGAACGTCAAACTCAAACCACGGCTTTCCATTCCATAACACTCGCTGTATGGGATGCCGCGCGGGGTGCGGCACTCGAAGGCGAACAGTCTCCGCACCTCCGCTTCTCAACTCCGAGACTACGAGGTCACAACGAATCCTTCCCTGGCTCGCCTCCGATCGCACATCCAGACTCAAAATGGCGGAACAAGTGCGGCCACGGGTAACTTGAATTTCCTTATCAGCTTCCAGCCATCGCCGTGGCACGCCAGCCAGCAGGTAGATGGTCTTGTCGTGTTCAAACAGAAGGGTCTGCGAAATAAGGCCCACAATCCGAGCACTGCCAGAGGTGTTCATGAAAAACGGTGTGTACCGCCGATCCTGGAGATGAAACCGTTCGACCGAACCGAAGGTTTCCTTGTCTACGCCGTAGGCAAGCATTGAGTAAAAAGTGAGCAAGGCCTTTTCAGTATCGCCACGCAGCATCCAGGCTCGATGCCAGATGTCCTCTGAGAAATTCACGTAAAAAGCATCGGTGCCATGCGGGTCTCCAGACTTCTGAAGGCCTCCGGTCAGACCGACGACTTCGCGGTTCCATTCCTTCTTCATGTAGTTTTCCAGCTGTTCGAAAGTCGTGTCGTGGGGATCGACAAGGCCGGTATCCACCAGAGCCAAAGCCCCGGTCGCAAACTCCGCCCAGCCTGCGGACCGGTAGAGCCTCTCGGGATACGGAGGACGACATAGATCGTCGTTACGTGTTCTGCGCAGGACTTCTAGGATGTCTCTCCGATACGCGTCGGCTTCTTCGACAAGGCTCTTCCCTTCCGGATGTCCGATGTCGGCCAGAGCTGCCGCCGCACACGCAAGGCCCTGCCAGCTGTAACTGTCAGTCCAGCACGGGTGATGTGTGAAAACTGGGAATTGCCCTTCGCTCATTTCCCCTTTTCGCAAGCTGCCGTCGCATACCATTTGGCGAATCGCTTCTTCCGCCGTGTCGTAGGCTCTGCCGATTGGCAACAATCCAAAGTGGGTCACGCGCTGTCCTTCCGCATCGATCTGCTGAGTCCGTTGGCGTTCCTCGATAATCCAGCCGCAAGCGCGCACGAGAGCCGGAGCAATCGGCTCGAGCCATGCTCTGTCCCTGGTGTACAAGTAATGCATGCCGAAGGCGAACAGCATCGCTCCGGTGCCGTTCATCCAATTCGGAAACTCTTCTTCTTTTCCCGCATTGAGCCTCGCAAGCTGGCCGTAAACCGTCGAGTCCGGATCGGTTTCCCAGCCGCTCTCTTCGAAGGCGATCGTTCCACCGAAAACCCCTTCGGTGGTTTTGAAGTCCCCCTGGGGACGGAATCGTCCCTGAACCTTCAGAAAGTACCCGAGGCATTTCCGGACATCCTCGTGGTGGCCGATCGCATCGAGGGGCGTTAACGCTTTCATGGCTTCCCAGGGCCAGACTCCCTGGAAACCCTGGACAGGCACGCAATAGTCGCGGTCGGCCGCTTGCACCATCTGTGCCTGGTTGTAAAGAATCTGTGCCTTATAGATGTTATTGACGACATCCTCAGGCACCCGAATCTGCGTGCCCTGCTTTAAGACATTTTTCAGATCGAGCACTCGTCGGTCCAGTGAAGTCAGGAAATCGATCTTGCGGACCCGTTCGATCTCAGCCTCTGACAGCCCGTTCTTATTGCTGCTAACGACTAGCCGAACGCTTCTGGCCTGCCCAGGCCCCAAAAGAGCCTCGAACCGCCACGCCCGCCTGTATCCCAAAATCTGAACGTCACGATCTGCGGAGCAGGTTCCCAGAAGGACCGGGCCATCTCGAAGGAGTTCGTCAGCGAGTTCAGAGAGACTGCCCACCTCCGCAGGCAGATCACCGACCACGTCGAACAAGTCGTAGGTGTTATAGGGAAACGGAAGCACGCCTTTCGCCACAACGGCGCACGGCGCAAAGACCCAAAGCGTTGCGCGTCGAGGCTCGGATGGATCTGAGTTCGTGATGCTGATTTCTACCATTGCCAGCTGCTTCTCGTGGCCGGTCGTTACCTTGTCGCTTTCCAATAGGGTCGCAAACGCCAACTGCTGATAAAGCAAGCAGCCATCGCTCCAGCTGCTGCTAACAATCGGAAGATAACCGCTCTTCAGCGATCGCCTTACCTCCCGCCATGGGATCTGCCGGGGCGAGTCTCCTACGCCGAACGCCATCGAATTCGCTACCGAGCCAACTCCCATGTCGGGACGGATCCATATCGCCTCAGGGTGCCCCTTAACGCTGATCACGGGATGTTTCGAAATGGGGCCGCCATAGATCTTGGCTACTTCGTCGTAGGTGACTTCGTGGCAGGCCTGGCTGACGGAGTCGAAAGTCAAAGGCTGGCTCTGGTGAAGATGAGTCATCGCTTGAAGTTGGCTGCTCCCACAAGAAATCGAAGCACCGAAACGCATAAGACTCCAAGGGTACGTCGCTGCATAGTTTCCGAAACTGACAACGGCCCAAGCATGCTAGGCTGCCTGACGGTTCTTTCAGGATTTCCTTCGTATCCCACTTCGAGATTCCCTGTTAGCTGGATTGGCCTTCCTCGGCCTTGGCGGTTCGCCATTCACTCTCAATAGACCTTCTTGAGTACCGATTCATCTCTCCATTGCTTGAAGGTCTTTCGCAGTTCGAACGCTTTCTGGGAGAGGCCGCTGCAATTCTGAGCCAGGACTTCGAAGATGCGGTTCGCAATGACGCGATGGCCGAGGTTATTAGCATGAACACCGTCAGGGTCTATCATCCAAGGTGCTCTGCCCTCCGCAGCGAAAACGTCGGCATACAGCGACCCGCATTCCTCGGCCAGACTCTTCAAGCCCGCGTTGTAGCCCATGAAAGTTGCGATGTTAGCTTTGTTGAATGGTATGTAACGATCGAAACCCGTCATGAAGTAAGCATTCACGATTACGGTGAGAGCTCCGGTCTGGCCTTTGATATCCAGGACAATCTGCTTCAGGTCTTCCAGAAACTGCGCCAGCGGTGTCCCGCCTCGCGCATCATTCAAACCATAAGAGACCAAAACAAGGTCAGGCCGGTGCTCGATGACGTGCTTCCGGTAGCGCTCCATCGCGCTCGGCTTGCCGGAGTTCTCGTATTCCGAGCTCCGCCGGGAAATAACGTTGGCGCCGATGCCACTGTTAATCATCTTGACTGGCTCTAACTGCGACTCGTTGATAAGTTCTGCAAGGCGGCTGACCCAGTTCAGTTCACGGCTGGTTGCAGTGCCTCCAGCCGTCGTGCTCTCGCCCAAGGCCACTGCCACTCGAAAGGGCTTGCTCCAATAGTCACGCTTCTCCGATGGCGGATTTGAATTCGATTGTGAAACTGCGTCGGCCTGGCTCAATGCGTTGAGGGGATCTGTGGCTGTCATTGCGGTAGCCCCAAGGGTCAGGTTAAGAAACTTTCGTCGGGTAGGGTCTTGCATGGGCCTCCTGTCATGATGAAGACTTCAAGATGACTGGCGCGAGCCGATGCCAGGATGGCTGTGATAGGAACCGAAACGACGGTTCCCTGCTTCCTCTAACTATCGCTATCTTACGAGCGTCCAACGATAGGCTCATAAGGCACGTCGTCTGGATCGCCAATAAGAAAATCGAAATCGCATCCCTTGTCTGCCTGCAGAATATGCTCCAGAAACATCGTATAGTATCCTCGCCGATACTGGTTGCGAGCTGGTCGCCAGGCGCTCAGCCGGCGTTGCAGTTCCTGGTCCGGGATTAGGAGGTCGAGTCGTCGACTTTCAACATCAAGCCGGATCGGATCGCCGTTCTGGACGACGGCCAATGGGCCTCCGACGGCAGACTCGGGAGCAACGTGAAGCACGACGGCGCCGAAACTAGTCCCGCTCATTCGAGAATCGCTTATCCTTACCATGTCTTTGACGCCACACTTGAGAAGTTTGGTCGGTATCGGGATCTGACCCCATTCCGGCATACCCGGACCACCGACTGGCCCCCCATTTTTCAGCACGAGAACGCTCTCCCTGGTCACATCCAGGCCAGGTTCCTCAACTCGCGAAAGCATCTCTTCATAGTTCTCGAAGACCAACGCAGGCCCGGTGTGCTGCAACAGACGGGTCGAAGCGGCGGATGCCTTCAAAACAGCGCCGTTAGGAGCCAGGTTTCCGTGCAGTACAACGAATGAGCCCTTCGGATGTACGGGATTGTCGAGCGGACGAATGACATCGCGATCGTAGCACTCCACCCGCTCGAGGTTTTCGGCGACTGTGCGCCCGCTGGCGGTGACCTGTTCCCCGTGCAGCATGGGCAGGATTTCCTTCATCACGGCCTGAAGCCCTCCAGCATGGTAGAAGTTCTCCATCAGGTACTGGCCAGACGGAAGAATATTGGCAATAACCGGCGTCTCACGAGAGATTTCGTCGAATCTGGCAAGAGGCAGATTGATTCCCAGGCGTCCGGCAATTGCGACTAGATGAATGATCGCGTTTGTGGACCCGCCAAGGGCCGCGAACACGCGAATCGCGTTCTCGATCGCCTGGACAGTCATGATGCGCGAAGGCCGAAGGCTCTCTCCAATCATCGCTACGATGCGACGGCCAGTGGCTTCGGCGACCGCATACCGCCTTGAATCCACCGCGGGAATGCTCGCGCAGCCTGGAAGAGTCATTCCCAAGGCTTCAGCTAGGCTCGTCATCGTACTAGCCGTGCCCATCGTCATGCAATGTCCAGGACCCCGCGCCATGGCACCTTCCAGGTCTTTCCATTCCGACTCCCTCAAACGCCCGGCCCGCCGTTCATCCCACATCTTCCAAAGATCGGTTCCAGATCCCACGGGCTGGTTTCTCCACATGCCGCTGAGCATGGGGCCGCCTGGCACCATGATCGCAGGAACGTCCATGCTGGCAGAGCCCATCAACTGAGCGGGGGTCGTCTTGTCGCAGCCGGAGAGCAGCACGACGCCATCCATCGGATGCGACCGGATCATTTCCTCTACATCGATGGCCATGAGGTTGCGATAGAGCATGGCCGTCGGCATCATGAGCTCTTCGCCTAAAGAAATCGTCATGAACTCAAGCGGGAATCCACCGGCGGCCCACACACCACGCTTCACGGCATCTGCCACAGCGCGCAGATGAAGATTGCAGTTATTGAACTCACTCCAAGAATTGCAGATTCCGACTACAGGCTTGCCTTCAAAAGCACTTGGAGTAAAGCCTTCAGAGCGCAACGCTGCCCGATGATTGAAACCAACTTCATCGTTTCGATCGAACCAGCGGGAACTGCGCAGCGTGTTTGTCATCCATTCTCTCCAGACTGACTTCTGCGTTGAGGCGACCTGCAGGTGGCTCCTGTCTGAAAGCAGAAATCGATCGTCCCAGAACTTTCACGACCTCACCAGTCCCCGGCAGAGAATCGGATCGGGGGTGGGCCAAGCCCTTTCGTCATGCAGGCTCGCCATTCTGAGCTAACGCGGCATAACGACTTCGACGACGTGCACCCAGTCAGAGTTTCTGGAAACAGACTTGATGCTCAACTGACTGTCATTGAATACAACTCAACCTTGTCCATATAGAAGCGGAACTTTCGATAGCGCTCGAACTCTGGATTGGGATAATAGGCCTTGTGCTTACTAACCGGCGGGAGCTCGGCCCTCCCGCCCCAAGAAACAACATGCCTGACATCATCGCCCCGGAATACGTCGCATTCTTGACGAGAGTACCCTGGGAAAACCTCGTCGCGGACGTTCACCACTTCGGCCGAGACTGAACCTCCGTCGCGACAACGGGCATTGATCATTAAGTTCGTGCCTTGAGAAATCAACGGGCGAGTGATAAGGATACCGCACCGGGGCGCCTTCGCATCCAGCGAGACAAAGCCATCAAGCCTGAGCTTTGTCAGTCCCATCGCATAGCTGACGTTCTTTCTGTCTAGTACTTCTGGGACTTGCAGCTTTTCGCGATCGCCCGTAATCCACCAGTCATGATGATTGGTGGCGCCGCCGTAATAAATGAACAACTCATCGCCAACCTCGATCGGACCATGGGAGAGTGTCACCATGTGTGCATCCCAGTTACCCTCGCCACGCGGGGCGAGAAAAGGCTGGCGCTTGTTCAGATGGTGCCAGTTTTTTCCGTCACGGCTATACACGAGCCTCGCAACCATTTCGTTCGATACGTAATCCAGAATCGGAAGGAACCCCATCATCACGCTGCCGAGAGGAAACTGGCAGAAGCCGTAGAAGGTCTCGTCCAAGCTGTCCTCGCCGTCCTCCGGCGTCAGAATGGAGTAAGGCTCTGACCAATGCATCAGATCAGAACTCTCGGATTGCCAGACCCGACGCTTGTTGCCTCTGACCCAATCCAGGGGATAGTAAGGAGGACAAATGCACCAGGCTTCCACAACGGGATTATTGAAGTTTACGGGGATTGCCTGGATATCGTAGTGACGCATGTTCAACACGTAGATGCGGCCTGCCGGGTCGTAGTGAAGCCCGTTGGAGTCGCCCATGCGGGCTCCCGACCGGCCAAAAATCGGGAGTTCCGGAAGACTGGTCCAGTGGATCAAGTCTCCAGAAGCTGCCGCCACTGCGTGGTCCGGGTCGGGTCCCTTCCGGGGTCGGTAACTCAGGTAGATGGCTTTGAAGCGCTGCGACTCGTCTCGTTCGTGGGGATTGAGCACATATGAGATCCCCAACGCGTTCGGGATGACGACGTTTGTCGGCTCTCCATTTACCTGGTGGAGGTCGAACAGTGGTTTGCGCCAGTGAATTCCGTCCTCCGACTCAGCATAAAGAAGGTGGTGAGCATTGGTTCCGAGCGGAGAATCGCCGACTCGGGGTGAGTGCTCCCATGTCTGATAGATACACTTAAATAAGCCGTCCTTCGGATCTCGAATTACCCGAGAGCCGTTAAAAGTGAAGTAGGCGATATGCTCCCAGGGTTTGTCCTTGATGATGACCGGGGAGTCGCTGGCTTGGACAGGTTGATGCCACGTACGACAAATGTTCTCGACGGATTCAATAACCAGGTCGTCGACAAAAACTTGCTTATCGCTGCCAATGTCCAACATCGTAGCGTCGTACTTCATTCGAACGTGCCTTTCTCACTAGATGGAGAATCAGCTGCCAATTCTCTTCGAGACCCCGGAAACAGACCCATGTCTTAGCGACGTCTGAGGTAGCAGATGCGAGTCTTTCAATTTAGCGTAGAGTCCGCGGCCGAGACCTATATCCAATCAAACGAATACAATCGGGTCTGATTAAGATAGAATCGTGCCCGAATCTCCTCCAGCGGAACGCGGTCTCCACCCTTCCACTGGATGAGTGCCGTTTCGCTGTCCCCTTTGAAGGGTGCGCAATCGTCGCGGCTGAAGCCGGGAATCGGCTTTTCATCAACTACAACATCGTCAGCCAAGGGGCCTTCCCGGCCAGGAATCGACTTTCCTTGAAGAAGTTCAACCTGGAGCGATCCATCTCGAATTGTCTGCGCATTCACACGCAGGCGCTTTCCGCCGACCGAAAGAGGTTTGGTACCAAGCATCCCTTCCATCGGCCCGCCGCTGGCAGTTACCGCAGCCCACAGACGGCCCAACTTCCAGGATGCTCGGCATCCCGCGCTGTGAAACCACGTCATGCTCGCATTAGGCGAGTACGCATCCATTTCCGTACCCGTCCTCAGTCCAGTGGGATAGTTGGGCCAGCGGAAGGTCCTGCGGAACCCCTCCACTAGCTCAGTGGTCATGAAGTCGGCGTGCAATCCATCGCAACCGGAATAGTAGAAGTACAGCCTGCCGCTGTGGTGAATAGGCGACTGCAAGGGCCAGATCATACCGCCGCCGTAATCACCGAGAGTGTTCAAGGGAACGCAGGGACGGCGGTCGGGCCGCCACCAACGCTTGCCATCGCGGGAAGCGGCAAACTGAATGTCGATGGTTTGCGTCAGGAGATGATACACAGCCAGCGTTCCGATGTAGCCGCCCTTCTCGGGCACAGTGTCCAGCTCCATGAATTGGGTGTCTTGCGGATCCATCCAATCTGGCGTGATGACCGGCTCATACCCTGACCACTGGGTCCCGTCTTCGCTGGTACGGACGACGATGATCCGGCAGTCACCTACCGACACGTCATAGGGAACTAAGCCTCCGGGAGGAACGGGACTGATACCCTTGTAGAACGTGCGATAAGTCCCATCGGGCAGTTGATGGACGAGAATACTGTCACGGGTACTAAGGCCCAGCTGCTCCCATGGCTGCCAGTGCTTGCCGTCTGCCGAGTGATACCGGTACACGCCACCGGGGTGTTTTGTTTCGCCGGAGACCAGCGGAAACCCTCGGACCACCTCGGCCGAGCCTCCGAAACCGGGATAACGCAGCACAAACATCTCGTAGCGCCAATCCGGATCGGCGTCCGGATGAACAATGACCGAAGGGTGTTGCGATAGTCCGCCAGAATCGAGATCTAGGAGAATGTTGCTGCGTGTCCGCCCGCCGTACAAGGCGACATCGAGCTCGGGCCGCGTCCACCGAACCCCGTCCTCAGATTCGGCGTAGGTCAAAATCCGTCCAGCTGCCGGGTTCTCGTTCCGTGACTTCCCTAACGGCTTGCTGAGGTACCACGCTTTCCACAAGTTGTCCGTCGGATCCACCATGATGCTCCCATGGAGGAATACGCAACCGGAGTCCCACGGATACTTGGGTTCAACCAGAGGATTGGCTGGGTCTTGTTCTCCAGGCTCCACACGCCAAGCGATGTTGTATCTCTCGATGAAGTCCTCGCTCATGAGAAATGAGAATTGACTCTTTTCGTTCGCCACATAGGGCGGCAACGTCGAGGGCTTTGAACTCTCTTTGCTTCGAGAACCCTTGGGCATGAATTCAGTCTCCTTGTGAACGTCAAAAATTCTAAACAGCTCCTACTTGAGTCCCTTGCTCTACGGCGCCGTGAAGTACCCAGTGACTTCGTAAGTTCCATTGACCGAATTCGGAAGCCTGATCGTGTCGTCCTCCAATACCGGCACCTCTGTTCCATTGACTCGGGCTGAAGCCAGGCGCCGACCATCATCTGAGCGAAGCCGTGTGCGAATCTCAAGCGGTGTTATACAGAGATCGAGTGATACTAGAACAGCGATCGATTTCCGGTCTTCAGCCAAGTTGGCGTCGAGGTCAATGTGACCGCCGAAGTACGTACCCATCTTTTTAACCGAAAGATGACGTCCCGGCTTGAGCCACGACCTAGGAATCGCTTGAAGCAACCAAAGGGATTGTTGAGAGCCGTCAAATCCGCCCCGCTCGTTCACGAACATCGCGCGGATCGCTCGCCATCTGATGGCTTCTCCAGGCGTTTCCGCCGGAACCCCGTCGAGAGACTCCACTCCCACGCGAAAACCGTGGTGGACCACAATCGCCATGTTGTTAAAGAACCACTCGAAGAACCGGGGAAGGTCATCACGCTGAAGAAACAATTCAAAACCGATCGGGAAGGCAGTTTCGTACTCGACATAGTGCTTCCAGAGAAAATGCCGATCGGCCATGGGATCGTCAATGTCGCGGAAGTTGTGGTCGGCCGTCGCTGCACCATACTTGTCCTTTGCGGCGAAGCGCGAGCTATGAAAATAGAATCCCTTTCCTTTCGGCATCCCCGCTTCGAGAAACGCCAGCGCCTGATCGACAAGTTCATCATGCGGGTCCCATGCCCCCCATGCGCCGGCGCGAAGCGGGCCATAGCCCGTATAAGTCCAGTCAGTCTGCTTCCAATCCAGTTCGTATACTTCCCTCGGCACGTATGGGAGGTCAGAACCACGGAGAGCGGGAACACGCGGGGCTCGATCGCGCGCCCTCGCGTAGCAGGCTCGCAGGCAGGTCCGATAGTCGTTCAACTCCTCGAGTAGCTGACCGGCCTGTGGATGCTCGATTTCCCTCAGCAGCCGCACAGCCTCGATCATTCCGTAAATGCAATAGGCGTCGTTAAAGACGGCGTATCCCGACATCCAGTCGTGAGCGGAAGCTGCTGGGAGGAGCCCCCAGTGGGGCACTCGTCTACCGTGAACCTCCCGCATAGTGCGGCCGCGCTGGACAGCAATCCAGTTGCAGGCAGCCAGGATGGTCTCCAGCCTTGAGCGCGCTCCCCCGTCCAGCCAGGCGCGGTCGCGCGTGACCCGGAAGTGCGAAGCGAGCGCCCACAACTCCAGACCGTGACTGAGGAGCAGCGTGTTCATTGTCCAGTCTCCGAAGTTGCCCAGAAAGCCGGGCACCTTCGCGAAACCTTCACTTGGAACCGCGGCTGCCCTCTTGGGCCTCCGCTCTCTTAGGAGTGCGACGGAGTCGTCCGTTTGGGTGTCAATGAAGCTTTGGAGCACAGGACGCGAGTACTCAGTTAGGCCTCTTAAGTCCAGAGAAGGAAGCGCATACGCGGCGCACGCCGGCCAATAAAGTTCGTACCAAGCAGGGGTTGTCTTGCACATCCACAGGCTCGCCTGGTGGCGATATCCAATTTGGGCGATTGTTTGAGCGACAGCCGCGGCGGCGTAGTCCGTAAGAAAAGAGTCCGCTGTCTCGATGTTTCCGTCTGACTCACAAGACAGCGCCTCCCAGAAGCGCCTGGCTTCCGTGAACAAAGAATGGCTGTCGAGATCGACCATCTGAGCAGCGATTCCCTCGTCGACTACTCCGTAAGGGAAAAGCACCCTGAACTCTGCATCCTCTCCCGCCTCTAGCGGCACCCGCCACTCAATCACGCGTTTCGCTGTATTCCCGACACCCTTTGGGCGGAACACTTCGGGATGCCAGACTGCTTGTCCCTTCACAGGACTTGGGATGACATATCGGATGCCTTCTGCGGAGACGCCGAATGGGGGGTTGAATCGGTAAGAAATCGCTTGGCTCAGACGTGTGCTTCTAGAGACTTTGTAACCCAGCCTAAGCTCCCGACTGTTGCCAAGATGAAGCCAAAGATGTGCGGTCGCTGGATCGCGGCTCTCGTTGTGGACGCGAAAAAGAGCGTGTACGACTAGCACATCTTCGCGCCGGGGAGTCATACCTTCGCTCATTGCTCGGCCTAGAAGGTGAGCGAAAACTCTCTCTTTCCAAACAAACCCTCCTTCGGTTGTTTGAATTTGGGGGATAGGCAGCCTTCCTTGTTCTAGGCTCTGGCGGATCTGGGCAGTCCCTAGGCCGCGGCGGTCCAGAAAGGACATACGTTCGCCGAAGCCAACCGACACATCCAGCAAATTCTCGCTAAGCGCTGCCACTTCTTGCGACACAGTCGGATGCTCTCGCCACAATTGGGGACCAAAGAACAACGAGCCGTCCCACAGAACCGATACCTGCCATTGGTAGCCTGGCACGCCGACATGTTGGACAGCTCGAGTCATCGGTCTCCAACGGCTCTTGGCAACGTCGAAAGCCCACTCGGGGCACATTTCCACCGCAGCACTTGAAATCACAGGCCTAAGCATCGTTTGGCGATCGAAAAGTGGTCAAAATTCAGACCGTGCTGACAGCAGACTGGACCGCCGCCCCTAGTTCTCCAATGGATCGAAGAATGTGAGGTCGGCACCAAAATTGTCCATTGCAACAACTTGATCACCACGAAGACGCGCGCGGATCGTACGCGTCCGGTGCTGAAGCACGATCGTCTGGACGGATAGTTCATATTGAACCGTCACCGGCTGCCCGACCGGTTGTTGGCTGACCAGCAAGTACGAAGCTGTGAACCGCGGCATACTACTCGCCCCCCGAACAAGCACCCTCCGCGGTTCTATCCAGGAGGGCATGCGTATCCATAGGGCCCCCGGCTTTTTCAGCGTGACCCGCAAATGCGGATGAGTGTAGGCAGATTCGACCTTGATCTGGTCCGTCTCGTGGTCAAACAGCAGATTGACATGATGCCCAGTTTGATCGAAGGTCGTTACATGGCGATACGCCTCGCAAAGCGACGCTACGACACCGCCAACGATGTCGAGGGTAAACAGGACTCCGGGAAATCCATCGAGTTCCAAAGGCTCGTGCCCGTAAGGAGCGGGATGGCCCCAGGCCCCTTGAAGGCGACGGGCCACATCACGTTTGCTATCTTCGTTTTTGGCATTGGGCAACTCCTGGATGAAATCGATGTCCCGCAGCTGCGACGGGAGGATATGACCGCGAATAATCCGCTCTGCATCCTCAAAGTATTGAGGGTAGCCGAAGCGCCCAAGAACAAGCGCAGTCTCCACCAAGTCGCCACTGGAATTCCCCTCACCCACATCGGGACGCTTAACGACGGAGTCCCCAGTCTTTTCCACGACCCAGCCCACTTGATCACGAAGTTTCCACATGCCATTGTCAAAGAAGCGCCTAACATGGCTCATCAATACTGAGTCCAGCGTCAGTTCCGCCATCAGGGCCAGGGAAGATAAGACACAGGCGATCGAGTGACCGTGAGTACCTTGGACCTCGGCGCTGTAAGCGCCGTTTTCGCCAAAGTGCTCTGCCAACAATTTGTCTTTCAAAACGACCGCTAGCTCGAGGGCAGGTCCATAACCCGTCGCCCTATAGTACGTGACGAGGGGCCCGAGGATTCGTGGAAGCGTTCGAACAAAATTCTCACCCCGATCCATGTGAACGATTCCACGTCGTCTGAGTTGTTCATGATCCCAACCACGAGTCGGATCCCACAGATCGAAAATTGACGCAATGCAGGTTTCCGCAATTCGTCGAGCCTCCTCGTCGTGACGGTATTTCATCAAAGGGTAGAGTGCGTGAAGTCCTTCACGAAGGTTATGCGCGGCAAAATTAATCCTGGGGCCGCCTACCGAGGCCCGATTGAGAGGCAAGGCCACTGGTCCGCTGAATGAGAGAAAAGCTGCCCTGCGATGCCTTTCAATCGCCTTGTCATCGAGAGCAACACCCGCGGCAGCCTCGGCATTGAGCAATGCGTTCAAGTGGCGGCCGGGAAGATGAGCATCACTGTGTCCGGCGCTGAATCCTAGAGAAACATCAGGACGAACCTGCGCAAGCATGAAAGGCAGATCATTGTCATCGGCATTGAAAATGCTTTGCATGGTATGGCACCCCATGCGAATAGCATCCTTGATGTCTGTAGTATTCACGTTTCTCAGGCGGCCGTACCTGGGAGCCAAAGATCTCAACCGTTGTGACGACGGATTATCGGCCCACGCGCTCTGACTTCCCCAGCCGATTTCTGCGGCCACACCAAAAGACCCGCCTATGAATTCGCGACGCGATTTCATTGCCGCTACTAGTCAGAAGATAGATGCAAAATCCTTCAGTGTTTATGTCAGCGGAGCAGCCCCATACCACAATAAGGATCTGTCAGCAAGGCCCCCAAATGACGCCGAGCTGTGCCAAATAGCAGCCACCAGAACAAGATCTGCAGGTAGCTCGAAAGAGCATTCGGGTTCCCTCTCGATATCGCCCAAGGCGGAAAGCAATTCTCCCAGCAGATTGTCCCGTGAATTTCCAAGTGCGACAAACACAACAAGGGCAAATCTGTGACACAAAAACCAAATGAAATTGGTTCAACCGTGCGTTCTGCGGGCAGGGTTTCGGAATCGTGCGCTATTCACTGAAGGGTAGAAACAAACGGTCATTGGCAGATCTCGACGCCAACGGAGGGGAATAAGGCCCATCGGTGCACTTCGAAGGAAGATGACATCAACCGCTGGAATCCCCAGAGTCGCAAACTCAATTTCACCATGAACCGCGTCGGATTCGAACCCACTCGTGTCAAAGACTCTTGGCACGAGCGTGATATTGAGTAGGTGCGATGTGAAATCAGAAACTGAACCTCAAGGAAAACTGGATCTGTCTCCCATCGCTGGCGCTCGTGCTCTTACCAAAGGAGGACCCACTGCTCAGGCTTGCCTGAGGGAAAGCAAAGACCGGATGATTCAGCATGTTAAAGAATTCGGCACGGAAGTCGAGATTCAACGTTTCCGAGGCGACCATTCGCTTCCCTAGCATCCAATCACAAACGAACGTAGCAGGCATTCTGACAACGTTGTTTGCCAAGTTACCAAGTCTGAGCCCCGTGACGGGATCCACCGCCGTAGGTATGGTGAACGCGGCCCGGTTGATAAACCCATCGGCCGGCGAAACGCCAGACAGGGTGAGCGGCAAGCCTGGAACACGATTAGGTCTTTGAATAAAGGTGAGATCGCCCGTGTCTCCACCAGTAATTATGTTGAAGGGAAGTCCAGTCGATGTCTTGACGATCCCGGAGGTTGTCCATCCGCCAAAAACGCTTCTGACAAACCCGTTTGCATTGGCAAAAGTTGGGAACCTGTACACCAAATCAGCCGAGAAATTATGGGTCACGTCGACGGGCAAAGTACCTCGAGACAGCGCCCTGTTCTTGAAGGTCTGGATTTGCTCGGCGCCGAAACTGACAGCAGCGCTGATCTCAAACTGGCCGGTTTGGACGCCGGTCGCATGTGACCAAGCATAATACGCATCAAAGGAAAGATTGTTCGTCAGCCGGCGTCTGAGGGACGCTTGCAAGGAGCTGTACATCGTACTGTCTTCGTTTGCAACTACCCTCACGACACCGAAATTCGTATTGGGACGCCGTCCCAAGAAAGGATCGACAGCGTTCGGGAACTGAGTGCCCGGTACGTGGACACTATGATTGCCCACATAACCGACCGTGAGAACCGTGGATTCCGAAAACTGGTACTCGCTCGTCAAGTTCCATTGGTTTGTGTAGAGACTTCCGGTGTCAGGGTCCAGCACAAACCGCCCTGGCGTGGCATTGGCCTTTGCCAATAGCTCAGGAGCAAACGGATACGACAAGTCTGGGTAATCGGCAGTCGTCAATGTGAACGGCAAGGAGTTGTTGATGGCGAGTACATCACCCATCTGACCACTCACATGAGTCCCGTAAAAGATGCCATAGCCGCCACGTATGACCAGAGGCATCTTGGTGGAAGGCCTCCAAGCAAATCCAACTCGAGGGCCAAAGTTGTGGGGGACATCATGCAGGGGCTCGCACGGTGGACGAAATGCGTCGAAAGGACCATCGATAACGTTTTTCGCGTTGCATGTCGAGTCACTGATCCGCCCGAAGTTGTCGTAACGCAGCCCAATGTTTACCGTCAAGCCAGCCGTCGCTCGAAAGTCCTCCTGCACGAACAGACCTTTCTGGTGGTAACTAATGTGTTCTCCTTTTTGCGTCAGGCTTGTCCCAAAGGTACTGGACACGGTAGCGGGGCTGTTAGCGGCAAACGCTTGAAGGCTCGGAAATGCCATCGACATCACAGAGAACTGGTTTTGGCCACTCTGTAGGAAGATGTAGTTGCCTCCAAACGACAGGGTGCTCCTTCCTTTGATCCAGGTGGCCTTGTTGCTCAACTGAGGCTGCGTATTGCCAAGCTTCTTTTTGTTTCCTCCGCCGCCGATGACCAGCCCCGGCACCGAAATCGTAGGCACAATGAAGAGTGCTTCGTCTTCTGGCCCTCGAACCCGTCCTTGTAGGAATCGATTGATTCCAATTTTGAAGTCATTCAAAAACGTGGGAGAAAAGGTGCGCGTATATCCCAGCGTGGCCGTTTGGTGTCGTTCGGGCTGCTCTGTGACACTGCCTGGGTAGATGCTCTGCACGTTCTGAAAGGCAACGCGCGTATCCAGAGTCGCACCGTCGAGGAAACCGTCATTAAAGGTGTATTGCACAAAAACCCGGTCTTTCGAAGAGAAATTCATATCCACGCGCCCGGTCACGAGGTCTTGTCGTGCTCTCGAGTTTGGACTACCTCTCCAAAAGCCGATGTCGTTATCCCCAGGGATGGCCTCGTTCGGAAGCGGTGTGAGATCGAAGAAGGGCTTCAAGCGCGGATCTGCAGCCGCCCGAAATGAGGCAGTAGGGACCCGTGTTAGGGCTGCCAGCGGATAACGGATTCGCTGCCCCTCGTAGCTGGCCATGAAGAAAAGCCTGTCCTTCAAGATGGGACCCGCCAGGGTACCGCCAAAGCTGTTCTGCTTTAGACTGTTCTTCTTGGCGTGAAAGAAGTTGCGGGCATCCAGCGCGCCGTTGCGAAAATAGTCAAAAAACGAGCCATGCAGTTGGTTGGTGCCAGCCTTTGACACAAAATTCACATAACCGCTTGAACCCTTGATGTCAGCCGAGTAATTCCCCGTTGCAATGTCGTACTCCTGGATTGCATCCAAGCTTGTTACGGACAAGTTGAAGTTATTTCCTGCCCAGTATTGGGCGTCGCCTCCGATGCCAGCCTCCATTCCATCAAACATCAATTTAAAGCCGTTCGCGTTCTGGGCATTAATCGTAAGCTGCATGGCGGGCCCGGACTGCTGCCGAGAAATCTGAGTGGAGGGAGCCATAAGGCCCAGCTCAAATGGGCTCCGACTATTCAGCGGTAGGTTTTCAATCTGATCAAGGTAGATCTTTGAGTTGACTGTCGCCTCCTGAGTCTGAAGGCTCTGGACCTCGCCCGTAACCTCGATCGTTTGTTCCATAGCGCCCGGCGAAAGCGTTAGGTCGAGAACAAGTTGTTGGTTGGTGGTCAGCGTAACTGAGCTTCGTTTGAGGGTTCCGAAACCCTGCATAGTCGCCTCAACTCCGTAAACACCGATGGGTAAGGAAGGCAGACTATAGAAGCCACTCTCGTTGGTTATCGCCTCTTGCTTGTACCCAGTTCCAACATTCGTCGCCGCGATGCGCGCTCCTGGAACGACAGCGCCGGATTGGTCGAAAACCCTGCCCAGGATGGTAGCAGTCAATCCCTGTGCCTGAAGGTTTTCCGTCAGCAGAATAGTCAGCCAGAGCAAAGTCACTACTAAGCGCATCCACTTTGTATCCATCTGTCTTCCTCCTCGCTAGAATTTTCTTTCCTTCTCATTCGGCCTTCGGAAATTAGCCACAGGATTTGGGTTACATCAGATTGATATTATTTAGTTTAAGCTTGAGTTGAAGGTTCACGGCTTCGTGCCGATGAAACGCCAAGACAAATTTGGTCGCTTTGATCTATATTCGATTAACGAATATTTGATGACACATTCGATATCAGGTAGACTTCGCATGTCAAGAGAAATCTTAACGTGCAGAACTGCAGGATTCTTTTCGGGAGGAGTTCTTGAAAACTCAAACATTGTTGTGGTCAAGTCTGCTACTCGCGGTTAGCGCTGCGGCTTGGCCGACCACAGTCACTGCCCAATCCGCAGAGCCCGCAAAGCCCATTGACTTCAATCGTCAGATTCGCCCCATCCTCTCTGACACCTGCTTCACCTGTCATGGACCCGACGCTAAACGGCAGCAGGCAGGGCTGCGACTCGACACCAAAGAAGGTACGTTTGCGGATCGAGGGGGCTATCAGGTCATTGTCCCGGGCAATTCCGCAGACAGCCGCATGTTTCAGCGGATCAGCGCGAAAAAAGAACCTATGCGCATGCCCCCGCCGAACGCGGAACGAAACCTGACCGACAATCAGGTTGAGCTTATCCGACTCTGGATCGATCAAGGTGCCAAGTGGGACACTCACTGGGCCTATGCTCCACCCGAACGTCCATCGCTGCCGGCCGTGAAGAACAAGCGCTGGGCAAAGAACGCAATCGACACCTTCATTCTCAGTCGCCTAGAAACAGAAGGACTGAAGCCTTCACCTGAGGCAGAACGAACGACCCTGCTGCGGCGCTTAAGCTTCGACCTCACCGGCCTTCCGCCAACAACGACCGAATTGGATGCCTTCCTCTCTGACGCCGCGCCAGATGCGTATGAAAAGCAAGTAGAGCGTTTGATGGCGTCGCCGCACTACGGCGAGCGGATGGCAATGCAGTGGCTCGACCTATCGCGCTATGCAGATACTCATGGTTATCACATCGACAGCCACCGCGACATGTGGCACTGGCGCGAGTGGGTGATTGACGCGCTCAATCGCAACATGCCCTTCGACCAGTTCACCATCGAACAACTCGCGGGTGACCTTCTTCCGAACCCCACCTTGAAACAGAAACTTGCCACGGGGTTCAACCGCAACCACATGATTAACTTTGAGGGCGGCGCAATTCCGGAGGAGTATCAGACAGAGTACGTTGTAGACCGGGTGGAGACCACTTCAACGGTTTGGATGGCGACAACCATGGGATGTGCGCGCTGTCATGACCATAAGTACGACCCGATTGCCCAGAAGGACTTTTATCGCTTCTTCGCGTTCTTCAACCGCATCCCGGAAAAGGGTCTGGACGGACAAGCTGGAAATGCAGAGCCAGTACTGCAGATTCCCTCTGCACAGGAGGAAATCCGTCTGACAGACCTTAAACAGAAAATAGCCACGCTAGAATCGCAGATGCCTGAGGCAGAGGTTCGAGCACTACAAGGCCATTGGGAGAAGATGCGGCTGGTCAGCCTGCCGCCGCAGCAAGAAGGCCTAGTTGCGCACTACGAATTCGATGGCAACCTGACAGACACGTCAGGGCTGCACCAGCAAGCCCAGACCGTACGGGGCAACATCACGTTCGGCCCCGGCGCAATTGGAAAGGCTGCTGAGTTCAATGGCGAAGCGCATCTCAGTTTCGGAAACACTGGGCAGTTCGATTGGGCCGACCCTTTTGCACTGGCGTTCTGGCTGAACAAGGCGGGCAATAAGGCGCTTTCGTTAATCCAAAAGTTGGAGGTAAACAGCGGACGGCGCGGTTACGAACTTACGTTTGACGACTCGATATCGGTTGGCGACCAGAGGCGAGGTTCACATCTGCTGATCAATCTCAATCACCGCTGGCCGGAAAACTCTATCCAGGTGCGAACGAAGGAACGCATTCGAATGGGCATCGTGCAGCATTTGGTGCTCAACTATGACGGATCTGGCAAGGCAGCAGGTCTGAAGCTTTATCGCGACGGACAGCCCTATGACTTGGAGGTGGTTCAGGATGGTCTCAGGGGCTCCATCAAAAATGATGCGCCGCTGGAAATAGGCAACCAGGCACTTGGCAATGGGTACCGGGGCCAGCTAGATGACCTGCGGATCTATCGGAGGCCCCTCACGGATGACGAGATCGAGAGTCTGGCGGTTCACCATCCCATCCGGGAAACGCTTTCCATGGATGCGAGCAAGCTTCCAGAAAGCCAAGCCAAGATCCGCAGCATGAAGTTAGAGGATTACTTCCTCACATACGAAGTTCCCGAACCTTACCGGAAAATTTACTCTCGGCTGAAGGAACTGCGTAAGCAAAAAGCGCAGCTGGACAAGGTGGTACCAACGTCAATGGTGATGCAGGAGATGGGAAAGCCGCGCGATACCTACATCCTCGAACGCGGCGACTACAGAAATCGGGGCGAGAAAGTGTCACCCGGGGTCCCGTCGAACTTGCCACCACTGCCAGTAGGTGCTCCGCAGAACCGTCTGGGGCTAGCGCGATGGCTATGCGATCCTTCACACCCGCTGACAGCTAGAGTTGCCGTCAATCGTTACTGGCAGATGATCTTCGGTCACGGGATCGTAAAAACTTCTGAAGACTTTGGATCACAGGGCGAAGCGCCCGTACATCCGGAATTGCTCGACTGGCTAGCTACGGAGTTCGTTCAAACCGGTTGGGATGTCAAGCGCATGATCCGTCTCATCGTCACCTCGGCCGCATATCGACAGGCTTCGCACGTGACGCCCGAACTGGTCGAAAAAGACCCCGAAAATCGACTGCTGGCGCGGGGACCCCGTTTCCGCCTTCCAGCAGAAGTGGTCCGAGACAACGCCCTGGCGGTCAGCGGACTACTGAGCGGCGAGATCGGCGGTCCGAGTGTGTCTCCTTATCAGCCCGAAGGACTATGGGAAGAAATGGGCCGTCCCGGAGACGTCTTCTCGGCTCAGACGTACAGTCCTAGCTCCGGAAAGGATCTCTATCGAAGAAGCATGTACACTTTCTGGAAGAGGACTGTGCCCCCACCCTCGCTGGCAACCTTTGATGCGCCAGATCGTGAGAAGTGCAGCGCCCGGCGCAGCCTGACCAATACTCCCTTACAGGCCCTTGTGTTGATGAACGACCCCACTTACGTCGAAGCCGCCCGCGCCTTGGCTCAGAGGACACTGACCGAGGCAGGCAGCGATTCTGTCAAGCGCATCCAGTTTGCGTTCCGCCAAGCAACTGGACGAAACCCCGCTCCGGCCGAAGTGCAACTACTCAACGATCTGCTGCAACAGGAACGGGCGGTCTATCGGCAGAATAAGGAATCCGCCGTCAGCCTATTACGCGTGGGCGAGTCGCCTTTCGACGACAAACTCAACGTAAGCGAGTTGGCCGCCTGGACCACTGTAGCTAGTAGTATTCTGAATCTTGATGAGACGATTACAAAAGAATAATCGATGGAAATGGCCTCGACGAAATCGGCAACCAAGGTTGGTTAAGGGCGCCATCGCTAGCTTATCGCAATCAGTGCTTATTTCATTTTCCTGAGTTCGTCGACCGACAGCGTCTTCCAGGTTCTCTCGGTAGACTCGGAATCCCTTTCTGGGAGGGGGTTTCGGAGCTGCAAAGGCTGCCGACGGACGATCCTGAAATCTCGGGTCATCGAATTCATCGTGCCTGAAGAGCCCGACATTACACGTCAGTCGAGCGCCCTGGACTACCGTGATGCTTCACCGCTTCGTGCTCCTCATCTTGGTGCCTCACCCGATTCATTCCTTGAAAAATCTCGGAGGTCAAACAGTGGGCCGATATCGCTCGAGATCTCGCGGAAGCGAGAAACAAAATCCCTCAGGCTGAGGCGATACTGGTCCTGGGGCATTCTGGCTCCTGGCTCCGAGAGAGCTGGCACGCCGCTGGAGAATTGCGAATTGTTCCGGGTCGTGTTTGCTCAACTAGGTTGGGTTTGAGAGTGGTGCCCCCACGAGAATTGAGATTTTCTTCTTACTGTGGCAGCGCACTTGGAGCACATCAATTCCTCGCCGGCAGCGGCAGAATCATTCAGCCGTCGAAACACAATGGGCCAGCGGAAGCGAACGTCTCTTCCCTGCCGATTCAATCTCCTTGCTATTTTGACTTGCTCAGCAACTTCGGACAGCTCCCCAACTGCCCTAGAACGACTCAAGGTTGAAACAGGCTCGTAGTCCGCGTTATTCAGGCCGCCTCAGTGGGTTCTGCCTTGGCAATGAGCCCGATTCCGAGCGAGTGCTTTCTGATGTCCGGACCTATGGGCTGAAATCTGTGAGAAGAGTTGGACCATCCGGGAAGAGGCAGGCGACGGTCGTCACGTTTGAGACACCACAAGGCGTCATACCATATAAGTTATTTATTATCAATTATTTATGAGCGGAGAGGGCGGGATTCGAACCCGCGTGGGAGTGTTTAGCCCCCAAACCGCTTTCGAGGCGGCCCCGTTGCGACCACTTCGGTACCTCTCCGGTGTGGTGAGTGTGAAAGTTGCAGATTGTCAGACAGCTCAAGCGCGGCGTCGGCGGGCTTGAAAAAACTCCCTAAGCAAGCCCGCTGCCTCCGCTTCCATGACTCCCGAAACTACTTCGAAACGATGATTTGAGAATTCGGCCTGAGCGAGCTTCAAACGCGAATCTATGGCACCCGCTTTGGGGTCTTTGGCAGCGTAGACTAATCGAGCTACACGAGCCCAGATCAGGGCTCCAGCGCACATGGAACAAGGTTCCAGCGTGCAATAAAGCGTAGCCGAAGTCAACCGGTAATTTCCCAAACGCCGCGAAGCTTGGCGCAGGGCAAGGATCTCCGCGTGTGCCGTCGGATCAGATTGACGGAGGCTCTTGTTGAACCCTCGGCCGACGATTTTCCCTTC
>Ga0187893_10002578_pt1 | contig 39452 bp, 25 predicted proteins | sample MA1701074metaG_FD_139574 | JGI IMG/M metagenome (GOLD analysis project Ga0187893, IMG submission 139574) | White microbial mat communities from a basaltic lava cave in the Kipuka Kanohina Cave System on the Island of Hawaii, USA - MA170107-4 metaG ...
GCCGTAGCTGGTGAGTGGATAGCGCAATGCGGCTTCGGTCCGCGTGAAGCTGACCGGCGGCTGAATAAACGCCGTGTCCGCCTCCTGCTCGCTTACAAACGGCGGGCTGGTATTGGCCGACGTGGTCACACCCGTCGACGCCTGCTGCGGCGCGAAGAAGATCCCGTAGCCGCCGCGCACAACCGTCTTGGGCGTCAGACTCCACGCGAAGCCGAATCGCGGACCCCAGTTGTTAAGATCGCGCGCCATGAAGGGTTCGCCGGTGCGGTTGAACTGCACGTTCGCGACCGGCGGAATCCCGCTCATGATGTTGTAGGCGCGTCCCGTGCCCTCGCTCGGAACGAAGAAGTAGTCATAGCGGAGCCCGAGATTTAACGTGAGCTTCGAGGCAACCTTCCAGTCGTCCTGCGCAAAGAACCCGACGCTGCCTCCCCGGCCCATGGTGCCGCCGTAGCGTTGTGTAATCGAGAGCGTCTGCGGCTGGTTGATGAAAAAGTCGGCTAGGGTGTTGTAGACGAAGTTCGAGTTGCCGTCCGACTTGCGCCCGGCGAAAATCTCGCGCCATTCGACGCCGTACTTGATTCCGTGCCGGCCCTTCTGCATGAACAACGTGTCAGTGAGATGGTAGGCGGTGTTGGAGTAGATTTCCGTGGTACCGCTGCTTCCCAGGATTCCGCCCGTTACGGTCATCGAGGGGACTGGACCGCCACCCACTTGCGGCGTCACGAAACGGTTAGCGCCGATGCGGAACTCGTTCACCATCGTCGGCGAGAGCATGTGAGTATCCGTGAGCGTGTACAGCTTTTGCTGCGAGTTGCTCTCGCTCATCAGTCTCGGGAAAAACAGCGTAGGGATCTGCGTTACGGCGTCGAGGATGTTAAACCGGAAGAACATACTGTTCTTTTGAGACCAATGATGGTCCATGCGGGCTGTACCGATGCTCTCTCGCGCGGCGATGACCTCATTGCGAACGAGATTAGCGACGTTCGGATTCGCCGCGAGCGGCGCGAGGTTCGCCCGCGGGATCCACTGGTCGACGTAGCCCCGAACCGCCGCATCCCGGATCGCGGCGCGTCCAGCCTCGGAAAGCACGTTATAGGTGGATGTGCGTCCTCGGCGCTGGTTGGAATTCTCCCAGCCGAGCCAGAAGAAAGTTTTATCGCGGATGATGCGTCCGCCGGCGTTCGCGCCAAACTGATTCAGCCGAATCGGGGCACGTTCGAGTGCCGCCGCGTTCGCCGTCGCGCTGTTGGCGTTCAGTGCCGAGTTCCGGAAGAACTCGAACAAGCCAAAGTGAAAATCATTCGTGCCGGACTTAGTCACCACATTGACCGCGCCGCTCGAAGAGCGCCCAACCTCGGCTGAGTAGTTGTTGGTGTAGACCCGTATCTCCTGCATCGATTCGATGCTGGTCGTGTTAGTCTGCTGAAATCCGTTGCGCGCCGTAGCCACGCGCTGCGTACTGACCGCGCTGGCGTCAGTGCCATCGAGAGTGATGTTGAAGCCCATGCCGGACGGGCCGCCATTGATGTTATAGGAAAGCCCGTTGCCCGGGGTGTTGGCGATGACGCCCGGCTGGATTGCGATCAGGCTGTTGAAGTTCCGTCCGAGGAGCGGCAGCGCGGCGATACGCTCCGGCGCGATGCTGGCGCTCAGCATCGCTGTTTCGTTCTGTACGGTGGTGACGTTGGCGGTAACGGTAACAGCTTCGGCCGTGCTGCCGACCGAGAGAACCACGTCTTGCCGTTTTACTTCACCCGATGCCAGCCTGATTCCCTGCTGCCGGTACATTTGGAAACCCTGCTTTTCCACCTGTAACGTAAAGGAGCCTGGTGGCAGAAAGGGGAGTTCATAGGCGCCTGAGTCGTTGGTGACAGCCTTGGTGATCACTCCGGTCGCCGTCCCGATGGCCGCTACCGACGCGCCAGGAACCGTGGCCTGTGTCTGATCCTGCACCGTTCCGCGCAGTGTTGCTGAGTTTGTCTGGCTAAGGGCGTGCCCGGCCAGCACAAAGACAGCGAGCCATAGCGCTAAGTTTTTCATGGAACCTCCCAAGCGATTTGCTTTGCTTCGATAATAGACCTTCTGGAGCGCCGCCGGAAGTATGCGGACGGTTTGTAAACGGCTTTGTAGTCCCGTAGGGCATTGATATTCTAGATTGATAGAGTTCCATGTCGACGTTTCTGGCCGAGCCCTCCATGGAGAAGAAGCGGCAGGCCTTGGATCAGGTTCTGCGCAGTCAGACCCTGGATCGGGCCGATCAGCTTCGCAGTTTCCTGCGATATGTATGTGAAATGGAGATGGCGGGCCGAGGCCATGACGTCACCGAGTATCTCATCGGAATCGAGGCGCTCGGCCGTCCACCCGGCTATTCAACGAACGACGATTCGACAGTGCGAAACCGGGCCTACACGCTCCGGCGGAAGCTTGAGGAGTTCTATGAGCAGGAAGCGCCTGACGCCGATATCCGGATCGAGATTCCCAAGGGCTCATACATGCCCCGCTTCGTCGAGCGCGAGGCGCCGCGAGTAGAGGCGGAAATTGTGGCGCACCGGCCGCCTGCCCCTGGTCTTCGTGCGTGGCAGCCTTGGGCGATGCTTGTGCTGGGAGTGGCGTTGGGAACGGTTGTCGTGAGCTTATCTTTATCTACGGCCGGGCGTCCGCCCGCGCGCGAGGCCGAGGCGCTCGCACCGGTTGTTCGCCAATTCTGGGGGCCACTGGTGGAGCCCGGCGCCAATGTACTGGTTTGTATTGCGACGCCAGGTCATGCGTTTCTCCGCGCATTTGAGCCTCCGCAGCCGGACCACCCGCGGATCTGGTCCGCGACGAAGGAGCTCCGCGAGTGGTACGCGAAGGGCCGTGGTCTCGATCCCGGGCAGCAACTCTACATGCTGGGTACGTGGAACTCGCCGCTGTGGGGAGACGCAATTGGCGCGCTGACAACCACGCGCGTGCTCGCGACGGCAGGGGCATCGTTTGAAGTGCTTCCGGAACGGGTTCTCACGATGGCGACGTTGCGGAATCGCAATGTGCTGATGTTCGGCACGCCGGAGTACAGCAAGTTTGTCCCTCATTTTCTGGAGCGCGGCGGGTTTGCGATGCCGTTCCACCGGTCGAGCGGGGGTTATGCGATTCAGGAGCGCGAGGCGAGCGGAAGGACATTCCCGGCGCGTCGCGAAGGCGACGAGGCAGTGGACGTCTATGCTTTGATGACTGTGCTTGCCGGAGAGGGCGACTCGGACCATTCACGCCGAACCGTGATCTTCTCCGGGCTCACTTCCGCGGCGACGCAAGCCGCGGCGGAGTTTTTCACTTCACCCGCGAGCCTGGAGGATTTGCGGGCCCGCTTCCGCAAAGAAGGCCACTCGCAGGTTCCGCGGGCCTATCAGGTGGTCGTGCGATCCAGTGCGAGCTCGACGTTACCGTTGACCTTCCAGTATGAGACGCACAAGGTTCTGAACCGCTAATGCGTTGGTCATCAAGACTCAGTTTCGGAGCGCCGCATGGGCGGCGGCCGTCGCGGAGGTTAACGCGTACTGAGATTTCCGAAGGTGAGATTTCCGAAGGTTGACACTCATCCTCGGTTCAATGTAACGTGATCTCAAGTTCGAGGAAGGGAGCGTCCAAAAATGTCGATACTCAGGCTTATCGGGGTCATGTCTCTAGTTACTGCTGTTTGGACCCAGGTGGATACGGGTGTTCTCACCGGTGTCGTTCACGACCATGGCGGAGGCGTTGTGCCGGCCGCGAAAGTCGTCATTCGCAACGCGGGCACCAGCGCAGTTGTGGAACTCGTCACCAATTCCGACGGCCTGTTCGTCTCACCGCCACTGCCCTCCGGCAGCTATGTTGTCGAGGTGTCTCTTTCCGGATTCAAAAAAGCCGCGAGAGCGCTGCCGCTGAACGTGTCCGAGCGGCTTGCCGTCAACTTTACGCTTGAGCTGGGTGCGGTGAACGAGTCCGTTACCGTCCAGGACCTCGCGCCCGTTCTTCAAACTGAGACGACTACGATCTCCACTCAGCGCTCGGAGCGGGAGATCAAGTCGATCCCGATCAACAGCCGAAATTTCGCCGAGCTGGTTCGCTTCACCCCGGGTGTAGTCCCGGGCCAGGCCGTCAAGCTGAATCTGGCGCTCTCGCAGCAACGCGGCAACGTATCGAACGCGGTGAACGGCTCCGGCTTCGGTGATAACAACTTCCTGGTGGATGGTCTCCAAAACAACAACAATCATCAGGGTTGGGGGCTGATCAACTATCCGGAGTTCGAAGCGATGGAGCAGTACCGGATCGACACGTCGGTTCCCGACGCGCGCTTTGGCCGCTCCGGCGGCACGGTTCAGGTTGGCTACAAATCCGGCACGAACGAGCTCCACGGAGCGCTGTTCGAGTTTTTCCGGAATTCGCAACTCGACGCGCGTAACTTCTTCGCCGTGGGTGAGAAGCCCTCGCTCAAACGCAACATGTTCGGCGCTACGCTTGGCGGGCCGATTAACTCCAAGACATTCTTCTTCGTTTCTTATGAAGGGCAGCGCGGCCGTCAGGGATTGACGTTCCTCACCACGGTCCCCACCGCCGCCATGCGCCGCGGCGATTTCAGCGAACTGCTCGGCGGCGCCAGGCCGATCCGCGTCTTCGATCCGCTAACGCAGACCGGTAACACACGCAGTCCGTTGCCGGACAATATCATTCCTTCCGCGCGCCTTAACCCGACGTCGCGGCATCTTATCGATCTCTACCCCGCGCCCAACCAGCCCGGCCTTGCCTCCAACTACCTGCTGAACCCGAGCGACACGCGCGACTCGGATCAGGGCAGCGTCAAGATCGACCGCGAATTCAGCGCCGGGTCGCGTGCCTACATCCGATACACTCGCGGGCGGTCGAATTTCCTCAATACCCGCGCGCTCGGACCACAGGCCTCGCCATTTATCGATGTTTCCGTGCCTGTGGAGCAGGGAGTTCTAAGCCATACTCACGTATTCTCGCCGCGGGTCATCAACCAGGCCCGATTCGGCCTTTCGCGTGAGCCGATTCGCAGCACTGAGTTGAACGGCGGCCGGAAGGCAGCCGAGGAGGCAGGCATCGCGAACGTCAACATCGATGAGCTGACGCTCGGCCTGCCCGCCTTTGCCATTAACGGGTTTGAGACCCTCGGAGCGAAAGACAACATCCCCGCGATCATCGTTTCACAGAACACCGAGTTCAGCAACAACGTGGATGCGATACTCAACAAGCACAGCCTGAAGATAGGTTTCGACGTTGTGTTCCGCCAGACCAATGCGCACCAGGCGTCGTTTACCCGCGGTCAGTTCCAGTTCACTACCATCTACACATCGAATCCCGCGGCGCCGGCCAACACCGGATTTGGCGGAGCCGATTTCCTGCTGGGCAAGCCACAGCAGATCCTCGTGAATGGCCTCGTCGGCACGCGCGGGCTGCGCCGCTCCGATTGGGCAGGCTATATTCAGGACGATTGGAAGATGACCCCCAGGCTCACGTTGAACCTTGGACTGCGCTACGAACTCCCCATGCACTATCCGCAGCGCGAAGTGGCCGGACGGCTGCTCCAGTTTGATCTGGACACCGGGCTCCCGGCCCCGGTCGGCTCCGCCAAGTTTCCAACCGAGAGCGGCGTCCCGACCGACAAGAACAACTGGGGCCCGCGCGTCGGGTTCGCCTGGCAGGCGGGTAATTCCACTGTGATCCGCTCGGCTTACGGCATATACTATTCACTGATCCCGGTTCACATCGGGGCCAGTTTAGCCGCCAATCCGCCACTGTTCCTGAACAGTCTTGTTTCCAATAACCAGAACGATTTTGCCGGCGCCCGTTCCATCAACCAGGGACCGGTCCGCACGACCGATCCCAACACACCAGGCCAGAATCGCATCGGCATCGATCCGGCGCTGAAGATTCCCTACATCCAGCAGTGGAACCTGTCCTTCCAGCGCTTATTGGTAGGCACCCAGCAATTCACTGTGTCGTACATCGGCACCAAGGGCACGGGCCTGCTGCCGGGCGCGGAACAGAACGCCGGCGTCAATTTCAATCAGGCTGTTCCGGGCGATGGCACCGTAAACCTGCGCCGCCGCTGGCCCAACTACGGCTCAGTTTCCATCTATCAGAGCCGCGGGAACTCTACCTATCATTCGATGCAGGTGACGCTGGTCAAGCGTTGGGCCAACTCGATGCACTACCAGCTCGGGTACACCTGGGCGCATCTGATCGACAATCGAGACATGACGCTGGTGCCGATTACGGACATGCGGGGCGCCCGAGGCAACGGCGACACCGACGTACGGCACCAGCTTCGCGCCACTTTCGGCTATGAAATGCCGTTTGCCAAAACTCGCTTCTACGGTGGTTGGGAAGTGAATGGCGCGCTCACTCTCTATAATGGCTTCCCGTTCTCGGTGAACGCCGCCGCCAACACGCTCAACATCGGCGAAGGAACACGGGCCGACCGCTTGAGAGATGGAAACCTGCCCGCTTCCGAGCGAACGATCCAACGCTGGTTCGATCTGGACGCATTTGCCAATCCTGGCTTCCGGCTGTACGGCAACGGCGGCCGCAACATCCTGGCCGGGCCTGGCACCAAGGCGCTCGACTTCTCGGTATTCAAGAACTTCCCGATTCGCGAATCGATGAAAATTCAGTTCCGCGCCGAGGCTTTCAATCTGAGCAACACGCCGCAATTCAATCAGCCCGCCGGTTCGATCGGGGCGCCGAACTCCGGCCGCATCACCAGCGCGGGCAGCGAATTGACGCTGCAGCGGACGCCACGCCAGGTGCAGTTTGCACTGAAATTCCTATTCTGAATGACCCATCCCATCATCCTCATCACGTTCCTTGCTTACGCCGCGGCGGCCCAGGCTCCACGCACGCCGCCGGTTCGACTCACGCACGGCCCGATGCTCGGGCACGTCACGTCAAACAGCATCTCCATCTGGGCGCGGACCTCAACGCCCGGCGCGTTCCAGGTCCGCTATGGAACGTCGCCGGACAACCTGGATCAGGTGTCGGCGCCGGTAACGACGACTGCGGTTCGCGACAATACCGGCTGGGTCCAGCTCACAGGGCTGAAACCGAATGTCCGGTATTACTACCTGCCGTTCACTCACAATGACGTAGGACAGGAAGGATCTTTCCTGACGCTGCCGTCCCCTGAAGATCACCGTGACCCGGTGACGAATCCTCGCGGCTTGTTCAATTTTCGTTTTCAGTTCGGCTCATGCGCGAACCAGAAGCCGGGCGGTGGAACAGGACCAGGACTGCCTGCATACGAAACCATGCTCAGAACGTTGCCGGGCAAAGTCCACTTCTCCATCATGAACGGCGACTGGCTCTATGAGGACAAACGCGAGTTTACGGTCGCGGATTGGAAGGTTCAGACCGGATTGCGTGATGGCGCGGTCCCGCGATTACTGGAGTTGGCCCCCTCGATTACCGGCGTTTGGGAGAACTACAAATACTTCCTCGAAAGGGGAGCCAACCTCGCCGCCTGGCACCGTGTGATGCCCTCATACTACACACCGGATGATCACGAGATTCTGAATGATGTCTACGGCACGGCGGAAGTGGGCCGCCGGGACCGGCGCACCGTATTCCGCGACATCGGGATGCAAGCCTGGTTCGATTACCTGGCCGGATCGCAGCCAGTTCCATACCCGCAACCGATCCATTTTGGAGAGGCCCGGCTGGCCGCGGGTTCCGACGTGCTAGCCGATCCAGCGGCGGACTTCACCAAACTCGACCGGAAGCAAGTTTCGAACCTGCATATCCATTGGGGCGGCCAGTACGCCGGCGTGGATGTCGGGCGATTCCCGTTTGGCGAGGGGGATGCGAATGCCGGCGTCTACGAGATCGTCGAGGTATTGGATGCTCACAAACTGCGCGTACGTCCCGCCGCCGTCAGCACCCGCAGCTCCGCCTATTCCATCGGCCGTTCGTCATTCTCCGGCTTCCGCGTCGGGAACGTCGAGTTCTACCTATTGGATACTCGCTCAATGCGCGATCTGCAGGACACCAAGAATCCGGGCAAGCCGGGCACATCTCTGCTCGGGCGGACGCAGCGGGAATGGCTGACGAATTCCATGAAGAAAAGCGACGCGGATATGTTCTTCCTGGCGTCATCCGTGAATGTCACGATTCCTCATGAGGGACCGCCTGGCGGCGGAATCATCGAAAACAAAGACGACGCCTGGACTGCGTTCCTCGATGAACGGGAACAAATGATTCAGTTCTGGAATTCCCTGGGGAAGCCCGTCATGATCATGACCGGCGATCTGCACAATAGCTGGGCACTGAAGATCACGGATCGCGTTTGGGAGTTCGCTTCCGGTCCGCTCGGCTCCCAGAACCACCCCGCGAAAAGCGAAGGCGGAAGGCCCCCGAACGGAGTGTTCGATTCCCGCGGCCGCAAAGTCGACATCCGTTGGTCCAGCTTCATTCGCGACGACATGCCCGTTCAGCTCCGCAAGAACCCCTTCTATGCTGTGGCACAGATCAACAACGTCTTCAACAACCCAAAGGAGCCGGGCAAACCGCGATGGGTCAGCTATCCCCGCCCGCATGTGGTCATCCAGTATTACGACGGACGCACGGGTGATCTGGTTTATGCGGAGCCCGTCCATCTTGACCCAAGGAAATGAGTTGCCGGATCCTTCGCTTCCTGGTACGCAGAGAAGTTTCTCGGCCTGTCGCCTATGCTGCGGCCAGCTTTGTCCGGTGTGCCCAACTTTCTCGATCGCCTTCCCGGTCGGGCAGAAGCTGTCCAACACCAGCACTGGCCTGGGTTGCTGATTGAGCCAAGAGCCGACTCCCAGCCGGGACAAAGCGGTGGGCTTTCCTTTCTCGCCACCTGGCCAGCAGATCGCTGCGGGCCATGCTTCCGAGCGCAATGGCAGCACTCATCCGGTTGGCTCTCATCTTCGTCGCCATCATGACCTATCTCGTCTCGCGCATCGCCCACTGAACGCCCTTGATAAGGTGGGTCCGGTAATTGGCGTCTTTCCAAGTGGCTTCCCAATCTCCCAGGGCCGTATAGAAGACGCGACCCTTGTGGTAGCTTCTGGCCCAGGATATGGGTAGATGCGCGTCCTGCCGGTTCATCTTGGAGTTTGTCAGATCCAAGCTCGTCGGATCGAGGCTGAGGAGAAGTTGGACCTTTCCCGAGTCGAAGTTCTTGAACTGGTAGATGTCATCGGCGATCTCGAAGGAATCGCCCAGGTGCCGGGTGGCGGGATGGTTCATGTCGTTCACCTTGATCCTGACTTTCGTCTGCGGATTCTCCTTCGTTCTCCAGGGCCGGCGGTCGAAGTTCGCCCCCAACATCTCGCCGAAGAGTGGAAAGTCCTGATAGGTATTGGCCGTGGAATGGATTCCGGCAAAGGCCCCGCCGTTCTTGACCCACTCGATAAGTCCCTCTTTGTCGACGTCTGGCGGGTTGATGGCCGTGAAGAAAACGACGGCCTTGTATCGCGCCAGTTTCTCCCGCGTGACCTCGGCTCCGTCCTGCGTGACGGTCACATCAAACACGCCTTTACTGATGTCGGCAAAGTACCGCTCCGCGACCGATAGCACCTCCGGACTCGGACGCCGAATGACATCGTTGTCCGATCTCATCGGATTGGCGAAAAAGAGGACTTTGGGCAGCCGCGAGTCCTGGGCGCCCAACCGCGAGACGGGCGACACGGCAGATGCTGCCAATAGAAGCGGCAGTGTAATCCTCAAGAATCTCCTTATTGGTTCCATGCGGCTATCATAACGAAGCCTGAGTTTGTAAAGCCTGTCCATGGCGACAAAATTCGTCTGTCACATTGGGGCATCGAGCGACGTTTTCCAATTGTGCAGACCGTTAAAGAAGCGCAACATTTGAAACTATTTGGCTCCGCGTTTCACTTTCTGTTCGCGTTTTCCGCGTATGAAATTGAACGTGAGAAAAATGCACTGCCAAACCTATGCTCCCGCCGACCTCGGCGCGGCTGTCAAGTTGAATGGCTGCGCGGTTTTTAGCCTCGCTCTCCTCATCTTGATAGTGGTTGCTTTCAGTTTCTGGGTTCACCATTACACCGATTACCTGCAGGAACTTGTCACGATCCTGAGTTTTGGTGGGTTCCTCACGTGGCTGTCCACGATGGCGAGGGTCCTGCCAGAGAAGGTGGCAGAAGCCCTCCAGTGGAAAGCCTATTCGTTCTTTTCCTGGATACCTCTAGGGATAATCCTACTCCTGATCCTCATGGCTGAAATAATCGCGTTCGGATTCTTTGGCTCTCTCGAGATTCAGGTGCTGGACCGTTCGGCCTCGTCCTACACGATAGTGGGAACGGCCCACGCGAAGCCCCTTCCATCCGTCTTCTCGAAACAATTCTTCTTCTTGAAACCTCCGGGCGGCCTCTCCTCCTGGCTTCAAGGTCCGCCGGCCTTCCCGATCCGAGTGAAGGTAGAAGGATACCCCGATAAGCCGGTGCTAATCAATCCAATCGATGTTCGGCCGCTCAGAGTCCCGTTCGACCTTGATCGCAAAGTGATCCTGTTCCGCCCGCCACGGATTCACTTGCCCGCCTTCAGGCGCTCGGAAACGAACTCCATCACGATCAGAATGCCGAAGCGGAAACTGGAGTTCGGCCCCAAACCCAACTATACAGGCTTTCCCATCTGGGTCGGCTGCGGTTCCGATGTCCGCCCACCCTGGACATCGGACCAAACCATTCGAGGCGACGTTTCCGCCAGCTTCGGTCAATCCGGGATCGGCAGTGCTCACATGATGGAACTTCTGGCACGTCCCCGCTGTATTGAGAAGGAGTGCGAATATGACATCCCCCATGCCGAGAATGAAGTGACCGTCGAACTCCAGTTTGGCCCAAACAACCAGCACTGCAACGATACGCGAAAGGTAAAGGACTTGCCGGCCATCGGCTTTGTCCTTGAGTGGGTGATCGACTGTGGCCAGTAAGTTATTCCCTCTGTATCTTTGCCTGCCAGCAGTTGCGGTACTGCGAGGAGAAGCTCGATCGCTGCCCAAAGTCTGCGTCACGGTTTCTCTCCCGCCGGCATTTACCCAGGATTCTGCCGTTGTCTCAGCCAGGCTTGCCAAGGTGATTGGGGACACGATTCGGTTCTTCGAGATTGAAAGTTGCAAAGGTCAGCCCGGGCTTGTCTTTGATGTTACCTTCCCAAAAGGCGGCAATGGGTATCAGATGATGTTTTCTCTGAAAAAGAGCGCCGCTGACGAGCTTCCCTATCCCGATTGCAATCCCGACATCGACATCACGACCCCAACTCCGGACGCGTTCGTGCGAGCCCTTAGGGAGTTCTTCCAGAAACAACGGTCCGGCTGCTTGAAAACCCTAATGGAGGATCTGCAACAGAACATCCCTCTGGGTTCAGCAGCAAGCCGCGTCGCGAATAAGGAATATCTTTATGCCCTGCCTTTCGACCGGAAGAAGGACATCCTCGTATTGCGCGAGATCAGGATTGACTTCCGCGATCCCGGCGGTGCTATCCATCAGTTTCTCTCCAAGACCAATGCCGACTGTGTTCATTATCCGGACTCTCAAGCTCCTGGCAGCTTCCTGGCCGTTTCCGCTCACCTACAGAAGTTCCTTCTCGGGAAGGATCAGCTTCCACTGACGGAGCACATTCCAAAGGCTCATCAATCCCGGGAGAATACTTTCTATTGGAACGAACCGGAATTCCGGCTCAAGCATGTGCCGGGCGGGGGCTGCGCGGCAGCTTTACCACCAGCATCCAATGAATCGCAACTGGAGCCGATGGAGCCGATGAAATGACACGAGAGCTCCTACCTATCCTGTGCGTGGCAGCCTCAATCGCGTCGGGTCAGCAAGATCCCGATCCATTGAACCTGGCCGCCTTCCTGCGCGCCGAGGGACACTTTCCGGAGGCCGTCGCGATTCTGCGGGATACCCTTACCAAGACCACCGCCGAGCCCCAGGCCGGGCGGGTGAGACTGCAACTGGCGTATACCCTTGAACATGGTGCAAATGCCGGCAAACTAGCAGAAGACTCGATAGAAGAGGCGATCAAAGTCTATCAACAGGTTTCCCGAATCGATCCCACTTCACCCAGCGGCGACCCGGCGCTCCACGCACGCGCGTTGAACAATCTCGCCTTCCTGCTGTACCGTTCCAAGCAATTCAACGAAGCGCTCCAATCTTTCACGAGAATCCGTTATGAGCTCCTCTCCAGTGAAGACCGCGTTATGTACTACCGGAACTGGGGCGACATGCTTATCCGGCAGAACAGCAACCTGCTTGGTCTGGAACGGTATCTCGGCGCCGCATCGGAGGGTATTCAGCTCTCATCTCTCTATCCGAAAGTTGTTCTGGTCCTGCAGAGGTTGTGCGGTTCGTCCGGGCCTTGCGTTAGCCCGGCGGTTGCTTTCTCTCAGCACTTGCGCGCCGCCGGAGAGGTCGATGTTGCTCTGCAGTTCTGGTATTCGGTAGCCCCCCTTGTCGCTGCCAATTCCGATATCGCCCTCGCAGTTACCGAGATGATCCGGGTTCATAGCGAAGAAGGATTTCCTAAGGAAGCTCGGGCCCATTTCACGTCCGCACCTCGTAATTCCCCTTACTACTGGCAATCTTTAATGGCTCGTTTCGCTAACGCAGGACCATGGCGAAAATGGCTCGCTGCCTCCGCTATAGAATTGGACGCGGCAAGTGATCTGAACCACGCCAGTCAGCGACCGCTGGTCGACGACCAGCGAAACTTTCCCATCTTCGAATCCTTGTCCTCTCAGGTTCATACCTCGATCCTGTCCTCCTACGTACACCGCATCGGCCAGCTTTGGGACAAGGAAGTCGGCCATCGAGCCGCAATTTGGGCATACGCATACGCTTGGTTCCTGGACCGCTCCAATGCGGACGCCGCCGCGGCGTTTGCCACCATCTTTCGATATGACGAATTGATCCGCTTGGAAACCTCCCACGACAGCCCTCCGGACAAAGCTCTAAAAAAGAGCTATGCGCGATTCGCTCATCTGATCTCCAATCACTTCTCCAGCTATCTTTCAGTCATTCAGTTAAAGGCAATCGGACTTCGGGTAGGGAATCCGAAAAGCACGGGCCCACCTTGGGCCAAGACTCTGCACATCTTCTGGCTACTGGGAAATAGCGGCCAGGATGAACTCACGCATCTCATGAACGCAGAGCTTGCTTTGGAGCGGCTTCGCGCCATGGGTGTCGATTACCCCTTTCCCGAACTTCACCTCCGGCTAGCAAGCCTTCTGCCACACGACAAGAACCAGGAGGCCGCCCGCTCCTTGCTGAAAGCCTCCACCGATCTCCTCTATCTTAAGAATGCGGACCGAGCCGCAAAAACTCTCGCCCTGGTTCCCAGCAAGTCGCCAGATTGGAATACCAAGACGTTCCTCAGCCCCTTTCCTTCTGAGTCGACTCAGACGCTGGTCAGTCTGCCACAGGCGGCTTCAGCCCATACCCCTCCAGTGCGATTCTTCTGGCGAGAAGAGAATAAGCCTCCGCGGGAACTGCCCGCCACTTTGAGCCCCCTGTCTTCGAACATCTTCCTCGTAAAGTGGGACCGGCTTCCAGACGTTGCCAACAGGACTCTTCTCGAAGCCAGGCCGGCTGTTGGCCCTCAGGATCGCGTGGCGCTAGCGCCCTCAAGACGAGCTTCGCCCGAACTGAGCCCAACTCGCCCACTCGAAGGCGACACTTATCTCAGCGGAACAGCTCCACTTGCCAGCGGTAAGTTGCGAGTGGAAATCCGCGGTACGACACCTTGCGAGGTGCGCCACAACTTTTCGTTTGCCATGGAAACTCATGAAGTTTACCCGGAGTCTACGACGGGCCAGTGGAGCCTACAGTTATTGAACCCATTGATCGCCGGGCAGGGCATCAGAATTACACCGTTCCAAGGACTCGACCCAAACAAAGAGCACGAGTACGATGAAAAGGTCGTGGAGGATCGAATTGCTCGCTTCGGCGGGCGGTTTGTGGGACGGGTTGGCTTCGCCGCAAACTCTGCCGGGCATCGCTACGACTTCGACGGCGCGGCAACCTACTCCATGGTCATTGGAAAGGCCAGGATTGCACGATGGGCAGCCGGCTGCCTGCCTGGAACCAGATCCTTTCTTACAGGAGGATTCGTTCCATACTCGGAAATCAGGATTCAGGCACTCCTTCCGAATCGCGCTTCCACTCTTCGGTCCTCAAGCCAGCGCGGCTACGTTTGGGAATCTGGAGTCTATTCCCCAATTCTCTTCAACGCGCTGAATTACCGTCTCGCTAACAGAAGTTACAGACCTTCCATCGGCCCTCTCGCGCTGGCAGGCTATCGGTGTTCCTTGTCGTCGTCAGGAGCTCCCTGTCTTTCCTTCCTCGGCCTGGGAATTCGGGCAGGCTTGCTCCGATTCGCCGGCCCGGACCAGGGAAGATTTCGTAGCCTCTCGATGCACCTGGACGCAGTCTTAATGAATTGGAACGGGCTAGCAACCGAGTCTCTGTCCCGTCGGCAGACTCTGAACCTGCGAGCTCTGGGAACGATTCGCGGAACACCTCTCTCCGTGGGAGTGTCCTGGAACGATGGTCCGATTCCCGGCGATCACCGCGTCTTTCTGGGGTTCCGCCTGGATATAGGCAAGCGATTCCGATGGGAGAATTTCATTCCGCACAGGATTTGATGCGCAGCCTTACTTCCGCTCCGCCCTATGCCAGAATCTTGTGCGCTACAACACCCGCTACATCCGTCAACCGGTGATTCCGTCCACCGTGGAAATACGTCAGGCGCGTGTGATCCATGCCGAGGATGTGCAGCATGGTCGCATGCAGGTCGTGAATGTGCATGCGGTCTTCCACCGCATAGTAGCCGAACTCGTCCGTGTTCCCATAAGCAAACCCACTCTTCACTCCTCCGCCCGCCATCCACATCGAGTATCCATAGGGATTGTGATCGCGCCCGTCGCCCGCCTGCGCGATCGGTGTGCGTCCAAATTCCCCACCCCACACTACCAGAGTGTCCTTCAGTAGCCCGCGCGCTTTCAGATCCGTGAGCAGTGCCGCGATCGGTTGATCCACCTGGTACGCCGTACGCGTATGCAGCCGGATCAGCTCGTTGTGTGCGTCCCACCCCACTTCATTTCCTGCTCGGTATTCGTGATTGATCTGAATGAAACGCACGCCACGCTCGGCCAGGCGCCGCGCCATCAGGCATTGCCATCCGAAATCGCGTGTTTCGGCGTCATCCAGCCCGTACATCTTCTTCGTGTTCTCCGATTCCTGCTTCAAATCGAACGCCTCGGGCGCCTCGGTTTGCATCCGGAACGCGAGCTCGAACGCCTCGATCCGGGCTTCCAGCTCCGGATCCATCTGCCGCTTCGCCGCTTCCCGGCGATTCATCTTCTGAAGCATGTCGAGTTCATACCGTTGCTGCTCGGGCGTTAACCCAGTGTTCTTCAAGTGCTCGATCGGCGGATCGAGATCCTCAATGTTCATGCCGCCGTGTCCCACTGCCGTGCCTTGATAGGCAGCCGGCAGAAAGCCGCTGCTCCAGTTCTTGGCGCCGCCATGCGAGAGACCCGGCTTCAACGTAAGAAACGCCGGCAGGTTTCGATTCTCCGTTCCCAACCCATAGATGACCCAAGCTCCCACGCTCGGCCGCGTGAATGTATTCGAACCCGTGTGCAACTGCAACACGGCGCCGCCGTGTGCAACACTATCTCCCACCATCGAGCGCAACACACACAGGTCGTCGGCGTGCTTAGATAGATGCGGGAACAATTCGCTGATCCACAACCCGGACTGCCCGTGCTGCCCGAACTTCCACGGCGACTTCAACAACCCGCCAGTCAGTCCTTCGGCAAACGTCAGCGGACGCTTAAACGGCAACGGCTTTCCGTGATCCTTGTCCAGCCGCGGTTTCGGATCAAATGTGTCCAGGTGGGACGGTCCGCCGTGCATGAACAGGAGGATCACTCGGCGGGCCCGCGGTGTGATGTGCGGTTTTTTCGGCTCCACTGGATTCGCGAGCAGCACAGTCATCGGTAGCGTGCCGAAACCGCATGCTGCCTGACGGAGGATAGATCGCCGGGAGACCGCTCCCTCACGGTCGCGGCTCAGAACCGGGCCGCACGCGTCCGCGGGCGGCCTTCGCTTAGTGAACATACAGGAACTCATTCGATCCCATCAGCGCACGGAAAAATCCTGCCCTCGCCTTCGCGCGATCCCCTGGATAGCGCTCTAGGAAGACTCGCGCCTCCGTAATCTCCGCCGCTGTTGCCGGCCGCCCCAGAATCCGAAGGTAGGCTGTCTCCAGCGCGTGATCCTGCAACTCCTCCACCAGCCGCTGCGCTTGCTGCTCCACGAACCGGCTGTTCATGAAGTACAGCGCCTGCGGTGCGACGTTGGTTTGCGTACGGCCCTCGCCCGATGTCGTGGCATCGCCAAAGTCAAACAGGTTCAGCAGTCCCGGTAGATTCGACCTTCGCAGCGGAAGATATACGGTTCGCAAGGACGACTGATCCGGGTCCATGGACTTCCGGTCATCCGAAAACTCCTTGTCCGTGCCGGCGCCCTTCTGCAATGTCGCGCCGGTCATCGTCTCGAGGCTGCCCGTAATCGCCAGCAACGAATCCCGGATCTCCTCCACCGCCAGCCGCCGCCGGTTGAATCGCGACCATAACCGGTTCTCTGGATCATTTGCCGACCCCAAGCTGGACATCCGATACGTATTGGAATCGAGAATCACCCGGTGGAGCTCCTTGATCGACCAGCCTCCCCGCACGAACTCCGACGCCAGCCAGTCGAGCAGCTCCGGATGAGTGGGCAACTCGCCCAGCTTGCCGAAGTTGGATGGTGTCCGCACCAGCCCTTCGCCGAAGTGCCACTGCCACACGCGATTCACGATCACCCGTGCGGTCAAGGGATTCTTCTCGGACGCGATCCACTCCGCCAGCTCCCCTCTCCCGCTGCCTCTGAGAACCGCTGTCTGTTGTTCACCGGCCAAGACGACCGGAAACCGCTTGGGTGTCTCTTCGCCCAATGCCTCCACGTTCCCGCGCACGAACACGTGCTGCTTCACGATCTCGCCTTCCGACACGCCACAGGCTAGCGGCGGCTCCGCCGGCCCCGATTCCTTCAAGGACTTCATTTCGGCATGCAACTGCTTCAACTTCTCACGCGATTCCTGGGTGAAAAATCTGTCAGGATTCTTCTTCGGCAATGCGAACGGACCCGCATTCACTTCCGTGAAGAATCGATTGTCGCCCGGGAAGAATTTCTTCTCTTTATTCTCGCTCCGCTCCTTTGCCGTCGCCTCGTATTCTGCTTGATACTCCCGTGCCACTGAACGCAATTCATCCCGCTTGGTGTGCAGAAGCCGTTCCAGATGCGCGCGCCGCTCCCGCGTGGGCTTCAGATACTCCTTCCAGCGATCCACTACGTCTGTTTCCAAACTCTCCAGGGGACCGGCGCCGATCGCGGCCAGGATGTATGCCGCCACATACGGTGCCAGCCGGTCGCGATATCGCCCCGCTTCCTTAGCTGTTACGCTGTCGATCTCCTTTTGCTTAGTCTCGATCTTCTCTTGATGCTTCTCCCACGCCGCCGCCACTTCAGGCTCGACCAGAGGAGCAAAGTACAACTTCGACACCGTACCCTCTAACTTCGCCAGTTGTTTGGTGCTGGCGAAGATTCCGGCCAGGCTGTAGTAGTCCCGGGTCGTGATCGGATCGAACTTGTGATCGTGGCAGCGCGCGCAGGCGAGAGTCAGGCCGAGGAACGCCTTGCCCACGACATCAATCTGCTCGTCGACGATGTCGTAGAACATTTTCTTCTTGTCCTGTTCGGCGATCAGCTTTGGACCGAGAGCCAGAAACCCCGTCGCCACAATGCCGGGCTTGTTAACGCTGCCGCCATCGCCCGAAGGCAACAGGTCGCCCGCAATTTGCTCGCGCACAAACTGGTCATAGGGCAAGTCGCGCTGGAAGGCGTCGATGATGTAGTCGCGGTATCGCCAGGCGTAGGGATACCGGTGATCTTCATCGGCTCCCGTCGAATCCGCGTATCGCGCCACGTCCATCCAGTGACGTCCCCAATGCTCGCCGTAGCGGGGTGACGCGAGCAGCCGCTCGATAACCGTTCGTTCGTCTTCGTGAAGTGCGCGTACCTCGATTTCAGAGGGAGGCAGTCCCGTCAGATCGTAGGTCACCCGCCGAAACCAGGTCAGCCGATCAGCAGGAGGCGCAGGAGAAATCCCGGCTATTTCAAGCCTGGCTAGGATGAACTGATCGATCGGATTCCGAACCCACACCCGGTTCCGAACCGCCGGAGGCTCCAACCGCCGCACTGGTTGAAACGCCCAGTGATCTGCGCTGGCCCGCCCAGCCATGGTCTTCGGCCATACCGCACCGGCCCTCGCCCATTCCAACAATACCCGAGCTTCCCCGGCCGGGAGCTTTCCGGTGGGAGGCATCTTCACCCGTCCGGTCCAGGACAGAACCTCTTCCATACGCGTGGCGGCGCGTTGGGCGCCCGCCGGTCCAGTGAGGTCCAGATCGCCGGTTTTCAGCGTTTCGTTATGGCAGCCGTGACAACGTGATGCCAGGATCGGACGGATCCTGGTTTCGAACTCATCGGCGCTGGCGGCAAGGCAAATACAGGCGATCACTGCGCGAAACATGCGTCATCGAGCAGTATATAAGATGGGCTCAGACCGCGAGGAATCGTTGCAAGAGCTGGGCCGCCTGCCGCGCGCGTGACTCGGCATAGTGGGTTAGCGGCGCCCCATCGGAAAAATCGAGGCCCGGCACGTGGCAAACATAGGCTTTCCCCTGGAACCGGAACAGTGACCGGGCCATATTGACCAAGTCCACAAACCGGGAAGGGTTGCCCGCTGGCTCGAGCCAAGGTTCGCCCAACTCATTGGCTGCGTCAATAAAAATCACCTCGTCGGCAGGAGCAATCTGCTCAGCCAGACTGGGAGTGATTCCGAGCACCTCGCTCACCAGAACATTAGGCTTTCGCCCCAACAGCTCTATTACGCGATGAGGCGCCCCCTGGTCGCCCTTGGTCCAGTCGCCCGCGGCAATCAGTACGGTATTCACGGCAGGGGTTCCTTTGCTGCTGTCGTTATAGTGTCGAGAGATGAGTGCAATTCTCATCGGCCGAACAGACTGCCTCCAATATCCAATCGGGTGAAAGGTTTATTCCCTTTAGCGTTGAGACACTATGATCTTCAACCGCAGGCAGCGGACTGGCGCCTGCCCTCGTCCGCAGGTGGGATCGTTGGCGGCTCCTGAAGGACCGCGACCGGCACCCGCACCGCCTCCCGCAAGCCTAGATTTCGGACCAGGCGATGCAAGTACGTCGGATTCACCTTGAGGGTTCGCGCCGCATCCGTTAAGCACCCTCGTGATCGTCTGATGGCGCCCAGTATGAGTTGCCTCTTGAAGTGACGGACGGCGGACCGATAGCCGTGGCTCTCGGGCTCTGGCTCGGCGCAAGCCTCGATGATCGTCTCCGGGAGATCGCCAGGCAGGATGATCTCCCGGGATCCCAGGATTAGCGCATGCTCGATGGCGTTTTGAAGCTCACGGACGTTCCCAGGCCAGCCGTAGTTTTGCAGGCAGGTTTGGGCTTCGAGCGAAAGGACAGGCATACGGTCCATATGCGCGGCGTGCTTGCGCACAAAGTATTCGGCCAAGACAGGGATGTCCTCGCGGCGCTCCCGAAGAGGCGGCAGACACACCGAAAGGACGTTGAGTCTGAAATAAAGGTCTGGCCGGAACGTACCCTTTTGGACCGCAGCGCGTAGGTCGGAGTTGGTTGCGGCGATGACGCGCACATTGACGCGGACCGATCTCGTTCCTCCGACACGTTCGAATTCACGCTCCTGCAGCGCGCGCAGGACTTTCGCCTGCAGAGACAGCGGAAGTTCTCCGATCTCGTCCAGGAAAATGGTCCCGCCCTCAGCCAGTTCGAACCTCCCCTTCTTGTCCGCCACCGCGCCGGTGAACGCGCCGCGGACATGCCCGAATAGTTCGGTTTCCAGAAGGTTTTCGGGAAGCGCGGCGCAGTTGAGGGCGACCAGCGGACCGCGAGCGCGTGGGCTGTTATGATGGATCGCAAGTGCGACCAGTTCTTTGCCTGTGCCGCTTTCCCCGTGAATCAGCACTGTCGAGCTGGAAGGCGCAATCCTGGCGATGAGCTCGTATACCCGGCGCATGGCGGCACTGGACCCGACCATGTCGTGAACAATCTGGCTCGGGGCGCCATTCGCATCGTGCCTGCGAACGGTGTGGCCGCTGTGCGGAGCCAGGGAGTGAGGGTGAGAATTCATCTCACCCGTAATAACGAAAAACCCGGCCGTTTTCCTTTACAGCCGGGTTTTTCTTAATACGGCCCCGCGAACGTCAACTCCTCGTGCATCTTATTTCTGAGTTCCTTAAACACGGATATCAGTTTGCAGGCAACAGTGAAGCCACCGAGAGGAGCGAATACCATTGCTACGGGAGTTGGGTTCTCAACGTAGATATAGTTTTGGTATCCGCTTGAGCTTTGGTCCCGGCGAGGGTTCCTGTCCATATTTTCTGGAATCGCGATTACAACAGCGCCCGAATCTCCATCGGCGGCAAACCAACCCTTCTTCCCGTCTTTCGCGGGGTCGGCTTCGATCAGAACCTGCTCGACGAACTGAAAGGTCCCGAAGCTGTAGTCCACCTGAATGCTCAGATTGACGTCGACAATAGTTCCAAAGGTAGTGCCGGTCGTCTTGCCAAATTTCACCACTCTCATACCTCGGCTCGCGTGGACAGGCTGTTCGAACACCTGAGTCCTATCACCACCTTCAATCAACGGTGGAAAATCGGGTTTTACATCGCCGGTTTCCACTTTGAGCACGGCACAATCCACTCGGTTGTCGTCGCCATGTTTGAAGGCAACGCTCGTGGTGACACCGGTGATTTTGTTTTTCGTGCCATCAAGCGGATCGGTTGGCCCCCGCGGCACGATCTCCACCTCCAACGGGAGGCGGCCATTCAATGACAGGACGTGGTTGCAAGTCAGGATGTATGGCTCCTTGGTTTTGGCGCCCCAAAGAATCGCGCCCAGAGTTCCGACTACCGACTTGCTGACATTGGGAACGGATACGATCGGCTCAATCGACGAACCGGGCTGGCCTCGTTCAGCGCGCTCGGATCCAGGGGCGACTTCTACAATTCCCAGGTCTTTACTGCTGAACTCTCGGCCGACCGCGATTACATCTGTCCGCTCACCATTGGCAGTTGTCTCTGGTATCCGGCTTTCCCTGGCCACTTTTTCGGGCGGCTTGACTTTACGGTTGACATAAACCCTGAGGCACGGGACCTCGGTTTGGATTCCATCCAATACCTTAAATCCGAACCCGGCTCCGACAATGTTCCCACCATCCGGCTTGCCGAGAAATCTACCCAGCAACTCGTCCCGGGCGTGGGCCAGTCCTGGAAGCCTGTCTAGAAGGTTTCGTTCTGCTGCTTTATCCATAGCTTGTATCCTCTCGTCCAGCTCGTCTTTGTTAGCACCCTCCAGGACCCTCACAAGCAGGGAGCTGGGTGCCCAACGCCTCGGAGTCGAACCACAGCAGATTCAGATCCCGTTTTTCCTTTTGCATGCGTCCCAACTGGCTGATCCGCTGCATCCGGGGCGCCAGATCTTCGAACTCCTCATCGAGGATCCCTTCCAACTTCTGCCCGTTGAACTTGATCTGCCCGCCTAGTGGAGGGGCGGCAATATTGTGATTCTGAAACAGATTCAGACATTTTTGGAACGCAATCGTCCGGTGAGACAGATCGAGACTGCGATCGTGTTCCGCCTGGACATGCAAATTGACTGTGAGTACCTTGCCATTCGCGCTGACGATCGGCGCCGCCTCCCAGTAGTGGCCAGGGCCCGAAGGAACGCTCTTCAGGTACAGGTTGGCCTCGTTCACGAAGTCGTATGTGAATACCTGCATTGTCCCGACAGAATCCTTGTACTTAGCATCGTTGCGATTCACTATAAATTCCCCGGGTTTCCCGGGCTCCCTAATCACTCGGCATGGGGTCGTGATCTCTCTCGGCATGTCCATGATCAGCTTCGCGTGCAGCAATCGTTTCAGATTGTTCCCTTGCTTGAGTTTGGTTGCCTTCAAAATCAGGTTATCGTCCTCAGAAAGAAACTTTGTCTTTTGGCCTTTAGTGGCGCCTTCGAGCTTGTAGACCGCAATGCCTCTCTTTCCATTGCCCGAACCAATTAGTTCGATCTCGGCAAGCCAGTTTCCGGCGCGGTAAACATGTCCTGGCACCTTTGGGATCAGGACCTCGATCTTGTTTTCCTTGGTCAATATGAACACGAACGTTCCGTGGAAGATTACGTTTAACGTTCGGACAATACCATCGCCCGTCGGCTTGGCAGTGGTGTTACGCGACTTCGCGTTGCGAGTCTTTTTATTTGTTGGCATATGGTCCCTCTTCGCTTGGTGGTTACTTGAAATTGCTCAGCGGGTTCCGAAAGTCTGGAATCCCGCCCAAAAATAGGGGTGAGCAGTGGCCGTCCGTTCCCGGAGCCGCTTCGACGAATGACGAAGCGCCGCCGGCACATCCTGCCCGGCCAATAGAGCCGAGTAGAACTCATCCATCAACTCAACTCCTGTTTCGGCGTCCACGTTCCAACGGCTGGCCACTACCCGGGAAGCGCCTGCCCACAGCAATCGCCGCACAAGGCTTTCAGGATTCACCGGACCCGAGGTTTCCCCCGTCCCAGATGAACAGGCGGACATCACCGCGAGCTTGCAGCGGGTCCAGTCTTGTGCCGCCAGCCGTTTCCCATCTATAACATCCGCCCCCAAGGCCCCGTTTTCATCCGGCGCCAGCAGGAGGCCGCCGTTACCGGCGTTGCTAAAACCGTGTCCGGCAAAGTGCACAACTTCGGCCTGCGGTAGTGCACCTTCCATGGCCGCCGATGTAGCCGCCTTCCCGGCCAGCGTGGTCGATCGAGGAAAGAAGTTCGCCACCCGGCCGCCCTCACGTTGAGCCTGAGGCAGAGGCGGAAACGATCTCGTCATCTCCTTATCTAGCAAGGGATCAGCGATCACTAATGCCCGGCTGACGGAATGCACGGAACCCGTCGCCCGTCTCCGGTGGTAGTCCGCAACACTGCTAGCAATCACGATGGCGAACCTATCCCCGAGATAGCGTCCTTGCTTGTCGAGCAAAGCCGGCCATGGGACGGCGGCAACCGGAGTATCCGGTTCAATGATCAGCGCCCTGGCGCCGTCCAAGCGATGGGCGACGGGAGACAGCAGCCAGTCAAACAACTGCCGCGCTTCCCGCCTTAGAGCAGGCACGCTCGATCCGCGATCGGCACAAAGCCGCGCGAACCTTCTGACCGCGTTCCTGAGATGCTCGATATCCACATCGATACGGTGACCTTCGATCCCGCGATCGTCGAATACCCACACAACCAGCCCACCGGGCAACTCAGCGTAGGAGACGAATGTCTCTTGCCGTAGATCCCGAACATCGAAGCCAGGCGCCGTGCGGGGACCGGGCCATTCTCCGCTCCGGAACCATTGCCAGGACTCGAGAGGGCCAGCGGGATCCCTATTGTGTTTCCATTGGAGTTCGACAATGCCACGATAGGCTTGGCTGGCAGAGCGAATCGCATTGGCTCGTTCCTCAAACCCACGTAGGGAGGCGAGGCCCCTCTCGCTCAGGTTGATGACGGCACGCCAGTGCGTCTCAGCATGATCCCGTTGGGCCGTTCTCCAATGTGCCTCCCCCAAAGCGCGGTGCACCCTCATCTGAACTTGAACTGAGTCCATGCTCCGCGCCTGTTCTCGAACAGTGCTCAAGCGCTCCAGTGCAGTTGCGGTTCGGCCTCCTGAAAGCTCTACGTCGGCACGGTTGATTTCTGCAAACAAACGGTGCTCCTGAACATCTCTTACCTGTCCCATCTGTTCAAACAGATTCCGCGCCCGATCATATTCTTCTTCTGCTTCACGGAGAGAACCTGTTTCGGCAGCCAAGCCCGCCAGCAGCACCCTTGCACCAGCTTCGGTTAGGCGCCGTCGAGTGCCCGCGATTATCTGGGCGCCGGCCTTGGCGAAAACGTAGGCTGTATTGGTTAACATTAGATTGCTCGCGACAACTCTCAGGTTGTCGTAGATCTGGTGGGCCCGGGCCCCGGGATATGCCCCACTCCAGAACCTCGCAAGCCCATCGCGTCCGTTGCCCCATGCCGTCTGCAGATTGCCAGCGTTAGTCTGCTCGCCTGCCAGAATTCCCTCCGCGACTAACACAAGCGCCTTGTATCCTGCCGAACGAGCCGTGAATAGCGCATGCTCCATGTCCCGATAGCCGGCTCCAACATCCCCACGGATGGCGCGGCAAAGGCCAAGTTCGAATCGAACCCAGCTCCGGATCCATGAATACCCAGCCTTAGTGGCAATTCGGTCGTTCGAAATCGCTCGATCCACGCATTTGATCGGTTGGAATGTCCGGCGAGCAGCATAGATGTATTCTGCTTCCGCCCGCACGGCGCCTGCCGCATCACCCGCCGCCCGCAGGTGCGCCGCAGATTGCTCCGCCTCGACGATCCCCTTCTTAGCCTGATTGCTCTGATTTGCACGAATCGCTTCCGCCAACGCCCTCGAGCCCCGAATCGCGTTGTCACTTTTCCGAGCCGCAAGCACATCCCGCCACCACCGGTCGCCATGCCGCTCCGAAGAAAGCCGCGCGAGAGCCTGGAGCGCACGATCGTATTTAGTGTCATCCCACCGGCGGGGCAGCCATTCGGTCAACGCGATGTCATAGTAGCTCTCGGGCTCCAATGGCTCACCTCTCTCGATAGCGCGCAACAGCACCTCGGGATCAACGGAGATTCGGTCCAGGGCTTCCTTTCGCGCCTTTTTTTTGGCCTCGAGCTCGGCCAGACGCCTCCGGGCGTCATTGGCCCAGCCGTCCTTGGGATCAAGGGTCAAATACTTCTTCCACTCCTCGATCGCTTGATCCACCAGGAACATTCGCTCGTAGACGACGGCACGGTTGAAAAGCGTCTCCAGATGATCCGGTCTTGCCTTCAACGAGCGGCTTAGATACTCGATGGCCATCCCATAATCGATGGCGCGATCCGCTTGTTCGGCACGGAGCGCGTACGCCATGCCGAGTCCCGCCATCAGATCGGGATCGCTTGGCTTCTGATCAAGTGCGCGGGTCAGCGTGGCGATGGCAGATTCGGAATCCCACCCCAGCATCTCCGCCTGTGCCCGCAAACCGAGCCATTCCGCATTCTCCGGATTCTTTTCCAACTCCCGCGCAATGCGCGCCTCCGCGTCCAGTAGGGACGCGGGCCGCTGGAACGAAGAACCCGACCCCCGCTTCTCGACGCGCACCGGCCCGTAGTCCGCGCCCGGAATCCGAAAGTCAAACGGCCGCTGCTGGGTATACGCCATTGCGATGAGTCGCGCCGGCCTGGTGGCGGTCCATTGCAGGAACCCCCACCAGCCGCCTCCGGAACACACCAGGAAGATGGCTGCGGCCTTGGCGAGCCAGGGAGAAAAAACGTTTGTACGGCGCGAAGAAGCCGCCATCTCTTGCGCAAAGCTGCGTTGCCAGGCGGGCGACGATGTCCGAAGCATCTGAAACTGATCCGTTTCCTCCGGGTCGACGTCCCTTGTGAAATCCTCGACCAGACCGTGAAGCAGCGCGCCACACGCATCACATTCACTGGCGTGGTTCAGGAGATGTTCCCTTCGTTCCGGCTCCGCAATACCGGCGGCCAGCGTGGACCATTCGCTGGCCGCCGGACACGTTGGGCCCAAACCGTTTCTTGGCCCTGCCATCAACTGGGAGAGCCGTGCAGTGATTTCCTCATCTGACAGATGGCGATCCATCGGATTCATTCCGTTGCCCTACCTATAGAACGAACGTTGCCTGGATTTTCCTTTGTCCCCGTTGGCGCCCGCTTTACCAGCGATTCGCGGACGCGCGAGGTGAGGCGATGAATCGTGCTTTCCACACCCTTCTGTTCCAGGGCGACGCCAGGGATAGCCGCGATGGCGCGGGCGGTCATTCCGTGCCGGTATTTCAGCCAAAAGATCCAGCGGTCTCGCCGTGACTCACCCGCCACAAGCTCTTCAATCTCATGGATCAGGATCGTGCGCTCGGTCCCGGACAGGCCGTCGGAGCTTGCGACTGTGTTTTCTATGTAGGTGTCCAGCGGACTCTCCCCTTTGCCGCCTCCCCTCCTGCCCGCCCTCTGGCTCCGGCAAAAGTCGAAGGCAACGCTGAAAGCCGTCTTCTTGACCACTCCAAAAATTGCATCCGGATTCTCACCCTTGAAGTCGCGCAGGACGCGACAGCGATTGGAGCAGATCTTCCGGTAGGTTTCCTGTATGAGATCGGCGAGCAAGGCGTCCGAACTGTCCCCGAACCGTCGCGCCGTTCGCCGGACGGTCGCGGTGATCACCGGGTTCAACCGGCGCACGAGCTCCTCCCAAGCTCCAGGATCGCTGGAGCTGGCGCAGATTCGGATCAGCTCGCCGATCGGATAGTCGGCGGGTGTTGAGGATCGGGACATCAAGCCGTTTCCCGCGGCGATAAATAAGCCCCAGACGTTGGACCCGGAATACGACAGGGACGCGGGAGTATACCGCTCGTTCATTATAAGTTGTTCTCCGACACAAAGAAACAGCTCAGCTTCGCTGCCGGATTGTAACCGGCCGCGAGGTGAGCTGCGCTACTCGAGCGAAACGATTCCATACAACTCAACCCAACTACTACTGTGTTAGAAACTTTGTGGGGCAGCTTGTTAAGCTGCGGCCCAATTGTTAGTGGGCCTTCGCCGTCGTAGACACTCGAGCAGCGGCGGTTATCAACCGCCGCGCAGGATGCCATCCTGCCCCACACTGGCCAAATCTACAGTTTTCTAACACCGTTGTACTACCTGCTCGCGCTTAGAATCGTGGAGCCGCCTGTGATTTGAGCGGCGATCTCCGTCTCTGTCTTCGACTTGTTTAGAACACGGCCGTCGTTGGAGTATGGCATCCAGATTTTCGAAAGGAAATGCTTCTCTCCGTAGCGGTTGAACACCAGCCTGGAGGGCTCGGAACTGGTGCTTGATTGCGCCGCGTTCGTCATGACGAACGTGCCCTTCTTGTGATCCCGCGTGCGGATCAAGAGTACGGACTGGTGCGGGAACGTCACGACATATTTGCCGGCGCTCCAGCTTTGCGCGCCGATGGAAAAGTCGAACGGCACATTGAACTCTAGGGGACGCTGCGCAAGAGCGGGAATAACGCCGAGCAGGGCGCCCAATACAAATGTTGCGAGAATCTTCGTGGTCATCGCAAACCTCCTAAGGATTCAGTCGAGGGCGGCTACCGTTTGGTTTTCCGCTCCTACGCCTATGTAGAATGCATGTAGTAAGCCAAAGGAGTACCAGCGCGGCTGATTGCTCTATCATTCTATTTTTCAAGTGGTTCACTCCGCGTGAGGAAGGAATGCGCAGGCAGGAGCGCCTATCTGATCAGATAGCCGTTCATCACTAGGAGATATTGCTCTGGTCCTTTTTCACCAGCTCCAGAAAAGCTTTGGCCGCGTGGCTCAAGGCACGCTTGGCCGGGTAGACCAGCCTGATCTTCCGCTCCGCCGATGCCAGCTCCTCCACCTTCACTTCTTTCAGCGTCTCCTGCTCCAGCTCCTGCTCGACGCACATGCGCGGCAGAAACGCGACCCCCTCGTTGCGCTGGACCATCTTGCGGATGGTCTCTATCGTCGGCATCTCGACGTCCATGTTGAGAGTCACCTTATGCCGCTGAAATTCACGAATCACGATTTCGCGATATGGTGAGATCACGTTATGAGCGACGAAGGTCTCCATTCCAAGTTCCGAGATTGAGACCGATGTACGCTCGGCGAACCGGTGCTTAGGTGAGACTACGAACGCCAGGTGATCCGAATAGATGACAGTCGAGACCAAGCGGTCGTCACTCGGGTCGAATGACAGCATGCCCAACTCGAGTTCACCATCCACCAGTTGAGAAGGGATGCGAGAGGAGAGGTTACGCCGTACCTGAACCTTGACCTTCGGGTAAAGGTGCCTGTACCGCTGAATGTACTTAAGCAAATAGAGTGAGGTAGACTCATTAGCTCCAATGATGAGGCGTCCAGCCGAGTTATCCCGCAGTTCCGCCAGGGAGTTGTCGAGTTCCTTCTCAAGATTCTCGAACCGGCGGGCATATTCGAGTACAATCTTTCCGGAGTCAGTGAGCAGAAGGTCCTTGGCCGAGCGGTCAATCAGCTTCTCGCCGAGTTCGTTTTCTAACCTTTGGACTGCCAGTGAGATAGCGGGTTGGGTGCGAAGCATTTTCTCGGCCGCTCGGGAGAAGGACTTCTCCGTGGCAACGGCGAGGAAGACTTTGAGCGGATGGAATTCCATAGAATTCTCTTATTCTAAGATAACAAGGAGCTGAGATAATAAGTGCGACGAGCGTTCACTATTGGGCTCGTGACGTTACTCTTCGATTGCCGCGCTCCGGAGGGAGCGATCCGCCTGGGGATCGCCGCACAGCAGTCTTCTACCCAGATTCTACCCTATTTGGCGGACGAATTGGACTATTACTTTGAAGAAGGCCTTTCGGTCCGTCTGGAGGAGTTCTCCGGCAGCGGCAAAGCCGTCGAAGCCTTGATCGGCGGCGGACTGGATGTCGTTTCGGGCTACCACGAGCAAGTGCTGGCTTTACCACCGGGTGCACCAAAACTCGTGAGCTTCCTGGCCATGACGAATGGTCATATGGTCGCGCTGGCGGTGGCGCCCCGCTCAAAGGCACGCCCGAAGGTGCGATCGGTTGCACATCTGAAAGGAAAAACGGTGGGTGTCACCAGCCTCGGATCGGCCACTCATCTATGGCTCAATCACCTCTTGCGCCGGAACGGGATGGAGCCGCAGGACGTCAACCCGGTGGCAATCAGCACAGCCGGTCGGGCTGTGGCAGCCTTGGAGCGCAACATAGTGGAGGCAGGCGTAGTAAGCGACTTCACGGTGCGAACGCTTGAGAAAAGATTTGGAAACGTGCTCATCCTCGCCGACTCTCGAACTGCGGAATCCGCTCGGGCGGTATATGGTGTGGACCAGTATCCGGGGGCGGTGCTATTCGCGCGTGCGGAATGGCTGGAGCGCAACGAAAGCACTGCGCGTAGACTGGTCAAGGTGATTGAGAGGACGCGCCAGTGGGTGCGATCCCATAAGCCAGAGGAAATTTCCGCGCGGCTGCCGGCATCGCACCGCGGCGAAGATGGCGCTTTGCACGTCGAGGTGACCCGCGGAGTGACAGCGATGTTATCGCCGGATGGGCTCATCAGTCACGAAGGGGCAGCGGCAGCAGCACGACTGGCCGGAGCAAATAATGATGGAAAGGGCAGCTATACGAATGCGTACGTGTCTGGCGGGCATTAGTCTAATCGCGAGTTTGATCGCCGCCGGCTGCGGTCCGAAGCATGAACCTAGAGTCAGGATCGGAATTGGCGGTCAGGCGCAATTGGTGTACTTACCCACGACTCTGGCGGAACGCCTTGGCCATTTTCGGGACCACGGGATCGAAGTCGAGTTGATCGATTTTCAGGGCGGCGCCAAGGCGCTGGAGGCATTGTTTGGTGGCAGCGTCGACGTTGTGAGCGGATTCTACGATCACACGGTACAAATGGCGGCGGCCGGAAAACCACTAGTCGCGTTCGTTTCGATGATGCGCTATCCAGGTTTGGCCCTGATTGCTTCGCCCGACGCCTCGCGCAAAATCACTACGGTGAAGGATCTGTCTGGAGCGAATGTAGGTGTCTCGGCTCCGGGATCGTCAACGCATCTTTTGTTCAACCATTTGCTGATCGGGGCTGGTTTGAAGCCTGAGTCGGCCAGTGCGATCGGAGTGGGAATGGCGGCGGGATCGGTGGCAGCGATGGAAAATGGCAAGGTGGACGCGGCCGTCATGTCGGAGCCCGCCATCTCCCAGCTCGAGCGGCGAAAGGGAAAGCTCACGGTTCTCGCGGATACCCGGACCGCGGAGGGTGTACGAGCGGTGTATGGAGTGGACTCATATCCGGCGGCGGTGCTGTACTCGAAGAAGGAATGGGTGGAAGGGAACGAGGCCAAGACACAAGGCCTCGCGCGAGCCTTGAAGCACACACTCGACTGGATCGGAGCGCATACGGCGGAAGAGATCGCCGCGAAAATGCCGGCGGCGTTCGCCGGTGGCGACGTGGCGCTCTATTCGCGGGCAATCGAGCAGGCACGGCCGATGTATTCGCAGGACGGGGTCATCGCGGAAGAATCGGCGAAAGCCGTGGTCCGTGTCATGACCGAAACCATGATCAAGCAGCCCGTTGCATGGGACTGCTGTTTCACCGCGAAGTACCTGGGAGTAAAATAGGAGGCCATATGAACCGCCGTACCGTTCTACAGTCTTTGGGCGCCGCTCTGGGCGCGCCCGCATTCAGTTCGGCGACGCCCGCCACGCCGAGCACGAAGCCTCGCTTGAAATCGGCTATCTGCGCCTACTCATTCCGCGACGCGCTAGCCAAAAAGACGATGACCTATGACGACATCGTGCATTTGGCGGTCGACACAAACGTGGATGGTCTGGATATGACGGTCTACTGGTTTCCGTCGACCGGGGACGAGTTCCTTCTCCCCCTGCGACGGTTGGCGTATCGCAATGGGGTCGAGATCTACAGCATTTCGGTGCGAACGGAGATGACCCGCGAATCCAAGGAGCTCCGCGACAAGGAAATCGAGGACGTGAAGAAATGGGTGGACGTGGCTGCCAAGCTTGGCGCCGGCCACATACGCGTCTTTGGCGGAGCGGTGAAGAATGCCACCGAAGACGACGCTGCCAACTGGTGCGCCGAAGTTCTGGCGCGCGGCGCGGAATATGCCGGCAAAGCCGGGGTCATTCTGGGTCTTGAGAATCACGGCGGGATCACCGCGAAGGCGGATCGCATCGTACAGATTGTCAAGAAGGTGAATTCACCCTGGGTGGGCGTGAATCTCGATACCGGCAACTTCGAAGATGACGCCTACGGGCAGATCGCCAAGATCTTGCCGTACGCGGTGAACGTGCAGTTCAAGACCGAGATCCGGGTGGTCAAAGGTAAGCGCGAAGAATCGGATTGGGACCGGCTCGCGAAAATGCTGGCCGATGGTGGCTATCGAGGCTACATGGCGCTCGAGTACGAAGCCCGGGAAGATCCCAAGACCACTATGCCTCGTCTGCTCGCGAAATTGAATCAGCTCGCGCGGAAGTATTCGGGCTGAGGCTTCCCGATTGAAGTTGCATCTCGTCGACTACCTGATACTCGGCGTGTACTTCGCCTTCGTGTTGGGAATCGGCTGGTGGCTGAAGCGAAGCGTAGCAACCAGTGAGGACTTTCTCACATCCAGCCGCTCGGTGCCGTTACGGATTACGAGTCTTGCGTTTCTGGCCGCCAACATGGGTGCGCAGGAGCTGGTGGGAATGTGCGCATCCGGGGCGAAGTACGGGATCATGACGGCCCATTTCTATTGGGTGGGCGCGGTGCCGGCGATGATTTTCGTAGGCGTCTTCATGATGCCGTTCTACTATGGCAGTCGCGCGCGGAGCGTGCCGGAGTACCTCAAGCTGCGGTTCGATGAGAAGACGCGGGGATTCAATGCCCTGACATTCGCGGCGATGACGGTCTTCTCGTCGGGCATTTCGATGTACGCACTGGGGCTGCTGTTTCAGTTCCTGCTCGGTTGGAGCTTTTCTTCGAGTGTGCTACTGAGCGCGATGATCGTGCTGATCTACACCTGCCTCGGCGGTCTGACCGGCGCAATCTATAACGAGGTGCTTCAATTCTTTTTGGTGACACTGGGGTTCATACCCTTAGCGGTGTTCGCGGTGACCAAGGCCGGTGGCTGGGAAGGGATGTCACAGAAGATCGCGCCGGTGATGACCCACTCGTGGCAATACCTGGGCGCGGCATCGCAGAACCCAATGGGCGTTGACGTGTTCGGCATGGTGGCGGGACTCGGGTTCGTGCTGTCGTTCGGTTACTGGTGCACCGATTTCCTGGTTGTGCAGCGAGCGATGGCGGCGAACACCATGGCCAACGCACGCCTGACGCCGATCGTGGCCGCATTTCCAAAAATGATGGTGCCGTTCTTCGTGATCGTACCGGGGATCGCGGCTGTGGCATTGCAGAACATGAATGTCGGCTATGCTCTGCCGCTCAAGGGTTCCAGTTACGACTACGATCAGACGCTGACCACGTTGATGGCGCACTTCTACCCCAACGGAATGCTCGGCCTGGGATTGACCGCGTTGATCGCTTCTTTTATGTCGGGGATGGCGGGAAACGTGACGGCATTCAACACCGTGTGGACCTACGACATCTATCAGAGCTATATCAAGCGCGGTGCGCCAGATGGGCATTATCTTCTGGTGGGGCGGCTGACTACGGTGATCGGGATCGGATTATCGATCGGGACGGCATATCTGGCGCAGTCGTTTAACAATCTGATGGACTTCCTGCAGTTGGTCTTCGGGTTCGTGAATGCGCCGTTGTTCGCGACGTTCCTGTTGGGGATGTTCTGGAAGCGCGCCACCGGTCATGGAGCCTTTCTGGGGCTGGTTTCGGGAACCGGCACGGCGGCGATCACACATGGAATGACCTTGGCGGAAGGAAAAGGCGGGTGGATCGCGACGGTACACGAGTTCCCTTCGACGATGGCTCAGAACTTCTGGATCGCGATTGTGGCATGGACGGTGTGTTTTCTGGTCACCGTGATGCTAAGTCTGGTGACGAGACCTCGTGCCGAAAGCGAATTGCGGGGTCTGGTATATGGTCTGACCATCGTCCCGGATGAAACGGCTCTGGCCTGGTACAGGCGGCCGGGTCCCCTGGCATTAGTGGCGGGTGGGGCGTGCATTCTATTGAATGTGTGGTTCTGGTAGCCAAGAGGCCTGACAAAGACGCATGAAATACAGGGCGCCGGGACGCGTCAATCTCATCGGCGAGCACACCGACTACAACGAGGGATTTGTGGTGCCGGTGGCGCTGGATCTCGCGTGTGAAGTGACGGTCGAGCCTCGGACCGACGGGCGGCTGTTGGTCGACTCGGTGAATCTGAGGAAATGGCGGAGCTGGATGGTGGACGAAGTGGCTTCGCTTCATCCGCGCCGGCACTGGACCGACTATATCGTGGGCGTGGCGCAGGAGCTACTGCACGCCGGCATTGAGTTGCAGCCTGCGACCTTGCGGATCGAAAGCAGCGTGCCGGTAGGCGCCGGGTTAAGTTCCTCAGCGTCGCTGGAAGTAGCCGTGGCCCTGGCGCTGCTCGATGGCAGGAAGATGGACAGGCTCGAATTGGCGCTGCTTTGTCACCGCGCGGAGAACCGATTCGTCGGGTTGCCGTGTGGACCGATGGACCAATTGATTTCAGTGTTCGGGGAGGAGGAGTCGGCATTGAAGATCGATTGCCGGGATCTAAGCCGCGAGGCGGTCCGTCTGCCGCAGGGAATCGTGTTTGTGGCGGTGAATTCGATGGTAAAGCATGCTCTGGGAGAGTCGGCGTACCGGCAACGGGTCGACCAGTGCCGGGCCGCGTGCGGGCAGTTAGGTGTGCGGAGTTTGCGAGATTTGAATTTGGAGCAACTCGGACGATTGAGCGGCGTGGCATTGCAACGGGCCCGGCACATCGTGACCGAAAACGAGCGAGTGGAGTCCTTTCTCACGGCCAGCAGGCGAGGGGACATCGTCGAGATGGGGCGGCTGATGACAGCCTCGCATACAAGTTTGCAGACGGACTACGAAGTGAGCTGCGAAGAGTTGGACTTCCTGGTGGCATCCGCGATCGCCGTCGAGGGAGTGTTGGGATCGCGCCTGACGGGTGGAGGATTTGGAGGATGCACGGTGACAATGATGCGAGCGGGATTGGAGTCGCACTTCGCCGAACGGGTATCCACGGCGTATAAGAGCAGGTACGCCATGGTCCCGGAGGTCTATGAAGTGAGGCCTTCGGCGGGTGCGGGCGCGTCGGAGAGCAGACAGCATTATGGATGAATGCGGTTCGGCTGCGCGGCGTTAATTCATGGTTGATATCCTACCCTACATGGTAGACTCTCTACCATCCAATGGGTTAGCAAGGAATCTTTCTGCTAGAGGACCACGTCAGGGAGATAGGCAGATGATGAACCGCCTGTTTGGGCGCATCCGTGGCCGAGTTCGGGCAAGCCTCTGGAGGTTTCGGCGTGGAATTGCATCACCAGATCCAACACTCCACCGTTTATCGCGAATGATTGCTTGATCGTCACCGATTGATCTGCTGCAGGAGGGCGCCGGTCTCGCAGTGAAAGGTCACACTTGCCGGGACGCCTGTTATTGATCCCCTGGTCGCTTCAGTGCGATGTCTGCTCCCGCCGTTGTTGCGCATCACGCATCCACTGCGCCATCTTCTCGTCTTTCGCAGCCACCGCTGCCCAACCCACGGCAGTAGCGTCCCAGCGATAATCGTGAGTCGTCATGTTGATGCCATGGTCGATGAGGAATTGCATGGCCTCGTAATTCTTGTGCCACACCAGCTCATGCAGGATGCTGGCGGGCTCGTGAGAGCTCCAGTTCGTGTTGATATCGGCCCCGTGCGCGAGAAGAAAGTCGGCGATCTCGAAGTGGTTGTTCATGACCGCCCAGGCGAGCGCGGTGTCGAGAACCTGCTGCACGTTGGGCTCGCCCCATTTCAGGTTTCCGCGGATCCATTCATCCTTGGCGGGAAAATGATTTGCGAGTTCGCCCAGGGCAGGCCTGCCCTCCGCGTCGAACCAGCGTCTCACGCGTGCGAAGTCCCCGTTTCCGGCTGCGTGTGGCAGATCGTCAGGCATAGGCCACATGCGCAACAACATCGGAAGCACATGGGTTTGCGCATACGTGAAGGCGTGTACAAAGGCCCTGGATGGCGGCGGCGCTGGATGGTGCAGCACAGCAGGATCGAGATCAAGAAGCGCCTTAAGGAAAGCTGAATAATCCCCCAGCAACCCCACCGTATCCTCGATCCAATCAACTTGGAATTTGACAAATGCGTCCGACAGTATCCATCCTTCGCGGCGCAGTATGGCGACAAAGGACGTCAGGTCACCATCGCCCCGCGCGCGCCAAAGCTGTTTCATGACGAAAGCCTGCCAGGGCCCAGGCGGGTCGGAGTCTCTGTCTGGCGTGTTCACGATAAAGTATTGGACAAATGCGGAACGCCCAGGCCCGCCATCGATCCGGCTCTTCAGCTCGGCGTCGAGCGTGATCAACTGATCCAGCAGCAGCGCCGCGGCGGTCGCGTGCTGGAAACGGCAGGCAGTCATGAACGCCAGGTTCACCGTGGCACGATCGTCGCCTTCCGTATCCAGGCACGTGCGAAGGCCATCGATGTCGCCGAGCATGGCAAAGAACTTGAGCGATCCTGGAAGAAGGCCCCTGCGGTGGAAGAGATCGATCAACCCCCTTGCACGGGAATTGATGAGGCCATCGCATACGGACGGCGCGACGACTGCGCCGGCATCGAGCAGGAGCTCGGCGCATTCCCTGCGCGTGAAGTGTTCCTCGCTGACCGGGTCGAAGCTGTCGCCGAAGGAACTGGTAGCCATTCCGAGAAGCCCCCTGTCGTTTTCACCGCGCGCGTCGGCCGTTCTCGCCGAATATGATCCCGGCGAGTTCCACGAACCGCCCCGCCACGACAACAGCGCCGGGTATTCCGCTAAGAGCTGCCGCAGACCTTCGATGTCATTGTCATGGATGATGCGGCGGGCTTCGGATACGGCCCACTCGAGTCCTCTGCCGAGGCGTTGTTTTACTTCTTTAACCAGGTCCTTCCAGCCTGGAAAGCCATATTCGCGCGCCAGCACCAACTGGGCATCACGCTGCGACAACGGCAGTTCGGCCTGAGGCAACTGAGCGCGCGCCCGGGCGATGGCGTCTGCATCTCCGGCAACGATGTCTCGTGCCAGTTTCTTCGCTTGTTTACGCAGGGAGTCCAGGGAGGGACGAGCAGGAAGTTTCGATGTGGTCAAGGCAATCTCCTTTCATGAGCGCCTGTGACCCGCTGATACAGGCTGAAAGAAGATTCAAAGCACGCCGTCTGAATCGGAAGCAGGTGGGAGTTGGTTCCCTTGCCGCGGGCCGGTGGTGCCCTGTCGCACGCTATCGCTAGTATCGCGACTTGCAGCGGTGCTGTCAAACCGTGGATTGCTAGTGGGTTGCTAGTCCCCCTTTGCTGGACCGCCCGCGTCCGGAGACGACATCCAGTACCCAAAAGTCGCCCCGGCGTTTACCGATAAGGCGTCAACTCATCGTGGATTCCGATCGGAGCCCATCCGAATAGTGCGCTCGTGCTTTCCGTGTCACTGCATGGACGCCGGCGGCCTGACGGGTGGAAGATTTGAGGACGCATGGTGGCCATGGTCCCGGAAGTCTATGTAGCGAGGCTTTCGGCGGGTGCGGGCGCGGTGATGTAGAGATTCTGCTGAGAAGAACTTCCCGGGAACATCACTAAATATGCAAGGCAACGGCAATGTCCTCCCGGCGGCGCGGGTTCCCCACCCGCGCCCTGGGCTTTATGAGCGCCCGTGACGAAGAGGGATAATATGAGGACGATGCTACCCCGCAGAACATTCTTCCTTTCTCCCCTCCTTTCCCCTTTGGCCCTCCAAGCCCAGACCGCGCCAATTGGCGCCGGCATGATCGGTGTCGGCAATCGGGGCGCGCATGTCATGAGGTCCGTGCTTGAACAGAAAGACGTCCGTGTGGCGGCGCTGTGCGACACCAAGCCCGACCGGCTGGACAAAGCCGCCACCGCCGCCGCCCGCCACAATCCCAAGACCTACACCGATTACAAGAAGCTTCTGGCCGACCCGAACGTCAATGCGGTCCATGTCTCCACCCCCTGCGACCTTCATGTCGAAATGGCGATCGCCGCTCTTCGCGCCGGCAAACACGTCTATTGCGAAAAGCCGATCGGAATCACTCCGGAATCGATCGCGGAGCTGGTGAAGGTCGCGCGCGCCAGCAAGCTGGTCTTTCAAGTGGGCCAGCAACTGCGTGCCAACACACGCATCCGCCGCACCATCGAGAAGATCCACGGAGGGCTCATCGGCAAGGTTGTCATGATCAAGGCGCAGCGGCACGCGGGCGATGATCTCCCCCACGACGGTCCTTCCGCCGATTGGTTCTTCGACGCCAAACGCTCCGGCGATGTCATTGTCGAAATGTCGGTCCACAATCTCGACGTCTGTAACTGGGTGGCCAACTCAATCCCCGATCGTGCCGCGGGCTTCGGTGGCGCCCTGGTCTGGCCTAACGATCCTCCGGGCCGCACGAACATGGACGGTTACACACTGGGGTACGAATACGCCAACGGAGTGAAGCTCTCGTATTCACAAGTGTTCTTCCATCCCGGCGGGCTTCCCGCCGGCGGTCAGTTTTGGAATGTTTACGGCACCGAAGGAGCGGTGGACCTGATGAACTCGATGTTCTACCCGCGCGGCCGCGGCGCCAAACCGCAAATGATCATTGAAGAATCGAAGGAGAATCTCGATCTTCAGCATGTCACGTCGTTTTATGAAGCCATCCGGACCGGGTCCAAGCCCTTGGCAGACATCATGATCGGAGCGACTGGAGCGCTCACTGCGATCCTGGGCCGTGAAGCGATCTATCGCAAGAAGATGATGACCTGGAAGGAATTGGGAGTGAACCTATGACGCGCCGCAAGCTCGGTCGGGTGCTTGCGTCCATGCCGCTGACGGCAGCAGCCCTTGCCCAGCGGAGCGGCGACATGCGCGACCCGGATCTGCACTACAACGATGGATGGACCTCGCTGTTCAACGGCAAGGATTTCGGCAGGATGGTCATCGTGCTGAGGGGCGAAGATGGCAAGAACAAAAAGTACTTCGAAGACACGGCGATCCAGCAATCTACATTCTCCATCGAAGATGGGCTGCTCAAGACCACTGGCACTCCCAACGGTTACGTGCGCACCTCCGACGTCTACGACAACTTCGTGTTTCATGTCGAGGTGCGCTTTCCCACCCGTGGAAACTCCGGCGTGCTCGTCTACGTTCAACGCGATGAAGTCTGGCCCAAGGGTATCGAGTGCCAGCTCTACGCCTCCCATATGGGCCGCATCTTTCCGATCCAGGGGGCCTATATCGAAGGCGGCGAAATGATCCACGAGAATCCGAAACCCCCGGGCGAGTGGAATACCTACGAAGTCTATTCCGAGGAGGGCCGCCTGGCGACCGTGCTGAACGGGGCCATCATAGGTCTGGGCGCCAATGCCAATCCTCGCATCGGATACATTTGCCTCCAGTCAGAAGGAGCGCAGGCGGAGTTTCGCAACATCAAGGTCCGCCGGCACGCCCCGTCGCATCATTTGTGGCCCAAGGGAGAGCCGGCGAAAAGGTGAGTGGTCGTTAAGCCGTAGTGATCAGGCTCCCGCGCTCTTCTTCATGCGCTGGCTGAGCTTGAACCCCTCGTGCCACGTCGAATCCGCGCCGCCGCCGATGCGGGAAATCGCAGCCTCCACAACGTAAGGATTGCCGTTCCGAGTAGCCTGAATGCCCCGCTTGAGCGCGGCCTCCAGCTCGCCGGCGGTTGTGGCTCGTTCACCCTGGACGCCCTGGCTTTCCGCCAGCCGGACGAAGTCGATATCAGGATCGCCTAGATACATGCCGGCGAATTGTCCGGAGGCTGCCATCTTTCCGCCGTAGCGATGGAAGCCGAGCCGCACCGCCTGGTAGTTGTGGTTGTTCCAGACAACTGTGAGCACCGGAACTCCGTACCGGGCCTGAGACCAAAAGCCGGAAGCGCTGTACATCACGGCGCCATCGCCGATGGAACACACCACCAAGCGATCCGGAGCCGCCAGTTTGGCTCCCGTGGCCGCGCCAATGCCCCAGCCGAGCGAATTGCCGGTGTAGCCAACGAACATCTGTTCGTCCTCGCGGAACCCGAAGGGAAAGGCATCGTAGTGAGCCATGGCGGAGTGAGTTTCCGAGACCACGATGGCATTTTTGTCGAACGTCTTTGCCATGACATAGGTCAGCTCATCCGGGTGCATCTCTTGGCGGCCGAAATTCTTGCGAGTTTCTCTGTCATGGCGCGCCCACATCGCCTTCGAGATTCCGCGGACTTCCTGCCCGCGCCCAGCGCCGAATTTCACCAGCCGTTGCTTGACCATCATTGCTTCGAGAGCCGAGCGTAAATCTTTGACGGACTCTTTCACGTCACCAACCATGGCCAAGTCCGTCGGATAGTTCCGTCCCATGTGGCCGGTATCGAGGCCAATGCGAACAATGCGTGCGTCGGCGGGCGCTTCGGGTGCATTGGGCACGACGCGTCCTCCAAAGTCGCGCGCTCCTACCATCACAATCAGATCGACGCCACCCTTCATGTACTCCGAGCCAATGTTGAA
>Ga0187893_10002579_pt1 | contig 39434 bp, 40 predicted proteins | sample MA1701074metaG_FD_139574 | JGI IMG/M metagenome (GOLD analysis project Ga0187893, IMG submission 139574) | White microbial mat communities from a basaltic lava cave in the Kipuka Kanohina Cave System on the Island of Hawaii, USA - MA170107-4 metaG ...
CCGCCTTGTACTTGACGAAGTACGGCTCCCGGCACGATGAAGATCCCCGAGCCAATCACGGTCCCGATGATCAGCAGGATGAGATCACGCAGGCCGAGCGTGCGCTCTAAGGTGGCTGTTTGATGTGCAGGCTCTTCCTTCGCCATATGCGAGTCTCTTAAGCTCCCAGTCGAACTGTCTCTCGCCGAACTGTCAGGGCCTCGATGCGTGCTTCGTTGACCTCGTAGCCGATGCCAGGAGTTGTGGGAGCCTTGATCGTGCCTTGCCTTGAGACGGTGACGGGCGGCTCGATGATGTCCTCTTCCCAGTAGCGCGCCGAAGCTGAGACGTCCCCAGGCAGCGTGAAGCCGGGCAGCGTCGACAGCGCGATATTGTGCGCTCTACCGATGCCCGCCTCGAGCATCCCGCCGCACCATACGGGTATGCCGCACTCAGCCGCGTAAGCTTGAATCAGTCGAACTTCTGTGTGCCCCCCGACGCGCCCGAGCTTGATGTTAATGATTCGGCATGAGCCTAACTCATGAGCATGACGCGCATCTGCAAGGCTGACGATTGACTCGTCCAGACAGATTGACGTCTTGATCTCTCGCTGCAATTTTGCATGATCAACGAGGTCACCGGGAGCGAGCGGTTGCTCGATCATCAGCAGGTTATACTGATCGAGGTGCTTAACTACACTTAAGTCCCCATTAAGAGAATAGGCGGAATTTGCATCCACAGAGAGGGTGATGTCAGGAAATCGTCCGCGAATTGCTTCAACTAACTGAACATCTTTCCCCGGCTTGATCTTGATTTTGATTCTCTGATAGCCGGACTCCAGGTCGCGAGCGACTTTATCGATCAACGCATCCGTTGTTTCCTGTAAACCAATCGAAACCCCACAGTTGATCTCATCCCGGACCCCTCCGAGATGCTGCCAGAGTGGCTGGCCGGCGAGTTTCGCTTCAAGGTCCCAAACTGCGGCCTCGACGCCGGCCTTGGCCATCTGGTTACCGCGAATTGGGGCGAGCAAGGCATTGACTTCCCTGGCAGTTTCGACGCGGACCCTCGTCAAGAGCGGTCCGACGTGCTTCACAGTGATCAGCCATGCCGTGTCGATCGTCTCGTGATTGTAGAAGGGCCCTTCGGCGGCTACGCATTCGCCATAACCTGAAGCGCCAGTTTTGTCGAATACTCTCACGATCAAGATGCGGCGTCGCGTGGTGCGGCCGAAGCTGGTCTCGAACGGAGAGAGGAGGGGCAGTTCGATCTCTCTCAGTTCGATTTTCTCTAATTGTAGATTCATAAGAACCCTCAGGTGGAGATTGTTTGCTTTAGTTAGCGATCGGTAACTCTTCCAGGCACAGCAGCACGAATAGGGTCGCCTGTAGCTTCACCCAAATTCGCTTCTCCCGATTCCGCCAAGACTGGATCCCGTTATAGACCACTATCAGCGTTCCAATCGCTCCGAGAACCCCAATCGCCTGAGCAAGATGAAACCAGGTACTCTCGCGATCACTCAGGAACTCGATATGCGTCGAGGCGTACACAACAAGGCCGGTCATAGGCGCCATAAAGAACAGAACCAAATCGGAGTAGCGAACAACAGCTTCCCATCTTTTGACGACAGCAACTGTCGCGCCTGCAATGTCATCTCGCTTAAGTTGCAGCGGCACAATTCCATCGAGAAAAGCCTCGACATCGACGGCCGTCAATTCGTGGACGCCGGAAGGAAGTTTGTCCGACGTTAGTTGCTCAGTTCCTTCTTCCGTTGGAGTCTTCGGTAAATTCGGAACTTGTCCTAACACGGAGGAGGTGAGGAGCAAACCGAGCATTACGAAAGCCGTCGATCTTCTCATGTCTCCTGTATTTTTCAGGTCGTTATCTGCCTAAAGTGAAACCCCGCGCACGTTCTTTCGGATGAAGTCAATTAGGTCTTCGGCCGACGAGCCCGGTCGGAATACCTCAGCGACGCCCCATTCCTTCAGAGTGCGGATGTCGCGCGGCGGAATGATGCCTCCACCGACCAGCAGCACATCGTCGAGTCCTTGTCTTCGCATCCCCGCCAAGAGGTCTTCGAACACTGGCATATGTCCGCCCGAAGAACTCGAAATCCCAATCACATCGACGTCCTCCTGTAACGCCGAGGAGAGGATCTCCTCGGCTATCAGGAAGTTCGTGAAGATGACTTCGAAGCCCCGGTCACGAAGCATGCGCATGAGGTACCGGACCCCTCGGTCGTGGCAGTCCTGGGTCGGCTTGGCGAGAAGCACTCTGATCCGTCGCTCCACGGCGTCATCCTCCGGGGCTAGTGCGGCGGTCCCCACGTCAGGGCCGACTTGAGCACACCCATCATCTCGCCTGTCGTCGCGTCCGCCCGTGCCGCCTCGATCGCCGCAAGCATCAGCTTGTCGTCACCCAGCTCGGATACTTTCTGCTTCGCAAAGGATTTGGCAGCCACCTCGAAATCGTACATAGCTCGCTCGAACCGGGCGCTGTCGCGCGTTTCTCGGAGTTCGCGGACTCGCTCGATCGCAATTTGCTCCACGTCGGGACTGACCTCGAAGATCTCCGGCTCGGGCTCCTCTGCACGTACGTAGCAGTTTTGCCCCACGATGCGCCGCTCGCCGGAGTTGACCAGCCCACGCCAACGGGCGGCCGAGCGCTCGACCTCTGCCCGGATCCACCCTTTCTGTTGCGCAGCGACATAACCTCCCTGAGCTTCCACCTTTTCGACTATCGCCAGCGCCGCTTTCGCGATCTGATCGGTAAGGGCCTCGACGTAATACGAACCGGCCAATGGGTCCGATACCGCCTGAACGTTCGTCTCCTCTTGGATGACCTGTTGCACGCGCAACGCCAGCGTGGCCGCCTCCGCTGTGGGAATGGCCAACGCCTCGTCATAGGACGAGACCTCCATGGCCTGCGTGCCCGCTAAGGCGGCGCCGAAGGCCTGAAGTGTCGTCCTGATGAGATTAACCAGGGGTTGCTGTGCAGTGAGAACAGCTCCGGAGGTGTGCGTGTGGATGCGCACCTGCATCGAGCGAGGATCCACAGCCCCGAATGTCTCGTGCATCGTGGTGGCCCAGATCCTCCGCATGGCTCGGATCTTGGCAACCTCTTCAAAGAAGTCGTTGGCCTGAGCGATCTGAAAGCCGAACCGCGGTAGGAAATCGTCAGGCTTCAGACCGGCCACCACACAGGCCCGGACCAGCTCTTTGCCGAAGGCCAGCATGAGACCAATCTCCTCGACCGCCGTGCCCCCCGCTTCCTCAATTCCGTAACAGAAGAAGTTTGTAGTATTCCATCGCGGCATTTGTTTGGTGCAAAACGAGACGAGCTCAACAGCAAGCTTGAGAGCTTGATCGGGCGGGAAGGCGCTCATGCCTACGTACGCTGATTGATGATACCAGTTCATCGAGTTGCCACGGAGATCGACGGGCTGGATGCCCAAGCGCTCGGCGTAAGCGATGTATTGGGCAAGCGCGGGAATCACCTGATAGTAGGTGATGTGGACTACGTTGATCTTCCTCAGGTCCAGCCCGTTGAAGAGCCGCCCCATATCACGGACCGAATAAACGGCCATCCCGCACTGGCCGATGCGACCCCGGGCCGCTTGATGATCCGGGTCAAGTCCTTCGTGTGATACGAGGTCGTAGACGAGGTTGTAGAAGGGACGCCCGAAGTAGCCGACCATCCCCTGTGCCGCTAGATAGTCCATGCGTTCACGGGTGTGCTCCGGGAGCCCGTAGCCAATGACAGGCTGGTTCGCCCAGGACATGAACTGATATTGGGCAGCCAGGTTTCCCCGCGTGAAGGGATAGGAACCAGGGGTTCCGATCTGGGCAAACTCGAGATGCTCGATGTCGTGGGGAAAGTATGCGTTCTTGATCGGCAGGCCCGACTGAGTCTCGCTCGGCCGACCGTTGGATTCCATCCGCTCCCCTAGCCGGTTGAAGGCGGCGCGCCAGCGCGCTTCCGCTTCCTGAGATTCGGTCAGCGTCTTCTCATCGAACATTAGGACTCCAATCTTCAGGACTCGTAAAAGCCGCCAAGCTTTTCTGCGATATGAGTATTCGTGACTGCTGCATTTTTGGTGAAACCACTAATCTGCTTGATGCCTTTTTCTACAATCTGCTGCGCGAGTTGGCGGATGACAAAAAGAGGCTCGCCGGGAACCGCTCGCGTGTTCGGGTCGCCGGCATAGGAATGGTGTCCGGCTTGATGCGCCCGGAAGGGTTTGGGTCGCCGCTCGCGACGAGCACTAAGTCGCCGTCGAGCTTGCCCTCGCCGCTAATTAAGCCGGTGCGATAAACTCGCGTGTGGAATCGGTAGTCTGCACCGAGCAGCTCGAGCGCTGTTTCTTCCGTCAGTAGCTTGGTAGTCGAACCGGGCGTGAAGAGTTTGTTGGCATTGAGGGTGTTAATCGCCTTGTTTGCATCTAGTGAGTAGAATTCGATGCCAAAGATCGCGTGGCGAAACTCCGGCCGATTCATAATCGCTTGGAGGCGTTCGTCCAGCGTTGCCCCTGTTTGCTGAATCGGCCCGCCGGGATTGTTTATGAGCGGTTGTTGGAACGGGATCACTGATTGCGCATGAATTGTCGTCTGCGCAAAAGTGACGAACACCACTATTAAAATCTTAAGTATGCTTCTCACAAACTTAGATTCCTCCTGAAGCGAGGCAGTGTTAGCGATCAATGAACCCAATGTTTCATTCTTAGCCCGCGCGAACTCCTTACTTCCGGGTAAATATGAACTCACCGGACGGGTCCCTCTGTTTGAGAGCTTTGGTCTGCCCGTTCTCCACGATGAACTCAAAGACCACGTCGGGGAATTCCTTGATCCGAAACTTGAGCCCTTTGTAAGGAAGTAACTGCTGTTCCGGCCTTCCTGAAAATACGAGGTAGAGACCGCCGTCTTGCTTGACGACCACTTGGAATTTCAAGCTGGTCGCAGTTTCATATGTTCCGGCGAGTTGCCGAAGTAGCGCTGAGTTGACGACTTCCGGCCTGCGCGTGAACGCAACCGCGGCTTCGTCCAGCGACATGGTCGCCGTGTCTACGTCGCCTTCCGGGTTTGTGCGCCGACGGTTGAAGTTCCGCGGCTTTTGGTCCTAGAAGTTCACTTTCAGCCCGAACTGAATGATCCGCGGGTTTACTGAAGTGGCCGTGAGCGTCCCAAATGACGCGAACGAAGCGCTGCTGGCCGGGTTGGCGAATTGGGGGTGATTGAAGGCGTTGAAGAACTCCGTGCGGAACTCGATGTTGCCGCCTTCACCCAAGAAGCCAACCGGTGTGCGCTTAATAATTGCGATGTCAGAGTTATTTTGGCCCGGACCCGTGACAATGCCGACGCCGCTGTTGCCGAAATTTGTGCCTCCGCCTGGCTCTATAAGCGGAAAAGCAGGGGCGCCGCCGGTCGCATTGAGGCCGTTAATGCACACCCTGTTGAAGTAACCCGGCCCACCGCTAACCCCGCCCAACCTGCTAGTCACTGAGCCGGAAGTAACGAGATCGGCGTGCGAGCAGCCCGGAGCAATTTGAACTCGGTCACCTATAATCCCAAAGGCATTGCTATTGTTGTTCGCAAAAAGGCTCAAAGGCAGGCCCGATTGGATCGTGGTTACGCCCGCAACCGACCAGCCTCCGAGCAAATTATCAACAAAGGCATTGAACCTTTTCGGGCCGGGCAAGTTATAGACATAGCTCAACACGAACCGGTGCTCGCGGTTGGCGAAGACGTCGCGGCCATAATTGGCGCGGCGATCATTCTGATTTCCCGAAAACCCAAACCCACTGGCATCAGTGACGAATGCGTCATTGTAGGCGCGGGCGAAAGTGTAGGCGGCCAGGAATTGCAAGCCCTTCGAGAGCCGCTTGGTGACGCTGGCTTCCAGAGCGTGATACCTGGACGTTCCCGTTGAGTCAATATCATTGAGTCCGCCCGGCGTAAAACCCTGGATCAGGACGCGCAACGGGACATTGGCTGCGGTGTTGGTGGTCACTCCCCGGATCGGATTGGACGGACTGGCCAGTCGCGCCTGGTTGAGAGAATGGGCATAGATCAAACGATCGCCGCGCCCGCCAACGTAACCCACTTCCAGCAGGAAGTCGGTTCCCAGGTCTGTCTGGAGGTTCAGGCTCCACTGCTGCGTTCTCGGCGGACGATAATCCGGATCAACAATAGAGGTTACTAGTTGCGTCGTCGGCGAGTATGGAGTGAATTGAGGGGGAGTGAACTCGGGCCCAAACGGATTAGCGAAACTAAGACCGAAGCTGGCTGGCGATGGGAATGCCACTTGACGAAGCGCCGCGAAAGGCCGGGCCGTAGCGAGTTGGATGAAAGGCTGTCCGGTCGCGCGGGTGTAGTAAATCCCATAACCGCCGCGGAGAACCATCCGCTCGGTAAATGGCAGGAACGAGTCCGGCAACTTCCAGGCGAATCCCACGCGTGGGCCGAGGTTGTTTTGTCCCTTGCCGCGAATGCCGAGGTTGTTGGCCAGCTGCGTCACGCCAGCCGGGACGGTGCCGGGAAAATCCCGCGAAACTGTAAAACCTGCCAGTGTGCCCGCCGCCGGGGGATTGGGGTTGGCCAGACTAATATCGAATCCCGCGTTCCGTCCTCCGATGTCGGCCAAGTGCCCGATCCGCTCGTATCGCAGACCAAGGTTCAAGGTAAATGACGACGTCAGCTTGATATCGTCCTGGACGTACGCGTTTCCATCCCAGATCCGCCATGAACGGTCAATGTCCCCAGGGATATCGACCGAAATGAAGACATGGCTGAACGGCGTACCATTACCCGCAGGTGGCGCCCCGCCGGGGAGGCCCAGCAAAAAGTCGGCCCAAGTCAAAAAGAAGAGTCCGCCAAGAAAGCTGAAGTCTTCTATGTTGAGGCCTGAGCGCGTGATCCCTCCGCCAAACCGGAACGTGTGCCGCCCGCGAAGATAGGTTAGCGAGTCCTGGACCGTGTAATGGTTTTGAAAGATCCGAACGTCCTGTCCATTTCCACCCGTAGCCACTTGACCAGCGATTCCGACCACCGGAAACAGGTTGGCTGTTCGTGGCGCTGTGACCCCTATATCCGAAAATGTGAAGAGCTCTTGTTGCAGCCTACTGACGTCTGTTCGGTTGAACCCGAAGTCCACCTGGTTCACCAGGGTCGGGCTGAACGTGTAGACGTGATTCACAGACAGGTTTCGGAACTTGTTGGGGTTTAGGACTGGGAATCCTGGGAGACTTGGCCCGAAACCCTGCGATGCCGGTATCGGTAACAAGAGATCGCTGCCGGCAGAGAAGAACCGCCCCGCGATCTTGCTGTTTTGCGTGTGCAGGAAGTCCAGGTTCACCATGTACTGGTCTTCATCGAAGGTGCCGGGCACGCTGAAAGCAGAGAATCCTCGCGTGAAGAAATTTGATCCCGTTGGCGTCAACGGAGCGACAGTCTGCGGTGTGGGAACCACGAACTGGCCATTCGGAAGTTTCATGTTCAGGAGGGCGAATGCCTGAGGACTGATGTTGGAACCGTTCGCCGCAACCGCTACGCCGCCGGCGAATCCAGTCTGCCCCGCAAAAAGCGCACCCAGCGCAGCCCGCGACCGGTCGTTCGTCAAAGCTGGAGTTGTGATGTTGACCGCGGTACCTCCAGTCACCCCGTTGATCTGGCGCGTGCCCTGGTAGGAGCCGAAAAATAACAGCTTGTCTCTTTTGATCGGGCCGCCAATCGTACCGCCAAACTGATTCTGTCTCAGCACAGCCCGCGGTTGGCCGGCGCGGTTGCGGAAGAAGTCGTTGGCATTGAGGGCGTCGTTGCGGAAGAATTCAAATACATTGCCGTGAAACTTATTGCCGCCGCCCTTGGTTACAACGTTGACGTTGGCGCCCGCGTTGCGCCCGAAGGCGGCATCGAACTGACCCGTTTGCACTTTAAATTCCTGAATGGCATCCGGATTGGGAATGGCGACGCCACCGCTAAAGTTGCCGCTTGCCTGAAGGTCATTAATAGGCAAGCCGTTCATCTGGAAGTTGTTGTCTCTGCCAAAGGCTCCGTGCGTCCGGAAATTCCCTCCTGACTCTCCGCCAGATCCTCGACCGAGCTCGGTGGCATTGGTTACGCCTGCGGCGACTCCGGGGGAGAGCGTGATAATCTGCGTGTAGTTGCGTGTCACCAGCGGCAGGTTGCTTACTACCACCTGATCTGCAATGCGGCCCAGCGCTGCGGATTCCGTTTGCAGCAATGCGGCCTCGCTCGTAACATTTACTGTCTCGGTCACTTGTCCCACTTCGAGCTGGACATCAAGGCTGGTCGTCTCCGTAACACTGACACGAAGTCCCGACTTTACTGCGGTCTTGAAACCTGCGGTTGACAACTCCAAACGGTAGAAACCGGGCGGGAGTTGCGGAACCGCATAGTTCCCGCTCTCCTGGGAGACAACCGCGCGCACTTCCCCGGTCGCTTCATTGATCACCTTTACCTGCGCACCCGCGACGGCTGCCCCGTTAGGGTCTGTTAAAGTGCCAGTCAGCGCGCCTGTGCTGCCAGTCTGCGCTGTGGAAGGCAAGGCAAAGAGCAGAGAAATAAAAATCAGGCCCAAGATGTTTCGGATAGTTCTCATTGTCTATACCTCCAGGCAAGTAGTCGGTCCAGGTGGATTCAGAATCGGCGTTATGCGATCCGCCGCCTATAATCTTCTCGCAGCAGCAAATTCAGCCGCGTGACAACTGCGTGTTAGAACATCAACAGGAAAGGTCTGTCCTTATTATTGCTTTGGCAATATGAGACTTGGCCCAGACCCTTGGATAAAGGTCAAGCTCTTGACCTTGCCATCAGCCATTTCAAACTGCACGAAGAAGCCAGAAGGTGCTCCTTCAATGCTGAAGCGATTAGCAGCCACAGGCACCAGCGTGTACACAGGCTGACCAGGCACAACTGCTTTGAGCTTCCCGCCCACGATCTCCACGCTAATTTCAAGGGGCGGGGTCTTCAATTCGTACTTGCCCGCAAACTTCTTAAGCTCCTCTTCGCTTAGAGAAATAGCGGCAGTGGTGGCCGTTTCGGGTGCTCGTTTGAACGGATATTCGGAGACACCCGGCAGATTCAAGGTCAGAGTTTCTAGCTTGCCCTGGGCATTTAGCGCGAAGCTCACATAAACATTCGTGGTGCCGGCAGCGACGAACTTCGCCCGGAAGGTGTCGTAGTGCCAATGCTCCAAATCGCTGATGAAAGACGGACCAAAGCGAATGCCCAGCTTGCCGTTCTCGTGAGTTACTTTCACTTCGCCGTAAAGGTCATTCTTATAGGTCCCTGCATAATCTGGTAGCGCTAGCGAGGGTCGCGTGTCTTTGATCCGCTCCGCTTCTGCTTTCTTCTGCGCCGCCTTGCCTTGCTCCTCAAAGGCCTTGATTGTCTTCAACATCTCCGCGCTCCAGTCACGTGGCGGCGCGCCCAGGTACGCGTCGAAGATTCGGAACATGAGAGGAATCGGTAGGGTGGTGCCGCCCATGTTGGTGAGGATGACAAGGCCGAGTTTCTCTTCGGGAAGCATCGCCACCTGGGCCCTCATTCCGTCAATAGCGCCACCGTGCTCGACAACCTTGCGGCCTTTGTAGTCATGCAGGAACCAACCGAGTCCATAATTTAGGAAATGAGCTTCGGGATAAAACAGCGAGAAAGGCGGCTCGGCGCGAATCACTGTCTGCGACGTCTGCATCTCCTTGGCGGTGCCAGAACTTAGCAGGCGCTGCTTTTGATACTCTCCTTGTGCAAGCTGCAATCGCACCCACTGGACCATATCGACGACATTTGAATTGATCGAGCCCGCAGGAGCGATGTTATCTATGTTGCGCCAGGGGATTGTCTCAATCTTGTCTTCAATCTTGGTGTGAGGAGACGAGACGTTGTCGGAGTTTTTTAGATCCCTAATGCTCGTGTTGCTTGCAGTCATGTTCAGGGGGACGAAGATGCGGTGCCGGATGAACTCATCCCAGCTTTTTCCGCTCACTTTGGCGATGAGCTGTCCGGCCGCAAGGAACATCAGGTTTTGGTAGCCGAAGGTGCTCCGCAGACTCCAGGTAGGTTTGAGATAGCGGGTGCGGCGCAGGATTTCGTCGCGGTCGTACTCACTGCCGTACCACAGGAAGTCTCCGCGCTCGAGGCCGCTGCGGTGAGACAGCAGATCGCGCACTGTTAATTCGCGAGTCACGTAAGGGTCGTAAAGCTCAAAGCCCGGTAGGTATTTCGTGACCGGGTCATCCCATTTCAGCTTGCCTTCATCCACAAGCATCGCAATCGCCGCGGCGGTGAATGCTTTTGATGAAGAGCCGATCGCGAAAAGGGTGCGTTCGTTGACTGGCGTTGGGTCGCCGAGCTTTCTTAGCCCGTAGCCTTTTGCCAGGACAATACGATCATCTTTTACAATCGCGATCGCCAGGCCCGGAACTTCCCATTCGCGAAGGGCTTTGTTGACGTAGTCATCAAATCCATTGAGCGGTGCTTCTTGTGCGTAGGCAGGGACGGCCAACACAAGAAGCAGAAAGGCAATTAAACGAAAGCGTCGTTGGGGGGCCATAGGAGTGTTCTCGATTGCCAGGGGAGCACGTTATTTTGAACTGGCACCCATATACCGCAAGTGCTGCACAATGTCAATAGTGCTACAGATGCTGTATTGCGTCTTGTCTGGGAAGCGCAGATCTGCTATCTTCCGCCGGACAATTCTTCTGACTTGTTCCCGGTGGGTGCGCCGGGACATTGAAAACAGAAGGTGGGATTGATCTAAGATAACCTGCGGTCAATAACCTTGACATTGAGTAAAACACACGAAGCATTCAGAGAGGCATGAGATGAGCAGGTCCAACTTGCGCAAAAAGACACTAAGCACTGCTGATGGTTCAGACACAGACGGGAAGGTATCAGTATTAGAGACCCGCTTTGCGGAGTCACAAACCCGGCTCAACCCGCGCCGCCGGCAGCTGGTCCGAGCCATCCTTGACTCAGCAGATGAGACTTGTTTCCTATCTTCTCGTGAATTGGCTAAACGTTATCGCGTCGATGCGACGACTATACTTCGAGCCACTCAAGTCCTGGGTTACGAAAGTTATTCTGATTTCTCAGCGGATCTCCGTCAGCACTTCGTCGCACGTATCACGCCCTATACAGTGTTGAGAGCAGCGACACGAGAGAAACGAAGTGTCGCTGATCGAATCGATCACGCTTTGGAAAAGGCGCTCGACAACATAAGCACATTGAAATCGGATCTGGATAGGCAGCGCATAATAGAATTGGCCAAGCTGATTAAGCGCTCGCGCCGCGTTCTCGTAGTTGGGTTAGACTTTGCCGCTGCGCTCGCCTTTTACCTGGCCTACGGATTGTCGGCGCTTGGATTCGATGCGGAGGCGCCGACTGGAAGCACTGGTACCGTCCAGCATAAAATTAAAGTCTTGAGCCCGAAAGATGTACTCGTGGCTATTAGCTTCGGTCAATGTCTGAGGGACACAGTCGAGGCGGTGCAGCGCGCCAGAAAACAGGGCGTGCCGACCTTTGGCATTACTGACAGCGACACTACGCCTATTGCTCGCTACTGCGACACTCATATAGTTGCTTCGGTGGTCAGTCCATCATTTCTAAATTCGTATGTTGCTCCGACGGCGGCGATCAACGCCGTTCACGTGGCCTGCTCTCATATCGATCCCAAGCGCGCGCTCACCCGGCTCAGGCCGACTGACAGGGAATATGCCACCGGGCCACGCTGGTACCGAGAGCCGAAAGGGTCTAACGGAGATTCGGCTTAGTTGTAAATAGTGGTTCCGAGTGTCACGAGTGAGAATCGGCAGAAGATCTTTTCCTCGCCCTCGATCACGGCGCCAGGTGTAAGGCCACAATTCAATCTCGTTATTAATGTCCAGCGTAACCCAACAGCGTCCCATCATCATCCGCGACATAGAGCTGATCGCGGAGATGCGAGAGGTAGAATCGCTCCAGAAAGAAGTTTGGGCCTGCGACGATCGCGATATTGTTCCGCTCACTATCCTCGTTGCGACACGGGAGCTCGGGGCGATTCTGATTGGCGCGTTTGAAGGGCCATTACTCATCGGCTTCGCTTACAGTTTCGTCGGGCGCGAAGACGAGCGTATGGTCCACCATTCGCACATGCTTGCGGTAAGGCCCACTTATCGCAATGTCAACCTCGGGTACAAACTCAAGTTGGCGCAGAGGGATCGAGCTCTCGCGCAAGGGATCACCCGGATGACATGGACATTCGACCCGCTTCAAAGTCTGAACGCACATTTCAACTTCGCAAAGCTCGGGGTCATCGCGGACGCTTACAAGACCAACTTCTACGGTGAAGCGACATCAAGCTTCTTGCATCAGATCGGTAGCGGCACCGATCGTCTCTGGGTCACCTGGCTGCTAGACAGCAGCCGGGTAGAAGAGCGACTAAAAACTAAAAACCAGAGCAGGACGGCGGACCTTGACCTCGACCGCGTCGCACGTCTCATCCAAGTTGGCCCAAACAATGTGCCTCAGACGACCCAGTCATCAGACCGAGTCGCTCAGAAAGATCTCTCGATAGAGATCCCAGCGGATATTAATGCCTTGCAGCGGGAGAGGCCGGAATTGGCCGTTAGGTGGCGAGAGGCAACGCGGTGGGCGTTCAGCGAGGCGATGGCTTCTGGATACCAAATCGAAGACTTCTGCGGTGCATCCAGGAACTACCAGTCGGTTGGAGTTTACCTGCTCAGCTACGGCAAGACAGTTAAAGACTTCGCCTAACAGACCGTCAGTCTGCTTGGATCGACTTTTCTCCAAAATGCTGGCTCGCGAATAAATGAGGAATCAAGCGGAGATGAAAGTAAGAGTCCGTAAATAGAGCGCGAGGGCGACCAAGATGAAGCAAGTCAATCGGGTTCTTATCGCCACGCTACTGGTTTACTTCGTCTTGCTGCCGGACCGTGTCGCAAAAGCGCAAGTCGGAATTACCGATGATGAGATTCGGGAGATCCTTCGGGACCGGATTGATATCGCGAAGAAAAGCGTCGGCATCGTTTGTCGGTTCGGTTGACGACAAAGGCATACGCATTGTCGGCTATGGCAAACCAAACCAAAATAGCCATCAACCGTTGAACGGCGATTCGGTTTTCGAAATTGGTTCTGTCACCAAAGTTTTCACTGCAATCCTGCTGGCCGAAATGGTCGAACGCGGCGAAGTTAGCTTGAACGATCCAATCTCGAAGTACCTTCCCAAGTCGGTGAAGACGCCGACTCGAGCCGGCAAAGACATCACCCTGCTGGATTTAGCCAGTCACACTTCGGGTCTTCCGCGATTGCCTGGAAATTTCGCACCCAAAGATCCTCAAAATCCCTACGCCGATTACTCGGTCGAGCAAATGTATGCGTTTATCTCAGGCTACACCCTGACTCGGGACATTGGAGCAAGATACGAGTACTCGAATCTTGGTTTCGGATTGCTGGGTCACATCCTCGCGCTGAGCGCACGCACGGATTATGAAACCCTGGTCCGCACGCGCATCAGTCGGCCACTCAAAATGGACAGCAGTGGAATCAAGCTCACGCCCGAGATGTGCGCACGACTGGCGACTGGCCACAACGCGGTACGTCTACCCATCGCAAATTGGGATCTGCCGACACTGGCCGGCGCGGGCGCATTGCGCTCGACGGTAAACGACCTGCTGAAGTTTGTCGCCTCCAATCTAGGGTTGAAGAAATCCCGGCTGCTGGCTGCGATGGAGTTTGCGCATAAATCGCAACACGATACGGGAGTACCTGATCTGGAGATTGGCTTGGGTTGGCATATCCTGAAGAGATTCGACACCGAAGTCGTGTGGCATAACGGCGGCACGGGTGGTTATCACTCATTCATCGGTTTTGATCAGAAGCGGCGCAGGGGTGTCGTCGTACTCTCAAATTCGACCAACGACATTGACGACATCGGCCGCCACTTGCTCGAACCCCGATTTCCACTGGCCAAATTCGAAGCACCGAAAGAGCGCAAAGCGATCAAACTAGAGGCAAAGATCTTCGATGCTTACGTCGGGCAATATCAGCTAGCGCCGACTTTTGTGATCACGATCAGCCGCGAAGGTGATCGGTTTTTCGCCGAAGCAATCGGCCAGGGCAAGTTTGAGCTGTTCGCTGAGAGCCAGACGGACTTTTTCCTTACAGTGGTCGATGCCCAGATCACTTTCGTCAAGGACGATAAAGGACAAGTGACTCATCTGGTGTTGCACCAAAATAAAGTCGATCAGCCAGCTAAGAAGATTAAGTAGAGAACGGGAGAATCCCCTTGAGACATACTGCTGCCAATCTTGCCGCGAAAGCTCTATGACCACCAGAAGATCCATTAGTTAGCCTGGGCACGCACATCATGGCCCATTCAGATACAACTGAACTGATGGCGATGCACACTCTTCTCGCCAACCGACAAGATGAGATCGTAGGCTCGATCTGCAAGCTGGTCGAAACCGAGTCGCCCTCGGGAGACTTCGAGGGTAGTGCCGCCGTTGTTGACCTCCTTCTCGAGATTGCTCGCGAAATCCCGGCGATCAGGTCTGTCGAAAGAATTACTGTGCCCGAGTATGGCGAACATTTGAGGATGCGCGCTTTCGATGGCCAAGCTGACGATACGCGAACAACTTTAGTGCTAGGACATACTGATACGGTGCATCCGCGGGGCACATTGTCAACGCAGAGTGTGCGTGCGGAAGAAGGGCGACTATATGGTCCAGGCATCTTCGATATGAAGGCCTCGTGCGTGCTCGCTTTGGAAGCGTTGCGCACTTTGGTAAGTCTGGGCCTCATTCCAAACCGGCCTGTGGTCCTGCTTTTGACATGTGATGAAGAGGCAGGAAGCCAAACCGGTCGCCAGCTTGTGGAAGAAGAGGCGCGGTGCGCGGAGCAGGTGCTGGTGCTTGAGCCGCCAGCGCCTGGGGGTCAAGTGAAAACAGCCCGTAAAGGTGTGGGCATGTGGAGATTGAAGGCATTGGGGGTTGCTTCGCACGCTGGGCTGAATCCCGAAGCGGGGGCGAGCGCCATTCTTGAACTCGCCCGTCAGACCGAACGGTTTCACTCGATGAGCGATCCCGTGAGCGGCACGAATTTTAATGTTGGAGTTGTACGAGGTGGAACTCGAAGCAACGTGGTCGCGGCAGAGGCGGAGATGGAGATTGACGTCCGCTTCAGTTGCATCAAAGAAGCTCAGCGCGTCAATGAGTTGATGAGCAGCTTGCGATCGTTTGACGAACGCGTACACCTCGCGGTTAACGGAGGCATCAATCGTGGCCCGCTTGAGCGGACGAAAGGCGTAGTTAAACTTTATCAGCAGACTCGGGAAATAGCTGCTTGTCTCGGCTTTGAGCTCGGAGAGCAATCGGTCGGCGGGGCGTCGGACGGCAATTTTGTCGCAGCACTTGATGTACCTGTCCTCGACGGACTTGGAATAGAGGGCGGCGGAGCACACGCGGCAAACGAGCACATCTTGATATCCGATATTGCGTGGCGCGGTGCGCTGCTAGCGGGACTTATAGCCACCCTTTAGCAACAACCGCGATTGTCTTAGGCTCTGGTCTGAGTTATCAGAAATTTACGCGAGCGTTTTGCGATCAAGAGGAGACTCGCGGTCCAGGTGCTTGAGCAGTCCGGATTCGAAATTTACAACTCAGGCTCCGCATTCTATGTGTGGGCACGTATTCCGAAAGGATTTGAAGATGCTATGCAGCTTAATGAGATGTTAATAGATCGGGCGGGGGTGGCGGGAGTGCCGGCGAGCGCCTTTGCTGATGGCGATCAATGGGACAATTACATGCGCCTGTGCATTGCGCGTGAAAATGGAGTGTTGCAAGGTGCGCTCGACAAACTGACCAGCGCACTCATGGAAAAGTAGGAACCTGAGCAGAGGCGGTAATCGGCCCGAGTAAGTTCATAACAAGGGCGCACGAGGGAGAGTTCGGAACATGCTTGATCAGACGGCAGAAGCCCAGCAGATCCTTGACGAACTTTTCAGGGAACAACTCCTACCGTTCAAACTATCAGCACGCCAGGTTGAATCCATTGGAGGTGAAGAATACATAGTGCGCTTTTACGAGGCGCGACTACCTTCAGTCGACATTTCGTGGAGCGCGGGCCAATGCTTTAAGGGTGTTTTCAGGACTGCCATTCTGGAAAGAGTCGCAAGATTGAGTGGCCCTTTTCACAGGAACGCTTCTCAATGATTGAGCTGCAATCAACGAACTGGGCTGAGGGTTTAAACTCGTTCTGAATCAAGTCTGGGAAAGACGAATATGCGACGAATAGCCTTTTTGATCTTCGCACTTTTCTTTTCGGTAGCCGGATGTGTGCCGTGGTCGGCGGTCGCTCCAGTGCAGGCAGGCAACATAGTCGCCGTTGCACTGTCTACGCAGCCCTCGCCACAGCCTTCACTAGGCCCCGATAGGGCGTGGTGGGAAAATGATGACAAACCTGACGGAATCTCGACACCCAGCTACGCCGGCGTTAAACGTTCCTCACGTTACGTGACCTTGCGCGACAGTGTACGGCTCGCGGTTGATGTCTACCTCCCCGAGGGGCTTAGCGCTGGCGTACGCCTGCCGACTATCTTGGAGCAGACGCGCTATCGACGTTCTTTCGAATTCAAGCCAGAAGTCCGTGAAGCGATGGACCGAGCACCGCAGAGGGTCATCGAGTTTGTAACTCGCGGTTACGCTTACGTGATTGTGGACGTACGCGGCAGTGGCGCATCGTTTGGCAACAGGCGCGGTGAACTACTGCCGTTAGAAGCCAGAGACGGCAAGGATGTAGTTGACTGGATCGTCAGTCAGCCTTGGTCCGACAGCAAAGTTGGGGCGACGGGCGTGTCTTACGTCGGCACGACCGCAGAACTGCTGCTGGTCAACCGTCACCCTGCAGTCAAAGCGATCGTTCCGCAGTTTTCTCTATTCGACGCCTACCCCGACATCGTGTGTCCCGGAGGCGTGCCGCACACATCGTTCATCAAAAATTGGGGGCAAGCCATCGGCGCGATGGACCGGAACGAAATACCTGAGACACAGCGCCGACAGATAGCGGGAGTACGCCCAGTTGATAAAGACTCTGACAAGACATTACTCGCTCAAGCAATCCGAGAACATGCAACAAACATAGATATACATGCCGAGCTTTCTCTGATCATTTTCCGGAACGACCGCACCCGCGCGGGATGGACGCTCGAAGAGGTCAGCCCGAAGTCTTACGTCCGTGAGCTGGTCGCTTCCCGCGCCGCCATTTATAGTTACAGCGGCTGGTACGACGGAGGATACCCGCTCTCGGCCATCAATCGCTTCTTGACGGTGCGGAATCCGGGCAGCCGCCTTGTGCTTGGCCCATGGAACCACGGCGGCCGGTTTTACTTCAGCCCCCCTAACGGCCGCCTGAATTCGAGCTTTCCGCACACTCTGGAGCTTCTTAGGTTTTTCGATTATCACCTGAAGGGAACAGAAACTAGCATTGTTAATGAGCCTCGCGTGCACTATTACACGATGGGCGAAGAGCGTTGGCACTCTGCGAGCACCTGGCCCCCTCCTCAGATGCGAAGGCAGACGTGGTTCTTCGCGGGTGATAACGTACTGAACACAAAGAGACCGGCGGCGGGAAAAGCGTTCGACACTTACCTGGTTAATTACACCGCCGGCACCGGAAACCTAACGCGGTGGAACACACTCTTCGGCGGCACTCCGGTTGAATATCCAGACCGCAGCGCAGAAGACTGCAAACTCCTTACTTACACTTCAGCACCGCTTGAGCATGACATGGAAATAACCGGGCATCCGATCGTGACTCTCTTCGTCAGGTCCGACGAGACTGACGGCCAGTTTTTTGTCTACCTGGAGGAGGTAGATGAAGCGGGCCTCGTACGTTACGTCACAGAAGGCCAGTTGCGCGCTTTGCACCGTAAGCTCAGCACCAGTCGTCCGCCATACAAGACGGTTGTACCATATCGAACATTCCTGCGACGGGACGCCAAGCCGCTCGTGCCAGTGCAGATCACACAACTCACATTCGACCTGCTGCCGACCTCTTACCTGTTCCGTAAAGGCCGGAGACTGAGAGTTGCCATCGCCGGAGCGGATAAGGACCACTTCGACCCGCTCGCCGGCCCGCCCCCGACGATTCACTTCTACCGAGGTGGCTCTTATCTTTCTCGGGTTGATCTGCCTCTGATCCCGCGCCGGACTGGGAGGCGATAGATGCCCGCATCTCGCATTCAAATGCAGATGCAGATGCAGATGCAGACTACTGAGGAAGATCGCAGCCGTATGCGACGCACATAGTTCGAGTCAGACCGCCCTTTCGCCCACATTGCTTGAGTTTCTAGCAGAGGCAGCAGAAGAACGGTTCCCGCTCGGGTTACGACCAGCAAAACGTGGGCGGCGGGCTTCACTCCCGCCGTTCGTCCTTTCTCAAGTCCTCTTTCACCCGATCCGGCAGATCGTTCCAGTGATGACCGGTAAGCGCGCCTTGCAGCGAATAGAGATAGTAACAAACGGGAATAGTCTGATTTGGATGTTTCATGTGAAGGTGGAGTATATTTCACGACGTCAACGCCGATTCCGTTGGGGTCTGTCACGGCAAAGTGCCTTGCCTCCCGCTCCTTTCATCTGGTCCACAACGAGTTGCGCCGGCACTTTAGACTCGCCCTTTCCTTCCACGGTCCGTCTCACAGGTTGAAGAGGCGAACAATCTTATCAAGCAAGCGCTCGACCATTTCGGCACGGTAGATGTGCTCATCTGCAACGCAGGCATTCTACGGGACAAGAGTTTCTGGAAAATGTCTCTGGAAGATTTCGAACTCGTGCTGCGAGTTCATCTTCTCGGAACCGTGTACGTCACCAAAGCCGCATTCCCCGTGATGAAGGACAAAGGGTACGGGCGCATCGTCGTAACTACTTCCGTTTCGGGCCTGTACGGTAACTTCGGGAGACGAACTACGGCGCCGCCAAACTTGGCATCGTTGGTTTCATGAATTCGCTCAAACTGGAAGGCCTGAAGTACAACATACGCATAAACGCCATCGCCCCGCTCGCGGCCACAAGGTTGGCCCAGGAGTATTCTCGGAAGAGATGGCGTCGCGCTTGAAGCCGGAACTAGTGACCCCGGTCGTGGCCTACCTTTGCAGCGAACAATGCGAAGCTTCAGGCGATATCATCTCAGCGGGCGCAGGTTCGTGCTGTGCGGTCAAGATCGTCGAGAGTAAAGGCGTCAGGTTTGGAACCGAACATGAGCTCACGCCGGAGATGATCGCAGCACAGTATTGCGAGATTACGAATATGGAAGGGGCGACCTCTTTCCCTAATGCGCAAGACCAGTTCGTATCTGTACTTATCTAGCAACTGAATTCGCTCGGTTTGGTTCCTTGGCTGGACCAATTTCATTGCTTTCAACATCAACAGAAGGAGCGATAAGAATGAAAATCGGGACGATCTGTTTGGCGCTTTTGTTACTGAGCTTTGTCATAACGATCAATGCACAGGAAAGGACGATGAAAATATACATTTAGGCAGACATGGAAGGGGTAGTAGGCGTCGTGACGGCCGATCAATTAGGTCCGCAGGGCTTTGAATATGAACGCTTCCGTAATTTCATGACACAAGAGGTCAATGCCGCCATCGAGGCCGCTTTTGAAGCCGGCGCTACCGAGATCGTCGTCAGTGACTCGCACGGGAATGGAGAGAACCTGCTGATTGAGAAGCTACCAAAGAACGTCTTACTCGTGCGCTCCTGGCCCCGACCGCTGATGATGATGCAAGGCATTGATGAGACATTTGCCGGCGCAATTTTTATCGGCTATCACACCGGGACTACCAACCCTGAGGGAGTGCGGGCACACACTATATCCAGCGCCCGGCTCGCTGACGTTCGACTGAAAGGCGCCTCTTTTTCCGAGGCGGGCCTCAACGCAGCAATCGCCGGGCACTTCAACGTGCCGGTAATTATGGTCTCCGGTGACGATGGCGTGGTGAAAGAGACAACGGCGCTGCTCGCCGATGTCGAAGGAGCGGTGGTTAAGTGGGCGTCGGGTTTTCATTCGGCAAAAACCATGATGCCCGAGGCTGCTTACCAATTGATTCGCGAGAAAGTCAAAAAAGGCCATCGGTCGGATTAAAGACTTCAAGCCGCACAAACTCGCGCCACCTATTCAGTTGGACGTGCGCTTCAAGAATTATCGCCCCTCGGAGGTCCTGAGCTACTTAAGTATCGTGGAACGCACCGATGCACATAGCATCAGATTCACCGGCAAAGACATCATTGAGGTATCGAAATTTCTGGGATTCATTATGACCTACGAACCATCCCTGGAACCGTAAGATATTGCCGAGGAGTGTTCCATGCATCAACGCCAGGTAACTTTGTGCCGAACACCTAATTGGTCCCTACTGGTTAAGTTTCTTTTGGTGAGAAAGGGTGGGTTTATAGGTTAAGCTCGCCGACTAACATGTCATTGTGTGGACGCGCCGAGTGCTCGCGCACCAATAACCCACCGGCAGCCTCACCTGTACGTTATTCCATGAAAGAGTCAAACCGCTTTCTTTTAAGCAATCCGGCGCGGGTAACGAAACGTGCGCTTCATCCCGGCACGGTCTTAGTCCGGCGCGAGCACACAAAGATTACCAGCCAGCGTGGACCTTCCACTGGTCGACAATTCGGTCGCCATCGAGCACATTAAAGTGAGAATGTTGAGCCACCGTGAGACAGGAATGATTTGTCACCACGCGAACCCGTGTACCACTTTCAGAAGATCAAGGAGCCTTTCATCTGACACTGGTATCCTTCCATGCTCTTGAGATACGGAACTAACTCTAAGGCCCAGATCATTTCCTTCCAGGTTTTGGACCACGCCGAACCCGCAACCAGGATCCGACGTGTGTGCGCTGCGATCTTTCGAGAGCGCGATGGCTCCGGCATCGATGACTACTTGGCCACCGCTGCGATCGCGGTGCACCACGGCTGCTAGCACAGTAACCGCGCAGTCCTCGAAGCGGCAGCTTCTCAGGGTGGCTTGAAAGGCGTCGAAGAAAATGTAGTTACCAGGTCGAACCTCATCGATGCCATCAAGATGCTCTACTGTACAAACGGTTGGAGTTGAACCAATACTGACCGCCGCAACTTCCAGGCCAGCCAGGCGCAGTTGCTCCGCAAATTCGCGCATTGAGTCGCGCTCGTGACGCGCGATCGCCAGCAATTCCACTCCCGTTTGCGCTTCATAAGACTAGCCCGCGTGGGTGAGGATGCCTGCGAAATGAAGGTTCGGGGCTGCTGTGATCGCGAGCGGTACTTTCAATGCCTCCGGTGAGTCCGGTCGCACTCCACCCCGAGCGTCGCCGCAATCGACTTCTAAGAAGACGTGCAATGTCAGTCCAGCCCGGCTGGCGGCGTGGTTAAGCGGGGCAGGAATATCCGGATCGGCTGTAATCAATGCCAATCGCTCACACTGCCTAGAGAGCGTAATTGCCTCGGCGAACTTGCCAGGTTCTATTGGGACAGCGTAAGTGATATCCGTGAAGCCGTGTGCAAGAAAGGCTCGCGCCTCGGCCAGCGTGGAAACTGTTATGCCACCTGAATGTTTGGCAATTTGAATGCGCGCTACTTCAATGCATTTGTGCGTCTTGATGTGCGGGCGAAGCCTGACTCCGAAGATCCGAACAATATCATTCATTCTAGCCGCATTGCGTTTCACGCGGACGAGATCGAGCACCAGACTTGGTGTTTTCAGGTTGCTTAGATTCATCTCTTGATTGCCAAGTCAACGACCGCGGTCTGGGCCGGTCCGGTATGACCACGACGCCGGGTAGTGCCCAGGTCAACTTACGGTCATTAACTATAAACTGGCCATGGACTAATACATAATCCACACCTTCAGCATATTTATGCGGCTCAGAGAACGTGGCAAGAGCTCGCAAGTGCTCGAGGTCCAGTACGGTCGTAAACAAGTTCATTTGCCTGATAAGGGGATAGCCTTTAAGTTCGCGGTGGCGGCGCAAGTTCCGCGAGATCGTGCTCTTATGACAACGGACCACCACGGCGATCTGATTGGTTATGTCCGGCTCTCATCAAAGCGTATATCTGGTATCTTTGTTCACGGGCAAGCTGCTTATAGTTTATTTGTGTGCTTCTTTTGACTTGGCGGTTAATAAAGCACGCTCACGCTATCGCAGCTTGCCTCTTAACCACTAATCTCAATTTTGCACTTCAAGTTGAATCCACCTTTCCTAAAGTTGCAGCCACCAAGAGATTTTAAGGGTTTTCCGGTTTTTTCCCATTCTTTACCACCGATGTTGGCACCCCAAGCGTGCCCTACAAGCTATGACAGCGGGATTTACCTTGGCGGCCTCGACCCCGGAGCGGTCGGGGCGACAGTCAAATGGGCCTCAGGGTTTCACTCAGCGAAGACATTGATGCCCGAAGCCGCTTACCAATTGATTCGAGAGAAGGTAAAAAAGGCTATCGGTAGGATTAAAGACTTCAAGCCACACAAGCTTGCGCCCCCGATTCAGTTGGACGTGCGCTTCAAGATTACCGGCCGTCAGAGGTGCTTCTACCTATCGATCGTCGAGCGCACCGACTCGCATAGCATCAGATTCACCGGCAAGGACATCATCGAGGTATCGAAGTTCCTGGAATTTATTTTGACCTACGAACCATCCCTGGAACCCTAGTATGATTGAGATACCAAATTAGGTTTCAAAAAAACGCTCTTCGGATATTGAGTCGTCGAGCAGATGTCAAAAGTGGCCGCCCTTCGTAATACCGTGGTGGGCTTGGGTCACTGTCATGATGGCAACAGTTTCTTGGATCACCTCGCAGGCACGACACGAAACACGATCACAGAGTCACACAAGTTCTTAGTGCTCGAATCAGCGGGCCCAACCGCAGCAAAACTCTTCATCGGCCAGACTCATTGAAGTATCCGTTCCCGCGTTGCCGGGCTGGAACGACCTAGAGGAGCAAAGAGTTGCCATTTAACCACACCCCTTCCCGAAAAACGCTGACCCCCAGAGCGAGCCTAAGAGTCGCCTCGCACCTCGTCCCTACATTGCCGACTGCGCACTAGCATCAGGGCTACCGAACATTTTGATGAGCACCAGGCCCGTTAAATTATCGGCTAATGTCGTTTGCTCTTTACATAAAGAGAAAAGAACAACTCCTAATAAGCTTGCCGCCGCGATTCTCAGGGAATGAACGGCAGTCGAACCGACCGGCAAAGATACTATAGCACTATGGCACATTCTTTGTTGGCGCAGCCTCTTGATGGCTCGCCGCCGGGTCAAACTTTGCCTCAGGTGATAACAAGTGCCAAGGACTAGTTTGCCGACGGGATTTGCTTTCAAAGGATTCATGACCGAGGACCCGCGGCCAGACAGTGGCCCAAGAATTCGCGAAGCGAAGTTGGCCAAACGTGAGGCCGGTAGAGATACGGTTTCTCGGCTCCGCGTGTGCGAAATAACTCGAGTGCCTCACGCCGACATCGAGCGTTGTTCGACAAAATTAGCGCGAGGGAAAGAATTGTGGAGAGCATGAGGAAATAGGACCATAGATGAAGAAACCTGAGAACAATCTAACGGTAGCCGCGATCGAAGATCTGTACGAATTGAGCCAAGTCGCACAAATTCTTCGGTGCAGCCGAAAGACGATTTATCGATTGATTTCCAGCGGTAGGTTAGGAGCCGTGCGCTGGGGTCGTAGTTACAGATTTAGACGGCAAGACGTTCAGGAATTTGTAAGTGGCTCGCTCATAAGCCGCAGGAGAACCGAAGGTCGAGCTACACAGCTAACTAATTGATAATAGGCGCTTTAGTATTGATTAGTAGTCTCAAATGTCTTCCCTTGTCCCACTGTTGCTCTAAGGTTCCTCGCTAGTTCACTTAAAGGTTGTTGGATTTAGTAGTTCTCGACTTGGTCTTCAACTGGAAAAGAGCGGCGAACAGTACTAATTGGCATTTTCCGAGAGATTACAACGCGCAGGAAAGAGTAAATGCATACCTCTGATAAAACACTAAAGGAAGTTCTGGACGCTTTGATTGAGCAACAGGCGATCCCCCAGTCTCGCTTAGGCCCCATCAAAACCGCGATTAAGCAATACGCGATCATCCTCGGATACAGCGAGCCCGCCGAGTGTCCCATGACCGCCTACCATTTACCAGACGAAACGAGAAATCGCTTAATCGAGGAACGAGCCGTAGGAGCCAGGCGGGGGGACTTCGGTTTGGGCTCTCACGCGATTCGGAATCTTAAGAATAATGTGAGCTATGTAATTAGAAGCGCCATCGACCGCGAAATAATTGGTCAGGTGCCAGGACCGCTCGCGAGTTCAAAGGGTACTAACCGTATAACGAAGACCATTAACACTAGACATGAATCGGTAAAGTCGAGCAAGTATATTCTTGACCCGGTACCTCCCTCGCTGGAGCAAGAGATCACTAATTATGAAACATGGAGCACCAGGATCGTAAATCGGGAGCGTCCTGATAATCTGAGAAAACGCCCGATCAGCTTCACTAATCACCGATTAACAATACTTCGGGCTGCAGGCTATTTAGTGAAGTACAGAGGGCTACAGAGCGAATCGATCAATCTATCAACTCTTACAGAACCGGAGAATGCGATCAACTACATAGATTGGTGCATTGAGCAGCAAAGAAGGTTTACGGCTTCTGCGCGCCTGAATCTTGCGCGGCTAATCGTTCTTGGAAAATATTTAAGCATCGTCGAGCGGTCAACTGAGCAGCGGAAAGCTTTGGAGCTGCGGGTTGATGAGTTGAACAAATACAGAACGACTTTAGGCATGCCCGAGAATGTGATTGATAAGAGCAAACGGTGGATCAGTCTGCGAAAGCTCGAAAGCGTGGGACTTTCAATCTATCCACTTAATGCTCGGCGAGTATCAGAGCTTAAACGCAACGCTCGCCGCAAGCTTCGACGAGGTAAAGAGAATGGTTACAAAGAATATCCAGGATATGCTTATAGGGTCCTACAGTCTATCCTTATAAGACTAACCATCAGGATCCCGCTCAGACAGAGAAACCTCAGAGAGATGCTATGGAATCCGGCGATACCGGAACAAGGGCGAAACCTGTTTAAGAGAGATGGCAAATGGTACATAAGATTTGTCGCCGGAGAGTTAAAGATATCGCATGTAAAAGGAGAAGTTCATCGTGTGGAGCACGAGTTCCCCGATGACCTAGTAGATTTATTGGAAGAGTGGCTTTCACAATGGAGGCCGGTGTTGATTTCATATCAAAAAGGTGATCGTGTGGGAAGTGAGCGTGTAGAGTCGGGCCAAGAATTTGTATTTCTTAACTCTGTTGGTAGTCCTTTGACGCAGCCTCAGGTTACGTCGGCTTTCGAGAGCGCAACCTACAGGTTCACTGGGGTGGCAATGAATCCTCACATGGTGAGAACAATCTGGGCGACCGAATACGTTAAGTCTACAAGAAACTTTATCGATGCGGCCTACATGCTTGGTGATAGGGTCGAAACTGTATTGAAGAGTTATGCTAAATTGCTTGATGAGGACTGCGAAAAACGCGCTAAGGCTTGGCTGTCAAGAACACTAAAGGATGAGCCGCCTGTCGGGAACGGCAATGGCAGCGTGTCCAACGCTAAGCTTGTAAAGATGCTTGGTGTGTTAAAAGCGAATCTTGCCGACGGAAATTCCGACCAACAACTTCTCGAATCGATGAGGAATCTCCTAACTTAGTTCCACAAGTTAATGCCTCGTATTGACGATGCGGACGTGACACCTGCGCAATCAGATATTAAGCGGGAGTCAACGGGATAGGGCCTCTCGAGAAACCAAACCGAACGATAAGAATGAAAGCCAGCTCTACACTTCATACATCTATCTCATGCGAAACCGTAAGACAGACACCAAGCAATCTAAGCCTCGCACTGCCTCAGCGTGGCAGCCACTCGTATCAAACGGCTTCCGCAAAGTGACCACTAATCGTCCCTGCCGAATCTGTCATAAAATCGACTGGTGCGGTTATGCCACCGACGAACGCACTTCCATCTGCATGCGCGTCAGCGATGGCGCCAAAGGCACGGCTCGTAACGGCGGCAACATTCACGTTCATAACGACGCTCTATCCACGTACAGCCTACGAAACAAGACCAGCTCGGCTCCGCGTTCAATAGAGATCGCGCCAATCGAGATCCGCGACGCTGTTTACCGCGAACTCATTCGTATCTCCCCAGCGCAGAAATACTATCAAGATCTGATCGGCGGGACGGACGGACTGCTATCGAGAGGGCTGCTGGAACGAGAAACACACAACTACGGCGCTCTGCCTCCTGCGCAAAAAGAACCCACCCTGCTCGCCTAGCAACTTCGGAAGTTCGTTATCGAAAGGTTCCCCGAATACGGACGTCGCTTTTCAAACGCCGGTGTCGTCGGCATACCCGGATTCTGGCAAGACACTAACGGCATCGTCCAACTATGGAAGCCGCGCGAGTACAAAATGCCCATGCTCGTAATTCCTTACAAAGACGATGACGGCTGCATCCAGGCTTGTCAGCTTCGACTTCACAAAGGCGACATTCCCGAAGGAGAAAAACGATATCGCTGGTTGGCATCACCACTCGAGCGCCGCGGCTGTAGCTCCGGCACCCCAATTCACTTCACTTTCAGAGCGTCAACTCTCTCCCACGGCAAATCTGTAGTCATTACCGAAGGCGCTCTGAAAGCAGAAACACTCGTCAGCCTCAGACCACAGGTTTGTGCCATCGCCACCAGCGGCGTTAGCTGCTCACACGCGCAAATAATCGAAGCGGCCCGCACCTACAACCTACGCATTGATTGCTTTTGACTCTGACCACAAAACCAATCCGGCCGTATGCAGGCAACTCGCCAAGCTGATCACTGCCCGAGAACAAGATGCGGCTACTCGCAATCTGGCCACAAGGACCAGAATAGTTTATTGGGAAGGGTATAAAGGAATAGATGACGCAGCTAAAGCAACAAGTGTCACCTTTACCACTATCTCGATCCCTGAGTGGTTCTCAACGCTCGCGGGTGAGCCCCTGGAAGAAGTCAAAAAGGTCTGGAACGAGATTGGCTACGGACTCTTTCCAGTAGTCAACGATCACACGGAAACGTCAAAACAATTGTACTCAGTAAGTGACCTGTAGTGTCGCACAGGTGACGGATTGGACGTCGGCGCGCACCCCCAGAGTTCAGCATCTTTGCCTTTACCCATCTATAGGTCGCGGACGAACCTGAAATCCAACTTTCTATTTTATTAAGGAAATATGTCCGCGAACGGGATCCAGTCGGTGTGGGTCGTCGCGCGTTTCCAGAGCGTGGATGCTTAAGCTTCCAGCAGAACTTCAGGATGCTTCTTAGCAATGGTCAGAAGCTTGAGGGCGGCATCACTCGGCACTCTTGCTCCTTGCTCCCAGGCTTGGACGGTCTTGGCGCTGACATTGAGCACGCGCGCAAATACTGATTGAGAGCAGTGCAATTGTTTTCGTATCCGCGCAATTTGAGTGCGCGACATCGCTTTCGGGGGACGAGGCGCAGCAATACGCGTGACACGGTAGCCACGGCGTTCTCCGCGCTCATAGGCGAGTGCTTGCTCGCCGGATTTCATTAACTCAGCGAATGTCTCCTCGCTCATATGTGCCTTCTTACTCGTCTTCTTACTCATTTGAAGCCTCTTTCTTAATATTTGCTATGACCCTGCCGAACGCCTTCACTTGCGCCGCCGTCAACTCACTTTGTTCTTTCTTGGCAAAAAGAAAAAGCAGGTGAATACGTCCGGCGTGCGGCAAATAAAGATATATAAACCGGAAGCTGCTGCTTTTACCGTGGCTTGATTTTGGGTCCCCTCACCCGCCCCTTACGTGCGCCGTGTAGCCCTCTAACCATTGGCCAGCGCTCTGGGTCTTTAATTAACTCAGCCTGGAGCGCTTCCACGGTTTCTGGCGAAGTCAATTCAAGTATTCGTTTGGTGAAGATCGGAGTCTCAACAAATTCATAATGAACTGGCCTCTCAGGCATGCTGATTAATATCCCACATAGTAGGACAGAAGGTCAATCGTGTCGAAAACAGATCGGAATTTTCGTGAATACGCAGTTCGTGTAGTTCACTCATTATCATTCATCACAACTGCCCAGGCTTTAGTAAGGATTTTCATCTTGGCGCAAGCCGACAATGTTCCCCTGCCCAGCCGAAGTATTGCCATCTAGTCACTATCGCCACCAGAACACCCTGACGTGATGACGCCCCCAAGGTCGAGGACTCGCTTCGTGTCCCACGAAGCCTATAAACAGCCCCAAATAGTGCGAACAATGACATTCAGCACTGGCACACCAGATGCTCTAGAGGAATGCCGGATGTTTGGATTCGGTAATGAAATCATTTGTACTCGAAGATAGATGAACGACTTGTTGAAACGGAATCGCTTGCACGTTCAGACCGTGTGGTCAAACGGCAACACAAGCCTGGTCTTCAGGTGGAGGTGGCCAACGGCAAAACTCAGCTCCTTCAACCTGCCACGAGCCCTTTAATCCTCTTAGCGTATGAGCATAGAAAATAAAGATGATCTCGTAACCCTTCTTGATGAGCGCATCCGAAGAATCTCGAAGGAGGTTGCCACTGAAGTACTGGGCAATGCGCCGCAACCATCAGACCTCTTTAGCAAGGACATGGAAGCGGCAAATATTCAACAGGCATTGCAGCGAATAATGATTAAGGAATTCATTTCCATAAGAGAGGCGCACCTATTGCTCGGCTGCTCAGATGGTCACATCCGCAACCTCGTTGACAAGGCCCGGAAAAAGAAGACGTCTCATCCCATTCCTTTTCTTGATTTGGATGGCGTCACCGTCTTCCAACGCGTCAAGCTCTTAGAGTGGGCTGAGCGACCGAAGCAAAGGTTGAGAGCTGCAAGCTAAGGACCTCACGGTGTGGCGCGGCTGACGCATCCGCTCCTTCCTTCAACTGCGACCCGGAGACAGCATTGGATGTGCGTCAAAAGAAAGACCGCCTTTAACACTACATGGCCTTCGCTTGGCAACGGTGTCAGAACCCCACCATAAAGATGTAGCGGAACTCAATCCTGTCCTGAGTTGAAAGCGCGGTGGTTCGACCGCCGCAGACGTGCCTGGTCGGGCAGAACACAATTATAGGCGGTAGGCGGTTAGCTAACCGTTGTCACGATCTACCGGAAGCGATACACTCCGCTCGCTTCTTTCCGACCGCGACCCGAAGAAAGGAGCAAGATGTACATCAGACGAAGAGGTCAGTTTTACCACTTCGAGTTCTTTGTAAACGGGAAGCGTTACGCTGGATCTTTCAACGGAAAGAACGGGACGCACATCGCGAAAGATAAGCACGAGGCTCGTGAGTTCGCTTACCAGGAACGTCGTAAGGTTCTCGACGGCTCTTACCGCGACGAATTAGAGCGGGAGGAGCTGAAAGACTTTGCGACTTTCGTGGACCGAACCTACTTGCCATTCGCTCGTGAGCATCATTCGTCATTGGCGCACGATGAATTTCGCTGCGAGGTTCTGAAAGAACACTTCAAAGGCAAACGCTTTCAGGAAATCACCATGATGGCTGTGGTCAAGCTCATCAATGAACGACTCCACAGCGACACAGTTCGAAAGGAGGTAATGGACGACGGCACGGCGGTGAGCAAGAAACGCAGCCCAACTACCGTGAACAAGGAAGTCACGTTACTGTCGTCGATTTTCAGAATGGCAATGAGGGAGAGGATAGCAACTGCGAATCCTTGCGACGAGCTTCCCAAGTCGGTGCGGGCCAAAATACCTGCCCGGCGTAGGCGAAACCGTCGACTCTCCCAGTCAGAAGAAAAGTCTCTCTTTGGCGTTGGAATGGTGGGCAGGCGCGAATATCTGCGTCCGATTGCAGAAATAGCCTTAAGCACCGGAATGCGCAAAGGGGAATTATTACGACTTAGACGTGATGACTTGAATTTTACTCAAGTGAGTATGACGCGTCTTATTAAGGGCGAGGTTTGGGAGATCCTTCCCGGTTGGCTTCTCATTGAGAAAACCAAGAACGGCAAACCGCGCACAATCCCAATGAGTCAGAGAGTTCAGGCGATTCTCAAAATGCTGATTGAAGACGCTACTACAGGAGAGTACATCTTCACTAGCAGTAAGACCCGCTCGCGCTTCAATGACATCAAGAAGGGTTTCGTGAGTGCTTGCCAAGACGCGGGGATCGTCAATCTCACTTTCCACGACCTTAGACACACGTGGTCTTCGCGTGCTGCTGAGATGGGAGTGCCCGAGCATGTCCGCCGTGACATTCTTGGACACAGCTCAACAAGTATGACCGGAGATTACACTCACGCTTCACCCGAGGAAATGGAACGAGCGATGGAGCTAGTGGCCTCTTACAATGGGCGACGGCTCAAATCCTCGGCAAAATCTCGGCAAAATCGGGCACAGCGGCGGCCACAGCAATCTGCCGCAGCTTCGTAAACTATTGAAAAGTAAGGAGAAGGTTGGTAGCGGGGGCGGGGGTCGAACCCGCGACCTTGGGGTTATGAAACGTACTCAGAGCAAATTCGCAAGTTTTTGCTCTTTAACAATTTGCAGCCATCGTGAGTTACTTAGCAAATTTGAAGATCGTCACATCCGTTGACACGCGGTTACTATAGGTTGTCATGCAGTCTGGACACCAAATGGACACACCAAACGATCCCTTATATGACAATCACCGCTCTTATCTACTCGAAAATGGAAAAATTAGAGCGGTAGATCCAGATCGTCGTCTACGATTTGGTTCATTAAGACATTCGCAAGGCGAGCATAAGCAAGCACAACCTCAATATACGGAACGCTCTTGTCACATTCATACTTCGAGATATGTTTGTCAGTGATTTCGACTCCCGCCCGCACTTGCAGTCACTCCCAAAACCGGCAGGCGCAACGCAGCCGAAGCACTCAAAGCGAGATCGTCCCAGACTTATTTCTGAATGCTGTCATTCTGGATTGGTTCCATCGACTCAAAAAACGTTAGACCGCAGTGTGAACATTGAACCAATACGCGACCATCCAAAGGCATCATGTACGTGAACTTAGTCCAATCGCTGTTCCCACAACGTCCGCAGATAATCCGACCCTTGAACTGTTGCATTTCATCCGGTCGTGCAATGAGAGTGTGACCTTTTTCAGTGCTCATTGTGGGCAAGGGCAACGGGAAAGGATGCCTTCATACTCCGGTTCGAGATCGAGATTTATTCTGATCGTCATTCTCCTTTACGCCGCGCTGCCGAAAGGTCGTGTATGCAACAAGGCCGAGTGGAAAAAAAGGCGCTTGCGGTTCTGGACGAAACCTGGGCCTCGCAAGCGCCCTTGCCTTACGTTCATCCGGCGGCCACCCGCAAGGCCGCCCACAGAAGCGTAAGGACTTCCCGATGATGGACCTGTAAGGGCGAGTGCGCCTTTGTCGCGTACCGTCCCCCTCACAGTACGGCAAGCTCACAGGTCATTCATCGGGGAGAGAAAAGAAGCGGGCATGGACCAAAATCAGCACAGCTAGTGGAGAGTTCAATCCATGCCCAAAAGGACTCGCTCACTAGACGAATCCTTTTGCCGCAAGGTGGTTTCTGATGCTGGCCCTGTGCCCCCTCGCTGATTCACGTCGATCAGCGCCAGCACAACGTTTGCGCTGGAGTGGAAACGTGGTGAATACAGCGGCACAAGGGCCAGCAACATCGTCCCCCATAAGGTGCGCGTTCAAGGAGTCGCCTTTACTTCCCACTTCACGAAGAAGCGGCGACACCTTGCGCCCAACACTCCGGGCGATGTTTGGGCTTATTGCCGAAGCTCTTTCACGTTACAGAGCTTTAACAATGCGACTTTATATCTGTGTGTAATTAGACATCGCAATCATTATCGAAAGTGGACCGATCAAGATTTAATGCAATCAAAGCTGCATATAAACCAACGCGCACACTTCACCCGCGCCGCCTAATGACAGCTATATTCATTTGAGAGTGAGGTTCGTTTAGCGACCGATCAGCGTAGTAATGATCGTGAGCACCACATTAGTTAGTAACGTGCTCGAAGTTGTTGGCGGCGGTGCCGTCGCGCCATTGGTCGGTACTTCGCCCACCGCGCCGTTGGTCGGGATATTGCCAGCTAAAACGGGCACAGACATTAGCCCCGTGAGAGCGATAGCCATTACAAAGCGTCTCATTTTTGAGTCTCCTTTGCGATTGAGGATGCAACCGTAGTTGTATCAGAAATCGCAAAGGCTCAGAAGCTATTGCGGATAGGTGGCAGCGGAGGTTAATATCCCGCCCGCAAGAAGTCTTACTACTCACCGCAAAAGGTCTATCTCTCTTGAAGTTAGCCTCACCAAGGCTGGACGCTTCGCATTTGTCTCGTGATGAGGAAGCTGTGTCCAGATGCGAGATCGCACTAGAACAAAGAGACAACGAAACCCCACATGGCGCTCTTGAGATCATGCGCCCGTTATGGGGTGGTGTCGGCACACGTCCCGACACTCAAGGGCTGCAACCGGAGACGGCTGCCTATGTTTTCTTTTGTACTGGCACTCTCACGGGCTGGATCGGCAGTCGCCAGCAAATCAAAGACGCGCAAGAGACAGCACGAAATCTGATCGATGAGAGCATCACTTATTACGAGGCACACAAACTCAAAAGGGAAGCTGCCGAAGCACGGTCAGAGCTTGCGTATTGCTACTGGAGAGAAGGCCGTGTCAACGAAGCGCGGATCATGCTTCTTGAATCGCTGGAAGGACTGCCGCCTCTAGGGGAAAAAAGAGCGCGGGCACTTCTCAAACTTGCTGATGTAGAACAATCGGCGGCGCGAAATTACGACGCGCTAAAACTTCTCACTGACAATATTGCTGTGTTTGAGAATGTCAGGCATGTAGTGGTTAAAGGCTCATACCACAATGAACTCGCTATGACATTCGAGGAAATCGCAGTTGCGGATAGACGGCCTGATTACTTTCAACGCGCCCTAACCGAATACAAAGCGGCAGAGCATCAATTCAAGTTAGCAAAGAATCATATCAATCGTGCGTCCGTCAAAAACAATGAAGCGGTTGTGCTCTCAAAGATCGGGCGTTTCAAAGAAGCCCACAAACACTTAGACCAAGCACGAGAGATAACAGTCCGTTTCAAGGATCGCACTCGCACAGCGATGATTGACAACACTCGTGCGGAGTTACTGATCGCAGAGGGAAGATTCAAAGAGGCCGAAGCTGTGGCTCGCAGAGCAGCATCAGCGTTAGAAAAAGCAGGGCACAAATGTTGGTTTGCAGATGCACTTATTCTACAGGCAACCGCTCTGGCCCGTTTGGACAAGCAAGCCCGTGCTCACGTCACCTTGCAGCGAGCGATAGAAGTCGCGCACGAAGCGGACGCACTTAACAAAGCAGGACTAGCCACGCTCACTTTGATCGAGGAAGTGGATCACCTGTCGCCGGATACTTTGCAAGCCGCATATCAGCAAGCGCGTGACTGGCTGGCAGATTCGCAAAGTCTGGACGTGCTATCACGGTTGAATGCGGCGGCGGGAAAACTCGCTGCCATTGTGCGGAGAGAATTGAGCAGGGACGAAGCGGTTGACTTGCTCTTAAACAGGCCCCTTGATTTAGACCAAAGGCTATCGGAGTGTGAGCACGACACGATCAAACAGGCGCTCATACAGTCGGACGGAAAAGTAAGTCACGCGGCAAAGTTGGTAGGTAAATCCTATCAGGGCTTAGGGAAGATGATCGAGACGAAACATCCTGATTTGATACCATTACGGACGCCAGTGCGCCGTAGACCACGAAAGACAGGCAAGCGGAAAAGATAAGTAAAATCCTAGGGTTTCCGGGATACCTCAAGCACTGTTTGAATTCTATGATCGACACTTCTTCCACCAAGCACCCCTCCAACAGTATCCCATGTTGCGCAGTAAGGTGCTGACCTTGTTTCTTACGTCACAGGCTTGTTGTGTCTCCGGTCGGTCACCATGCCCGCCTCGGCACATCTCGTTGAGGTCTTTATAAATAGAGAGTGACAATTCCGAGTTCGCTTGCCGATTGAGGCGCGAGCGCAGCAGAGCACCGACCTTGTTTCTCACGTCACAGGCTTGCTGTGTCTCTGGCCGGTCACCATGCCCACCTCGGCACATCACGTCGAGGTCTTTGTGAATGGAAAGCATGATCTGACGGTTTGACGTTTTCGCCGCCGTTGTAACTGATATGACTAGCAGCATGGCGATCGTGCCCACAAACTTCATAAAAAGGTTTTCCTTCCTTTGGATGCGAGCCGGTAACGTGACGGATAAAAAAGCTCCATCACTACCGTCTACCAAAGTAGCGTCAGATCCGTGCGCAAACTCTTATTGGTGAGTAGCGAATGAGTGTTATCGAAAACGAGATAGAACCGTCCACGCGGGAGACGTACATTAATGTTGGCCCAGTGCCGCAAGCCAGTGTCTAGATAATTGCTAAACGAGTCGCCATTTCTAAAGTTATCGAGATTCGTGCCGTCGAGAATAAGCACACGCACATCCAGCCTATCAGCTCCCTTTACAACGAACCAACCCCTCACGATTCCGTAATCTTCCGACTCGGGTATGTCAAACGAATAGTACATGAATTGACCGTTTCGGAGATTGATTCCCTGTGGTGCAATGCGGCTAATGTATGGAGCGCGCTGTGCTCGTGTCGGTGCTGCCATTAGCCCTAACAATAAAATAAGCGAAAGCAGTATTGAGAATTGTCTTTGCATGGGTTGTGATCCTTTCAGGTAAGTCAGTCTTGAATTGGTTTTTACGTTGACGCGTGCGCCAGTTCGGGTTTAGCGGGTTGACGCTGTGATTGTGTACTTTGGTATCCTATCCGTCGTTTGAAAACGCGGATTATTGGCCGATGCGTAGAGTGGATGTTGTAGAGCAGCGATGATGAGTGTCGCTGCGGGGCAAGTAACAAAGCTCCGGGCGACCAAAGGCCGCAGCAACATACTACACCAATACTGGTTTAGCTTCAACACGAATCTCACCGTAATGGCCTATCAGGGGGATAACACCTGATGGGCCGCTACCATCGCAGCAGGCCCGCACGCCCTTGCTGAAAAGTTGCTTCAAATTAGGATCTCGCTTGGCCTTTCCCAAAACGCGATGATCAGGCGTCTAGGACTTGAAGACGAGATAAGCCAGAGCCGCATCTCTGGTTATGAGCTAGCGACGCGAGAGCCAACGCTTCTCATATTGTTGAAGTATGCTCAAGTGGCCGGTGTCTGTGTAGATGTGCTTATTGATGACGGGCTTAATCTGCCATCAAAGTTGCCAGCCGCACGAAAGCATCGGCTACCAAAATGATAGCGGTAGTATTAGAGACTTGTAATTGACAACGACATGCCAAAGCCTAGTATCAGGAAGACCGCGAGAAAGAGTCCGGTAAGACGCTTGCGAACAATCAAAAGTCTTACTTACGAGGAAGCGCGTAACGCTCTAATGAGCGCGATATCTCGTGAGAGAGGCTATCCAATGGATTCAAAATCCGTTGAGAGGATTTCGCAAGAAGCAGAGCAGTGGATTCAATGGTCAAAAAGAGCACCTCGCATGGTTGCAGAGAGTCTGACCAACGATCCTGACGAAATCATCTACCAGATTTACAAGCGACTTAGGCTAGAACGCGGCTGGTTTGAACGGATTCCACAAGCTCAAGCGGAGGCATTTTGGAAAGCAGTCTGGAAAATCGCCTTGCGGGAGGCCCCTGTGAAAGCTAAAGAGGAGGAGGAGCGCCGGAATCATGATCTGAAGTGGTGGCGTGAGGATATACAGGAAAAGGCAAAGAGCCGATACTGGCATGAGGCCAACAAAGGAACCATGTGCGATGATTTAATCTCTGCGGCCCGCGCATTTTATCAACCGGAGCGTGGCGAAGTGGTAATCCCTTTGAGACTGAGATCGTCCGATGATGAGAAGTGACAGAAGCGTCCGGATGAATTCGCTGCACGCCTAACAAATCTCCTAACCTTTACAAAGAACGAGGATAAAGGGGTTTAAGATTCTCACAGTTTTTCTTACCCTCAGGCCCACAATCAATCTGCGAGACTCCTAACTAGGCTTCCTTCGAGTTGGACATGGCACTCAACTTTGGAGGCTGGTTAGCAATCTAATTTCCAAGTCCATCGGAGGGGCACACACAACAATGTCAGTACCAGTACTTACAAGAGAGAACCTCATCGCCCGGATTCTGGAACTTGAGGATGAAAATGCCGATTTGTCCGAAACTCTTCAGCGGATAAATGAGCTCTCAACAGACGCAATTAAAATTGATGCGGACCAAGAGACTGAAAAGGAAACAACAAAGGAGAACGAGTAATGTCAAACGAATCAGCAACAGAACGATCCGACCGTCTGGAACAATTGTGCGTTGATGTATGGTCTACCTTGCAGGATGCGGATGGAAGTCGCGGTGGAATGCAAGAGGCAATTGATACAGCCCAAGAGCAAATCGAACAAGAGATCCCAGACGTGGCCGAACAGGCCGAAGAAGAAAGTGATCTTGACGAGTCTGATGATTGAGTGACCGAGGCTATGGAAGGGGGGTTACCGCAATTTCACCGTAAGAGTTACGTATCGGTTACGAAAGGTGTACGAACATGGCCGCGAACAGGAATACAGACTTTGTAGAGGAAGGGTACGGAGAATCGGTTGAACCCGCTGCGGTTTCTATCGAAGCAGTGAAACCAGAGAAGCCAAAACCGACTAGAGCATACTTTTATCCTTTGCACAACTACGCAAATGATCGGCGCTACGATCCGCGCTCGCGTGACAACGACAGTGCTGTGATGTTTCCTTACTCAGATGGCTATCTGGAACGGTTCGAGCATGTGGCGTTGCCGGGATGGTACTACGTCGAGCTAAGGGCCGGAAACCAAATAATCGAAGGCTCTGTGCATGAGGTTAAGCCAGGCGAACGTGTTGAGTCTGAACCATCACAACAAGCTCGATTGCGGCAGACTCTCCCGTCCGCGACTTCTTCGTCTCATGGCATTGCTGATGCAGCGCAAGTGGTACGCGAAACCAAGAACTTGATTAGTGAACTTGTGCCGCCCCAACAATCATCCGTCGGACTCGCAAGAGAAGATGTAACGCGGATGATTGAGAAGGCAGTCGAAAAGCTTCAAACGTCACGTTCGGAATCGAACGGCGTGGATTTCAGAGAAGTCTATCAGATGCTGAGAGACGAACGTAAAGAAGCGCGTGAAGAAGTAAGCGCCTTCTTGCGAGCGGAACCACAGCTTGATCCTGAGACACAGGCAACAGTCTACTTCGTCAAACAAACCGGGGCACTCAAAGAGATGTTGAAAGCAACGCGAGAGGTCATCACTGCGCCTGAGCGCATCGACGAGCCAGCCACTTGGAGCGATAAGATTCTGGACTTTGCACGCGAGTTTGTTCCTTATGTTGGCCCACGCGTTGCACCCAAACTTGCCGATAAGTTGAATGCACTACTAGATCGAGTAGATCCCAGCGCATTGATGCAAGCTGTGGCACAGGGAAACGGCACGCAAGTAAGCGCCACAAAGGGCGAAGCTAACTCAGACGCCGCGCAAAGTACATCGTCGGTAGCAGCAAACGATCAGAGTGCTTTGCCAATGAGTGCGCCGCAAGTTCCGCTTTCGATGTTCCCTCCTGAGCTAAGACAGTTATTTGATCAACTTGTTGACGCCTTGGCGCGAGACTTGTCACCTGATGCCGGAGCTTCAATGTTGCTTCAATTCGTCAACGCTTATCCACAACATGCGACGCTGATCGACGGCGTTGTGGATGACAGTCCCTTCAATGTTGTTGTCGCATTATGTCAATGGCCCGAATACGCATACGTGGCAAAGCTTCGCCACAACGCAACGTGGATTGCGGATTTACAGGATGCTTATTCGGAGTTGCGTGAAAGCCAGTCAACGACAACAAGTGAGGCCACTAGCAGCAACGATGCTGTCAAAAGCACGTAGGCTATGAACCAGCAACCGCACAAATTGAAGTCTCAGCCACTGCTCACCGTTGAGGATGTCGCGCAACGGTTGCGCGTATCACCGCGAACCGTCTATGCGATGGTGGCGCAGAAGCGCATACCTTATCGAAAGCCGCCCGGAACGAATCTTCTGCGGTTCGATCCCGATGAATATTTCGCTTGGGAAAAAGGAAAGTCTTCCAAATGAGTGTCGCCCTCGTATATCATCGAATCATTCTCCGATGGCTGCAATCTAAAGGAGAATGAAATGATCTTTCTCAGACCATGCAGGCGGAAAGAGTGTCAGGGCATCCAATGCCGACACAAGCATTTCCACTATCGGTTTCGGTTCAATGGCGTCAGGTATCGTGGCGCGATTCCAGAGGCTCGAACCAAGTGGGATGCGGAACAAGCGGAAGTCAAAATCAAGCGGGAGATTTTCGAGGGGAAGTATGGTACTTCAGCAAGCGGGAGAGACAACCTCGGAGAATTTATCGGAAAGGAATATCTCCCTCATGCTAAAGCTAACAAGCGGTCTTTCAAAAACGACGATTCGAGAAGCAAGGTTGTGATCAAGCGGTTTGGCGGCAAGTCATTTCGTGACATCACACCTGAGATGATTGAAAAGTTCAAATGCGATCTCGCTGCCTCAATCACCAAAAGAGGAAGCAAGAGAAGTCAAGCCGATGTGAATCGTCATTTGGAATTCCTTAGTGCTGTGTTCGAGTTGGCGATACAGTACCGGCGAGTTAGTCTTAATCCTTGCCGACAGGTGAAGCGTTTCAGACCAGACAACGAGCGCCACCGTTACCTCTTACCAGACGAGGAAGAAAGGTTAATGCAAATGCTGACCGGGAGACTCAAGCACCTGAAAGATTTAGTGCTGGTGGCTCTTGGGACTGGATTGCGAAAACACGAACTACTCGATCTGCAACGTGACAATGTTGACTTCTCGCGTAACCTCGTGATCGCTAGACATACCAAAGGCAAACGGAACCGCGAGATCCCCATGAACGATCAGGTGCGCGATGTCTTGCTTAGAGTTTGTCGAGGAAAGGGAATGAGTGACTATGTATTCCCAAATCCTAAAACTGGCAAACCTTACACGGACATCAAACACTCGTTTGCCACGGCTTGCTTTGATGCCGGCATTGAAGGGCTGTGGTGGCACGATCTTAGAGCTACCTTCGGCACTAGGCTTGGAGCAGACGGTCACGGCATTAGTACCATCATGGCTCTTATGGGCCATCGAGATCCCAAGACCTGCTTGCGCTACGTGCGGGCGACTGAACCCGCAAAGCTAGCGGCGGTGCAATCCGCTTTCCTGCGGCCCGGACACCAAATGGACACACGGCGTCTTGTTGCTGTTTGAGTAGTGTCCGTAAGTTGTTGCAGGAATTGGTAGCGGGGGGCGGGATCGAACCGCCGACCTTGGGGTTATGAA
>Ga0187893_10002580_pt1 | contig 39421 bp, 41 predicted proteins | sample MA1701074metaG_FD_139574 | JGI IMG/M metagenome (GOLD analysis project Ga0187893, IMG submission 139574) | White microbial mat communities from a basaltic lava cave in the Kipuka Kanohina Cave System on the Island of Hawaii, USA - MA170107-4 metaG ...
CAGCGTGCTCATGGCAAAAGTAAAACCGGAACCTTCCTCGCCGATGCGGTTGGCCTTGGGCACCTTCACGTCGGTGAACATCAGGGAATGCGTGTCGCTGCCCCGGATGCCCATCTTGTCTTCCTTGTTGCCGACCGCGAAACCGGGCCACCCCTTCTCAACAATGAGGCAGTTGATTCCTTTGTGTTTCTTCGCGGCGTCCGTTTGGCACATCACGAGATATACGCCGGCGCTGCTCCCGTTGGTGATCCAGTTCTTTGTGCCGTTCAACAGGTAATGATCACCTTTATCCTCCGCTGTAGTGCGCTGACTGGTGGCATCCGATCCTGCTTCAGGTTCTGAAAGACAGAATGCACCGATAATTTCGCCGGCAGCAAGCCGCTTCAGGTACTTCACTTTCTGTTCCTCCGTGCCATGCAGCTCCAGGCCCCAACAGACCAGGGAGTTGTTGACCGACATCATCACCGAAGCTGAGGCATCGACTTTGGACAATTCCTCCATGGCCAACACATAGGACAATGTGTCCATTCCACCTCCGTTGTACTTCGGACTCGTCATCATGCCCATAAACCCAAGCTCACCCATGCGACGACGCAATTCTTCAGGAAATTTCTGATCCCGGTCGCGGTGCATTACGCCGGGCAGCAATTCGTTTTGTGCGAAGTCGCGTGCCGCCTGTTGTACAGCCAGTTGTTCTTCAGTGAGCTGGAAATTCATTTAGGGTTGAAAGTCACCCGAAAGTACTAAGGATCGTGTGAAAGTGAAACAAAAAAACCCCACACGGTCTTTGCCGGGCAGGGTTCACTCTTGTTTTGGTGTCCCTATTCGTCGCGGTTTGCGCCGAGATACATCATCACATAGTAAGCCAGCATGGTGATTGCGCCTATTGCGGCGACCAGGTATGTCATGGCTGCCCACTTGAGAGCATCCTGGGCCATGTCGTATTCCCCGCTTGTCACGATGTTTCGCGTGCGCACCCAGGCGAGTGCCCGACGGCTTGCGTCGAATTCAACGGGCAGTGTGACCACCGCGAAAATGGCAAACACCGCATAGCACGCGATGATGATCTGAAGTGCGGTGGTCCAGGGAAGGAAGCTACCCGCGAAGAAGCTGCCAAACATCATGGCCATAAAAATAAAGTTGAGCACGCTGGCGCTGATGTTCTGAATCGGCACCATCGCGGAGCGGAACTGCAGCATGGAGTAGGCTGTTGCATGCTGTACGGCATGGCCGCACTCGTGTGCCGCCACGGCAGCCGCCGCTGCGTTACGTCCGTTGAAAACACCTTCGCTGAGGTTTACGGTCTTCGTTGCCGGATTGTAGTGGTCGGTAAGCTGTCCCTCTACACTGGTTACCTGCACGTCATCAATGCCATGGTCTGCCAGCATCAACCGCGCAATTTCGGCGCCGGTCAGGTTCTTAGAAAGATGCACTTGCGCGTACTGTTTAAATTTGCTCTTCAGTCGTGCGGCTACCATCCAGCCGATCAGCAAGAAGAAACCGCCGATAATTAATGCACCAAATCCCATAGTTAGTCTTGTTAAATCCCTTTTATCTTCTCCACAATCCGGGTGGTTGAGTATCCCGGCACAAATTCAATTGTTCTTACTTCTCCACCTGCACCTTTAACAACATCTGCGCCAATAATGTTCTCTGCCAAATAGTCACTTCCTTTTACAAGAACCTGTGGCACAAGGGCAGAGATGAGGTTTTTCGGTGTTTCCTCGTCGAAAAATACCACCAAATCTACTGCCTGAAGTGCCGCTATCACTCGTGCGCGCGATCGCTGGTCCTGTATGGGTCTATCCGGACCCTTGAACTTGCCTACAGACGCATCGGTATTTAGCCCCACCACCAGGATGTCTCCCAGGTTGCGCGCTTTTTCCAGGTAGTCCACATGACCAAGGTGGAGCAAGTCAAAACAACCGTTGGTAAAAACGACACGCTTCCCCTGGCGCTTCCATTCATTTACACGCGCCTTCGTAACATCCAGCGTGGCTATTTTATCGGCTGTTTCCATCGAATCAACATGTAACTGATCACCAAAGATACCACGCCCCCTGCAATCATCGTCACCGTTTGCCAGGCGTGGAATATGAATACAAAAGCAATGGCTTCAGCCTGCGGAAGCTGGTAAAGCATGACAAGGCCAAGCGGCACGATGGTGTGGTATGACCCCGTTCCGCCTGGAAGGGGTGCTGCCATGGCAATGGCCCCAAGCGCAAAAAGCGTAAGCACCGCGCTAATCCCCAGTTCCCTTGTAGTGCCAAAGGCCATGACAACCGTGTAACTCATCATAAAGTACAGGAACCAGATCAGCACGGAATACAGGATAAACAGCAGTTTCTTATCCATCAGAAAGACTGACAACAGACCTTTTCGAAAGCCATCGAATATTTGAACCAGCCGGGGATGCCGGCGAAAAAGGTATAGCAGTGCCATGACCAGGAATCCTCCGGCGATCGCAAAAACAGCCCACCGGGGAATTTGGATTGACGATGAGTCTGGGGAACCGAAACCCAACGATGTCATGAACTCCATGAGTTTGTTCCACTCCGTGAGGAAAGCAATCAATATGACTACAAGCAAGCAGAGGACATCGACGATCCGCTCCACGACGACGGTACCAAATGATACCTCAACGGGAGTTTTTCCCAGTTTCATGAGGTTGTAGCACCTGGATATCTCCCCACCGCGAGGAATGGCCAGGTTGACGAGGTAGCCGATCATCAGGGACAGGAAACTGTTGCCAAGCGTGACGGGATAACCGGTTGGATGAAGCAGCATTCTCCAGCGTTCAGCCCGAAGCGCGTGACTGATGTACGCAACGACAACCATCAGCAGCAGCCAACCTTTGTGTGAACTCTTCCACGCATTCCAAATAAATGTAAACTTGTTTTCCCCGTCACCAACCTGCAGGCCACGAAGTGAAAGCCACAGCAGCAATGCCGTGAGCAGGATCATCACTGCATATTGAAGGATGGCTTTGAGTTTAGGCGACACTGCGACTCAGGGTTCCAGCGGCAGGTTATCGATCAGGCGGACAGAACCGACATTTGCAGCAATCAACACAAAGACACCGCCCGGATCGCTAACCCGGTCCAACAAGGTAAACGTTTTATGGTCAACAACGGCCAGGTACTCAAGACGTACGTCTTGTTGGGCACACGCTCCCCGTACATGTTCTGTTATCGCCTTGATCGACGTTCCTGCCAGCAGCGCCTCACGGGATTTGCACAATGAATTGTACAGAACGACCGCCCGTCTGCGCTCCGATGGGGATAGTCTTTGGTTTCGGGAAGACATAGCCAGGCCGTCTGGTTCGCGGACGGTTGGAAACACACAGAGTTGCACGTTCATCTTCAGAGACTTCACAAGGGATGATACGATCGCTGCTTGTTGAAGATCCTTCTGACCGAAGTATGCCCGGTCAGGTTGGACAATGTTGAGCAACTTGGCAACCACCTGGGCCACGCCGCTGAAATGTCCGGGACGAAACTTACCCTCCAGGATATCGTCGAGGCCCGGAAAAGTGATGCTGATGGCGCGGCCGTCGTCATACATTTCACGGCTCTGGGGGCAGAATGCTATATCGCAGGACTCTTTCTCAAGCAGGGCAAGATCCTGTTCCATCGGGCGTGGATATTTCGCCAGGTCTTCCTCACTGTTGAATTGTGTTGGGTTGACGAAGATAGAGCAGACCGTGATCGAATTATTCTTTTGTGAGGCGCGGATCAGGCTCATATGACCTTCATGGAGGGCGCCCATGGTTGGCACAAATCCCACCGAATCCGGGGCAGCCCGAAGCGCGTTGAGATGGGCCCGCAACGGTGCGATCTCTTTAAAAATGTGCATTCGCGGGCCTTATTTGAAAAGGCATCAAATATAGGCTTAATAATTGAGCCTGAGTTGAATAAGGGTTGGATTTCCAGTATCTTTGTCCCCTCGTTTCCTCAAAAAAATACCCATATGTCGAAATTGCGGATCCTCTACGTTGCAAGTGAAATCAATCCATTCTTGCAAACCTCTGAAGTCGCTGAGTTCGTTCGAAAACTGCCGCAAGCCATGCAGGAAAAAGGAATGGAAATCCGGATACTGGTTCCGCGATTTGGTCTGATCAACGAACGTAAGAATCGCCTTCACGAGGTAGTGCGCCTTTCGGGCATCAACATTTCGGTAGGAGACGAGGAGAAGCCCCTGATCATCAAGGTGGCCTCCATCCCCAATGCCAAACTCCAGGTGTACTTCATTGACAACGAAGATTACTTTCACCGGAAGTCAATGTTCCACGACAAGGAAAATCGGTTTTACGAGGACAACGATGAGCGTGCGATTTTCTTTTGCAAGGGCGTAATCGAGACAGTTCGCAAACTGGGCTGGGGTCCCGATATCGTTCACTGTAACGATTGGATCACCAGCTTCATTCCTTTGTATCTCAAGACCACCTACAAGAACGACCCGTTGTTCAAGAACACCAAGACCGTGTTTACGATTTATAACAACAGCTTCTCACACAAGTTCAAAGGCGATTTGATGGGCAAAGTAAAGATGATGGACATTGAGGACAATATGTTGGGGCATCTGAAAACTGCCGATTACGAAGGCTTTGTTAAATTGGGGGCCCAATTTGCCGATGTCGTTTCGGTTGCCGGAGACAATAAAAAGCTTGAGGGTCTAGTTAAGAAAATCAAAGAGAAGAAAGTTGAAACCATTGAGAAGGACGACAACTATACCGAATCTTTTTACAACCTCTATACGGAGTTGGCCGGGTAGGCTTTTTGGCCTTTCTCTCACTTGGGTTTTCCTTCTCACTTTCTCCTGTACAGACGACGCATCGCTCGTGGGTTTCCGCAAGAGCCCGCGGTTGGCCACGCGATACATTGAAATCCCGCTCGATCACAGCGCATCGCTTATCGAGCCGATTTTAATGCAAAACATCGCTGATGATGAAGTCTCACGCCTGCTGGTGGGGCGTGTTGACGATCCCGAACTCGGCCCCCTGGAGGCTACAGCATACTTCAACTTCTCCCCTCCTATCCAGCCTGTCTTCCCTACGGATGCCGCCACTTTTCAAAAGATTGAACTCATTCTGAAATTTGACTACTACTCTTACGGCTCCACCGATAGCACCGATATGCTTCTGGAAGTTCACGAATTGGTAGAGCCGCTTACTCCGGAGCGCCTGTACTACAGCGGAACCTACGTTGGATATGACCCGGTGCCCCTGGGTGATACGATTTTTGCTGTTGGGCCGGAGGCATTGGCAGAGGGCTGGAACCTCCTTTCTGACAACGATGCCACGAACAACATTCATTTCAACCAGAGCGTCACGCTTTCCGATGCGCTGGGCGAGTCCCTCCTATACGACCTTATCAATAACAGGAATGTGATCGACGACTTCCAGGCTTTCAGTTCAGAATATCGCGGCTTTGCGCTAACCATGCCTGTTAGCGACAAAATTCTCGGCATTACTCCCGTTTACACGCTCCCCACGCCGGCCCTCGAAGACTCCCGGATAAAAATGACCTACAAGGAAGGCAATGGCCAGACGCAGGTCGTTGATTTTCCCATCTACTATGCATCGGTCAACAGCGTTCTAAACCCGGTCGTAACTTATACCCACCTCGCCGTCGACCGGACCGGCACGCCACTCGAAGGCATCGAGCCCTTTGCCGACCTGGTTACCCCCGACGGCAATTTGTATGCCCAGAGCGGAACCGGAATCATATCCAAGTTCGACCTGACAAAGTTGTACGACTACTTCGACACTGTTTCCTTCCCGGCCATCAACTCGGCCGAATTGGTACTCGACAACACTTCTACCGGGAGGCCCCCTCAAACCATTGAACTGTTGCTCATGGATGAAACAAACAGGTTCAGGGGTATCTACATTGACACGGTGATCAATGGCCAGGAGGTGAAATTTGAGGATCCTTACCTTAGAAAACTTGCGGTTGCAGAGGTCATCGCACCTTATGCAGTTGGCGGCGATGAAACGCGTGTGGCCATTGTTAACGCTCTTACCCTGGGAACGGTCCGAGTCGACCCAATAACCGGAGATATCGGCCCTACCATCATGACTGAATTCTTTCAGCAGGTCATTGCAAACAAGTCAAGCCCACACCGGGCGAAGGCATTTGGGCTGCATCCTTTGGATACTGAATTCAAGAAAACCGTCAGCGCCCTGAAGATGAGTCCTGGTTCGGCACGTTTGAAAATCTATTATTCTGTACCCATTACCGGGCTACCTTGACATATGTGCGGCATTGTTGCATATGTAGGCCATCGAAAAGCCAGTGACGTAATCATCCGGGGCTTAAAACGACTGGAATACCGGGGCTATGACAGCACTGGGATTGCGCTGCTCAATGGCGCGTTGAACGTTTATAAGAAGAAGGGCAAGGTCTCGGAACTGGAGGGCTACCTAAAGGGGCTTGACCTGGATAGCCACATCGGAATGGGACATACGAGGTGGGCTACACATGGCGAACCCAGCGACGAAAACGCGCATCCACATTACTCGGCAACCCGCAACCTCGCCATTATCCACAACGGCATAATTGAAAACTATGCCGCGCTTAAGCAGGAGCTACTCCGCAAGGGTCACAAATTTCTAAGCGAGACTGATACCGAGGTCTTTATCCATTTCATCGAGGACATCAAGGAAAAGGAAGGATGCGCGCTTGACGAAGCTGTCCGCCTTGCACTTAGCCGCGTGGTGGGCGCCTATGCGATCGTCGTGATGTCTTTTGACAACCCCAACATGCTGGTGGCTGCCAGAAAGGGAAGCCCGCTCGTTGTGGGTGTGGGCAAGGGTGAATTCTTCATGGCCTCGGATGCCACTCCCATTGTGGAGTACACCAATGAAGTGGTTTATCTCAACGACCAGGAAATTGCGTTGGTCGATAAAGGAAAACTAACGATCAAAAACGTCGCCAACCTCCCGTTGACCCCATATGTACAAAAGATAGACATTGAACTGGCGGCGATTGAAAAAGGCGGATACGAACATTTCATGCTCAAGGAGATCTTTGAGCAGCCTCGCTCCATCCAGGATTGCATGCGCGGCCGGCTGGATTCAGCATCGAACCGCCTGATCCTGGGCGGCCTTCGCGAATACATCAACAAACTGGTGCACGCCGACCGAATCCTCATTGTGGCATGCGGCACCTCCTGGCACGCCGGCCTGGTTGCTGAATACTTCTTTGAAGAGTTCTGCCGCATTCCTACTGAAGTTGAGTATGCCTCCGAATTCCGCTACCGCAACCCTGTGATCCGGGAGGGTGATGTCGTCATCGCCATTTCACAATCCGGAGAAACTGCCGACACTCTGGCGGCGATTGACCTGGCTAAAACACGGGGAGCAATCATTTTCGGTGTCTGCAACGTGGTTGGCTCCTCCATCCCGCGTGTGACGCACGCGGGGGCTTACACACACGCCGGACCTGAGATAGGGGTGGCCAGTACAAAAGCATTTACAGCGCAACTTACGGTGCTGAACATGATCGCGTTAATCGTCGCCCATCAAAAAGGGTCAATCACCGAGCGGAAGTTTCATGAGATGCTGGTGGCCATGGAGGGCATCCCGGCGAAAGTGGAAAAAGCGCTCCAACTCAACGATCGGATCAAACAACTGGCAGCGCAAATCAAGGACGTACGCAACTTCATTTACCTGGGCAGAGGATATAACTTCCCTGTTGCCCTGGAGGGCGCGCTGAAACTTAAAGAGATTTCCTATATCCATGCAGAGGGATACCCGGCTGCAGAAATGAAGCACGGGCCGATTGCTCTCATCGACCAGGAAATGCCAGTCGTGTTCATCGCTACTAAAGATAGTTCTTACGAGAAGGTGATCTCGAACATCCAGGAGGTAAAAGCCAGGAAGGGTCGCGTTATCGCAGTAGTGACCGAGGGTGACGATCAAATCAAGAAAATGGCTGAGTTTACGCTCGAAGTGCCGCCGACCATCGAACCTCTCGTGCCACTGATTTCCGTAGTTCCGCTCCAACTCCTGTCCTATCACATCGCTGTTATGCGCGGGTGCAACGTTGACCAGCCGCGAAATCTTGCCAAGTCCGTTACGGTGGAATAGTTAATACCTGCTTGCCGCAGTTTTTCAAGCGGACAGGCAGAACGGCAGCCTTAGGGATTCATTGTATTCTTGAGTGTTCTATGAGTAAACGTTCCTGGTTTCTGGTGATTGGAATAGCATTTGCCATTCACAACGGCGAGGAGTCGCTGACCGCACAAGACCTCCTAAGGTTCATGCAGTCAGAGGCACCTGGCTTTATGAGCAGTCTTTACGCCGGGATCACCGTCTCCCAGTTGCAGGCAAACCTCATCATGATCACTGTTCTCGGTTTCATCGTCACGGCCTTGGCTGTCCGGTTTCCTGCTTCATCCTATGCATTTTTGATGATGGTCTTTGCCGCAGTACTGGGTCTCAATGCACTCTTACACATTGCTCTTGCTGTCAATTCCTGGACCTATATGCCCGGTCTGGTGACGGGCCTACTGATCACGCTGCCTGTATCAGTAATAGTCCTTCTCCGGGCAAAACGTGAAGCCTGGGTATCCACTCCGGCATTCTGGGTTGTTTTTCCGGCTGCCTTCCTTATTCATGGACCGCTACTCGGCATGCTTCTCAGCGCCAGCCTTCTGCTTATGTGCTGATCAATGAAGTAGTCGGGTTTGAAGGTTAACTTGCATCATGGCAAAATACCGCTTCAGTCAACTCGACGTATTCTCCCGTGTCCCGCTTATGGGGAACGCACTGGCTGTCGTTCATGATGGACAAGGATTGGATGAAGAGACTTTCAGGGCTTTCGCACGCTGGACCAATCTTTCTGAAACAACTTTTCTCCTGCCTCCACGTCACCCTGAAGCTGATTATTACGTCAGGATACTCACACCTGGTGGAGAACTTCCGTTTGCCGGGCATCCCACGCTGGGAAGCTGCTTCGCGTGGCTGAAGGCCGGGGGAAAAGCGAAGTCGAAGGACTATGTTGTTCAAGAGTGTAACGCAGGACTCATCAGAATCCGACGCGACGGCGACAGACTCGCCTTCGCTGCTCCTCCACGGCTGCGAACCGGACTCGTTGATCGTGCGACGCTTTCGCAGGTAGCTGCCTGCCTGGAGATTGATGCAAAGAATTTTCGCCATCACCAGTGGGTGGACAATGGTCCCGGCTGGTGCGCAGTGATGCTGGAGTCGGCAAAGGAAGTTCTTGATCTTAAACCCGACTTCACGCGTCTGACTGTTCCGCTGGGCGTGATTGGTCCGCAACCTCCGGGAAGCGACACTGATTTTGAGGTGCGCGCGTTCGTTCCCGCGCTGGGCATACCGGAAGATCCTGTAACCGGCAGTCTCAACGCCGGATTGGCTCAATGGCTCATGGAGACCAGACTGGCCGGTGACCACTATATAGTTGCACAGGGCACAGCGCTCCGGCGAAAAGGACGTGTTTATCTCGACCGCATCAATAGCGACATCTGGGTCGGCGGCGAAGTGGTGGATTGCATCGAGGGTACCATAACGTTTTGAAACATGCTGGAAATCGTTCCGGTACGAACAGAAGCACAGATCGAAGAAGCAAGGAAATTGTTTCTCGAGTACGAAAAGAACATCGGCGTCAGCCTGTGCTTCCAGAATTTTGAAAAAGAGGTTCGCGAACTCCCGGGTGACTACGCTGAACCTTCCGGGCTTTTGCTGCTGGCCATCGATGATGGAAGTACGGCCGGATGTTGTGCACTCCGCCCCATGGAGAAGGGAGACTATCCAAAGACTGCGGAAATGAAGCGGCTCTTTGTAAGGCCCACCCACCGTGGAAGGGGAATTGCTCGAAATTTGGTCGTGGCCGTTATTGATCGGGCTGTTTCACTGGGATATGAAACGATCATCCTGGATACGTTGAAGTCGATGACCGAAGCTCAGGCCCTGTACATAAAGATGGGTTTCAAGGAGATCCCATCGTACTACCCCAATCCTATAGAAGGAACCAGGTATATGAAGCTCGACCTACGCCTGGCGCGACAATAACGGGCAGACGCGGTAGCGCTCATCGCTGCCTTCCTCCTGGGCAGCCTTTAACACCTTGACCACGTTTGAAAGTCCGATCCGTTCGGCCCACTCAAAAGGTCCGTAAGGATAGTTCGTTCCCAGTTTCATGGCCAGGTCGATATCCTCCCGTGAAGCGATGCCTTCTTCCAGCGTATAAAATGCCTCATTGATAATCATGCAAATGACCCTTGGGGAAACGAGGCCGGCGTGATCTGCGACTACTTCGAAAGTCGTCTCCAGTTTTTCGCACACGGATGTCAGGAATTCGACACGGCTTTCCGGCAGCCTGGAAATCTCGAGCACCTCGCGTTGAACAAAGGTTGGAAGGCCGCAGAATCCGAACACCCTTGCCTTGTCGATCCCTCCTTGTTCAGCGATCCTGCCCAGTTTAATGGCTGTGGTATCAAACAAGACAAGTGCTGACAACTTTTGAGGATAATTCCTGATGTGGTCGACAGCATTTGGTGTGACGAAATCGATGATCACATCGGCGCTGCCGGTGTGCATGCCGCCCTGACTCGCATTCTCAAAAACACTCCATGAATGTTGTTGTCCGAATTTCTCCTTGCATTCGGCGGCCCTGTCTGCTGAACCAAAAACAACTATGTTCATGATGGGGCTGGGGTTGTTGGCCGAATTCAGGATATTTGATCAAAAGTAACACGCGTATCCATGGCAAAAAATATTGTCTTCTCCCAAAATGCTCCCGCACCGATTAGCCCGTATAGCCAGGCTGTCCAGGCTGGCAATCTTCTCTTTGTTTCCGGTCAGATCGCAATCCAACAATCCACTGGCAGCATCCTGACCGGATCGATTGAAGAGGAAACGCACCAGGTGATGAAAAACATCGGCGAGGTATTGTCTGCGGCCGGTTTGAACTACAGCCATATTGTGAAGACCACTATCTTCCTGAAGGACATGGACAATTTTCCAAAGGTGAATAGCTTGTATGGCTCCTACTTCACTTCTGAACCTCCTGCCCGCGAGACCGTGGAGGTGAGTCGGCTGCCTCGTGATGTGAACGTCGAAATATCCTGCATTGCCGTGAAGTGATTTCCCTGCTTCCAACCGAGAACGAAACGATTGTATTGCCCTGGAGCGGCTCTGATGTTTACCGGCGGATGCAGGTCAGCACTTCCCAAAAGACATTCCTCCAGCCGAACGAGGCAGAGTTGCTTTTTAACGGGTGGGTATTGCCATACCGATTCAGGGTTTCACTTCGCTACCGGCGGCCTGGTTATTTTCAACCACTGGTGACAGGCAAAATAGAAGTATCCACCACAGGCTGCATCCTTTTTCTCCGCTATCGATTGTTTCCCATGACCCGCACCCTGATGCAACTCTGGTCTGTGCTGATCGTACTGGGTACTGCGGTAACCGGGTACAGTTATCGCTCATCCATGCCGCTGTTGGCCGGACTTGTCCTGTTCGCCGCCATGCACCTGATCGCCAGGTCAAATTTCAAGCTTCACCTGGGACCAACGCGCGAAGCGATCCATCGTGTCGTCGCGTAGCTGAAATTCGTACCTTTGAAATCCGTTCATGAAAGTTCGCGTTCGCTTTGCCCCCAGCCCCACCGGCGCGCTTCACATCGGCGGAGTTCGCACCGCACTTTATAACTACCTTCTCGCCCGACAAACTGGGGGTACCATGATCCTCCGCATTGAAGACACCGACCAGCAGCGATTTGTGCCTGGTGCGGAACAGTACATTCTCGATGCGCTGGCATGGGCAGGCATCAAACTGGATGAAGGCGTCTCCGTCGGCGGCCCATATGCGCCTTATCGTCAATCCGAACGCAAGGAAATCTATCGCGCTCATGCCCAACAGCTCGTAGACAGCGGATATGCATACTACGCGTTCGACACTGAAGAAGATCTCGGGGAAATGAGGCGCAAGAAACCGAATGCGCAATATGACGCATCTACTCGCCAGCAGATGAAAAACTCGCTCACGCTGCCCAAGGATGCAGTTTCCAGTCTGTTGGGCAATAAGCCTTTTGTTATTCGGATGCTGGTATCCGCCGGCGAAACGATTCATCTCAATGATATCATCCGGGGTGAAGTAAGCGTAATGTCTTCACAACTCGACGACAAAGTGCTTGTGAAGTCTGACGGAATGCCCACTTACCACCTCGCCAACGTGGTGGACGATCGCCTGATGAAGATCACGCATGTCATTCGGGGCGAGGAGTGGCTTCCTTCCGCTCCGCATCACATTTTGCTTTACAGGTTCTTTGGCTGGGAAGCCGAAATGCCACGGTTCGCGCACTTGCCGCTGCTCCTGAAACCCGACGGCAATGGAAAGCTAAGCAAGCGCGACGCCGACAAAATGGGTTTCCCCATTTTTCCCCTGAACTGGACCGATCCAAATTCAGGCGAAGCATCTGCCGGTTTCCGTGAACAGGGCTACCTTCCCTGGCCATTGCTCAACTTCCTTGCGCTGTTGGGATGGAACCCGGGAACTGAACAGGAAATCTTTACACCCGAAGAGCTTGTCAGGAGTTTCTCACTGGATCGCGTAAACAAGGCTGGAGCCAGATTTGATATCCATAAAGCACAATGGTTCAACCAGCGGTACCTGCGCACATTGCCTGACGAAAAGCTCGTTGGATACCTGGATGAGGCCCTTAATAGGACCTCGGCTTCGCTCTGGGAGACGACCGCAGCTGAACCGGAGAAGATCAGAAAAATCATTGCCGTTCTGAAGGACCGTGTTACATTTCCCGGGGATTTCTGGGAACAAGGCAAACTTTTCTTCTTGGCCCCGACTCAGTATGATGAAGCGGCGGTTTCCAAAAAATGGACTGGAGAAGCAGCTGCACTCCTCCGGGAATTTCAGAAAGAGGCGTTGGCTGATGGACATTGGACATCGGAGCAGGCTAAGAACTTGTTTGAAATCACTTGTGCGCGCAAGAGAGTCAAGCCAGGCCAGGTCCTCGCTGCCCTTCGCATTGCGCTCACCGGCGGGTTGAGCGGACCAGACCTTATGCAGACGATGGAGATTTTGGGCCGGCAAGAAACGACCCGCCGTATCGGCAAAGCGCTGGAAGTACTCACCGTTAAGACCACCTGATTATGGCAAGGAAAAAACCGAAATCCGCACGCAAGCCTCGCGTTCATAAAAGCCTTAGCGGTCTCGAAGTTTCGATCGATCCTTTTGGTGAAATCAAATCGACGATGGACATCAGCAAGATCAATAAATTCCTCGACGAAAACGTAGAGGACAAAAAGTTGATCGAACAAAGGGAGCACGACGAGAAAAAGAAGAGAAACAAGAAAGGTTAACCACCTGTACCATGAGTTCACATGTCATCGACTACCAGATCAAAGGGGAAAGCATTCAGATAGTGGAGGTTGAACTCGATCCATTGGAAACAGTGATTGCAGAAGCCGGCGCCATGTTGTTCATGGAAGAAGGAATCCAGTTTGAAGCAAAGATGGGTGATGGGTCACAGGCAAACCAGAGTCTGTTCGACAAGCTGCTTTCTGCCGGCAGCAGGGTGTTGACTGGTGAGTCCCTGTTCATGACGCACTTCACTAACCGGGGAAACAAGAAGGCCAAAGTCGGTTTTTCGGCGCCCTACCCCGGAACGGTCATCCCCATTGACCTTGCTGCCAGCCGCAACAATGAACTCATCGTACAAAAGGACGGATTTCTTTGCGCTGCGTTTGGCACCAGGCTAAGCATTGTGTTCAACCGCAAAATCGGCGCCGGTCTGGTGGGCGGTGAGGGTTTCATTCTCCAGAAACTCCAGGGCGACGGTAAGGCCTTCGTTCACGCAGGCGGAACCGTCATTGAACGGACGCTGAATAACGAAACACTACGGGTTGATACCGGGTGCGTGGTGGCATTTGAATCCCATATCGACTTCGACGTTGAAACCACGGGCAGCTTGCGGTCGATGATCTTCGGTGGCGAAGGAATTTTCCTGGCAACGCTTCGCGGAAGCGGTAAAGTGTGGCTGCAATCCATGCCTATTCGCAAGCTGGTCCAGGCGCTTTCACCATACGGGTCGAACCGCCGCAAAGAAGCCAGTTCATTGCTGGGCGGACTGTTGGAGGGCTAACCACCCATAAGCCGGCTCCATCGCGGGATCAAGGCGGGCACTTCTTTCTTGTAGTCTTTGTACTCGTCGCCGAACTCCTCCACCAGTTTCCTTTCTTCAAGCCACATGCCTGCTGGAATGTAAATCAGGATAAACAAGCAAGTGATCAGCATTGGCTGCTTTGGTATCAGCAGAAACAATCCAATCGCAACCAGGATGAGACCGGAGTAGATTGGGTGCCTGATCCAATCGAGAATTCCATCTCTTCGAAAGCCCTTCACCTCGGGTTTAAAGCCAAGGAAGCCCATTAGTCCATACTGTCGCAGTGCAAGTTGGATCAGGATTACACCAAACATGGTGAGGCCGGCGCTCACGTAACGAATGATCCCCTCCGGCGAAAAGTAATATGGTGCAGAAATTCTGTCACTAAATACAAGCAAGGCGACCAGGCCGGTGATAGAGAGCAACGAATACCCCAGTCGGTAAAACCGGAACCCGCGGCCCAGGATTTGTTCAGCAGCTTGCTTGACGCGACGCGCGGCCAGCAGGCTGTGCAGCACAAAGTAGACTGTCCATCCTCCAACAAGCAGGCTGTAATCCATGGCTAAAGATACCGGAATTGATAAGGTCTGGGGAATACTGCCTATTTTTGAAATCGCACCCTGAACGGTATCAGACATGAAGCATCTTACCATCGGACTTATTCGTGAAGGCAGGATTCCGCCCGACAAGCGCGTCCCCTTCACTCCGCTGCAAGCCGAAGAAATCGTTCAGCGCTTCCCGCACGTTGCGGTTGTTTGTCAGACCAGCCCTGTGAGAAGCTTCAGGGATGCCGAGTACAAGGAGCTTGGAATTCCCGTGGTCTCTGAAGTCAGCGACTGCGACATCCTGATGGGCATCAAGGAGGTTCAAATACCAGAACTGATCGCGAACAAGACATACCTTTTCTTCTCCCATACATTAAAGAAGCAGCCTCACAACCGGAAGCTCCTGCAAGAGGTTATGAAAAAGAACATCCGGCTGATCGACTACGAAGCACTGAAGGACACGCAAGGGAACCGGCTCGTTGCGTTCGGGCGCTTCGCCGGCATTGTTGGTGCATACAATGGTCTCTTGACCTACTGCAAGCGCTTCAAGCTGTTCAGCCTGAGGAGGGCATTTGAATGTTTCGATATCAATGACCTCAAGCTCGAGATCCGCAAGATGGCAACCCTTCCTCCCATCAAGATTGCATTAACAGGAAGCGGCCGTGTGGCAAAGGGAGCCATGGAAATGCTCGATACCGCCGGCATTAAGAAAGTCAATCCTGCAGAGTACCTGGGAAAAACCTTCGACGAACCAGTGTATGTGCAGTTGAGCAGCGTCGATTACCACGTGCGCAAGGAAGGCGGGCACTTTAACCGCGACGAATTCCATCGTGAACCAGGTCGCTATCGCTCCACGTTCCTTGACTACACAAAGGCTACCGACTTGCTCCTTGCCGGCGCTTTCTGGAATCCCCAGGCACCTGTTTTATTCACAGAAGCCGACATGCGCGGGCCGCACTTTCGAATTAAAGTCATCGCCGATATCACATGTGATATCAACGGCTCGGTGCCGAGTACCAAGCAAGCTACGTCGATTGACGACCCGTTGTACGATTATGATCCAAAGACTGGAAACTTGAAGCCTCCTTTGAGTGACCCCTCCAACGTTACCGTAATGGCCATCGACAACCTGCCCTGCGAACTGCCGCGCAGCGCATCTGAGGAGTTCGGCCGCGATCTGATTGATAAAATTCTGCGCCCTCTTTTGGTGGAAGACCTGGAATCAATCGTTGCGCGCGCCACCATCGCCGAAAAGGGTAAACTCACCCCACATTTTGAGTACCTTCGTGACTATGCCGCAGGCTAGGATTGCGATCCTTTTCTCAGCGTTGCTGATTGTTGCGGGATCCTGCGATAAAAATGAGGCAGTGCTCTCTTCTTCCTTTGAGCTGATCCAGTCCCGCGTTTTCAACCCTTCATGCGCACTTTCTTCCTGCCATGCTTCCGGGGCGGACGCCACATTCAATGAACATCATCTCGTCCTTGCCGACGGTGTTTCGTATAAAAACCTTGTTGGAGTCGATCCACACAATGCCAATGCTCTTGCCGACGGTTTGCTGCGGGTAAGACCCAATGATGGCGAGACAAGCCTCCTTCTTCACAAGCTTCACATTGAAGACCATCATTCTTCGGATTATGGCAACCCGATGCCGCTTGGGCTTCAGAAACTCTCTGTCGGTCAGGTTGAATTCATCAAGCAGTGGATTGAGGCCGGGGCTCCGAAAACCGGTATAGTCGCCGATCCTGCCCTGATGGACGACTTTCAGAAACAGGAAGAGGAGTATTTGCCATTGGCACCCCCGGCACCCGGGACAGGTTACCAGGTGAGCATCGGTCCGTTCACCATTGCTCCCAATTTTGAGCGTGAAATCTTTGTATATAAATCTGTAGGCAATGCCACAGAGTTCTTTGTGAACCGGTTTGAGGTGAGGATGCGGCCCAACAGCCATCACCTCGTTGTGTACAACTTTGAACCTGATATACCATCCAGCGTAGTCCCTGCCATCGACATGGTCCGCGATTTGCGCAACCCAAACAATTCACTGAACCCTGCAACCCTAGCCACCATGGGGTTCCATCGATTCGTATTTGGCTGTCAAAGCCCGTACATGGATTACCAGTTTCCTCCCGGAATCGCACTTCGAATCCCTGCTGGAATGAAATATGACTTTAACTCCCACTATGCGAACCGCGAGCCACAATCCATCACCGGAGAAGTGAACATAAATTTCTTCTCCGTAGATCCCGGTACGGTGACGAAGGAGGCCCGAACCTTGTACCTGAGCAACACAGACATCCAGCTTGAACCGGGCTCAACAGAGACAATCATCAAGACATTCATCATGTCGGGTTCAATTTCGGTTCATTCTGTAACGTCACACACACACGAGCTCGGAGAAAAATTCATGATCCGTATTGTGGGCGGGCCACGGAACAATGAGGTTGTTTATACGAACACAGATTGGCATCATCCGCCATTCATCACGTTCGATCCACCGATTGAGTTGACGGATGGGCAAGGGCTTTCTTCGGAAGTAACATACCACAACACACGGAGCAACCTCGTAGTCTTCGGCCTCAAGAGCACAGACGAAATGGGAATCATCTTTGGATATTTTACAGAAAACTAGATCGTCTTGCTTGTTTCGGCACGCTACGTCTTTACGGGAATCGCCTTCGCCATCCTTTGGTCGTCTGCATCATCAGCGGGAAAAATCGGCCTTGAGTCCGCTGGGGGGCTGGTCTTGTTTACGGCTCGATTTCTTTTGGCGGGTATCATTCTCCTGGCATGGTCGTTATGGGTGCGGCGCGACCGTCAACCCAGGGGAATTGAATGGAAACAACTCGTCATTTTCGGAGCATTTAACACTACGCTCTATCTCGGAATTTTCATCGTTGCACTTGAGGAAGTAACCGCCGGGGTGACCTCCATTGCGCTTGCAATTAATCCACTACTGATCAGCGCGCTCACCGCACGTTGGCTGGGAACGAAGGTCACGGCAATCCAGTGGATCAGCATCGTCATTGGGAGTGTCGGCGTTGTGGTAGTCAGCTTGCCGCTTATGCAGAACAATTATGCGTCTCCAACCGGGATGATACTGATGGCGATTTGTATGGTAGCCTACTCGATTGGCTCTGTTTATTATGCAGGCGTCGGTTTTACCCTTTCGCGATCGGCAGTAAACGGCTGGCAGGTGTTTATCGGTGGTTTGCTCCTTCTTCCATTCGCTGTCTTATTTCCGCAAAAGGAAAATCATTACGACACAAGATTTTGGGCCAGCGTCTTGTGGCTGGTCATTCCCGTCTCGATTGGCGCCGTTCAGCTTTGGCTCAGGTTGTTGATGGAGGATGCTGTTCGTGCGTCACTCTGGTTGTTTCTCTGCCCCATCTTTGGGTTGACGTTCGCAGCGGTGCTGCTTAATGAGCCAATCACTGTATACACCGTTGCAGGCACATTGCTGGTATTGCTTGCACTTTATCTTGGGCAACGACCCTCAAAAAAAACGTCGGCGGAAGGCTAGATCCTTTTGCGCCTTAGCGATTTCTTTGCGTGAGATTCTTCACAATCCCGGATCTGTTTCTCGCAAAGAGACGCGAAGTCGCAAATAAGACGCAAAGAGGTTACCTTTGGCTATGCTCATTTACAACGTCACGACAGGCGTAGACAAGAAAATTGAACAGGAGTGGCTTGTCTGGATGAAAGAAGTACACATCCCCGGGGTGATGAAAACGAAAATGTTCCTCAATTACCGCATGTACCGGGTGCTGACGGCCGGGGAAGATGAAACAGTGTCTTATGCCATCCAGTATCACGCCAAATCCATTAACGAGCTGGAACATTACCTCGAAAAATTTGCCCCGGAATTGCGTGAAGATGTGAAGAAGAAGTTCGGTGACAAGGCAGTTTCCTTTCGCACGCTGCTGGAAGAGGTGTCCTAACACTAACGACGCAACTGGTCGTTCCCGACAATTCTCCTTGTTACTTCCTCCCGCAACGACCGGCTCACCGGAATGCGATGCGGACCAATATGCAGCGTATGCCCTTCAATAGTGTTGACGTGAGCAAGAGAGGCAATGAACGATTTGTGCACGCGCATAAACCTCTCGCCGGGGAGCTGGCGCTCAAATCCCGAAAGTGTCATGTAGACAATGAGTTTACCCGCGGGCCTGTGTATGATAATATAGTTCTGCATGGCCTCCACAAACTCGATCTCACCGAGACGAACGCGTTCCAGTTTCCCGCTGCTCTTCACAAATAAATGATCTTCTCCCGAATGATCCGGGTTGCGGCGGTACTGATAGTAATCTCTCGCTTTGGTGGCCGCTTTCAGAAAACGCTCGAATGGAATAGGCTTGACGAGGTAATCAACCACATCCAGTTCATAACCCTCCAGCGCATAAGCATTGAATGCTGTGGTGAGGATAACGAGCGGCGGTTCCGAAATGCTCCGCAGAAATTCGATGCCTGTCTGGTTCGGCATCTGGATATCGAGCAAAAGAAGATCGACATTGCCTCCTTTCATTTTCTCGGCAGCCTCATATGTCCGTGTTGCAGTACCCAGCAACTCCAGGAATGGCACAGCCAAAACGTATTCCTCCATCCCTTTGCGGGCGAGCGGTTCATCATCGACAATAAGACAGCGGAGCTTCATTCGAATTGGAGGGTAAGGATGGCTGTATGAATATTCTGCTTTCGCTCTAGTGTAAGCGTATGGCGGTCAGGATACTGCAGTTCAAGTCGCCTGGCGAGATTGGTGAGGCCAATGCCTCCAACCGGTGCTGCAGGGCGGTCCCGATCTCTTTCTGGATCGTAGGTGTTCGTCACCTCGACCCTCAGCAACTTGTCATCCTGGACAAAGCGGATCAGGATTCGGTTATCTTCGGGAAAATGGGACACATGCTTGAATGCGTTCTCTACCAACGGCATAAGAAGCAATGGAGCAACCTGTATGTCGCGGAAATTACCTGAAGTCTCCAGCTCGATCCTGTAACGATGATCCTTGCGCAACCGCTGCAGGTCGACAAAATTCCGGACATATGAAACCTCGCGTTCCAGTGATGCCCAGTCGCCCTTGCATTCGTACAGCTGGTAGCGCAGCATGTCTGCAAACTTTGAAACCGTATCGCGCGCCAAGGCGTTGCCTTTGTCGATCTGGAAAAAGATTGTGTTTAACGAATTAAAGAGAAAGTGAGGATTGATTTGGGCTTTAAGATACTCCAGTTCGGTGGTGAGCTTCTCTACCTCGAGCTGGCGCATCCGCTGACGCTGCAGGTACCATTCCCTGCTGAGGTGCAGCGCAGAACTGAATGCCATGTAAAACACAGCGATTGAAAAATTATAGAAGGAATAACGCCAGAACGGTAATGCTTCAATTCCGGTATATACAGTGAGAAAAACATCATGCGTATTCTTGACCAGTACGTAAAAGCCGAAGCTCAGCACCAGCCCACCTACGTACCACAAGACCTTGCGGGAATGCATAAACAACGGCAGCAGGTAGCCAAGGTGCGCGTAGATAATTAGAGCCAGGAGCGCATTGCGGATGAAAACTTCCAGCAGCCAAAGCCCCCAACCGGCAGTGCTGATCAGCGACGACGTATTGTACAGGTGAAATACCACCGTGACTATCCAGAACAGGACATGGTCAATATGATACTTCCAGAATTTCTGCACGTATTAGTTCAATTTAACGCGACGACCAGCGTTTTGCACAGCCCCGCTGGTCAAGAAACGATCGCAATTTGTCCAGCTATAGTCGCCACCAAACCGCAATAATGAGCGACAAGGTCAATGCCAGAATAAAATAGGATTGCAAAAGTGCAACAGAATAAGGCAGTGCGGGATAGAAGGCTCTCAGTCGCGCCCAACTTTTGCGGTGCTGCAGAATGGATTGGAACAGGCCGACGAAGGCCATCACCAGCAGGAACAGCCCGATATTCCTGCCGTTGAATGATCCGACAAGTGGCTCCAGTCCATCCTCAACCCGCGACAAATAGTAGCGATAGCCTGTAAATCCAAGAGCGACAAACGTGATGGCTGTGCGCATCCAGGCAAGCAGGAGCCTCTCAAGGGCAAGCCGTATCCGCTCATATTGTAATTCCTTCTTCGCCTGCTTTCTATCGTCTTTTTCAACTTCCGCACCTGGTGTTTGTTGGTCCATCATGATGGTCTGATGTGCCTAAAAATAAGACAAATTCCCTGGTTTTGGGCCTCCTGATGCCGTTCGTCAAGAATTCAATTCCGTAGGTCCCCAATAGTGACCTCGCTCAAGCATTCACGCGTATTCTAGCTAGTCTAAAACCAAAACTAACGTGACACTTGTGACGTACTGCCTGGCCTTTCTCTTCGCGCTTGCCGCATGCGCGCAGAAACTTGACGCGTGCGAAGACTGCGAGATGATGCTTGAGGGCATGCCCGCGGAAATACAATCAAGCACGCTCCTTTCTCCGGTTGGCGAACCAGGCGAACCGCTGAAGATCGACGGCATCATCTACAAACCCGATGGCAAAACACCGGCGCCAGGAATTATCCTGTACGTTTATCACACCGATGCGACCGGCCGATACACGCCAGGAAAAGATCAGAAAGATGCCCGGCGTCACGGGCACCTCCGTGGCTGGGTAAAGTCAGATGCAAACGGGCGATACAGCTTTACAACCATCCGCCCTGCCTCGTACCCCAACCGTCAGGATCCGCAGCATATTCATCCAATTATCCGGGAGCCGGACGGTATCTACTACTGGATTGACGAATTTCTTTTCGATGATGATCCAAAACTTCCTGCACGCGAACGCGAGCGGCAAAAACCGCGTGGCGGCTCGGGTATCCTGCATCTTACAAAAGACGCATCCGGAACCTGGATCGGCAAGAGAAACATTACGCTCCGGCTCAACGTCACGCCATAGTTCATGACAATGAAATCGGCCATATTGGTTTCTGCACTCCTTCTGCAAGGTTTCTCGTGGCGCGGAACTACCTGTGGTTGGATCCTCGAACTGAGTCCCGGGAAAGGGCGGTTCCAGGAACATTGGGAAACCGGTACATGGCCGATGGCGCTGCCGCTCATGGCAACAAGCGACAAGACGTTGATGATCATCGGCGACAAATCGCTTTGGACAAGCCATAACGGATTGGAGTGGTCCATGGCTGACAAAACTGATTGGGGAATACGACATGGCGCTGCCTACGCACAATTCAACAACCAGTTTATCATGACCGGCGGCATGAGATCTTGGGGAAACTTTTTCAACGATACCTGGGTGTCGCGAGACGGGGTGAATTGGGTTCAGCATCCCTCACCGTGGCCAGCAAGACGCGGTCATGCGATGGTCGAATTCATTGGTAAGATCTGGTTGATCGGTGGTATGGTATCCTCCGGCAAAGACAACGAACTTCCGTCACAGCACCTCACCGATGTGTGGTCAACCGAAGACGGCATTCATTGGAAACAGGAAATGCAAGACGGACCATGGCATGATGGAGGCGACTTTTTCGTCCAGGTCATGAACGACAGGCTGTTCATGATCCGAACCACCCCGGGGTCGGTCTGGTCTTCGTATGACGGCAAACATTGGAGATTATTGGTCACGGGCACTTCCTGGGGTTCGCGGCGAGGTGCAGGGGCCATGACCTTTGACAACAAGCTGTGGGTTTTTGGCGGAATGGACCTTCATGACGTCTGGAATTCAGGCAACGGGATCAATTGGCATCTGCAAACTTCGGCGGCGCCATGGTCTCCCCGGTCGGCCAACTATTGCGTCGTATTCAAAAACAAACTTTGGATCTTCGGGGGCAAAACCGGCCGATCCGACAGCTGGAGTGGCGATATCTGGGCGATGGGCAGTTGCAATGAAAACTAGGATCACATTCATAGCTCTTTTTGCATCGGTGGTTGTGTTCGCACATCCCGGCTGGGGTATCGTCGAAAACAAGAAGGGTGAGATTTTTTACACCGACCTCAAGCAGGTCTGGAAAATATCACCTGAGGGACACCTGACGGTTGCCGTCCCTAATGTGCACACACACGAACTTTACCTCGATCCAAACGACAACCTGTTTGGCGAGCATCTTTGGTACAATGGTGAGGCACGGGACACCTGGGGCCACTACGTCTGGAAGCTTTCATCCGACGGCAAGGTCTCCAAAGTGATTCCTGACAGCGAAGGCTTCCTCAAGGGCTACAGTTTCATACGGGACCACATGGGTCGGATGTACTGGGCGGAGGGCGAAGCCAGATCCTGTCAAAAGGTTGTCTGGCGAAATGCAGATAACACCGATACCCGGCTCGAAACGCCCTGCTTTCACAACATCAGGAATCTGGAAGCGCTGCGCGATGGCAGCCTTGGCGTTGTAGATTTCCAGGATATCCGTAAGATCAATCCCGATGGAAAAGTCACAACTGTAGCTTCCCGTATAGCAAACAAGAATTGGACAACATCAACGACCGAAACCCAGCACTCAGTAATGAGCATATGGGACGATGTGCAGGGCAACCTCTATGCGGCGGTGAGCAGTGAACGAATGGTCAGGCGCTTTCGTCCCGATGGCAAAGAAGAGGTCGCCTTTGAAACGTCCTTCCCCTGGTCGGTTTCCGGCGGGCTGGTTGACAGCCGGGGGCGTCTATGGGTTCTTGAATACAACATTTTAAACGCCGTTCGCGTCGAACGACGAGATCCTAATGGTACACAAAAAGTTTTTAAGCCATGAAAAAAATCATCCTGCTCTCTGCAATCGTTTCATTCCTTGCGCTCTCCCAAGGCCAGGCACAAACTTTGACTTCGGGCCTGGAAATTGGCTCTGGCTGCCCTGCCTTTGATCCTCACCATGTCTCCGGCCCGGACAAAAACTCTACAACCTGCCCCATGTGCAAGTATGGGATTCGCAGCCAGGGACTGATGATCTGGGTGAATGACACCGACTTGAAATCACTGGAACCAATTCTGACGCGCCTGGAAAGTGAAATCAGTACACGGGGAGTTCGCAGATTCCGTGTCTTCGTCATGTACATGAACCCCGAGAAGAAACCGATCGGCGAGGCAATGCGGGAAGCAAGCGATGTAGCAAGTCGGCTCAAGCTTAAACAAGTCGCGCTGACTGTTATTCCGGAACCCAACGATCCAAAATCTGCTGCACTCTATCGGTTGAATACAACCAGCGAAGTAAGGAATACTGTCTTCGTCTACAGCAAGCGCAAAGTAGTCTCCAAAACCATCAACCTCACAGGCGCTGCCATGAATGACCTCATTCGTACTTGTGACGAGTTGTTTGCAAAAGATCCGATTTGAACTGAAGGGATGCCTCAACCTCCTAAAGGGGGAGAAGGGGGTGAGGAGAATCAGCGACACCTACAGATTCCGGGTCAACTCGATGAGCTGATCGCGCTCGAGGCTGCAGTTGGTCCACTCGTTGTCAAGCTTGGCGCCGTACTTCTTGTAAAAATTGATAGCCGGTTCATTCCACTCAAGAACCTGCCACATCATGCCAGTACAACCCTCATCGACTGCTAACTTCATGGTGCGGTCAAACAGCAGTTTGCCGGCACCTCTTCTCCGCTCGCTCTCTGTTACAATAATGTCTTCGAGGTACAACCGCTTTCCTTTCCAGGTAGAATAGCGCCAATAGTAAAGTGAAATTCCCACAATTCTACCGGCGCGTTCCGCAACGAAAAATCCAAAGATCGGGCTTGGTCCAAAGCCATCCCGGGTCATCTGCTCCACCGTCGTTATCACCTCGTCGGGTGCACGCTCATAATGCGCCAGCTCCTTAATTAACTTGAGCGCCGGCTCAATGTCCTCTTTTTCCCCTGGTCGTATCGAGACGGCATCTGCCATAGATTTAGATCCACAAAGTACATTGCAGCCAAATAAGTTTCCAATTGCAGAGGTCAGTGCATAGCCAGTTGCCAGTCAACCTTGATCAGCTGGTATGGCTGCTCTTGGTCAGGCTGCCTTGCGTATTCTTTCAGCCCGGAGAAGCTGCTTCTGGTTAGCCAGTTCGATTAAACCTAGTTTGCTTAAAAGACGAATAATCTGATACGTGGGATCGATTTCATGCCAACGCACCCCGCCGAAGTTGGCACGCGAACCATTCTTGTGATGGTTGTTGTGATAGCTCTCGCCCATCATGAGAAAATCAAACGGTAGAAAATTCACTGATGTGTCACGAACCTCAAAATTACGGTAGCCGTACTTGTGAGCAAACCAGTTGATGATGGCCCCGTGGATAGGACTCATGAGAAAGTGAAGCGGTAAAAGCAGGAACATCCACCACGCTGTTGCAAACTGCAGATAGAAGAGCACATAAAGCGCTCCCCAGAAAATACGCGACGGCCAGGAGCGCGCGATCCTGTCAAACACCTCCCAGCGGGGCACGCCCTCGGTGAAACGCTTGTCAGGGACAAGCTTACCGTTGGCAATGGCGGAGTAGATCGTCTTGGTTTTCCACATCATGTTCCAGATCGTCTCATCGTAGGTAGGCGAGTGCGGATCGTTTTCAGTATCTGCAAAAGCATGGTGCATCCGGTGCATGACGCCATAGCCGTAAGCGCTGAGGTAATTCGAACCCTGGAAGATCCATGTGAGGACGAAGAACACTTTTTCAGTGAATGGGCCCATCGTAAACGCCCTGTGCGACGCATACCGGTGCAAAAAGAATGTTTGGAAGAAGAGAGAGAGATACCAGTGGGCTAGGAAAAAGCCAAGTATGATGTACATGTCACGACAGATTTAGGTGTGGCCCACTTCCGGGTTAAAGTGTAAGACAGGGAAAGGCCCGTAACGTGACAGAAAGAGCCAAAAAAATCAGGATTTCTTCGAAATTGACCTGGAAAGGTCGTTTTTAAGGGCCTGAATCACGTGCCTGGCGTTTCCCAATTCGCATGATTTGCGAAAGTTCTCCATCAGGGCGCTTATGTCCGGCAGGCCTTGCTGAATGCGCGTAGCCTCTTCACTCAACTTCTTGCGGGCGCGGCAAACAAGCTGACGACAATGATCTTTCTTTTTGTCGACAATCTTGTGCAGCGCGTCGTAGTCGACATCGAAAACTTCCTTCAATACATATACAGCCCGCTCCACCGGCTCAAGTCTCGAATGAAGCACCCGCATTGCCTTCTCCAGTTCAATGTCAAAATCAAGATGAGACAGCTGTGTTTCCCTGATGCGTATCATCCACTCTGAATTCTGAATGGCCTCCAGGCAGGCTTCCTTTTTCTTCTTCAGTTTGCAGAGGTGAGTAAGGCAATTGTTCTTAACCGCGGCAATCAGGTAGGCCTTAGTATTTTCAATTTTGCCCGACTCGGTGCTCAGCCACTTTACAAAAGTGTCGTGAACTATATCCTCCGCATCCTGTTTGCAGCGCACAAGGCTGTACGCGATGCGCTGAAGCGTCGGCTGGTAGAGGAGAATGTCCTGAGCGTGGTTCACAATTCCGAAAGGTACGCCTTTATTTTCTTTGTTCTTGAGGGGCTCTTGCCTTACAGTTGTTTGGTTATCAATAAATTACCCGCCCTGATTCACCATTATCCCGTACCTTTGTGCCTTCATTATTCAAGATGGAAGCGACACTCACTCCCGAATCGAGAAGAAAGGCCATTTTCAGGCAGGAAATAGCCTTCCTGCTCATCCACATGCTACCCCTGGGGGCTCTGTGGACCGGGGCCACCTGGTTCGACTGGACAATGTGCGCTTTCTTCTACTTTTTCAGGATGTTCTGGATCACCGGCGGGTACCACCGCTACTTCGCACACAAGTCCTACAAGACTTCGCGCTGGTTCCAGTTTGTCATTGCGTTCATGGCGCAGACATCGGCACAGAAGGGCGCCCTGTGGTGGGCTGCGCATCACCGTCATCATCATCGCTACAGCGACACGCCGAAGGATCCACACTCGATGAAGATCTACGGTTTCTGGTATTCGCACGTCGGTTGGATCATTGGGCCCGATTTTAAGGAGACAGACTACAAAACCATCGGAGACTATGCGAAATATCCGGAGCTTGTGTGGCTGAATAAGTACTATCTCATTCCTCCCACCATGCTGGCGCTCGGCATTATGGCCCTGGGTGCCTGGGTAAACGCCGGCACTTTTATGGCCATGTTCACCGTCGCCGGCTTCTCCAGCCTCTTCGTTGGGTTCTTTTTGAGTACCGTAATTCTTTACCACGGTACATTTTCCATTAATTCGATCATGCACAAGTTCGGCCGGCCCCGCTACGACACCGGCGACGAATCGAAGAACAGCATCTGGCTTGCCCTGCTCACCATGGGCGAAGGGTGGCACAACAACCATCATTACTACGAAGTAGCCTCCCGGCAGGGCTTTTTCTGGTGGGAAATCGACATCACTTATTATCTCCTGCGCGGCCTTGCGACAGTAGGACTTATCTGGGATGTGAAGGAAGTCCCCGCGCACATCAAATTTTCGAAGAATAAGCAGCATGCGCAGGAGTTGAAGAGGCGGTACGATCAAGACCGTCCTCCGGCACCTCGCGTCAAGGAGGAGAAAGTGGAAGACAATGTCATCGCCTGAAAAAGGAAACTTCCTCGACAGCTCACTCAAACTATTCCGTTACTACAAAAGTCTCGGTGAGAAAGCGATCGCTCAGCTTTCTGACGAAGAGGTTTTGCGCAAGCCCAACAATGAGAGCAACAGCATCGCCTTGATCGTGCGCCACCTTAGCGGCAACATGATGTCGCGTTTTACTGATTTTTTAACCACGGATGGCGAGAAGCCGTGGAGAGACCGCGAATCAGAATTCGACGTTGCATATTCCGACAAAACGGCAATGATGGCCGCATGGGAAAAGGGGTGGGCGTGTTTCTTCGAGGCTGTTGAGCCCTTGAAGGAATCAGACCTGCAGACTATCATATATGTCCGCAACGAAGGTCAAACGGTGACGGATGCGCTCCTGCGTCAACTTGCCCACTACGCCTCGCACATCGGGCAGATCATTTACCAGGCGAAGATTCTGAAGGGTGAGTCATTTACAACTTTATCAATTCCCAAAGGCGGTTCGGCGGAGTTCAACAAGGGAAAGTTCGGGCAGGAGATGGGCCAACGACTCTTCACTGAGGAGAAGAAATAGGCCTGTTTGCCCTGATTTGCAGATATGGGAATGCGCCTTAACTTTGCAGTCCCTTTTAAAAGCGGGAGTAGCTCAGTTGGTAGAGCACGACCTTGCCAAGGTCGGGGTCGCGAGTTCGAGTCTCGTTTCCCGCTCAGTTGAGAAGTTGACAACAAGGCAATTAACTGTTAACAAAAGTGTGGCGGATGACCACACTTTTTTCGTTTGTAACTTGCCCTGAGCGAAGTCGAAGGCCAGCCCTGAGCAAAGTCGTAGGGGCCCGGGTGGTGGAATTGGTAGACACGCAGGACTTAAAATCCTGTGGCCAGTAAATGGCTGTACGGGTTCAAGTCCCGTCCCGGGTACCAAGGCTGGATATCCCGACCTATTTCTACCACAAATCCTGCCCCCCTACCGCCTGCCATTCTGGTGGTCTTTTTTGACCCTTTTCGTACGAACTTTGCTGGCTATTCCACCCCGTATGTCCCGCTTTTTGAAGCCTTTCAGCGTCTTTTTGCCATTACTTCTCATCCTTCAGGGGTGTCAAAGGAAGGAGAATGGCCAGGCATCCCAGGGGTCTCGCCCTCGCGGCGGCCTGGTGGTGGAGGCCTTCGTTGCCGCAACCAGTTCGATCAGTGAAGACGTTGAAGTACCGGGCTCGCTGTTGCCGCTGGAGAACACACAAATCCGTTCGGAGGTCAGCGGCCGCGTGGTGGAACTCAACATCCCCGAGGGTTCTGTGGTGCCGAAAGGATTCCTGCTTGTCAAACTCTTCGACCAGGACTTACAAGCGCAGCTCCGAAAATTAAAGGTGCAGCTTCAAATCGCCATCAAGACCGCGCAACGTCAAAAAGAACTTCTTGCCATCAACGGCATCAGCCAGCAGGAGTATGACCTGAGTGTATTGGCAGCCGACAACCTCAGGATTGACATACAAACCGTTGAAATTACTATTTCAAAAATGCAGATACGGGCGCCCTACGAAGGGCAGCTTGGCCTGCGCTCCGTCAGTGTGGGTGCTTACCTTTCTCCGTCTGATGTGATCACCACGCTGCGCGACGTAAGTGACCTTAAGCTGGAGTTTTCTGTGCCCGAGAAATACGCGAAGAACATCTCGAAGGGACAACAGATTCGTTTCCGCGTAGATGGTGGACTCTTTGATCACGCCGCCCGAGTCATGGCCACCGAGGGAAACGTCGAGGCTTCGACGCGCACGCTCAAAGTGCGTGCTCTTGTTTCCGAGAATCATCCCGAGCTGGTGCCCGGGATTTTTGCCCACGTCCACCTGCAGTTGGGAAGAAACAACGAGGCAATCATGCTGCCCACGCAAGCCATTATCCCTCAGGCGCGCAACAAGCGTGTCATCCTTTTGAGGAAAGACAGCGCCATCTTCAGGATCGTCGAGACCGGGCTGCGGGATTCGTCATACGTGCAAATACTCAGCGGCGTCAGCGACGGTGACACCGTGATCACCACGGGTCTGATGGCCATTCGCCCGGGCGCCAAGGTGAAGTTGTCAACCATCACGCGGAAGAATTAACGTGTTGCGGTTATGAACATTTCCGAATTCTCCATCAAGCGGCCCGTCTTCACCTTCGTGATGAACATCATGCTGGTTTTGTTCGGCGTTATTGGGTTTTCGTTTCTCGGCGTTCGCGACTATCCGGCCATTGATCCCCCCAACATCAGCGTGAGTACTTCGTACTCCGGCGCAAATGCCGATATCATCGAGTCGCAGATCACCGAGCCCCTGGAGAAGGCGTGCAACGGCATACCCGGCATCCGTAATATCACTTCCAATTCCTCTGTCGGCAGGAGCAACATTAACCTCGAATTCAACCTGAATGTGGACCTCGAAGCGGCTGCGAACGACGTTCGCGACAAGGTTTCGCAGGCGGTTCGCTCGCTGCCGAATGACCTTACTGCTCCCCCCGTTGTTCAAAAGGCAGACGCAAACGCTGACTTCATCATCGCGATGACGGTTCAGAGCAACACGCGAAATGCGCTCCAGCTTACAGAGTATGCAGACAATGTGCTCGTGGAACGAATTCAGACAATACCTGGGGTAAGCAGTGTACGGATTATGGGCGAGAAGCGGTATTCCATGCGCATCTGGCTCGATCCCGGCAAACTGAGTGCTTACAACCTTACGGCGCTGGATGTTCAACAGGCACTCAACCGTGAGAACGTGGAACTACCCTCCGGAAAAATAACAGGTAATGCCACTGAACTTACAGTACGCACTTTCGGCAAGCTTTATACAGAAGACGATTTTGGAGATGTCGTCGTTAAATCTTCTCCACAAGGCAACATCCGTCTGCGCGACGTTGGCCAGGCCTTACTCGGGCCCGAGAATGAGGAATCCAGCTTGCGCGACAGCCGTATTCCGATGCTTTCGATCGGCCTTATACCGCTGCCAGGTGCGAACTACGTGGCCATCGCCGATGAGTTCTACAAACGGCTGGATGAAATCCGTGTTGAAATGCCGGCCGATATCGTCCTTGACGTTTCCATTGACCAGACAAAGTTCATCAAACGCGCCATCACGGAAGTGGAAGAAACGCTCTTGATCTCATTCCTCCTCGTTGTATTCATCATTTTCTTTTTCTTCCGTGATTTCGTCATTGCTGTCCGTCCATTGATCGATATACCCGTGTCATTGACGGCCACGTTCTTCATCATGTATCTGATGGGTTTCTCCATCAACGTACTTACCATGCTGGGCATCGTGCTGGCTACCGGGCTTGTGGTTGACGACGGGATTGTGGTGACAGAAAACATATACAAGAAGCTGGAAGCGGGAATGAACAAGTACCGTGCTGCCATCGAAGGCTCAAAGGAGATCTTCTTCGCGGTCATTTCAACATCCATCACCCTGGCCGTGGTTTTCCTCCCGGTTGTTTTCCTGCCAGGCTTCGTGGGTCGGCTTTTCCGTGAATTTGGAATCGTAGTGGCCGGCGCCGTGCTGATCTCTGCCTTTGTTTCCCTCACGCTTACGCCTGTACTGAGCGTATTACTGACGAGGACCAATCACAAACACTCCTGGTTCTACCACTTTACAGAGCCACTCTTCATCGGTCTTGAGAACGGATACCGCAGGAGCCTGGCCGCGTTCATGAAGGTGAGGTGGGCGGCCTTCGTCATCATCGTTGCCTGCGTAGGCGTTATTATCACAATTAACAGCACCATCCAGGAGGAACTGGCCCCGCTGGAGGATCGCGACCAATTCCGCATCAACCTTTCCGGTTCGGAGGGCACCTCTTTTGATTACATGGATGCGTACGTTGACCGTGTAACGCAGTTTGTCATGGATTCCGTTCCGGAATACAAGAATGCGATCTCGTTTTCCGGTGGCGGAGGCGGTTTTGGTTCTACCAATTCCGGCAACGTTCGTGTCGTGCTCCTCCCACGCGATGAACGCAACCGGTCACAGCAGGAGATTGTTGACCACGTGAGCAAGTACTTGCCTTTTTTTGGCGAGGGCAGGGCATTCGTGAACCAGGAGCAGACCATTTCGGTCAACCGCCGTGGCGGCCAACCGGTGCAGTTCGTCATCCAAAACAACAATTTCGAGAAACTGAAGGAGGCAATACCACGAGTGCTCGCCGCTGCAGAAGACAGCCCAGTCCTGCAGAGCCCGGATGTGGATTTAAAGTTCAACAAACCTGAAATCCTGGTGCGAATTAACCGCCTGAAAGCCACGCAAATGGGTATCAGCGTCCAGGATATCTCCCAAACCCTTCAGCTTGCGTACAGCAACCTTCGGTTCGGCTACTTTACCAAAGACGGAAAGCAATACAGCGTGATCGGGCAAGTGACCCGCGTTGACAGGGATGATCCTGAGGACCTGAAAAGGCTATATGTCCGTACGAACTCGGGAGAATTTGTCTCAATCGACAACCTTGTTACAATGGAAGAATCTACGACGCCGCCTTCCTTGTTTCACTTCAACCGTTTCAAGTCGGCAGTCATCTCCGCAGGCGTTGCCCCAGGAAAGACCATTGGCGACGGCATTGATGCGATGCGTGAAATTGCCAGGGCTGAGCTGGACGATACTTTTCAAACCTCTCTTTCCGGGTCGTCCCGGGATTTTGCCGAAAGTTCAGGCAACACCTCTTTCGCATTCATCCTTGCGCTCATCCTTATCTACCTCATTCTCGCCGCCCAGTTTGAGAGCTTTGTTGATCCGCTGATCATTATGTTTACCGTGCCCCTGGCCATCTGCGGTGCCTTCATCTCGCTCCAGGTGTTTGGCCAAACCCTGAACATCTTCTCCGAGATCGGCATGATCATGCTGATCGGCCTGGTGACCAAAAATGGAATACTGATTGTGGAGTTCGCAAACAAGAAGCGCGAAGAAGGGCTGACCAAGATCGACAGCGTGCTCACCGCGGCGCGGCTTCGTCTCCGTCCGATCCTCATGACCAGCCTTGCGATGGCACTGGGTTCGCTGCCTTTGGCATTGTCGCTGGGCGGCGCAGCCGGTAGCCGGATACCGCTTGGCATCGTAATCGTTGGTGGAGTACTGTTCTCGCTGATCCTGACCCTTTACGTCATTCCCGCCATGTACTCTTATTTCTCCAGGCGGAAGAGACACATAGACTATGAAGCCGCTGAAGTAAAAGCACCGGCAAGGCAACCTGTCTATGAAGCGTAGTTCCCTTTCGCTCTTACTCTGTGTGGTGGTAACGTCTGAGGCACTTGCGCAGCCCTTGTCGGTAGAGCATGTGGTGCTGATTGGACTTCAAAAGAATTATGACATCCGGCTTGCCCAAAACACCGTTGCGCTCGCAATTAACGACAGCCGGTTTTCCTTCGGACTGTTTACGCCGAACTTGAACGCTTTCGGTTCATACACGCGCAATGTCATTGACGCCCGAACCCAGCTCTTCAACGACTCCATCATCAACCGGCCGGGCGCCAATTTTAGCAACGTTAACTCATCGCTTCAGATGGCATGGACCGTTTTCGACGGAACCAGGATGTTCACCACGCGAAAGCGCCTGAATGAAAATGAAGCCTTTTTTGCTCTTAGTGCTAAAAACCAGATGGTGAATTCCACGGCCAGCATTATTAACAACTACTACGGGATTGTCCGGCAAAAGCAACAGCTCAAGGCCGTCCAGGAGCAAACATCCGTGAGTGAAGAAAGGGTTAAGCTGGCCGAGCGTAAACTGCAGGTCGGAACAGGAGGCAAACCCGAACTGCTTCAGGCAAAAGTGGACCTAAACGCTTTCAGAACGGCCGCCATTCAGCAGGAAACCCTCATTCAGCAGTTAAAAGATCAATTGAACTTCCTGGTAGGGATGGGCCTTCCTGATGGTTACGACATTAGTGATACGATCCCGATTCACATGGGAATAACACTTGCTGCGATTATGGAGAATGTTGAGAATTCGAACACTTCACTTGTGGCGATCAAAAAGAACATCCGTGTCGCTGAGTTGATGCTTCGTGAGAGCCGGACCGGCAGGTCCCCGATTGTCAATCTCAATGCTTCGCTGCTCCTAAACCGAAGAGAAGATGAATTGCAGGCCAATCCGTTCAGCACCAAAAGTTCAAGGACGCAGGGTTACAACTACGGTCTCTCGATGTCCATTCCCATCATGAACGGAATGAACGTAAACCGGAACATTGGCGCATCGAAGGTCAACCTCGAACGGCAAAAGCTTCTTTACGACGCGCAGCTATCGGTGGTTCTTTCTTCCATCCGTGTTGCATTCACCAGCTACGAAAACGCCATCAAGGTTCTGCAAATCGAGGAGCAGAACATTTTGTTAGCACGCGAGAACGTCATCATCATGCTCGAAGGGTTCCGCCGCGGGATCACAACCTTTATTGAACTGCGTACAGCCCAGCAAAGTCTCGCAGACGCCTATAATCGACTCATTGCGGCCCGCTTCAACGCAAAGCTTTCCGAGACCGAACTCCTCCGCCTCCAGGGATCACTGATCCATTGATGCTATCTTCGTCGCATGGAAAGGCGAAAACTCCATGCGCTTGGACCTGTGTGCTCACGCATTATTGCGGGCGCCTGGCGATGGCATACCATCAGCCAGGAACGGCTCCGAAACCTGGTTCATACATCCCTCGACCTTGGCATTACCACTTTTGATCACGCTGATATTTACGGCGATCATGGCAATGAAGAGCGTTTGGGTCAAATCCTTCAACTTGATCGCTCCCTGCGCAACAAGATGGAAATCGTAACGAAATGCGGAATCAAATTCCCGTCAGCAAAGCGACCTTCCGCCCGGATCAAGCACTACGATACCTCAGCATCTCACATCCGCTGGTCGGCGGAGAACTCCCTAAGGATGTTCGGAACCGACCGGCTTGACCTGTTACTCATACATCGCCCTGACCCGCTTACGAACCCCGTGGAAATTGCGGAGATTTTCAGCTCGCTCCGCAACGAAGGCAAAGTACTTCACTTCGGTGTCTCCAATTTCACTCCATCACAATTCCGGATGCTGCAGTCTTACCTCCCCTTTCCCCTCGTCACCAATCAAATTGAAATCTCGCTGTCGAGAGTTGATCCATTGTTTAACGGTGATCTGGACACGATGATGGAATTCCGCGTCAGCCCTATGGCCTGGTCGCCGCTCGGTGGAGGGGAGCTCCCCATCCAGGATGAAAGGGCGGTTGCCCAGGCAGGACGCTACAATGCTACCTGCAGCCAGCTGGCTTTTGCCTGGCTGCTGACACATCCTGCCGGCATCTTTCCTATTGCGGGTACAACCCGGCCCGAGAGACTTGCTGAATCCGCACGCTCATTGGAAATAAAGCTGGACCGCCAGGACTGGTTTGAAATGCTTAAGTGGGTGATGAAAAAAGAAATGCCCTGATCCGGGCATGTTTTATTCTCCGGGTCTTTGCTTTAGTTCTCGATAATGTCTGAAATCTTGTACTTCTGGATGATGTAGTACAGGAAATTAAAGCGCAGGGCGTCTTCCTCGTTACGGCCTTTTTGCCCTTCTTTCGTCTGTTCCGGACGAACCATGCGTGTGGTTGGCTTCGGCACTACCAGGCTGGTATCGCGAGCGCCTGGCTGATTTTGGGCCGGCTGGTCAATGAGCAATGTCTTATCTTCGTTGTAATTAATTTCGCGATGCAACGGATCTGGAACTTCACTGATTGGAGTTTCCTCCTGGGCTCTCGCAGAAAGGGAGATAAGGAGTACTGCGGGCAGAACAAACAGAAGGTTTGAGGACTTCATATTCAACTCTATAACGCAGCGGCCGGGAAACTGTTCCCGGGATTCGAATATACAAAATAATGCAAACCACTATCTCCTGGCAAGACTTCGAAAAGGTCGATCTACGCACCGGCACCATTGTGCGGGCAGAACCCTTTCCTGAGGCCAAAAAAACGGCTTTTAAGCTATGGATTGACCTTGGCCCCGACATCGGAATCCGGCGCAGCAGTGCCCAGATTACCCACCATTACGGGATTGAATCCCTGTCGGGAAAACAAGTCGTCTGTGTGGTGAATTTTCCCCCCAAGCAGATCGCAACATTTGAATCCGAGGTCCTCGTGACCGGTTTTCCTGATGAAAATGGCCACGTAGTGTTGACGTCCATCGACAAAAAGGTCCCAAATGGTGCCCGTCTTTTCTAACATATGCTTTTTTCTGAACTGGCAGCAGTAACCTCCGGCCGGGTTATCAGGCTTTCGAGTGACCGGCCTGCAGATGTTTGGGTAACGGACAGCCGGAAACCGGTGGTTGGTGAGACTTCCGTCTTTTTTGCGATCCGGGGCGATCGCCACAACGGCCATGACTACATCCCGGAACTCTATGCGCTCGGCATTCGTCAGTTTGTAGTTGAATCTCAAATTTCAACAGATCGTTTTCCTGATGCAAACTTTGCGGTTGTCAACTCGGCGCTCACCGCCATCCAGGAGTTGGCCACTCACCACCGGAAGAGGTTTTCGCTGCCGGTGCTGGGCATAACCGGCAGCAATGGAAAGACAACGATCAAGGAATGGCTCTTCCAGACGCTCTCTCCTGACCTTCGTGTTATCAAGAATCCAGGCAGCTACAATTCACAGCTCGGCGTGTCGCTTTCTGTATGGGGAATAAATGAGTCGCATGAATTGGGAGTCTTCGAGGCGGGCATTTCCAGGCCCGGAGAAATGGACAAACTGCGCGAGGTCATGCAGCCAACAATTGGTCTTTTTACCAACCTGGGCACCGCACATAACGAAGGGTTTCGATCCATGCGCGAAAAGGCTTATGAAAAGGCGCGACTCTTTATTCACAGCGAGACCACCATCTACTGCCGAGACCACAGCGTTGTGCATGAAGCCCTTGCAAGTGCGGGTGTCAGAACATTCTCCTGGGGATCGACCGCCGATGCTCATATCCGAATCGATCAGATCGCACCCGTACAATTCCGAATCACATCTGAACCAAAGTCATTTGAACTCACCCTTCCGTTCACCGACAGGGCGATGCAGGAGAATGCATTGCACGTCACGGCCTTCATGCTTCTCCGCGGATACAGTCCTGTCACTATCCAGGAACGGATTTCTCTCCTTCACGCGGTGCCAATGAGGCTGGAGCTGAAGCAGGGTGTGCATCGCAGTCTCTTGATCGATGATTCATATAACAACGACCTTGCAGGGCTCAAAATTGGGATCGACTTTCTTCGCAGTCAGCAGAAGGCAAGGAAGTTCGTCATCCTTTCAGACATACTTCAGTCAGGATTGGCCCAGGATGAACTGGCGCAACATATCCGTGTTTTGCTTGACACTGTCCCCTCATCTTTTATAGGCATCGGACCCATTCTGAACCATCACAAAAACCAATTGCCAGAGGGAAATTTCTTCGAGTCAACCGAAGCGTTTCTTGAGAAGGTGGACACATCCTCGTTTGCTGACAGCGCAGTGCTCATCAAGGGTGCGCGTCCATTTCAATTCGAAAAAATCGTCCGACGGCTTCAACGAAAGCTACATGGAACCGTAATGGAAGTCGATCTTGGCGCCATGGTTCACAATTTGAATTATTTCAAGTCATGCATTCGCCCCGTCACAAAGATCATGGCTATGGTCAAGGCTTTTGCATACGGCAGCGGAAGCGAAGAAGTGGCCAACCTGCTCCAGTTTCACCGGGTGGATTATCTGGGGGTGGCGTTTGCCGACGAAGGAGTCGAATTGCGGAAGAACAATATCGCCACGCCCATCATGGTGATGAATCCCTCAGAGGAGAGCTTTGGGGTGATGCTGCAGCATCAGCTCGAGCCTGAAGTATACAGCCTCGGGGTTCTGAACGCCCTGGCCGGATTCCTTGGCGGGCGACTGTGCGTTGTTCACCTGAAGCTTGACACGGGCATGCGCCGGCTCGGCTTCGAAGAAGCAGACCTGGATGAGCTTGAATTATGCATCCGAAAAAACCCAAACATAAAGGTCGCATCCCTTTTTACACACTTGTCGGGAGCGGATGAGAAAGCGCATGATGCCTTCTCTGCGGAACAGGCGCTCCGTTTTGAAGGCATGGCTGACCGGCTCGGAAAAGCGCTGGGCTATCGGCCGCTGCGACACATGCTCAATTCACCGGGTATCATCAGGTTTCCCGAATATCAGATGGACATGGTTCGGCTTGGAATCGGGCTCTACGGAATAGATCCCACCGAAGATGGCGGCGCACAACTTCGACCAGTGGTCACGATGAAGACCATCATATCGCAGATCAAGAAACTGAAAACCGGCGACACGGTTGGCTACGGCCGAAAAGGCAAAGTCACGCGTGATACTGTCACTGCCACGCTGGCCATCGGTTACGCCGATGGATTCAGCAGAAGGTTCAGCAACGGGGCGGGCAAAGTGTTGATCAATGGAAAGTTGGCACCCGTGATTGGAAATGTGTGCATGGATATGACGATGGTTGATGTCACGGGCATACCTGTGAATGAGGGCGATGAGGCCGTCATCTTCGGACCGGGGCTACCGATTCAACAAGTGGCACAGTGGATCGAGACGATTCCGTATGAAATCCTGACCAGTACAAGCGAGCGGGTAAAACGTGTCTTCTTTGCCGAATCGATCTGAGAGAAAATCTAGTTGTACTTTACGTAGTGCTCCCACTTTTCGATTACCTGTCGGAAATCGTCAGGAATGTCGGACTCAAAACGCATGGGCTGCCCGGAAGTAGGATGGATGAATCCAAGGGACTTTGCATGGAGCGCCTGCCTGGGCATGATCTCAAAGCAGTTGTCGACAAACTGCTTGTATTTTGAGAAAGTGGTGCCCTTCAGTACCTGGTCGCCCCCATACATCGCATCATTGAACAGCGGATGTCCGAGGTGCTTCATGTGTGCGCGGATTTGGTGCGTTCGGCCGGTCTCCAGCCTGCACTCGACGAGGGAAACATAGCGGAACTTTTTAAGCACGGCATAGTGCGTGATCGCATTGCGACCGATGTCTCCTTGAGGAAATGCAACCGTTACTCTCCTATCTTTTGGACTGCGTCCCACATTCACGTCAATCGTCCCTGTTTCTTTTAAGGGTTCACCCCAGACCAGTGCCCAGTACGCGCGCTCGATGGTGTGATCAAAGAATTGCTTTGCCAACATGACCAGCGCCGTTTCGGTCTTGGCAATCACCAGTAAACCCGAAGTGTCTTTGTCGATCCGGTGGACCAGCCCGGGCCTTCCTTCATTGCCTTCCATTTGGGGAAGTTGCTGGAAATGAAAAACCAGTGCATTCACAAGCGTCCCTGTCCAATTCTGGTGCGCCGGGTGCACGACCATCCCAGCAGGCTTGTTGACCACAAGCAATTGCTCATCCTCATACACAATATCCAACGGGATGTTTTCGGGTTTTACATCTGTGTCGCGCGGCGGCTCAGGAAAGGTGATGGTTATAACATCGAGCGGTCTGACTTTGTAGTTGGGCTTAATGTCTTTCTCATTGACGCGGACGAATCCATCGTGAATTCCGTCCTGGACTTTTGTGCGCGTCACGTGCGGCAACCGGTCCATGAGGAACTTGTCGATGCGGACAAGTCCCTGTTTTCCGTCCACCACAATTCTATGATGCTCGAATAATACGTCGTCTTGCTCCTCTTCGTTGGCTTTCATGCGTAAACTCAAAGGTAAGTTATCGGTATATTCATTTATGAGCACCTTGCCGCTTTGGTGATTTGGATCTTCGGTCTAAACGCACATGGCCAAGCCATAACAATTGAGCACCTTAAACGGCACATGTTAACGGCAAGTGGTCACATTTCAAGGCTTGTCGTTCCGGACTACGAGGCAATGGCGGCGATGTTGTATTTCAATTCGCGAGTCTAACTGGTGAGCCGGTTGACTTAACAATGCGCAGCCGAAACTCGGTTTGTATCCGTCAATCCGGAGGCAGCGGTGGCCCTGGGCGGATTGTGCGGGCAAGGTGGCCGGAGGCGGCGCCAGCGGTCGTTCCGACGTTGGGCCTTATGGCAAGACTGTTACTGAGGTCGGACGAAGGGCCAGCAAGGTTTGAGTGGGATGCAAGGTTTGAGTGGGATGCAAGGCATGACTGGAGATAGCGGAAATCCCGGGAGCTTGAAGATCTCTAAGATCCAATGACACTCAGCTCAACCTGAAGGTAACCGGCAAAACATATTTCTGTCGTACAGGGCGACGCTGCAGTACGCCAGGAGTCCACCTTACAGACTTCTGTGATTCA
>Ga0187893_10002581_pt1 | contig 39420 bp, 40 predicted proteins | sample MA1701074metaG_FD_139574 | JGI IMG/M metagenome (GOLD analysis project Ga0187893, IMG submission 139574) | White microbial mat communities from a basaltic lava cave in the Kipuka Kanohina Cave System on the Island of Hawaii, USA - MA170107-4 metaG ...
CAGGCGCTCCAGCGCCCGCCCGGTGTGGGCCGTGGGCGGGCCAGTGGGACGAGATGCCCCCCGAACTCCGACTTTGGGGGGCATGCTCCCCTAAGTCGGAGTTCGGGGTCTGAGTTTGCGGGACGGCCTACGGCCCGCCATGTGCGGAACACCCGGCTAGCAGCGCCCCAGGGCCCGGCCCGGCGCTCGCCACCGGACCCCGGTGGGAGTCCTCGCGATCGACACGGTCTCCGTGGTGACCCTCGCGGAGATCAGCGAACAAGACGCTGGGAAGGCGGGTTCTCATCTCGAGCGGCGCTCGTTGACGAGCTGGACACCTACGGGACTGGAGACCTGACCGGATCGACTTTCACTTCGCCGGACGCGACCCCCGAGAGGGGCTCCCGGAGCTCGTTGCGTTTGCCCAACTATCCAGACAAGCGCAACGCGCCCACGTTATCGGGTCCGTTACCAGCGTGTCCCTGGGACCGAGGCCTCCCGCCTGGCCTCGGTCCCAGGGCCGCTAGCCCGCCTGGGACCCGTCTAGAAGGGGCAGCGCCGCTCGCATACCCTTCGGGTGCTCTTGACCGTGAGCTTCACGATCTCGACCACCGTGTTGAGCGATGTGAGCTCCTGCCGGCACGAGGACCGCCTGTAGTGCGCTTGCGCCTTGCGGTGCACTTGAGGCGAGGCATCGTTCCGCCCCCTAGTTGCCGGTAGTCGTTCACGTCGTTCATAGGGATCAGCGCACAAGGGGAGCGGATGGTTGCGGGTTGCCGAACTTTTTTTCGGGGATGTAGGCCACACCCGATCGTGGGAGGTAAACCGGTGAAAACGGATCTGTTTGCGGTCCGTTGGGTGACCGAGCGCATGGGTGGGCCGGCGGTGCGAGTGCTCGATCAGACGCTCTTGCCGAGTCAGGTCCAGGTCGTCGACTGCCGTGACGTGGGCACGCTGGCCGAAGCGATCAGGGCGTTGCGTATCCGGGGCGCGCCAGCGCTCGGGGTCGCCGCGGGTTACGGAGTCGTGCTGGGCGCACTTGCCGATGGCGATCCTGCCGCCGCTGCCCGGTTGTTGATCGCCGCGCGACCGACGGCCGTGAACGTGCGGTGGGCGTGCGAGCGTGTGCTGGCCGCTGGGGACGGCGCGTCGCGCATGCTCGCCGAGGCGCGCCGGATCGAGGAGGAGAACAGGGCCGCGTGCGAAGCCATCGGGGCTGGAGGGGCGGCGCTGGTCGAGGCGCGCCGGAGTGGGTCGGCTCGCGTGCTGACCCACTGCAACACGGGGATGCTCGCGTGCCAGGGCATCGGCACGGCGTTCGGGATCGTGCGCACATTGTTCGAGCAGGGCGCCCTCGCTCATCTGTGGGTCGACGAGACACGGCCGTTGCTGCAGGGCGCGCGGCTCACCGCCTTCGAGGCTGCCGCACTGGGCATACCGCACGCGGTCATCTCCGACGGTGCGGCTGCCGGTGTGATGAGCGCGGGCGATGTGGATGCGGTCCTGGTGGGCGCTGACCGGATCGCGGCGAACGGCGACACCGCCAACAAGGTCGGCACGTGCGGCCTTGCTGTTCTCGCCCGGCATTACGGCGTGCCGTTCTACGTCGCCGCGCCGATCTCGACGATCGACCTCGCCACGCAGACCGGCGCGGCCATCCCGATCGAGCTCCGCGACCCCGACGAGGTTCGCACCGTTCTCGGTGGCACGTGGGTGGCCCCCGTCGCCAGCCCAGCGCACAATCCCGCGTTCGACATCACGCCCGCCCAGTTGGTAACCGCGATCGTTACCGAGCGCGGTGTCGCCCGTGCCCCGTACGAGACCTCTTTACGGCGCTTGTCGTCGGTCAGCGCCTCGGCACCAGCTGAACCTGGGTGATGGCACGGTCGCTCACACGTTCGACGATGATCCGCCAGCTGCCCACATCGAGCTGCTCGCCTTGGTCGGGTAGACGACCGAGCCGGTGGAGGACCAGCCCCGCGATCGTGGCATACGGGCCCTCGGGGAGCTCGATTCCTAGATCGTCGAGATCGTGGATAGGAAACACGCCGCTCAGCACGACCGAGCCATCCGAGCGGGTCCGTATGCCGGCGGTGTCCGGATCGAACTCGTCCCAGATCTCGCCGACCAGCTCCTCGAGCACGTCCTCGAGCGTCACGATCCCTGCCGTCCCGCCGTACTCGTCGACGACGATCGCCAAGTGTTGCCGCTCTGCCCGGAGCCGGCGCAGTGCCTCGAGCACCCCCAGGGTCTCGGGAAGGACCAGCGGCTCGCGGGCCTGGTCCGCCGCTGTTCCCGTCGCCTGGACGAGGTCGCGAAGGTGGAGGACGCCTACCACGTTGTCGAGGTCGCCCGCGACGACCGGAGCTCGCGAGTGGCCCCGGCTCGCCAGCTCGTGAGCAGCCTCGCTCGCGCTCATCGCGGTCGGGATGGCGTGCACCTTGCCGCGTGGCACGACGATCTCCCGCAGAGCGCGCTCGGCGATCTCGAACGTACCTTCGAAGATATGCTGCTGTTGGGCGGTGAACCCTCGCCGGCTCGCGAGCAGGTCGCGCAGCTCCTCCTCGCTGACCTCCTCCGCCTGGGCATATGGGTCTCCACCCAATAGACGGACCGTCAGGTCGGTCGACTTGCCCAACAGCCACACCGCTGGCCTAGCGAGCCTCGCGAGCAGCCCGAGCGGCCGGGCCGCGACGAGCCCCCACCGCTCCGCTCGCTGCATCGCGAGCCGCTTCGGCCCCAGCTCGCCGAACACGAGCATCACAAACGTGAGAAGGATCGTGACCAGCACGATCGTGACCGGCTCCGCCGCGTCGCCGAGAAATCGGAGCGGCTCGACCAGGGGTTCCGCCAGCGAGACCGCGGCCGTCGCGGAGGCGAGGAAGCCCGCTAGCGTGATGCCGATCTGGATCGTGGCGAGAAAGCGGTTCGGGTCCCGCGCCAGGGCGGCGAGCGCCTGCCCCGCGCGCCCCCCTTTGGAGAGGCGCCGGATCTGACCTTCCCGTAGCGAGATGAGCGCGATTTCGCTGCCGGCGAACGCCGCGTTCATGACGACGAGCAGAAGCACGAGGCCGAGCTCGAACAGCACCGAATCCATGGATCAATCATTCCCCACCGCGATGTGTGGACGCTAGTTCTGTGTACAACATCATTGATCAAGTATCTATAATGTTTATAATGGTTCCATGGACATCATCGCCGCGCTGCTCGATCTGCTCGCGCCCTCCCGATGCGCGGGATGTGACCGGCCCAGGGGTGGCAGCGTGCTCTGTGCGGGCTGCCTGGAAGCGGTGCGGGGGTTGGAGGTGCCAGACCTTGGACGGGTTTCGCTCGCGGAGGGTGTGGTCGCGGTGGCGGCCTACCTTTACGCGGGCCCCGTTGCGGCCGCGATCCGTGCGATCAAGGTCAGCGGTCACCACGCGGCCGGCTGTGCGCTGGGAGTCGTGATGCGCGCGCGACTGGGATTGCCGCTCGGCGGGATCGTGACGACTTGGGTGCCCTCCAGCCGGTCGAGGCTCCGGCAGCGGGGGTTCGAGCTGCCCCGACTCCTCGCGGGCCCGGGCGCGATGCCGCTCCTCGGTCGGGTCGCCGAACGACCCGACCAGACGACGCTCGATCCTGCCGCACGCCGCCAAAGCCCTCGGGGGTCGTTCGCGGCGCTTGGCCGGGCACCTCCCGCCATCGTGCTCGTCGACGACGTCCGCACGACCGGTGCGACCGCGACCGCCGCTGCGAGCGCGTTGCGTCAGGCAGGGGCCAAGCGGGTGCTCGTCGCCACACTGGCCGTCGCCAGCCCACCATCTCGGGACCACTAAAGGTCCTCGATCTGGCCTGTGATTGGGTAGGAGATGCTGGTCGTGACGACGCCGCGTTCGAAGAGCAACGTGCTCTTGATGAGGAGCGCAGTCTGATTGTGCAGGGGGTAATGCCACCAATGTTCGAGTATGAACTCGGGAAGGATGCAGGTCACGATCGTGCGCTGGCCGTCGGGCTCAAAGCCGCGGACGTACTCGCGGATCGTATCCGCGATCGAGCGGAATGGGCTGTCGACGAGCTCTAGCGGCACGTCCATGCCCCAGTCGTCCCATTCACTGAGGACCCGGGACGAGTGCTCGGACTCGAGGCTGATGAACAGCGCGCGAAGGGAGGTGGCCTGGAGGCTCCGCGCGTAGGCGAGCGCGCGGTTCGATGCCTTGTTGACGCCGGCGACGAGTACCACGACATGGTGCTCGACGGGGTCGCAGAGATGATAGGGATGGCTCCCGTCGCCGCCAGCGACCACGTTCGTGACCGCCACGGCGCCTTCGGTGACGAGCCGTGCCTTGACCCTTTGGGCGCGGCCGTGGGCGCGGAAGAGGTCGAGCCACGAGCGCGAGCGCGTCTCTGGAACGATCGCGGTGGTGAAGCTCGTCGGATGCCGCTGGGCATGATCGCGCGCGGCGTTCCAGAAGGCCTCTACCACGCTGTTGCTGTGACCGTCCGATCTCGCCGGCTCCACTGGCACGTCGGGCGCGAGGTCGCGCCACTGGTCGACCAGCTCGGGTCCTGTTCCTGGGGCCGCGACCGCATGGACGCTGGCGGCTCCGATCCCCTGCGCGTAGGACACGGCGGCGGCGGTCGCCGCGTCGACCCGGTCCTCCAGTATGACGACGTGGTTCGGCCGTGGGCCCTCCGGCTCGTCGAGACCGGCGTGCAGCTCCAAGCTCACCTGCCGGTAGTGTCGATTGATCCGGTGCATCATGAACACGACGAGCGGGATCGCGACGAGCACGATCCACGCTCCGCGACTGAACTTCGTGATCGCGACCACCACGAGCACGACCCCAGTCGTGAACGCACCGATGCCATTCACGATGGCGGACCGTTGCCATCCGCGTGTCCTCGTCTGCAGCCAGTGGCGCACCATGCCGGTCTGCGACAAGGTGAAGGACGTGAACACCCCGACGACGTAGAGCTGTATCAGGCGGTTGACGTCCGCCTGAAAGATGACGAGCAGGAGGATGGCCAGGCTCGTGAGCACCAGGATGCCGTTGGAGAAGGCGAGACGGTCTCCGCGAGCCAGGAACTGGCGGGGCAAGAAGCGATCGGCGGCCAGGAAGTAGGACAAGCGTGGGAAGTCGGCGTACGCGGTGTTCGCGGCCAAGATGAGGATCAATGCCGTGACGACCTGGACGAGGTAGAACCCCATGCTTCCCGCACCGAACACGGCGGCGGCGATCTGCGAGTTCACGGTCCGCGTGTTGCCTTCGAAGGCGACGATGCCCGGGATATGGGTCGCCAGGAAGCTGATCCCGAGGAACATCGACACGGCGATCAGCCCCATGACTCCCAGCGTCGTCGCCGCGTTGCGACTCTGCGGGTAGCGGAAGGCCGGCACCCCGTCGGAGATTGCCTCCACGCCCGTGAGCGCGGTCGACCCGGAGGCAAACGCTCGTAAGACAAGAAAGAGCGTCAGGCCATGCTCCGCCCCGGCGGGCATCAGCCCGAAAGGAACCTCAGGGCAGCCCGCGGCGCACCGTACGATGCCGGTGATGATCAGCGCGAAGATGGTGGTGACGAAGAGGTAACAAGGGATCGCGAAGAGCGCGCCCGACTCCTTCACCCCACGCAGGTTCGCGAAGGCGACTAGCAGGACGAACCCGATCGCCAGACCCACGCGATAGGGAGCGAGATCGGTCACCGCCGCCGTGATCGCGGCGACGCCGGCGGCGATCGACACCGAGACGGTCAGCGTGTAGTCGATCAAGAGGGCGGCTGCCGCCGTGAGACCGGGCAAGCGCCCCAGGTTGTCCGTCGCGACGCGGTAGGCGCCGCCGCCCCTCGGGTAGGCCCGGACCGTCTGGCGATAGCTGCTGATCACGATGGCGAGCAGCAGCCCTACGGCGAGCGACAGGGGCGAGACGAGCCCAAAGGCCGAGGTCCCGGCGATCGCGAGGACGATCATCATCTCTTCGGTCGCATACGAGACGGAAGAGAGCGGGTCCGACGAGAAGACCGGCAGCGCCATCCACTTCGGCAGTAGCTGGTGCCCAAGCTCCCGAGTCGCGCGCGGCCGGCCGATGAGCGCGCGCTTGAGGCTGCCCATAGTGTCGGTCAAGGATGGTCCTCCGGCAAGGATGGTCCTCCGGCTCTGGAAGTAGATCGCGGCCAGGCGATCGCAGCCGCAATGCTATCGGTGGCGCAAGGCCGGCTCTTGCGGGACTTCAACGGTGAGCGCGGTCGCCAAAGTGGCTCCCTATGCGCGAACAGCAGGGGTATCGTTCTGCCCGTCCGACGCGCCCGCCCATCGCACCTGTGGAGGAATCCGTGCATGTCGTCATTGCTGGCTGCGGTCGGGTGGGTGCGCAGCTCGCCGTCACCTTGGAGAATGAGGGCCATAGCGTCGCGGTCATTGACAAGAACGGCCTCGCCTTCCGGCGGCTCGACGAGCTCAAAGAGGGCTTCAGTGGCCAAACGTTCCAAGGTGTCGTCTTCGATCGTGAGACGCTTCAGCGTGCGGGGATCAAACGGGCTCAAGCCTTCGTCGCGGTGACCAGCGGCGACAATTCCAACATCGTCTCCGCGCGCACGGCCAAGGAGCGCTATGGGGTCGGGGTGGTAGTCGCGCGGATCTACGACCCCATTCGCGCGTCGATCTACGAACGCCACGGCATCACCACGATCGCGACGGCGCGTTGGACCGCCGACGCGGTCCTCCGCGAGGTGCTGCCGCAGCACGAGTGCGTCCAAGGCGCGCTCGGCCCTGGGGCGGGCGATGTCGTCCTCCTCGACATCGGGCTGACCGAGCTCGCGCATCCCCTGGCGGCATCCGCCGTCTCCCGCCCGGGGGAGGCGGTGCTCGCGGCCTTCTCGCGTGGTGGTCAGACCCGGGTGCCAGGTGATGGGACGTTGCTGCAGCCCGGTGACCGGCTCCATCTCGCGGTGCAGCGCGAGGCGCTGGACAAAGTCCGTGAGCACGTCAAGTCGCTAGGCCAGGAGGTCTCGTGAAGGTCGTGGTCGCCGGGGCCGGCAACATCGGTCGCCACCTCGCCTCTGACCTTGCCCAGCGAGGCCATGAGGTGACGCTTGTCGAGCTAGCGGACACCGCGCTGGGCAGGGTGAACGCCGAGGGGGTGACCGCCATCCGAGGCGACGCCTGCGCGCCGCCCATACTGGAGCGGGCGGGGGTTCGCGAGGCCGACGTGGTGGTCGCCGCGACTGGGGACGATGAGGACAATCTGGTCATCAGCCTGCTCGCGAAACAAGAGTTCGCCGTCCCGCGTGTCCTGGCCCGTGTCAACCACCCGACGAACGAGTGGTTGTTCGACGAGCAGTGGGGCGTCGACCTGGCGGTGAGCCCGCCTCACCTGCTGACCGCGCTCGTCGAGGAGGAGGTCAGTACCGGCGACCTCGTCTCGATCATGCGGCTTCAGCGGGGCCAGGTCGAGCTGGTCGAGGTCCGCCTCGACGAGCGCTCACCCGCCATCAACCGACGGGTCCAAGACCTCGACCTCCCCAGCGACATCACCCTGGTGGCCGTGGTGCGTGACGGCCATGTCACGCCCTGCCGGGGAACGACGCCACTCGCCGCCGGCGATGAGGTCCTCGCGTTGTGCGCCACCGGCCGCCAGGACGAGCTGCGAGCGCGGCTGGTCGGAGCGCCGGCCTAAGCGTAGGGCTCTACGACAAGGGACCAATCAGGGTTGCGCATCAGCCGGACACCGTCCTCGACCGCGACGGTCCCGGTGAGCCGCAGGCCACCACCCAGCTCCACGCCCTGAAGGGATGTGCGGCCAGTCCACGTGGCGGTAAGTCGCTCGGAGCCGTCCTCCACCGTGACGTCGATCCCCCTGCCGGGCGTGAGCCGGATCTTGTGCACCACGCCGACACAGGTGCCCTTGTGACGGGGCCGCAGCTCCGCGATGGGTGTCGTGTCCGTGAACTGCGAACGCCAGCGCCGAAGGTCCTCGTTGCGGTTGCTCAGCGCGGGATCGGACATCGGACCGAGTGTAGGACCGGGCCCATGCTCTGAGAAACTCCTTGCCTTCCGGGAGCGCGCGCGCCACCATGCGGTTCAGGAGGGCGCCCATGGGCACAGATGCACTCGCGATCGGGACGTGCGGGCGCCACCCTGCGACCGTCGTAATAGCTGCCTCGGACATCTGTAGTCCGGGGCTTTCGCTTTCGGGGGCTCCCGATCGGGGAGCCTGGCGAGGTGATCCATGGACATCATCGTCAAGGCAAAGAACTGTGAGGTTCCTGTCAGGCTGAAGGAGGATGCGGTCTCGAAGGTTGCGCACGCGACCCGGTTCTACGATCGAGTTCAAGACATCGAGATGGTGTTCAGCGAGGACCACAACCCCCGCATCGCTGAACCGGCTCACGTAGAGCTCACCGCCCGCACAAAGCGCCATCTCATCCGCGCCTTGGGATCCGCCGGCGACCATAGGGGCGCCGTGGACATCGCGGTGGAGCGCTTCGAGCGGCAGCTCGCCCGTTACAAGGCGCGGCTGATCGACCGCAGCCGCAAGCGCCTGAAACCGGTGGTCGGGCACGTGGACAACGGCGCCGTCGAGCTGGCTCCCCTCCCGCAGGACAGCTGGCCAAGACCCAAGATCGTCCGGACCAGGCAATTCCAGTTGTCTCCAATGCTCCCCGAGGACGCCGCTGTCCAGCTCGAGCTGCTGAACCACGATTTCTTCATGTTCACGCATTCCGAAACCGGGCGATGCAACGTGGTCTACCGACGAAGAGACGGTGACCTAGGTTTGATTGAGGCAGCCGGATAGGCTGACGTGTTACGCTCTGCCGGCCCGGTCCGGCTAGTCTGGTTGGACCGGGCCGATCGAACGACAGGGCGGAGAACGCACAGATGACAGACCAGCGTCCCGACGCGATCCGAGTTATCGTGGCGGACGACCACGCGCTCTTCCGGCGGGGACTCGAGATGGTGCTCGAATCCGAGCCTGACATCGAGGTCGTCGCGGAGGCGAATGACGGCAACGAGGTGATCGCCCTCTCCGAGCAGCACATGCCGGACCTCGTCCTTATGGATGTGCGGATGCCGGGACGGAGCGGCATCGAGGCGACCCAGTCCATCAAGGATGCCGTGCCTCACACGAAGATCCTCATGCTCACGATCAGTGACGAGGAAGAGGACCTATACGACGCGATCAAGGCCGGTGCCAACGGGTACCTGCTGAAGGAGATCTCCATCGAGGAGGTCGCCGACGCGATCCGCAGCGTCCACATGGGTCAGTCCCTGATCTCGCCCTCGATGGCCTCCAAGCTGCTCAACGAGTTCGCCGCCATGGCGCGGAAGGACGAGGAGAAGCAACAGATGCCCGCCCCTCGTCTCACAGAGCGCGAGATGGAGGTCCTCACGCTGGTCGCTCAAGGCCTCAACAACCGCGACATCGCGAAGCACCTCTTCATCTCCGAGAACACGGTGAAGAACCACGTCCGCAACATCCTGGAGAAGCTCCACCTCCACTCCCGCATGGAGGCCGTGGTCTACGCCGTCCGCGAGAAGCTCCTAGAGATCAAGTAGCCCCGCCCCCCGGCGGGCTCCCCTGGCATCCCCGGCCCCGCCCAGCCGGGCGGCATTTTCCTGCACTGTGCAGGAAAATGCCGCTGGTCCGGCATAACTCTGCACAATGGCGGGGTAGCGAGCGCTTATCCACAGGTTGCGCTCCTGAGGGGGCGCGAAAATGGCGAATTCGGTCCACTCTATGACCATGAATATATGGCATGAGCTGGCGAGAATTAGCCAGGAACAGCATGGGATAGTGACGCGCAGGCAGGCGGAGAGCTGCGGGCTCGCCCCAAGCACGGTCACCGATCAGATGAAAGACGGCGGGCTTCGTCGAATGGCGCGGGGAGTGGCAGCCTTGCCAGGCGCCAGAGCGACACCACATGCGGCCATACTGGCGGCTGCGCTCTCGGTGGGGCATCAGGCGCTCGCCGCAAGGTGGACTGCGCTGTGGCTTTGGGGTCTGCTCCGGCGGCCGCCGTCGACGGTTCACCTGATCGTGCCGTACGCCCGGTGGGCCGCGGAGTCGACGGAACGCGTCACGATCACGCGGAGCCGAACGCTGGCACCCGAGGACCGGGACCTCGCCCAAGGCATCGCGGTGACAAGCGTGCCGCGGACGCTCGCCGATATGGCCGGCCACGTCGCCACACCGTTCTTGCGCGGCCTCGTCATCGACGCGGTGCAACGCCGGCTCGTTACGCTCGGCGAGGTGCGAGACCGGGCGACTCCCATGCGCAACTCGGCGGGGCTTGGCAGGCTGCGAAGGATCTGCTTCGAGCTAGACGAGGAGCACTGCGACTCGGTACTGGAACATGACTGCCGGCGCCGCCTCCGGGCGACGAGCCTACCCAAGCCGCATCCCCGACCGTACGAGATCGTGACGCACCGGGGCCGGCGGGTGATCGATATACCGTGGCCCGACCTACGCGTCGGAATCGAGTGCAACGGGCGCGCGTTTCACTCCGACCGCGAGGCGCTCGACAAGGACGGCGTGCGGCTGACGGAGATCGCCGTGGCCGACTGGCGCATCGCGCACGCGACCTGGGCGCGTGTCGAGCAGCGGTTCGGCGAGCTCGAGCGGCTGATGACGCTCGCGCGCCGCGATTTGGCCGTCCACCGGGCGCTCAGGGCAGGCATTGTGCAGAATTAGGCCGAAATACCAGCATAACCCTGCACAGTGCAGGTGTAAGGGCGAGGCTGGTACGGGACAGGCCGCCTAGACTGGTGGCTTCCAAGGGATCTTTGGACGCAAGGACAGCATCGTGGTGCTCCAGAAACTATTACGCCTTGGCGAGGGCAAGCATCTCAGGCAACTGCAGAGCCTCGTCGGCCACGTCACCGACCTTGAGCCGACTGTGGAGGCTCTCAGCGACGCCGAGCTGAGAATAAGGACGGACGAGTTCCGCGCGCGCCTCGCCGACGGCGAGACGGTAGACGACCTGTTGCCAGAAGCGTTCGCCACGGTGCGTGAGGCCGCGAAGAGGGTGCTGGGCCAGCGGCCGTACGACGTGCAGGTGCTGGGCGGGATCGCGCTTCATCAGGGTGACATCGCCGAGATGCGGACGGGTGAAGGGAAGACCCTTACCTCCACAATGCCGGTCTACCTCAATGCCCTTACGGGCAAGGGTGTGCACGTCGTCACCGTCAACCCCTACCTCGCATCCCGTGACAAAGAGTGGATGGGGCGGATCCACCAGGGCGCACTGGGGCTAAACGTCGGGCTCGTCTACGCGCAGCAGGCAAGCCTGGAGAAGCGGGAAGCGTACCTCTGCGATATCACCTACGGCACGAACAACGAGTTCGGCTTCGACTTCTTGCGGGATCACATGGTGTTGAGCCCACAAGAGAAAGTGCAACGGGGTCATTCCTTCGTCATCGTCGATGAGGTCGACTCGATCCTCGTCGACGAGGCCCGAACCCCGCTGATCATCTCGGGCTCGGCCGAACAGGCGACAGAGTGGTACCAGGTATTCGCGCGCCGCGTCATTCCCCGCCTGGAGCGAGGTGCGCTGTTGAGTATCCGCGAAAAGCACGAGATGAGCCCCGAGCACCAGCGAGAGGCGGAGAAGCACTACGTTGTCGACGAGGCAAAGCGAACCGTCGCGATCACCGAAGAGGGTGTTGAGCGAGTCGAGCAGCTTCTTGGGGTGGACAACCTCTACGAGAGCGCCAATACCCCACTGATCCACCATCTGCAGAACGCGATCCGCGCGAAAGAGCTCTACCGGCGTGACCAGGAGTACATGGTCGCGGACGGCGAGGTGCTGATCGTCGACGAGAACACCGGACGGACACTTCCCGGCCGCCGCTACTCCGAGGGGTTGCACCAAGCGATCGAGGCAAAAGAAGGCGTTCGGGTCAAGGAAGAGAACCAAACACTCGCCACGATCACCTTGCAGAACTACTTCCGCACGTACGAGAAGCTGGCCGGCATGACCGGTACGGCGAAGACCGAGGAAGGCGAGTTCGCGCATATCTACAACATCGGCGTGGTGAGCGTGCCGACCAACGAGCCGGCCGTCCGGATCGATTACGCGGACCAGATCTTCAAGTCCGAGAAGGCGAAGCTCGAGGCCGTCGTCAACGACATCACCGAGCGGTACGAGCGAGGGCAGCCGATTCTCGTCGGCACCGTCTCGATCGAGAAGTCCGAGCGGCTCTCCGCCATGCTCAAGCGTCGTGGCATTCCCCACGAGGTGCTCAACGCAAAGAACCACTTCCGCGAGGCCGCCATCGTCGCGCAGGCCGGGCGGATCGGCGCGGTGACGGTCGCGACCAACATGGCCGGTCGCGGCGTCGACATCATGCTCGGCGGCAACCCCGAGGCGCTCGCCGACTCCCGAGCCCGGGCCGACGCCCAGCAGTCCGACGGCACGCTGGATCAGGCACTCTACGCGCGCCTCTACACAGAAGCGCTCGCCGATTTCAAGATCCAGTGCAAGGCCGAGGGCGACAAGGTTCGAGAGTTGGGAGGTCTGTACGTCCTCGGCACCGAGCGGCACGAGTCCCGCAGGATCGACAATCAGCTGCGTGGCCGCTCGGGACGCCAAGGCGACCCCGGTGAGTCCCGGTTCTATCTATCCCTCGAAGATGACCTCATGCGGTTGTTCAACGCGAGCGCGGTCGAGTCGATCATGACCCGTCTGAAGCTGCCCGAGGACGTTCCGATCGAGCACAAGATGGTCACACGCGCGGTTGCTCGAGCCCAAGCGCAGGTGGAGTCACGAAACTTCGAGATCCGCAAGAACGTGTTGAAGTACGACGACGTGATGAACGCTCAGCGCAAGGTGATCTACGCGGAGCGTAACGTCGTCTTGGAGGGGACCGACGATCAGGTCGAGGAGTTCGCGACCGACTTTGTGCAGGACTCGGTACGTGACCTCGTGACCACGTACGCCGCCCCCGGTGTGTTCCCGGAGGAATGGAGCCTCGACGAGCTGTGGGCGGAGCTGCAGCAGATCTACCCCGTCCAGGTCGAGCGTGAGTCGCTCGACCTCGAGTCGATCACCTCTGAGCAGCTTGAGGACATGCTCGTCGATGACGTGATCGCCCGGTACGACGAGCGCGAGGCCGAGCTGACCCCCGAGATCATGCGACAGGTCGAGCGACGGGTGATCCTCTCGGTCGTCGACCGGATCTGGCGTGAGCACCTCTATGAGATGGACCACCTGCGCGACGGCATCGGTCTGCGAGCGGTCGGCCAACGCGACCCACTCGTCGAGTATCAGCGGGAGGCCTACGAAGCGTTCCAGGCGGTCCGAGCACAGATCAAGCAGGAGGCATCCGGCTACTTCTTCAACACCACTGTCCAGCGCGTTCAGGTCGAGCCTCCGGCCACCGCACCCGCGGTTCCTGAGGACACCAGCGCCAAGCCCGAGGACCCCAAGCCGAAAGTCGCCCGCCCCGCAATCAAGAGCGACGCGCCACCCCGGCCCCAACGCCTGTCCTACACCTCCGCCACCGCGGACGGGAATGGGACAACAGGTGGCGATGCGTCATATTCCCTGAGCAGCGTCTTGGAGGCCAAGGGGGACGTCAAGTCGACCCCGCCCGGGTCGGCGCGTCAGGCCGCTGAGCACGCGGCGAAGACGCGCGGAACCGACATCAAAGGCGCCAAGATCGGCCGGAACGATCCCTGCCCATGCGGTTCCGGCGTGAAGTACAAGCGGTGCCACGGCGGCTAGGCGTCATGGGCATCGTGCAGAGTTAGTCCGGTATACCGGACTAACTCTGCACAGTGCAGGAATCTGCACAGTGCAGGAAGAAGAGAAGGGCGGTTAGCCGCAGACGCGGCGGGCGTAGGGGTAGGGATTGACGTTGCCGCCCCCGCCGGGGCGAACCTCCCAGTGGAGATGGGGGATGCCGCGGGCGTTGCCGGTGTCGCCGGTGAAGGCGATGTGCTGACCCGCCGAGACGCGTGTACCGGGACGGATCCCACTGACGTAGCCGCGGAGGTGGGTGTAGTAGTAGACGTTGCCGCTCGCGCCGTTGAGGTAGAGCGAGATGCCGCCCAAGCTGTTCGAGCTCATCCTCGTCACCGTGCCGCTCTCATAGGCGTAGATGGGGGTGCCGCGTGAGGCGAGGATGTCTACCCCTTTATGGCTGCGCCCGCCTGAACGTGGCGCTCCATACGTGTCGCTGTAGTGGCGCGGTGTCCCGACAGGGCAGGCGATCGAGCCGCTCACCGGCGCCGCCGCCCCCGCGGCAGCGCCGCTCGGGCCGCCGGCGCGACCCTCTCGGGAGGCGATCTGCGCCTCCACCTGATCCTCCACCTGTTGAGCGCGTGCGACCTCCGCCTCTACTTGCTTGCGAAGATCGTCGAGCTCCGCCTGTTGAGCGCGGAGCTGGGTAGTGGCCTGTTCCGTGAGCACCGCGTTGGCATGTGTGCTGATCCGAGCCGAGGAGGCGCTCTCCAAGTCGGCCTGGTTGCGCCGGGCGATCATCGTGAGGAACTCGACTCGCTGGGCAGCCTCCCGCGGTGAGCGAGAGGACAGCAGTGCGAGCGCCGGGTCGACGCTACCGTGCTTATAAGCGGAGATGATCTGCCCCGCCAGCGCGGTGAGCGCCGAATCGGCGATTTGTCGTTGCTCGCTCTCTACCCGCCTGAGCTGGTCAAGTTGGGCTTGACCAGCCGACACCTCGGCCTCGACCGTGTTGACGCGTTGCAACAGATTGTCGAGTCGCGCCTGAGCGGCCTCGCGACTGGCTCGCGCGCGTTCCAGGCGTGGGTCGGCTGACCAGGCTGGGCCGGGTGCCAGCCAGGCGAGCAAGGTTGCACCAACGACGAGACCTACGAGGAAGAAAGAAGGTCGCGATCGCCGTGATCGGCCATCCGCGCGCATCGATCCAGACCGTAGCGAACCGGGTTAGGTAGATGCAAATGTCCGCTTTTTACCAGTCTTCGCTGACCAGGTGGAACAGCGGATGATCTTCCTCCGCGAGTACGAGTGCGGGAGGGTCTGGAAGGCATCCATCCTCTGGGCGGGCGGCCTCTTCGACGAGCCATCCCGCGGGGGTGTGCGTCAGCCGCAGGCTGAGCGCGGCCATGCGCGGCCCGCGTTGCACAACCGCGACGGCGTCGTAGACCCCATCGCCTCTGTTCCCCTGGATCGCGCGAACGGTGCCGCGCGGGCCTGGGTGAATCCAGATGGGCGCCAGCCGCATCCAGAGCCGGGCCGACATCACGCTCGCGAGATGCTCTCGTGGTCGTTGGCCGGCCTCGACCTCAAGGAAGAGGGTGGCGAACGAGGCGGCCATGACCAGCAGATCGGTATCCGACAATCGCGGTCTGCGGCCTGGCAGAGGCTTGCGTCCGGCTGGTATCCCAGGCGGCCGGCGACCGGCGGGGCCGCTGGGCGCCGTGGTGGGCATCACCGTGGCACGGCGAAGGCTGTCCACGGTGGTCACTGGGGTATTCCTCGAGGGGCGAGCCCGCCGAGCAGCGTGGGCACCTCGTCGTCGCGCAACCAGAGCGCGTGTTCACGGGCGGAGGCTTCGCCCGGTGCGATCGCCGTGATCTCGGCTTGCAGGACCCCCGGAATGCTCGGGTCCCGCCCGAGTTGACGCACGCGCGCATCGGAGTAGCCGGCCTCTGTGAGCGCGCGCCCGACGGCCTCGGCGACGACCTGGTCATGCAACGGTACGAAGTGCGCTGTCGCCAGCGTGAGGTCGGGGACACCGGCGAGCGCCCATGGTGGACCAAGTACCCGGGGCCCCGCCGGCCCGGCACGGAGCGGTACGGCGTAACGCGCGTGACGCGGCGGCTCCCACCCTTCCGGGGTACCGTCCAGGACGACCGCGGCGACTTGGACGATCGCCACGTCGCCCACCCAGATCACGGACTCGGGCAGTGCGAGGTCTACGTATCGTCGACGCCCGGTCACCTCATCACTGCCGGTCAATGCGTCCTGGACCGTAAGCGCGGCGGCCGCGCCGAGCGCGGGGTCCAGCGATCCCTGAGCGGCCGGCTGTTCCGCCAGGGAGCGGGGACGCGCGGGCGATGAGGCGGCAGCGTCCACGTCGACGGTGTCGCGTGGCGGCGGCCGGACCGGCGCGGGAACCGAGTGGTTCACCGGCGCGCGCTGCCACGCGAGGCCCGCGACGACGAGCCAGGGCAGCACCGCGAACGCCCATAGGAGCTTCCGCCGGTGCGATCCTTTGAGGCGGTCTGAGGCGTCGTCGTCCCACCACGGGGGCGGGCTCGGAACAACGTCCTTCAAGCCGTCGGCCTCGGGCCTTGCCTCGTCGAGCCATGAGCGCAGCGAATCCTCTGCCATTCCAGTCCCCCCGAATCCTCTTACCTACGCGTGACAAAGGAATCATAGATAATCTGAAGCTATATAACAAGAATTAACAAGCATTATTATGAGACTGGTGCGCTGTGAGTAGGAAAGGGCCTAGACTCGCCGGACGTGAGCGGACCAGGCGTCACGCCCGACGCGGAGGCCATTGATGAGTACGCCGATGGGATCCTCAGCAGAGGCTGGGGAGTTGAGGCCCGTAGCAGGGGCTACGGCTCCGTTCCCGGACGGTGCCGGCGCGTCGGGGTCGGTCCCGCCTCGGGCCGGTGGCACCGTCCCGGACGGTGCCGGCGCGCCGGAGCCGGTCCCGCCTCGGGCCGGTGGCACCATCCGGCAGGAGCTGTCTCCCGACGAGCGCCGTGAGCGCTTTGTCGCGGAAGCGGTGCCCTACCTCGACCAGCTCTACTCGGCGGCGCTGCGGTACACGCGCAACGCGACCGACGCGCAAGACCTGGTCCAAGAGGCGTTCGCGAAGGCCTACGCGGCTTTTCACCAGTTCAAGCCCGGTACGAACCTGCGCGCATGGCTCTATCGCATCCTCACGAACACCTACATTAACAACTACCGGAAGGAGCAGCGGCGCCCTTCCGAGGTATCCGCGGATGTGGTGATCGGTGATGGGTCAGGGGACTTCTCGCTATACGACCGCATCGCCGAGTCGACCCACGAGCCGGCCGAGGTCGAGGTCCTGCGTCGCCTGCCTGACGACGAGGTGAAGCAGGCGCTCGCGGATCTGCCGGAGCAGTTCCGGATGGCGGTGTACCTGGCCGACGTCGAGGGCTTCAGCTACGCCGAGATCGCCGAGATCATGGGCACGCCCATTGGAACGGTGATGAGCCGTCTCCATCGGGGAAGAAGCGCGTTGGGTAAGGCGTTGTACTCCTATGCCTTGGCTCGGGGCTTGGTACCCCAGCCTGATGAGTCGCAGGAGGCAAGCTGATGGGTGACTGCGACGAGGTACTCGAACGGCTCCACCGCTATCTGGACGGCGAATGCCCGAGAAACCTCGAACGCATCGTGCGCGAGCACCTGGAAGAGTGTCCGCCGTGCCTGGATCGTGCGGACTTCCAGCGCGAGCTACGCGCGTTGATCGCCTCGAAATGCAAGGAGGCCGCACCGCCCGGCCTCTTGGACCGTATCCTCGCGCAGTTGGAGCGGCTAGAGCGGCGATAGGCTGCGCGTATGCGCGCACTCGTCACTGGGGGAGCGGGGTTCATCGGCTCTCATCTCGTCGATCGGCTGATCTCCAGCGGGTGCCAGGTCACGGTCATCGACGATCTGTCCAGTGGGAAGAAGCGGAACCTCGCTCACGCGCGGGCGTGTGGGGGAGACCTGCTTACCGTCCGCTGGTTGGACATCACATCCCCCGAGGTGGGGTCGGTCGTGGCGCAGTCCCGGCCCGATGTGGTGTTTCACCTTGCCGCACAGATCGACGTACGCGCCAGCGTGGCCGACCCACCCCGTGACGCGACCGTGAACGTCCTCGGAACGGTGGCGTTGCTGGAGGCGGCTCGAAGCCACGGCGCGCCCAAGTTCGTGTTCGCGACGTCGGGCGGGTGCATCTACGGTGAGCCGGGGCCCATGGACCTGCCGATAGACGAGACCTACCCGGGGCACCCCGTCGCGCCATATGGGGCGAGTAAGCGCGCGGTCGAGGAGTACCTGCACGCGTTCGAGGCGCTCTACGGGTTGCGGTGGACGTCGCTTGCGCTCGGCAATGTGTTCGGTCCCCGACAAGACCCGGCGGGAGAGGCCGGGGTGGTGTCCATCTTCGGCGGGCGGATGCTTCGCGGAGAACCGGTGACGATCTTCGGCGATGGAGAGCAGACACGCGACTTCGTCGCCGTCGACGACGTCGTGGCCGCCTTCATGCTCACGCTCGAAGGTGGCGACGGGCTCCGCTGCAACATCGGCACAGGCGAGCAGACCAGCGTGAACCAGCTGTTCACTGCGCTTTCGGAGGTCACCGGCAACCAGCTGCCCCCCGAGTATCTCCCAGAGCGGACCGGCGAGCTGAGGCACATCGCGCTGAACCCGGCGCTTGCCGCCGTCAAGCTGGGCTGGACGCCGCGGACGGGACTGCGTGAGGGGTTGGAGGCGACCGTCAGCTGGTTGCGACACGAGCGCGCATGAGGTTGGTCACCAGCGTGCCGGTTCCCGCCGCCACCGTGATGTCGCCGATGCTGTAGATCGATCCCAACGCCGGGACCGGCAGGACATCGGCAAGCAGCCAAAGCCGGTCGTCGGGCTCAAGCACATGATGGGGGCCGGCTGGGATCACATGCGGGACATCGCCGATCGCGAGGAGCGCGGTGGGGGAGACCGGCATCCCACCGTTGAGGATGATCACCATCGCGTTCAAAGCGAAGCCCAGCAGCAGCAACCCCGTGCCCGGCAGCATCCGGTTCGCCCAGGCAAAGCCGACGAGGGCGCTGCTGATCCCGGCGAGGAGGATCGTGCGGACCGGGCTCGGCGATCCACCCATCCCAGTGATCGCGATGTGACCTCCCGCGGCCAACGCGACGAGCGCCGACCAACGCAGCCGCGTCGCGCCGACGTAGCGAAGCCGCCCCCCACGCAGGTAGCCCAGCACGACGCCTCCGGCAACCATAAGTGCCACGAGCACCATACGCGGCATGGTCGCACAAGACCTCCCAAACCAGCGGGAACTATCCCAAGAGAGAACCGCGGCCGTGACCACTGCGCGGAGCGGAGCGGAGCGCGCGGTTCAGGGGGCTCGATGCCCCCTGAACCGCCACTGCGTTAAAAGTTCTCAGGCGCGTAATCGGAGAAGGGGTCGTGTCGCGTCGGGTGAAGCGACCTAAAAGGCTTCTCAGGAGCGGAACCCGACGCGACACGACCCCAGACAGTCAAACGTCATCAACCCGCTGGTCGGTCGCGTCGATTGCCCAGGCGAGGCCGTCGACGGGGTCGGAGATGGCGAGGCGGAGGACCCACCCTGTCTCAGGGCCGGGGGGTGCCCAGCGGAACCACGACAGCTCGTCGAGGGCCTCGCCCATGGCGATGGGGTCGACGGGCCAGTCCAGGCCGGCGAGGGCGGCGGCTGCTGACCATGCGGCGAACCGACCGCGTGCGCCGCCACGACGGCGCCCGTAGGCACCACCGCTGGCGCCGGCCCACTGCAGTATGGCGAGCGCGTCCGCGGGCGTGAGCTGGACCATCGACGCGTCGGGGTCCCGCCCGGTGTCCACCAGCAGCCGCCCGACGGCGCCTGCGGCGGCGTCCTCGACGGTGGCGGTTCGCACCTGGCCGCTGGACTGCGTGGCCCAGGCTTCGACGACATCTCGGAGGGCACTTGCCCCCGCGTCATCGTCGGGGTCGTCACCATCCAGGGAGCCGGCGGGCGGCAACCGGGTCGGCGGCCCTAGCGGGCCCGTGGCCGCCGTCGGCAGGGGGAATGAGGCCTCACGATCGCGGTAGCGGGGAAGGGCGTAGGGCGGCTCCCAGGGCTGTAGCTGCAGTGGCAGCTCGGCGAGGAGCTCGCCAGCGGCGTAGGTCAGGTTCTCTCCCCGGATCACGCGCTCCTGGGCGACCGCGGCGGCCGAAGCCGGATCCGAGAGGTAAGGGGCCAGCGATGCCCAGTCATGGCGTCCGGCGGCGACCTCGGTCAGCGGCCCCAGCGCGAAGCGCGCGGCGCCCGGGCGGAGCACGGCGGCGCAGTGGGCGGGCGGTGCCTCCAGCGCAAGGCGGTAGTCGATGTGCATCGCAACCGGCCAGAGCTGCTTCCCCAACTCGACCGCCTGGAGGCACCGGCGGGCGAGGTCGGCCAGTGCCTCCCATTCCCGGTTGGCGCACAGGCCATCGACGGCTCTGAGCAACGCGGCGACGTCTGCGGAATCCACAAGAGGTTGAAGATCGGACATCGCGGAGATGGTAATCGCCTACGTCACGCAGAGTGCACGTGTAGCATTGCCGCGCATGCCGGAGCAACCAGGCCGCAGGCCACGCCCAGACAACCGCCGCGATCGCGAGGACGACGCGGCGTTCAAGGCATTGCGCGACAAGCTTTCCGGCGTGCTTCGCCGGCTACCCGACCTGGAGCGGCGCGTGTTGGAGCTGCGCATGGGGCTTGTCGACGGGAACCCGCATAAGCCTGGTGAGGTCGCCAACCGACTTGGCATGACGATCCCGGAGGTCAAGCGGATCGAGGCGCGGGCGTTCGAGCGCATCCGAGAGGTCGGGCCGCTCAAGGGCCTAGAGAAGTTCCTCCCCCGCTGAGATCAAGGCAACCGCGATCGCACCGAGGAACCGCCACGTACCATGAGCTCGAATGTCTGTGCTTTCTGACCTACTGGCCGACCGGTGCCAGCTGGATATGGCCGCCGTCGACCATCTGCAGGTGCTGCTGGTCGAGTGGCAGATCCTGGCGGACCTGTCGTTCGCGGACCTGCTGCTGTTCGTCCGCCACGAGCTACCGGGCGGGAAGCCCGGGTACCTGTGCGTGGGGCAGATGCGCCCCTACACGGCACAGACGATCTACACAGAGGACCTGGTCGGCCAGGTATTTCCCTTGACCGACCGGCCAATGGTCGGGCGGGCGTTCGCCGAGCGGCGGGTGATCCGCGACGCGGACCCGGACTGGTCCACGGGAGTACCGGTCCGCGAGGAGGCGATCCCCGTCCGGTACTCCGGCGGGATGGCCGCGCGGGAAGGGGAAGGCGAGATCGTCGCCGTCGTGACGCGCGAGGCCAACGTCTCGACCGCCCGCTCCCCCTCCGAGCTTGAGCTGACCTACCTGCAGTCAGCGGGCGAGTTGGCGCAGATGCTCGTGGAAGGCACCTTTCCCTACCGTGGTGAGACAGCGGAGGAGCGGGAGCTGTCGCCCCGTGTGGGCGACGGGATCATGCGCCTCGACGCCCGCGGCGTGGTGATGTACGCGTCGCCGAATGCCATCTCCGCGTACCGCCGGCTCGGCAGCTTGGACAGCCTCACCGCGCAGAATATCGACGACTTCGACCTGGCCAGCGACGACTTGGCGGAGGCGCTCATCGAGGGCGTGCCGACGATCAGCGAGGTTGAGAACCAAGGCGCTGTCGTCCTGCGCAGGCTGTTGCCCTTGATCGGGCGCGGTCAGGTCATCGGCGGGCTGATCCTCGTCCGCGAGGTCACGGAGCTCCGGAGGCAGGAGCGCGCCTTGCGGCTGAAGGACGCCACCATCCGCGAGATCCATCACCGTGTGAAGAACAACCTCCAGACGGTGGCCTCGCTCCTGCGGTTGCAAGGGCGGCGCCTGAACTCAGGCGAGGCGCGCGAGGCGCTGGCCGAGAGCGTCCGGCGTATCTCCTCGATCGCCCTGGTCCACGAGACCTTGAGCCAGGAGTCGCGGCAGCGGGTCAGCTTCGACAAGATCGCGAGCCGCATCGTCGACATGCTCAGTGACGGGATCGTGAACCCAGACAGACCGGTGACATTCGAGATGCACGGGAGTCCCGGTGACCTCCCCGCCGAGGTCGCGACCCCACTCGCATTGGTCATGACTGAGCTGCTCCAGAACTGCGTCGAGCACGCGTTCCCGGCGGGTACCCTCGCCAAGGGAGCTGGTCGAGTCAGCATCTGCTTCGAGCGTCGCTTCGCGAAGTTGCGGATCCTCGTGAGCGACGACGGGGTCGGGCTGCCCCAGGGGCGCACGCTCGAAAGCATCGCCAACCTCGGCCTGCAGATCGCGCGCACGCTCGTAGAGAGCGAGCTTGGAGGGACGCTGGACGCGTCGCCCGGCGGTACCGGGACGTGTATCGAGCTGATGATCCCGCTCCCGTGAGCTTCGCTGGAACGACAAGCGCCGGACCCCAAGAGGAGAGGCCCGGCGCTTGTAAACGGTATGTGCGCTAGCTCGCGATGCGGCGGCGGCGTTGGCGACTGCGACGAAGCGTTCGACGCTCATCTTCGCTCGTGCCACCCCAGACGCCAGCGTCCTGGTTGGTATCCAGAGCCCATTCCAGGCAGTGCGCCGTTACTTCGCATTGCCGACACACGGTCTTTGCCCGCTCAACCTGATCCAGAGCGGGGCCTGTGGTTCCGATGGGGAAGAATAGCTCGGGATCCTCGTCCAGACACGCAGCCTTTTGGCGCCAGTCCATGATGTTCAGGCTCGCTTTCGACTGATCTGCACTCGGGGGAAGGGGAAGTCAAGAGGTGAGGGAAGGGGGGGGTAGGATTCACCTCTTGGCTCGTTCGTACCGGCGAGAGAGCGGGGGCAAAGCCTCTCGCGGGAGGCGTAACTCCGATCGCCATATCGGACGATCTCGACGCTCACGGCGGGGCGACGCAGACCCTTTGTAAGGGTCGTCACATAACCCGGCTCGAACGTGCCTGGTCACCCTACGTCCAACTGGCTAGCCTGTAAAGGGGTTCTTTTCAACATGTGGAAGCGAGTTCAACGGGTGAGCGTTCTCCGCACGCCCTTTGTCCGACATTTAGCGGGTATAGACACCGTCATCGTCGGGCACCGTGGATCACCTGCAGAGGCTGGAGAAAACACGCCCACCTCGTTCTCCGCCGCTGCGAGGTCGGGTGCCGGGTGGGTGGAGCTCGATGTGCGCCGGTGCGCGGACGGTGTGCTCGTTGTCCATCACGACCCGTTTACCGCAGACGGGACCGCGCTCGTCGACTTGCGGGCGGATGCGCTGGCCGCGCGGGGCATGTGGTCGTTGCCTGAGGTGCTCGCGCGGCTGCCTGAGGGACTGGGGGTGGACCTCGAGGTGAAGAACCTTCCCGGGGAACCCGACTACGACGAGGCTCACACAGTGGTTGACCTGCTGGATCCAGTTCTGCGGCCGGTGATCGGCGGCCGACCGCTGATGACGAGCTCGTTCAATCCACTGACCGTCCAGCGCCTCCGCGAGGTCCTCGACCCCGTTCCCACTGGCTTTCTTCACGGCCCCGGGCTCGGCCTCCACGCCGCCGCGGACTTCGCGCTCCAGCTGGGCGCGGCGGTGCTGTGTCCCCATGTCGAGGCGAGTCCTCTCGACGCCGAGTCGATCGGAGCCGTCCGCGAGGCCGGCCTCGCGGTCATGGTGTGGGTCGTCGACGACCCCGACGATGCGATCCGCCTCGCCGAGGCGGGCGTCGACGCGCTCTGCACGAACGAGCCTCGGCGCCTCGTCGACGCGCTCTCTGGGAGGCGGCAACGCCGTGAGCACGGTCGCGGGTCCAGGCAGCTACGCGATGACTGAGCAGGCGTCCGGTGCGGAGGCGAGCATGAGGTGGTCGGTCTCGCCGAGGTACTCGCCGTCGACGTGCAGGGCGGCCGGGGCGGTGCACCTCAGCTCGTAGGAGCGGTGGTCGTGCCAGCCGCGGACACGACCCAACCGGCTGACACGGTCGCCGGTCAGCGCGCGGTAGGCGACGCGGGCGAGCGTGGTGACCCGGGTGTCGGTGAGACCGGTGAGGTCAAGACCGGCGTCGAGGTCGGCTCTGGGGCACATGCGCGCGGGCAGCCTTCCCAGGAAGGTATAGGGGTCGCTGTTGCATGCGACGACCGTGCGGAGGCGGTCGTCGGTGGGGATACTGTCCACTGACAGTGACATGCGCACGTCGGTTCGAAGTGTGGCGAGGTACGCGAGAACCCCGCACCACAAGAAGGTCGCCTGGCGGACGGCGCGCTTCAGTAGGAGCCGCTCCTCGACCATCCGGACGACCGCCCCGTCGAAGCCCAAACCGGCGCAGAATCCGAAGTAGCGGCCGTTGGCGACGCCGAGGCTCACGGACCGGCAGTCGCGTTCCCGTAGCTTGCGCAGCACGACAGAGGTGGCCTCGACCGCGTCGTTGGGTAGCCCGAGCGTTCGCGCCCACACGTTCGCCGCGCCACCCGGGATGATCGCGAGCCGGACTCCAGACCCGGCGATGCCCTGCAGCGCCTCGTTCACAGTCCCGTCGCCGCCGAGGACCACGACGACCTCGTAACCGGCCCGCGCCGCGCGCGCGGACAGGGAGATCGCGTGGCCGCGCCGTTGCGTCGCCTCGACGTCGAGACGGAGGTCCACCGCGAGCGCATGGGAGATCACGTCGATGACCGCCGGCGTGGTCGTCGTGGCGCACGGGTTGTAGAGCAGGAGCGCCCGCGTCAGTACTCCGCCTCTCCCCGCATCCCCTCGCGAAGGAAAGTGAGGATACGGGCCAAGAGGCGTGAAACGTGCATCTGGCTGATGCCGACCTGGTCCGCGATCTGCGACTGGGTCTTCCCGCCAAAGAAGCGCAGGTAGAGGATCGTGCGCTCGCGGCCGGGAAGCTGCTCGATCAACGGCGCCAGCGAGGCGAAGTACTCCAGGTTGTCGAGCCGGAGATCCTCCTCACCGATGCGGTCCGACCGCATCGGTGCGTCCTCCTCGTCGCCGGAAGGGGCGTCGAGCGAGGTCGTCGAATACGCCTGACCGGACTCCAGCGCCTCGAGTACCTCCTCTTCCGTGACGCCGGCGTACTTCGCCATCTCGGCTACGGTCGGAGCCCTACCCAGGTCCTGCGTGAGCTGGGCGATGACCTTGTTCAGGCGCAGCGACAGCTCCTGCAGGCGTCGGGGCACGCGGATAGCCCATCCCTTGTCACGGAAGTACCGCTTCAGCTCACCGACGATGGTCGGGGTCGCATAGGTCGAGAACTCGACCCCGCGCTCCAGATCGAAACGGTCGATCGCCTTCAGGAGGCCAACGGATCCTACCTGGATCAGGTCGTCGAGCGGCTCCCCGCGGTCCTTGAACCGCTTGGCCAGATACTCGACGAGCGGCAGATGCAAGGTCGCGAGCGCCTCCCGGTACGTGGGGTCGCCGCTTTCTTTGAGGCGAGCGAAGAGATCCTTCGTGTCCTCACGTGTGTACCGCGGGGTCATTCCTGGTCTCGCGAGATCAACCGGTGCTTGGAGAGCACCACGGTGCTGCCCGCTCGTTGGGACTCGACACGCAGGTCGTCGGCAAGCGCTCGAAGGATCATCCACGAGAAGGACGACTCGTCGATGACCTTGGCGGGAGCATCGACCTGCGCGGCCAGCCGCACCTCGAGCCCGGTCTCGGTCGGCACGACCGTCATCTCGATCCGGCCCTTTGGAACGTGATGAAGGAGTTGGGTCGCCGCCTCTTCGACTGCCATCCGCAGATCGTCGATCTGGTCGATCGTGAACCGGTCCCGCGCGGCGATCCCACCGATCGCGGTCCGGAGCATCGCCAAGTGCGCTGGCGTCGGGGGGACCCTGACGATCACCACGTTGTTGTTCACGTTCCCCCAATGGCTGGAATGACCGGGCGCCCGAAGCCTACCCGTCGCGGCCGCCGCGCACTGGGCATCGTCTCCGACCATCCAACCTGCCCGAAAAGAAGTCGAGCCCCGATCTTTGGGATCGGGGCTCGAGAGGTGTGCGCCAGTGCTACCCGACGACCTCGACGTTCGCGGCTTGCTCGCCTTTCGCGCCTTGCGTGATGTCGAACTCGACCTTCGTACCCTCTTGGAGCGTACGGAAGCCGTTCATCTTGATCGCGGTGAAGTGGACGAACACATCGTCCGCTCCGTCATCACGAGAGATGAAGCCGTAGCCCTTCTCGTCGGAGAACCACTTGACGGTACCTGTTGCCATTGCCTTGCCCTCGTTTTCAGTCGTTACCTTGAGTTGCCAGCCAGCCGTGGCGGCCAGCTTGAGGGGCTGCAACAGCGATCCAGCGGTACAAGATCCACGTCTTCCGTGCCCTCGACCCGCTACGCTACCAGGTCGCATCCCCTCGCGGCAGGGGTAGACCGGACATTTGGCAACGGGCGGGCACGATTCCGGGAGGTACCGACCGGAACGGATACCGCAGAGTGACTAGCTCGGGCCACTCAGGGGGAACATGGTATGCACAGATCCCTCGGAGATTGACGAGACTTGACGATGCCGCAGCGCCGCTTCGATCCTCGACAGCCGCACGACGAAGAGATCTCCACACGCCTGTGGGGACAGGCCAGCCACCACACGATCGCGGGCATGGACCGCAACGCCGCCGTCGACTGTGGATGGGGGAGGTTGATCTTTGGGCAGACGTTCTCCGACGCGGGCGACGTCGTGGGCGCGTTGCTCGAGGAGGAGACCGGTCGCCGTGACATCGCGCTCTATGTGCGCGAGCCTCAGGTGCTCGTCGGTCTGGCGCCATCCTCGCTCTTTATCGACCCGTCACTCACCTATCGGCTGGAGCTCCATCGCTACCGGCCGGCCACTCATCCCATGCGCGGGGTGATCGTGCGGAAGATGGACACGCACGCCGATGCGCGGCAGATCAACCGCGTCTACTCGTCTAACGGCATGATCACGGCCGATCCGGACGTGATGTGGGGGAACCAGCGGACGCGAACGTTCACCTACCTCGTCGCGGAGGACGAGCAGACCGGCGCGGTGATCGGCACGATCATGGGCGTCGATCATCGCATGGCGTTCAACGACCCCGAGTCCGGTGCCAGCTTCTGGTGCCTGGCGGTGGACCCACAAGCGTCGCGACCAGGTGTCGGGGAGGGGCTCGTACGGACGATCGTTGAGCGCTACAAGGCGCGCCAACGGGCGTACCTGGACCTGTCGGTGCTGCACGACAGCACCGCCGCGATCGCGCTCTATGAGAAGCTTGGCTTCCGCCGGGTGCCGGTCTTTGCGGTGAAGCGGAAGAACCCGATCAACGAGCCGCTCTTCACCTCGGTCGGCCCCGAGTCCGACCTGAACCCCTACGCGTGGATCATCGCGGACGAGGCCGCGCGCCGCGGCATCTCGGTCGAGGTACTGGATGCGAGTGAGGGGTACCTCCGGCTGACCCATGGCGGCCGGACGGTCGACATGCGCGAGTCGCTGTCCGAGATGACGACCGCGGTCGCGATGAGCCACTGCGACGACAAGCGGATGACTCGCAAGATTCTCGCCGAGGCCGGGCTACGTGTCCCCAAGGCGCGGGACGCGACCTTCGACGACGGCGACGCCGCGTTCCTCTCCGAGGTCGGCGAGCTGGTCGTCAAACCCGCTCGCGGCGAGCAGGGCGCTGGTGTCACGGTCGGCGTCACAGAACAGGAGCAACTCGGGCGGGCGATCGACGCGGCGCGCGCGCATTGCCCGACGGTGCTGCTGGAGGAGTGCGTGAGTGGCGAGGATCTCCGCGTGATCGTGATCGACCACCAGGTTGTGGCCGCCGCGGTACGCCGGCCCGCGCATGTCGTCGGTGACGGCGTCACCACCATCGCCGAGCTGATCGCCAAACAGAGCCGCCGCCGCGAGGCGGCAACCAGCGGTGAGTCCACGATCCCCGTAGACGACCACACCCGCGACACGGTCGCGGCATCCGGTCACGAGCTGGAGGACGTGCTCGGGGAGGGCATCCAGCTCCAGGTCCGCCGCACCGCGAATCTTCACACCGGCGGCACGATCCACGATGTCACCGGGGAGCTGCATCCCACATTGGTCGACGCCTGCACCCGCGCGAGCCGGGCACTGGACATTCCCGTCGTCGGGCTGGACCTGATCGTTCCCGACGTTCGGGGAGCCGAGTACGCGTTCATCGAAGCGAACGAACGGCCTGGTCTCGCCAACCACGAGCCTCAGCCCACCACCCAGCGTTTCGTCGACCTGCTATTCCCGCGCACCCGCCCCGACCCGTGATCGAGGGCCGCACCCGCGGCGACCCGGACATCGGGACAGGCCCGTTAGTACTGCGGCGCGGGCGGGCAAGGTACGTTGCAGCAGGAGGTTTACGACCATGAGCGCTGTGATGAATTGGAATCCTCAACCAGGTATCGTGCGCTGCTGGGCTGACCGGGCGAACGCGATGACCGGGCGCACCGATGACTGTGGCCGTCCCTCGGAGACGTGCTTAGGGCTTTGCCTCATGCACTACCGCCTCATCATCGGGCGCGACCCCCACGCGAAGGCTTCGTAACAACGCGATTCCATGCCCCCATCTCTTAGAGGTGATGGAGGTCGCTTGCCTCGTCGTCGTTGACAAGGCGCTCGCAGGTCGGGCACCACCAGCGCGCCTCGGCCGGCGTCCCGCACACCGTGTGGCGGACGGCTTCGTCGGTCGCGCTGCGATCGGCGCCCCACTGGCTGAGCATGCGCAGCGCGCTGCCCAGCTCACGGCCGGCGGCGGTCAGCTCGTAGGCGAGGCGTGGCGGGCGGCGTGAGTAGGGGACGCCCAGGACGATCCCCGTCACCTCGAGGTGCCTGAGCCGTTGGGACAGGATGTTCGGGGAGATCCCCTCGACCAGGCTCTCCAGCTCCCCGAAGCGCCTCGGCCCGTCGAGCAGCGCGTGGACGAGGAGCAGGCTCCATCGGTCGCCGACCTGCTCGACGGCGACGGCCAGCGGGCTTGGATGCGCGTTCACGCGATCACCTTACTGGGGAAAGGGTTGCTCTCACCTTCATAGTTGCTATCGTATTGCAAGTTGCAAGCATCTAGTGAGGGGTGGGAACGATGAGTCAGCTCGCGGCCTTGGGTCAGGAGGCGGGGAGAGTAGCGTCCAGTGTGGGGCCGAGCGTCGTGACGATCGGGCGCGATCGCCGCGGGGCCGGCGCCGTGATCGGCGATGGGCGTATCGTGACGAACGCCCATAACCTGCGCGGGTCACAGGCCACGGTCACGTTCGCGGACGGCCGTGTCGCCTCCGGCGCGGTGGCAGGAGTCGATCTCGATGCGGATCTCGCCGTGGTCGAGGTCGACACGGCAGGCGCCGCGGCCCTGGAATGGGCGGACGAGCCCGTCAGTACGGGGGCCCTCGTCTTCGCGGTGACGAACGGTCCAGGATCCGGGCCCCGGCTCACGTGGGGCCTCGTCTCGGCGACCGGGCAGGCGTTCCGGGGACCGAGGGGGCGTCGCATCACCGACGCGCTCGAGCACACGGCGCCGCTGGCCCGCGGCTCGTCGGGTGGGCCCCTCGTCAACGCCGAGGGCCGGGTCGTCGGCATCAACACGCACCGGAGGGGCGACGGCTTCTATCTCGCGGTCAAGGCCACGACCGAGCTGCGGCAGCAGCTGGACGCGCTTGCCCGCGGCGAGTCTCCCGCACGCGTCGCACTGGGCATCGCGGTCGCTCCCTCCCACGTCGCGCGGCGGCTTCGGAGCGCGGTGGGGCTCCCGCCGCAGGACGGGCTCCTGGTCCGCGGAGTCGAGGAAGGCAGTCCCGCCGAGCGGGCGGGCGTGCGCCCCGGCGACCTCATCGTCGAGGCCAGCGGGCAACCGGTCGCTTCGAGCGACGACCTCTTCGGCATCCTCGACCAACTCGAGGAGGGCGCCACCCTGCCCCTGCGGATCGTGCGCGGCTCGGAGCACGTCACCGTCGCGGTCACGTTCGGCTCGACTGGGGAGGAGGGCTCGGCGTAGTGGCGAGCACCGACGTCGCCGCACTCGACGCCTACTCGCAGGTCGTGACCACCGTGGCCAAGACGCTGACGGCCTCAGTGGCCAGCCTAGAGGTCCGCCGCCAGGTGAGAGGACACCTGCGCCGGGCTGGCGCCGGCTCCGCCGTCGCGCTGACCCCGGACGGGTTCCTCGCCACGTCCGCCCACGTTGTGCAGGACTCGGCCGGCGGGACCGCCGGCTTTGCCAACGGCGTCGAGCTGTCGTTCGAGGTCGTCGGCACCGACGTCCTCTCCGATCTCGCCGTCGTCCGGGTCAGTGGCGGTGACCTTACGCCGGCCACGCTCGGCGACGCGGACCAGCTCCAGGTCGGCCAGCTCGTCGTCGCGGTCGGCAGCCCACTCGGCTATGCGGGGTCGGTCAGCGCGGGGGTGGTCAGCGCCCTCGGCCGCTCCCTCACCGCGCACAACCGGCGCGCGTCGCGGCTGATCGAGAACGTGATCCAGACGGACGCCGCCTTGCACCCCGGCAACTCGGGGGGCGCGCTGGCCGACAGCTCGGCGCGCGTCGTCGGCGTCAATACCGCGCTGATCGGGCCCGGCCTCGGCCAAGGCCTCGGCATGGCGGTGCCGATCAACGCGACCACCCGCCAGATTCTCGCCGCCCTGATGCGCCACGGGCGCGTACGCCGCGCCTACCTCGGGATCGCGGGGGGCTCGCGCCCCCTGCCGCCGCGGGCGGCCCAGGCGTCCGCACGGGAGCGTGGCATCGAGATTCTCTCGATCGTCGAGGGCAGCCCCGCTGCCGCCGCGGGGCTGCGCCCCGAGGACATCGTCGTTACGATCGACGGGGTCGCGACCGAGCGCGTCGGCGCCCTCCAAGCGCTGATGACCGACCAACGCATCGGCAGGCCGGTACCCGTCGAGTACGTCCGCGGCGGTCACCTCTCCCGCACCGACATCGTCCCCGTGGAGCTGCCCGACTAGCTCGCCACAGCGAGTCGCACGCTTCGATCAGCAGGCGATGACTTCCAGCTTCGGGTCCAAGGCGGAGAGATCGTCGGGATCGCTCGTGACGACCACGGCGCCGTGGCGGCGCGCGAGCAGGACGACGCTCGCGTCGACCACATCGCGCGTCTGTGCGGCACCGCACAGCACGCCCGCCGCTTGCGCCTCTTCGAGATCTAAGGAACGAACGGAAAGGCGCCCGGAGCCGACAAGCCGCGCGAGCCGTGCTTGCCGGGCACCATCTCGCCAGACCTGTGCCACGACACCGGTCGGGACGTGCAGGGTTCGGTCGTGCTCGATCGCCAGCTCGACGAGACGCCGGACTCGGCGGTCATTGCGCTCGAACGCGATGAGCCCGCCAGCATCCAGGACTACAGGCCGAGTACGTCGCGGGCCCACGCGTCCTCCTCGGCGGTGGCCGGCCCGTTCTCCGCTCGCATCTCGGCCAGCAAGGCGATCAGGTCGTCTCGCCGCGCCTTCTCCAACATGGCTTGATCCACCCAGGCGCTCACAGAGGGTGCTTCCTGGCGTGCAACCTTCTCCTCGGCGGCCGCTAGCGCCTCAGGGCTGACCGTGATGGTGACACGAGCCTTAGTCATATCTTCATCATACTCTTAGGGGTGAGGTCGGCAAGCCTGGTCCATGTCCGAAACCCGCCAGCCTTCCACCAGCGGGCGTGCGATGCTGCGCGGCGTGCATACCGACTTCGAGCGTTGTTACCGGGCCGTGCGGAGCCGTGACGAGCGGTTCGACGGCTGGTTCTTCACGGCCGTGACCTCGACCGGTATCTACTGCCGGCCGAGCTGCCCCGCTGTCGTCCCAAAGCGCGTCAACGTGCGCTTCTACCCGACCGCGGCGGCCGCGCAGGGGGCCGGGTTCCGCGCGTGCAAGCGGTGCCGCCCGGACGCGGTGCCCGGCTCGCCCGAGTGGGATCAGCGCGCCGATCTGGTCGCGCGCGCGATGCGGCTGATCGCGGACGGCGTCGTCGATCGGGAGGGAGCGGCAGGCCTCGCGCGGCGGCTCGGGTACAGCGAACGCCAGGTGCACCGGCAGCTCCACGCCGAGATCGGCGCCGGCCCGCTCGCGCTGGCGCGGGCGCAGCGGGCGCACACGGCGAGGGTGTTGATGGAGACGACCGCCGTGCCATTCGCGCAGGTCGCGTTCGCGGCCGGCTTCAGCAGCGTGCGCCAGTTCAATGACACGGTCCGCGCCGTGTTCGCGTCGACGCCCACAGAGATGCGGCGGAAGGCGAGACCAGCGCCCGCCATCCCCGCCTCGGGGACGATCGCGTTGCGCCTTCCGTACCGGGCTCCCTGTGACGTGGCCGGCCTGCTCGGGTTCTTCGCCGCGCGGGCGGTCCCGGGCGTGGAGGAGATGTCCGAGGGCGCCTACCGGCGCACCCTGCGCCTCCCGCACGGCAGCGGGGTCGTCGAGCTGTCCGATCCTCCAGGCCCGGGCGCGCGGCACGTGGCATGCCGCCTTCGGCTGGACGACCTTCGTGATCTCGGGGCCGCGGTCCAGCGCTGCCGGCGCGTGCTCGATCTGGACGCGGACCCCGTCGCGGTCGCGGAGCTGCTCGGCGCGGACCCACTGATCGGTCCGGTCGTCCGCCGCCGACCCGGCCGGCGCGTCCCACGCACGGTAGACGGCGGCGAGCTCGCGATGCGGGCGGTGTTGGGGCAGCAGATCTCGGTGGCGGGGGCGCGGACGCTCGGCGGGCGGCTGGTCGCCCGTCACGGAAAGCCGCTCACCACGCCCGACGGGGGCCTTACTCATCTGTTCCCGCAAGATGAAGCCCTCGCCGAGGCGGACCCGCGCGATCTTCCGATGCCGCGCGCACGCGCCGGTACGCTGACCCGCCTCGCCGCCGCCCTGGCCGGGGGGGACATCGCGCTGGACCCGGGTGCCGATCGCGCCGCCGTGACGGCGACGTTGGAGGCCTTGCCCGGGATCGGGCAATGGACGGCCAGCTACGTGGCGATGCGTGCGCTGGGTGACCCCGACGCGTTCCCGGCGAGTGACCTTGGCCTTCGCAAGGCGGCGCAGCGGTTGGGTGGTTCCGCCCGGGCCGCCGAGCTCCAGCGCCTCGCGGAGCGGTGGCGCCCCTGGCGCTCGTATGGCGCCGAATATCTCTGGTTCACGCTACTGAGGAGCCCTTGATGTATGTCACGACCCTGCCGAGCCCCGTGGGCGAGCTGACCTTGCTGTCCGACGGTGAGCAGCTCACCGGGCTGTACATGCCGGTGCACAAGGGTGCCCCGGTCACGGATCCGGCGTGGCGCCGCGATCACGGGCCGTTCGCATCGGCCGTGGCACAGCTCGCCGAGTACTTCGCGGGCGAGCGCACTTCCTTCGACCTGCCCCTCGCGCCGCGGGGAACGCCGTTCCAACGGCGCGTGTGGCAGGCGCTGACCGCGATTCCCTACGGCCAGACGTGCAGCTACCGGGCGATCGCCGAGCGCATCGGCAACCCGCGAGCGGTCCGTGCCGTCGGCCTGGCCAACGGGCGCAACCCCCTCTCCATCGTCATCCCCTGCCACCGGGTCGTGGGAGCGAACGGGTCGTTGACGGGCTACGGCGGGGGCTTGGAGCGCAAGCAGCTGCTGCTCGCGCTGGAATCTGGGAAGTAAGGGCGAGAACCGCCGCCCCAGTGAACGTACCCCGAACCTCGGCGCGTTGGAGACGTGCATGCCGAGGCCACCGGAGCGGGCGGTCCCCTACGAGCCCAGGCTAGCCTGCGATCTCATGCGTACTGCGATCGTCTTATTCACCCGCGATCTTCGTGTCCACGACCATCCCGCGCTCGTGGCCGCCTGTGAGGAGGCCGAGCGAGTCGTCCCGCTGTTCGTATTCGACGGCGACGCGCTCGCGAGACCGATCGCCTCGCCGAACAAGGTCGCGTTCCTGCTCGGTGCCGTCGCCGATCTCACCTCGGCGTTGCGTGACCGGGGAGGGATGCTCGTGAAGCGCCACGGGCGGTTGGTCGGCGAGGTGGCGACCGTCGCCGCCGAGGTGGGCGCGACCGCGGTATTCGCCACCGCGGACGTCACCGCGTTCGCCCAGCGGCGGGAGGAGGCGCTCCACGACGCGCTCGGCCAGATCGAGCTTCGCCTCTGCGAGGGCGTGACGGTCGTCCCCCCTGGTGAGCTGACGACGGTGTCCGGCCAGCACTACCGCGTCTTCACGCCCTACTGGAAGAAGTGGCGCGCCGCGCCGCGCCGCCAACCGCTCGAGCCCCCGTCACAGGTGAAGGTGCCCTCGACCCTGAAAGCGGGGACCGCTCCCACGCTCGGCGACCTGTCCAAGGGCGGGTGCTCACCAGACCTGCCCGACGGCGGCGAGACCGCCGGTTGCGCGCTGCTCGACAGCTGGCTCGCCGGGCCGGCGTCCCGCTACGACGACGTCCGGGACGACCTCAGCGCCGATGCCAGCTCCCGGCTCTCCCCGTACCTCCACCTGGGCTGCCTCTCACCCGCGGGGGTCGCCTCGCGCCTCGATCACCGGGACGCCGGCCACGAGTCGTTCCTCCGCCAGCTGTGCTGGCGTGATTTCCACCACCAGGTGCTCGCCGCGCGGCCAGAGGTCTCGTGGGAGGACTTCCGCCATCAGGGCGACCGGTGGGCTGCGAGCAACCGCCTGTTCGAGGCCTGGAAGGACGGGCGCACCGGCTATCCCGTCGTCGACGCGGGCATGCGGCAGCTGCTCCGGGAAGGGTGGATGCACAACCGCGCCAGGCTGATCGTCGGCTCGTTCCTGACCCGCGACCTGTACCTCGACTGGCGCCTCGGCGCCCGGCACTTCCTCGACTGGCTCGTTGACGGCGATATCGCCAACAACCAGCTGAACTGGCAGTGGGTCGCCGGCACCGGCACGACGTCCCGGTCCAACCGCGTTCTCAGCCCGCTCCGCCAAGCCGAGCGGTTCGACCCTCAGGGGAACTACGTGCGCCGCTACGTGCCAGAGCTGCGGGCCATCGAGGGCCCCGCCGTGCACCGCCCGTGGGAGCTGCCCCCCAAGGTGCGCGAACGCCTTGACTACCCCGACCCGATCGTCGACCACGACGAGGCCGTCGAGGCCTTCCTCAACGCCCGAGGCAAAGGGTGACGTGCGCCAGCAGCTATATGCGTACGATCTCTACGGTAGGCGCAAATGCGGCGAGCCGCCGGAAGTCTTCGAGATCGCCGGTGAGCACGACGCATCGACCCTCTCGCGATGCCTCAGCCACGACCAACGCGTCGGCCGTCTCGCTTCCACCGGTCTGACCGAGGAGCGCGCCCGCGCTCCGGCCAATCGCTTCGTCGATCGAACTCACATGTCCCACCGCCTTGATGCAACGGTTGACATTCGCGTCACCGCGAGTGCCGCGAACCGTCTCAGCGACCACGACGGCCGGGATGGTGACATGAGCCTATTGCTCGCGCGCCACGGTGAGCCATCCGCGAACGGCGGGCGTCTCCACGCTCCCACCCGATGACCGCCCCAGAATCAAGCACGAGCCGATCGAAAGGGACGTTCCGTCTGGTCATCCAGATGCCTTAGTACTTCCGGTAAGCCATTGCACGCGAATCTGCGCGAGGAGCTCATCGGGCACCGGGCCATGCTCGAGCTCCTGCTCGGCGAGTAGCTCACCAATCCGGTCATGCTGGAGTTGACGCTCGACTGCAGAGCTGACATATGCAGACAAGTCTCCGCCCGCCCGTTCGCGGGCCTCCCGTAGCACCTGGTCGGGAAGTGTGATCGAGACCTTCTCGGTTCGCAATGGGGGTAGCTCAGGTGTAGGCTCAGCGCTCATGAAGCGATCCTACTACGGGTAGCATGACGGGCTGATCGTCACCAGCGTGGCTCTCCCGTCTCGTGAGCAGATCCGGAATTGGATGGCCAAGTCCCGGCTCTCCAGAAGACCAGGTTCTTTGGCTTGAGTGCGCGGATGCCCTAGCGTGATGCTATGAGTACATCGGTCACTATGAGCACCGCGCAGAGTTTCGGTGAGGGTCACGACCCACAGCGGCCGTACCGGGACTGCTCGGCCCTCGAGCTCTTCGAGTCGCTAGAGGCCCAGTGCAACCGCGGAGAGCCCTACGACCATGCGATGGTGTGGGAGTTAGCCGTCCGGGCGTGTGAGCGAGAGGCCCTTACCCGATCTTGAAGCCGGCACGAAACTGGTGCTCCCTTTACGTATCGTCCATATCACACCGGCAGGCGCTCCACCCGTCGTAGTTGCCGAGAAGCGGGAGCGAGAACTGCGCCGCATCTTTGGCGACGACATCGAGATCTCCTACCTCACGCAGCTTGGGTGCACCCCTACTGGTCTTGCGACGAAGGTCGAAGAGGCATTACCCGATGCGGTGGTCTTGGCCTCGGCTACACCCGAGTACCGCGACGCGATCATGGGCCTGGCGAGCGGACCTGAGCTGGTTGCGGACGGGTGCCCTGGCCGATCGATCGGCAATAGTCGAGGAACTGGCGAGACAGCGGGCTCTATAGGTCACTCCGGTGACGGCGTCGGGTCTCCCAAGCGAAGTACGCGGCTGCACCAGTACCCGACCAGCTCGGCATCGTGGCTGATCAGCAGCACGCCCAGGCCGGTCCGCTGCTGGGCGGTTTCGATGGCCCGTAGGACGCCCGCCTGCGAGGAGACGTCCAGCATGGAAGTCGGCTCGTCACTGACCAGATAGTCCGGCTCACAAGCCAAGGCGCGGGCCACCATCGCCCGCTGGAGCTGGCCCTCGGAGACCTCGTGAGGGTAGCGCCCCAGCAGCTCTTCGGGAACGCCGGCGAAGATCGCCCCGAGAATCATCAGCGACAGCACGATGGCCGCGGTGATTGCTCCGTACCGGGGCTCCAGCCGGGCGATCCGGGAGCCGATGCGAGCCGGCGCGCGAACTCGGTGACGGCGGGCGATTCCGCGGTCATGCCGCTGCCTCCCTGACTCTGGGGTCCACGAACCGGTACGACAGGTCGGAGATCAGATTTCCGAGGACGATGACCACTGATCCCAGCATGGTGATCCCGAGCAGCAGCGGAAGGTCCACCACCCGAGCGGCTTGCACCGCTAACGCCCCCAGACCTGGCCAGCCGAATACCGTCTCGATAAGCACCGAACCGCCAACCAGCTCGGTCAGGTTGGCGCCCACGCCGGTGAGAAAGGGCAACAGCGCGTTGGGCAACGCGTGGTGGAACAGGACCTTGGCTCGCCTCAACCCGTGCGCTTCGGCGAACCGGACGTAGTCCTCCCTCAGGACCTCCAGCAGCTGATTGCGCACAAACATCGCAAACCACGCCAGCTGCGAGATCGCCAGGGTGGCCGCCGGCAGGATGAGATGCCTCAAGCTGAAGCCGCCCGCGCTCCGAAGATCGGTGGTCCCCCCGGGAGGCAGCCAGCCCAGCTGGATGGAGAACAGCCACACCGCCAGCAACGCCAGCCAGAACGACGGGGATGCCACGCTGTAGAAGCTGAAGGTCCGTACCAGCCAGTCGAAGGGGCCATCCCGAAAGGCGGCCGCGAGCACCCCGGCCAACAGGCCTCCCACCAGCGCCAGAGCCAGCGCGGTGGCGACCAGCAGAGCCGACTTCCCAGCCCTGGCCCGCAGCTGAGCCGCAACCGGCTGACCTCCAAGCAACCGGGAATGCCCCAGATCGCCGCTTACCACGTTCCCCACCCACCGGCCGAACTGCTCGTGGACCGGCGCGTCCAGGTCCCATACCCGGGCGATCCGCTCGGCGGTCTCCGCGGACAAGGACTGCCCGCCGGTCGCGTAGGCGTCCCGCCAGTCGAACGGCGACACCGCCACCATCCCGAACGTCATCGCCGCCACCGCCAGCAGCACCAGCGGCAGTGCCAGCAGGCGGCGCGCCACCATGGCCAGCGCCCCGCGCGACGCGGCCGCTCTTCTCATCGGTGCCGACCCCTCTATCCCAACCGCCACTGGGCCAGGTTCCACATCAGGCCCCGGCTCCACCCGTGGAGGTGCCCGTCCAACGTTCCGGGATCGATGCCCTGGATGTTCTTGGACACGATCAGCAGGTAATCCCTCTGGCCGAGGTACTGGACGGCGCCGTTGTCTTGCAGCGCTTGCTGGAGCTGCGCGTAGGCGCTGCGCCGCTCGGCCAGATCGGTGCTGGTCCGCCCGGCTTCTATGGCGGCGTCAACCTGATCGTCGGCGATCCGGTTCCTGTTCGTCGCGGGATCGTCATCGGTGGCCGACGACGAGTGGAAATCGCGGAAGAGGTAGAGGTCGGGATCGTAGGCGTTGCCCGGCCGGCCGATGGTGACCGCCCCGGTTTCGGCCACGCGCCTAGTCGTTTCCTCGAAGCTCGGCGACACCTCCAACCTGGCCTCCACCCCGACCTCCGCAAGGGCGTCACGCAACGCGACCGCCGCGTTCTGGGACAGCGGGTCGCTGCTGTGAAGGAACTCGAAGGACAGGCGCGTGCCCTGGCGCTCGAGTATGCCGTCCGCGCCGGGCCGCCAGCCCGCTTCGGCCAGCAGCGCCCTGGCTTGGTCCATGTCCTGGTCGAACTCCACGGACGGGTCGTACGCCCAATGCTGGGGCTGAAATGCGCTGTATGCCGGGCGGCCGAAGTCTCCGAACAGCCCACTCACGAAGGCTGGCCGGTCGATCGCCAGCCCGATGGCCTGGCGAACCCGCTCATCGCCGAGCACGGGGTTGTGGGTGGGAAGCTGCAGGGAGAGCTGCTCGCCGGGAACCCGCACGATGTCGTAGCGGTCCGAGTCCCGGAAGCGTTCGGCGATCCGGGGCGTCAGACCAACCGCGTCGACGTCGATCTCGCCGGCTTCCAGCCGGGCCACCCGGGTGTTCTCATCGTTGATGAACACGAACACGATCCGCGGAATCCCGACCTCGCCGCCGAAGTAGTCCGGGTTGGCGGTCATGACCAGGCGCTCGCCCTCCACGAACTCGCTGAAGACGAACGGGCCGCTGCCCACGGACTCAACATTGAACCGGGCGGTATTGAGATCCTGACCCTCCAGCAGGTGCTGTGGCACGATCCCAATCGTGAGCTTGTCCAGAAAGGCCGGATCCCGGCGGGAGAGCCGAAAGTTGACCGTCCGCTCGTCTGGCGCGCTGACTTCCGCCAGCGACTCGAACAGCAGATCCCGCAGGCCAGTGGCCACGTCGGGGTCCAGCATGGCCTGGTACGTGAAGACGACGTCCGCGGCCGTGACGGGTTCCCCGTCATGCCACTGCGCGTCCTCGCGGACCCTCACGGTGACGTTCAGCCCGTCTTCAGAGACCTCGGGCATCCCGTCGGCCAAGGTCGGCGCCAGCTCGGTCTGCTTGTTGTAGTCCAGCAGGCTGGTGAAGATCGGCCAGTGGTCCCCGTTGAATGAGCCGAAGACGTCCCCGAAGATCGGATTGAGGTTGTTCGGCTCGCCTTCTATCGCGATCACGATCGTGTCCCCCGCCGGCGCTTGCGCAGCGGTGGCCGAGGCAAGCCCGAGTACGGACAGCAGCGCGACGAGTGCCGCGCTGAGGAGGCGGACGCGAAGTGAAGATATGCCCGAGGCCTCTTCCCACATATGCAATTGATTCGCAGTAGTTCATTGATAGCGCAAAGTTGTCCACAGGGCAAGAGATTATTTGAGGCGATTCTTGAAGCTTTTACGCTGCTTTGCTCCCCTGAACGGGGATTTCGCGGTAGATAGACGCCGAAATCCCTGTTCGGGAGCTCAGGGTCTGGGCACGGATAACGTGGTTGGCCGGCCCGAATCTCACGTTGACTCACCGAACTCCGACTTAGGGGAGTATGCCCCCCCAAGTCGGAGTTCGGGGCTCGACCGCGCCCAACGACCG
>Ga0187893_10002582_pt1 | contig 39413 bp, 27 predicted proteins | sample MA1701074metaG_FD_139574 | JGI IMG/M metagenome (GOLD analysis project Ga0187893, IMG submission 139574) | White microbial mat communities from a basaltic lava cave in the Kipuka Kanohina Cave System on the Island of Hawaii, USA - MA170107-4 metaG ...
AAGGGACCCCCCAGGGGGTCAGCGAGCGGAGCGAGCGCAAAGGGGGTGGCTTGCCCACCCCCTTGAAGTACAGCTCGTCTTCGGGTGATTTCGAGAACCCTTTTACGACGAGCTGTACTAAGGGTCCCACGCGGGTCCCGATGCCCCAGCGGGCGCTTCGGCTCTCGATCTTGATCCCGCGGCCGCCGATTTTCGCGAGATCAATCCGCTCGGGGAACTTCTCCCTCCCGAGGATCAAGAACACGTTCCCCGCCTCGCCCGTCGGGTCCTGGAAGCCCTTCTCGCCGATGAGGAAGTCCCGGAAGCCATCGGCGTCGAAATCGCCGGCTGCTGCGACGACTCCGGCGTTTCGGTTCGAGGCCTCTCCCGCGATCCGCACGATGCCGTCGGGCTCGGGCGGGTGGTCCAGCACCTCGATCGACGGCGGCAGTTCCGGGCCTCCAAAGAGGAGGTAGGTCATGCCTTGATACTGCTCTCCTCCACCCCCCTGCCCGATCACGACGTCGGCGAAGCCGTCCCCGTTCACGTCGCCGGGCTCAGCGAGCGTGGAGGTGTTGAAGAGGCTCCCTGTGGGTTGCGGCTTGGGCGGCTGGATCTTCACCCCTCCGCCTTGAGACACGTAGCTTTCGACGTCCTCTGCGGTACCCGTCCTCCCCCTAGAAGTCCGCAAGTCCGCACCGCGCCCTTGACGTTCGTGCCCTCCGCGGACAACGATGTCCGGGCTATCAGGCAGCACAGTAACGGACTCGGGCCATCGAAAGGACCGCCATGGGGAAGCTCTTCGTTCTCATCCTCGTTCTCTGTTCGCCTCTCCTTCTGTTATCTTGCGCGGGTCCGGCGGCGAAGACGTTCTTCGCGCCGCCCGACGTAGAGGAGCCGAAGCTCTCCGGCGCGCTCCGTACCGATGAAGCGGGCTGGGTCTTTCTGCGCCTGGCCGGGCCGCCCGAGGTGATCGGCTACCAGCACGGCTACCTCGCGGCCAATGAGATCGCCGATGCGGTCTCCATGTTCCGCCAATACACGCCCCAAGCCACGCGGCGCGACTGGAATTTCTACCGCCGGACGGCGGAGGAGCTTTTCTGGCCGAAGTTGACCGAAGATGAGCAGCTCGAAATCGAGGGGATCGCCGCCGGCGCCCGCGCCCGCGGCCAGGCGATCGACCGTTCCGACATCACCGCCATGAACGGCTGGATGGAGATCGCGTGGTACTACATCCCGGCCCTCGAAAAGCGCGACAACGCCGCGCCGGGCAATTGCAGCGCGTTCATCGCCACCGGCTCATACACGAAGGATGGGGGCATCGTCATGGGCCACAACGCGTGGCTCGACTACGCAGTCGGCCAGCGCTGGAACTTCGTCCTCGACATCGCGCCGGCACGCGGCCGTCGCATCATCATGGACGCCTTCCCTGGGTTCATTCACAGCGGCGACGACTTCGCGATCAACGACGCCGGCCTCATGGTCACCGAGACGACGATCACCGGCTTCAAGGGGTTCGATCCGGCCGGGATCCCGGAGTTCGCTCGCGCCCGCCGCGCAATGCAGTACGCGGCGTCCATCGACGAGTGGGTGCAGATCATGAAGGAGGGAAACAACGGCGCCTACGCCAACTCATGGCTCATCGGCGACAGGAAGACGGGCGAGATCGCCCGACTCGAGCTGGGGCTCAAGAACGCGCCGCTCGAACGAACCAAGAACGGTTACTTCATCGGCTCGAACTTCCCGGCCGACCCCAAGCTCTGCCGAGAGGAAACCACGTTCAACGCGGGGGACCCGGGGAGCTGCTGCAACGCCCGCAGGAAGCGCTGGGAGGCGCTCATGGAGGAACGCCGGGGAAAGATCGACGTCGAGGCCGCGAAGCGCTTCCTCGCCGACCACATCGACACCCGCACGGGACTGGAGGCTCCCTCGGGCAGGACCCTCTGCGGCCACGTCGACCTCGATCCGAACGGCGCCCCCGAGTGGGAATGGGAGCCGTTCAACCCCGGAGGGGCCGTCCAGTCGAAAGTGGCCGACTCCAAGCTGGCCCGCGAACTCGCCCTCTGGGCCTGCTTCGGCCACGCATGCGGGCAGGACTTCCGGGCGGAGACCTTCCTCGCGTCCCACCCCCGCTATACATGGCAGCGGCCGTTCCTGCGCGATCTGCCCGCCGCGAGCTGGGTGCTCTTCCGCCGGGCGGCAAGGGAAGTAGTGAGCGAAGGGGCTAGATAAGCAAGGCTCTGGCGCCCGCGCAATTGTGGTGAAACAATTCCGCTCCGCGAGCGTCATCAGGGTGGGTGAGATTCACCCTCCGAGCGTTCTTCTAGGAGAGTCAGGCTCACTTGCAGCGTCATCAAGAAGAGGGTGTTTCAGCGCCATGACCCAGACAGCGTTCCGCTCCGCCGCTCGGCTCGTCTGCCTTCTCGCATTCCTGGCGAGCGCGACCCCCGCCGCTCAGGCCGCCGGTGAGCCGGTCGTCTTCGACCCAGCTCACGTCCTGCGGCTGCGGATCGAGCTTTCGGACGAGGCGCTTGCCGGCCTTCGGGACCAGACTCGCGAGGACCACAGGGAGTACATGAAGGCGACGGTCTACGAAGGGGACGAGAAGTACACCGACGTCGGGATCCGCCTCAAAGGGTTCCTCGGCAGCTTCCGGAGCTTCGATCAGAAGCCCGGCCTCGCGCTCAAATTCAACCGTTTCGTCCCCAAGCAACGCTTCCACGGGCTCCGCAAGCTCATCCTCAATAACGGCGTCCAGGACGGCACCTATCTGAGCGAGCTGATCGGCAACGAGATGTTCCGGGCGGCCGGCGTTCCCGCCCCTCGGATGGGGCTGGCGCGCGTCGAGATCAACGGGCGCAAGCTCGGCGTCTACGCAGTCGCGGAGGCGATCACGTCCGATTTCCTCAAGCACTGGTTCAAGGATTCCGGGGGAAACCTTTACGAAGGCCCGGGGGACATCTCCCGCCAAGACATCGACGTCGATTCGGGCGGCGGCGTCTCCGATCGCGCCGACCTGAAGGCGCTCATCGAGGCGACCCGCGAACCCGAGCCGGCGGTGCGACTCGAACGAATGGAGAAGCTGCTCGACGTCGATCGGTTCATCTCCTTCCTCGCCGTGGAGTCCTTCACCGACCACTGGGACGGCTACATGCAAGGGAGGAACAACTACCACGTCTACAACGACCCGATCTCGGGCCGGATGGTCTTCATCCCTCACGGCACCGACCAGCTCTTTCGGAACCCAAGCGCCCCGACAACGCTCCAGGCCAACGGGCTCGTGGCGAAAGCGATCCTGAAGACACGCGCGGGGAAGCAACGCTACCGGGAGCGGCTCCAGGCGCTGGTCGAGAAGGTCTTCAAGGTCGACGAGATTCAGAAGCGTATCTCGGAGATCGAAGTCAAGATCCGCTCCGTCCTGAAGGAGGACGGGCCCGGGGCTCTGCTCAGCCACGCGATGGCGGTCCGCGCCTTCAGCTGGCGCATTGGCGAGCGATTCCGGAGTGTCCAGGAGCAGCTCGCCGGAAAGGTGGCGACGACGCCGAGCGTGCCCCCAATTCCATTCGGCCCGGACGGCAAGACACGGGTGACGGGTTGGGAGCCTCAACTCATGAGCGGCATCGCGGATCACCAGCGGGGACGGGGCGAGGGGGAAAGCGGCGGATCCGCTCTCAAGATAGAGGTCGGCGACGGCGGCGAGTGTCGTGCCTCCTGGCGCAAGAGGATTCACTTGCTCCCGGGGCGCTACAAGTTCACGGGGAAGATCCGGATCCTCGGCGTAGAGCCGGGCGGGAAGTCCTTTCTCGGCGACGGCGCCACGGGCGGCGCCGACCTGCGCATCTCCGGCGACCAGCCGCGGTCGAAGCTCGTCGGGAGCAGCGACTGGACCCGGTACGAATACGAGTTCGTCATCGATGGCGACGAGGAGCTCGAGGGAGAACAGGCCACGAGCAACGTCGTGCTCGTTTGCGAGCTGCAAGCCGTGCGCGGCACCGCCTGGTTCGATGAGCGTTCGCTCGAATTGATCCGGACTCCGCTCTCGGCTCCCCGAACGGCCGGCGGTGATGGCGCGGTCAGAGCCTCCGAGAGGGGCGAAGCGCCCGCGGGGCGCTAGCCTTCCGGCGTCACGCGAAAAAGCTCCGCCTCGAGATCCTCGTTCAACTCCAACTCCCGCAGGAGGCAACGCATGCGGAAGCCTCCCTCGTCCTCTTCGGCGGTCACATCGCCCGGGAGGAACGCATCACCTTCGCGTCGCCAGTCCGCGTATCGGATGCGGATCGCGCGAGCGGGGCCGGGCGGCTCTATCCGCGCCTCCTTCACCTCGAGGGTCGAAGGATCGAAGCTCCACGCGAGCTTCCCTCCGCCCCGCCCAACCCCCTCGGCGCGCCCTAGCCGGTCCGGTCCGCCCGGGTCGGCGATCCGAACCTCCTCGGCGCCCGCGCCCGGCAAAAAGAGCGCTTCGCGCAGGTGATAGAGCTGCGCCAAGCGCGGCTCATCGGCCGGAAAGCGGTCGATGGGCCCTTCGGCGAAACGCGGGAGCTCCTCATCGTGGATGAGGAGCGCGTAGCGGCCGCCATCGAACGCGAGGTGAAAGATGGGCCGCGTGGAGATCAAGATGCCCTTGAACGCCGAGAACCGCAGCTTCGCGGGCCTCTGGTAGAGACACGCGACGTCGAAGGAGCCGGAAAGCTCTTCCGAGTCCATCGAGATGCGCACGAGGGACGAGAGGGACCGCACCGCCGCGGTCCGCGCCTCGAATACGGCCAGCTTCTCGGCCGGGGAGAGCGGTCCGAGCGGCACGAACGGCGATGGGCGCCCCGCGCATCCTGGAGAGACCGTGGTCGCGCACATTGCGGCGAAGGCGAGCGTCAAAACGGCCCTCAGCACAGTGCAACGCGCTCGGTAGAGCTTGCGGACGAGCGAAAAGACAGGTGGAAGCTCTTCGCCCTCGATCTTGGCGAGCTCGCGGTCCGCATCGTCCGCCCGCCGCTCGATGAGCGCCGCCGAGAGCCGCCGGAGACTCCCTCCGACCCGCTCATAGCACTCGGTGCGTTCCCCGCGGGCCGGTTTCCAGCTCGATCCGACGCGTTCGGCGCCGCTGTAGCGAATCGCGTGGACCTCCGCGGCGGGTGCGGGCAATTCGAGAGTCGAGCGCGCCGCGCCCGCGGCGTCCGTCCCCCCAACCCAAAGGCGATGGAAGGTCAGTTCGTCGCCCGCGACGGCGCTCGCGAGATACGGCCCCGGAGGGCCGCGCAGCTCGAGATGGAGCCGCCAGCATCCGTCTTCATGCCGGCTCTCGAAGGCGATGTGGGGATCGGCGGCCCTGGCGGCGCCGCCGGCGGCCCGCGATGAGCCGGATGAGCCGAGCGCGCCATGGAAGAAGTCCCCGAGCTGCGCCGCGTACTCTTCGGCGCAGGCGAGCGCGGGCTCCTGCGCGTGGCCGACGCCCGGGATGAGCCAGAGGCGGCCCGGCCCGCCGTGCGCCCGGTGGACATCGAGCGCCGCTTCGAAAGGGAGAAGGCGGTCTTCGGCGCCGTGGATGGCGAAAAGGGGCCGGCCGGCGAGGGCTCGGGCCGCGCGGCGGGGATTCTTGCCCGCGAACGGATATGTGATCTCCGCGATCGCCGAGAACGGCGCGGCGAGGAGGTCAGGGAGGCCTCGGTAGCGGGCGAGCGTGTGGAAGGCTCGAGCGGCGCGAATGCCGCCATCGCGGATCGCCTTCACCCTCCGGGGGCCGATAAATCCTCCCGTGAGGAGTCCGCGCACCGCCTCGCGGTGCATGAGGAGCCCCTCGACTGCCACCGCGCGCACTTCCGGGCGGCGGGCGGCCAGCTCGATCGCGACTCCGGCCCCCAGCGACACGCCGAAGATCCCCACCGGATCCCGTCCGCCCTCGTCCACGAGGAGATCGAGGGCTGCGCGGGCGTCGTCGAGGAGGCCGCCGAGGCGTGGAGGCCCGCTGCTCGTTCCATAACCCGAATAGTCGAAGGCCAGGACATCGAGTCCAGCGCGGTGAAGCAACTCGACGTACGGGAGGTGACCGGAGAGGTTGTCGCTGTTGCCCGAGCAGAAGAGGACGCGGGGCGCGCCGGCAGGACCCCGAAGCCGCAGCCCCCCAAGCCGGCCTCCGCCCGGTCTCGGGATCTCCAGTTCTTCGGCTTCGATGCCGAAGTCGGCTGGCCGGGCGTACTCGACCTTGTCCGAGCGAAGGACATGCCGGCCCAGGAGCTCCTCGAAGATGCGCGCGATCACCGTTCCTCGCTACCGGCCAAAGGCCTTCTCTACCTCGAGCCTCTCGGCTTCGGTCAGCCGGATCTCGGCCGCGGCGGCGTTTTCCTCGGCCTGCTCCGGCCCCCGCGCTCCCACGATGGCGGCGGTGACTGCCGGATGGGCGAGCACCCAGCCCACCGCGAGCCGGCCGACGCTCGCGCCGCGGGAGGCCGCAAGAGGGCGCAGCCGCTCGACGGATGCGAGAGATCGAGAGAGCTTCGGCTCCTGGAAGAACGGGCTCCGGTGGCGCCAGTCGTCGGGCGCGAGTCGCGAGATGTCGAAGCGGCCGCTCAGGAGCCCCGACTGCATGGGGCTGTAGCAGATGACGCCCGTACCGTTCCGCAAGCACCACGGGAGGATTTCGGCCTCCACGTCGCGCCGAACGAGGCTGTACGGCGGCTGGAGGGAGTCGACGTGCCGGATTCTATCGCAGCGCTCGAGGAGCGGCGCGTCGAAGTTGCTGGCGCCGATCCAGCGCGTCTTTCCCTCGTCCTGAAGCTCCGCCAGGGCCGACCAGGACTCCTCGAGAGGCGTGCCCGTCTCGGAATCCGGCCAGTGGATCTGGTAGAGATCGACGGAATCGAGGCCGAGGCGCTCGAGGCTGGCCTCCATCTCGCTGCGGATGGTCTCCGGCCGCAGGTCGCCGTGGGGGATGCCCTTGCCGTCGGCAATGCGCCCGCATTTGGTGGCGACGAAAACCGACTCGCGCGGGCGTCCACGCAGCGCCCGTCCGACGACCTCCTCCGAGTGGCCCAGGCCATAGATCGGCGCGGTGTCGATCCAGTTGATCCCGAGGTCGAGCGAGCGGTGGATGGCGGCGATCGACTCGCGGTCGTTCTGCGGCCCCCAGCCGAAGTGCCACGGACCGCCGGCGGCCCAGGCGCCGAAGCCGACCACCGTGATCTCCGGACCCTGGCGGCCTAGTCTACGCTTTTCCATTGGAGGGAAGCTCCTGAGTGAATTCGGGAGGGAAAAACCCCACCTCGCGGCGCCTCGCCCCTGGTAAAATCCGGCCACGGCTGCGTGGAACGGGGCGTGAGCTTTAAGATCGTTCAGAACCTATCTATGAGAATTCATCGTCGCCATCAAGCCCCGTCGTTCCTGCGAAAGATGTTGCTCGCGGCGCTGTTGACCGCGCTCGCGGCTTATCCCTCGACGGCCGCCACCCAGTCGCAACCCCCCTCTCGGACGAAAAGCGATGCGCCGGGCGCCTCCACGAGCCGCAAGGCTGCTACCGGATCGAAGACGCCCGCGACGGCGGGCACAGCCGTTCCCACCGGAGCGCCGGGCACGTCTCCCACCGGCCCCACCGGCAAATCGGCCGCGGCTGCACCCGGCCCCCAGGCTCCCGCCAAGAGCTTGGTCGGCCGCATCAGCGATTTCGTCGTGGGGAACGCCGTCTGGATCATCGTCGCCATGGTCTCCGCTCTCGCCGTCGTTATTTTCCTCGTCTTTCGTGGGGAAAAGCGCCGCTCCGAATCTCCCACATCCGAACCCCAGCCGACCTCCCCCGCGCGGCCGGCCGCGCAGGAGGACGGGCCGCGGCGCGTCCTCGTCACTCCCGGCGCTCCCAAGGGGTCCGCGCCGAAGGAAAGCGGCGCCGAGCAAGAGTATGCGCTCGTCGTCAACGAGGAGGACCTCAAGAAGCCTCCGCTTCCCGAGGAGTCGGCCCGCGATCATCCCAGGGTGACCGACGGCCCGCTGCGCGAGCTGCTCGAGAAGAACAAGTTCGAAGATGCATACCGGGAGTACCAGAAGCACCTCGAGGAGAACGGAGGCACGGAGTTCGCTTCCGAGCTGGAGTCGCGCTTGAGCGACCATTTTCTCCGCGCGGGCGACCTGGAGAAGGCCGGCCGGATCCTCGAGCATCACGTCGCGACGCACCCGGGTGGTCAGATCTCACCGGAGACGTACTTCAACCTCGCTTACATCCACTTCAAGGGGAAAACGCTCAACAAGTCGCGGCGCTACTTCCGGCTCTTCGCGGACACGCCGCACGTCGATCCGGGCCAGGCGGAGCGAGCCCGGAAGCTGCTCGCGAGGCTCGACAAGCTCCAGAACTTGAACTGAGCATCTTGAATCCTCCTCCCGTTCCGCGGCATGATGGCCGCGGAAATCGAGTGGAGAGATTCCGGCCGTGAAACGAGCCAAGGTCATCTGCGTCGTGGCGTCGTTGGTTCTCTGCGCAGCTGGGGTCGGCGTCGGGCTCGTGCTCCTGACGCGCCGGCACGAGGGCCCTCCCGCGCCGGACGGGCCCTCGCAAGAGGTCGCCGAGAGGCGCGAGGAGAGCTCGGCCCCCGCCGCGGAGTCCGCGGCGCCGGCGGCGACTCCTCCAGCCCCTCCCGCGCCGGAGCGCGGACCCGTGGTCTTGGCGGGCGGGGTTGTCTCCCCCCCGCCCAAGCCCGAACCGCTTCCTCCGCCCGCGAAGGATCGATCGGGCGTGCGCGCGGAATACGCGCGCATCCGGAAGCTCTACGACGAGGGAAGACCGAGCGGCTGGGCGGCCCTGAAGGCCGAGATCTCCACGATCCGGGACTTGATCTCCACCGAAGAGGGGTTCGGCCTATTCCTGGCGCTCATCGACCAGGAAAAAAGCGCCGAGTTCATCGAAGCTCTGCTCCATCACCTGCCCCTGGCCGCGGGAGAGCACCAGAGCAGGATCCTCCAGGACGAGGAGCTGCACGAAGAGCTCTGGAGCCGCGCCGAGGACGAAGAGGACCCCGCGCGGCGCAGAGCTTTCCTGCGGTTCTTCTCGTACCAGCCGGGCCTCAGCTCGAAGAAGATGGATCGCTTCGTCGAGCTGGCGGCCGCCGACCCGGCCCGCGAGGTCCGCCTGCAGGCGATGGACGCCATCAGCTCCGCCGGCTTCCCGGAGGCGAGCTGGCCGGCCCTTTACAACATCGCCGACGGCGACACGGACGAGGAATTGCGCGCCATCGCGATCGAGGGGCTCGCCCGAGCCCGCACCGAGGAGGCAGCGGAGATCGTCCGCGCGGCTTTCACATCCGACTCCGAAGCGATCCGCGCCGCGGCGTGGCGCTCCGAGGCCGGCACGAAGCCGCCCGAGGAAGCGACCGGCGGCGACACGGCGGGCCATCTCGCCAGAGAACTCCGCGCGGCGGTCACGAGGGAGTACCGAGCCGTCCTGATGGACCGCCTCCTCGACGTCGCGCCCGCGCTCCTCTCGAGCGAGATCGCCAAGGCTTTGCAAAACGAAACGGACCGCCTCCGGCGCCAGGACTACCAGAAGGCGCTCCGAAAGGCCGAGGAGAAGCTCGCCAAGGCCGCCGCAGGGGAATAATGGTGGCTTCGGCGGCTCTCGCCGTTAGAGCTTGGTGAGGGCGTCGAAGACGCCGTCGCCGTTGCGGTCCTCGAGGAGCCGCCGGATCCGACGGTTCGCTCCACCAGGCAGGTTCATGACGGTATTCCCTGGAGGCGGAGCCTCTTCGAACCCTGATTCTCGGGAAGACCCGCACCAACCTGTCGACCGCCCCGAGGGTCTCGATTACGATCACGCCCCCGACAAAAGGAGGTTCACTTGATCGCCGGCGCACTTGCCCTTCTCGTCCTCTTCCCCGCGGCGGACTCCATGCCCGCCCTGGATATTCCCTTTGAAAAGTTCGTCCTCGACAACGGCCTCACGTTGATCGTCCACGAGGACCGAAAGGCCCCCATCGTCGCCGTCAACGTCTGGTACCACGTCGGCTCGAAGAACGAGAAGCCCGGAAAGACCGGCTTCGCCCATCTCTTCGAGCACCTGATGTTCAACGGGAGCGAGAACTTCAACGACGACTACTTCAAGGCGCTCGACCGCCTCGGCGCGACGGGCCTCAACGGCACGACGAACGAGGATCGGACGAACTACTTCCAGAACGTGCCGTCCTCGGCCCTCGATGCGGTCCTCTGGATGGAATCGGACCGCATGGGCCATCTCCTCGGCGCGATCGAACAGGCCCGGCTCGATGAGCAGCGCGGGGTCGTCCAGAACGAGAAGCGCCAGTCGGAGAACCAGCCCTACAGCATCAACCGTGAGATGATCGCCCGCGCCACATACCCGGCCGGCCATCCGTATTCCTGGACGACGATCGGCAGCATGGAGGACCTGAACGCGGCCTCGCTCGCCGACGTGAAGGAGTGGTTCAAGTCCTACTACGGCGCCGCGAACGCCACGCTCGTCGTCGCGGGGGAGATCGACGGACAGAGCGCACTCGAGAAAGTGAAGAAGTTCTTCGGGGACATCCCCTCGGGGCCGCCGATCGCGCGGCCGATTTCTTGGATCGCGGAGCGGACGGGGACCCTCCGCCAGAGAGCGGAGGACCGCGTCCCGCAGGCGCGCATCTACAAGATCTGGAACGTGCCGGGCTGGGGTACGGCGGCGAGCAACCACCTCGAGCTGGCCGCGCACGTCCTCGCCGGAGGCAAGAGCTCCCGCCTCTCCAAGCGCTTGGTCTACGAAGAGCGGCTTGCGACCGACGTCAGCGCCTCGGTGGATGACTCGGAGATCGGCGGCCAGTTCCGCATCACGGCGACGGCCCACAGCACACGAACAGCCCAACCCGGCGGCGGCCTCGCAGCGATCGAACGCGCCATCGACGAGGAGCTGGAGCGGTTCATCGAAGGGACTCCGACTTCCGACGAGCTGGATCGCGCGCGGATCCAGCTCCAGGCCGGCTTCATCCGGAGGGTGGAGCGAATCGGCGGCTTCGGCGGCAAGTCCGACGTCCTGGCGATGGGCCAGGTCTACGCGGGAAACCCCGCCCACTACAAGACCCAGTGGAGTCGGATCGCCGAGGCCAAGCCCGCGGACGTTCAAGCGGTGGTCAAACGGTGGCTCTCGGATGGCGTCTACGTGCTCGAGATCCATCCGGTCCCGCGCACCAGAGCGGCGAAAGAAGGCGCGGACCGCTCGCGGCCGCCCGAGCCCGGCGCGCCGCCGCCGGCGGTCTTCCCGAAGCTCCACCGGACGACGCTGTCGTGCGGACTCGAGGTCATCCTCGCCGAGCGGCATTCGATCCCGGTCGTCAATTTCGACTTGATCGTCGGCGCGGGCCACGCGGCGGATCGGCCTGCGCAGGCGGGCACCGCGAGCCTCGCCCTGAGCATGCTCGAAGAGGGGACGGCGAGCCGATCCGCGCTCCAGATCGGCGACGAGCTCGAGCGTCTGGGCGCACGTCTCTCCACATCTTCGTCGGCCGACAGTTCGTCCATAAGCCTCTCAGCCCTCAGGGCGCGGCTCGAGGAGTCCCTCGACCTCTTCGCCGATGTTGCGCTGAATCCGGCGTTCCCGCCGGCCGATTTCGAGCGGATGAAAAAGGAGCGGCTCGCCCAGATCCAAAGGGAGAAGGCGAGCCCGCCGGCCATGGCCCAGCGCGTCCTGCCGGGGCTCATTTTCGGTAGCGAACACCCGTACGGACTCCCGGAGAGCGGCTTCGAGGCATCCGTGGCCAGCCTCGCCCGAGAGGACCTCGCCCAGTTCCATGCGGAGTGGTTCCGTCCGGAGCTTTCGAAGCTGATCGTCGTGGGAGACACGACTCTGATCGAGATCGCCCCCAAGCTCGAGGCGGTCTTTCAATCCTGGAAGAAAGGCCGGACGCGGAGGACGAACCCGGCGCCGGTCGAGCATCGACAGCGGCCAGAGATCTTCCTCGTGGACCGTCCCGGCTCGATCCAGTCTGTGATCCTCGCCGGCCATGTGGCGCCTGCATACGCGGCGGAGCGCGAGGCGGCGATCGATGCGCTCAACCTCGCTCTCGGCGGCAGCTTCACGTCGCGCATCAACATGAACCTGCGCGAGGACAAGCACTGGTCCTACGGAGCGGGCTCGTCTCTCCGAGCGGTGAAAGGCCAGCGGTCGTTCGCGGTGCGGGCGCCGGTCCAGACCGACAAGACGCGCGAATCGATGGAGGAGATCGCCAAGGAGCTGCGCGCGATCCGCGAGGCGGCGCCCGTGACCGCCGCCGAGCTGGCGAAGGCGCAGGACGTGCTGACGCGGACTCTCCCGGGCTCGTGGGAGACGCTGAACGGAGTCGGCGGCGCCATCGAGACGCTCCTGCGTCACGGGCTGCCCGACGACCACTTCACCATCCACGCTGCGAAGATCCGCTCCCTCAAGACTGCTGACATCGAGGCGGCAGCCCGGGAGCTGCTCCACCCCGACAAGCTCGTCTGGGTGGTCGTCGGCGACCGCTCGAAGATCGAAGCTGCCATCCGCGACCTGGGCTGGGGCGAGGTGAAGATCGTCGACGCGGATGGGAGGGCGCTGCCGTAACGCCCCCTTCACGACCCCAGCGTGGATTTGCTCCCGATGGAGGGCTTAGAATTCGTCCTTCGGAAACGCAGTTTGCCCCCACCCGGTGAAGGAAAAGAGATATGCGAGAGCGAAGCAAGTTCCTTCCTGCGGCCACGGCGAAGATTACCGCCGTGGCCCTGTGTCTTTTCGCCTGTCCTTTCAGCAGGGCCGCGCGCGCGCAGATCGTGATCGAGGGCGTGGCAGACAAGACGGTTTACGACGACACCGCATCGTTCCGCGTCCCCGCCGCGGCGGGGTTCGAGACGACGGTGCTCCTCAACGGCGAGGTCTATCCTACTGACCAGCAGGTCACGGTGGTGCAGGCCGATTACTACGAGCTCGAGGTGGCGCGGCTCAATACGACGTCGGGAGCCGAGGAGACGCGGCTCATCCAGTTCATCATTCGTTCGACCGCTCGCGGCAATTCGGAGTGGGGACTCTCCCCGTGGGTGCCTTATCCGCCGATCCCGTCGGCCGCCGCGGAGTTCGAGGGGGCGCACCTCGAGCTCATCGCACCCAAGGAATTCCCCGCGGGGATCGAGATCCCCGTCGTCGCCTTCGTCGAGGACGCAGGCGGCATGCGCGTCGGCGTCTGCGGCGCCATCCAGGCCGCCGGCTTTGCGGAGAGTCCGCTCCGGCTCCTTCGCGGCGTCGGCTCCGTCTTCTTGCCCGCCGCCGCCGCCGGTGCGGCGATTTCCTACCTGGGCGAGATCAAAGGGCTGATCCAGGCGAAGACGATCCAGATCGACGGCGCGACGGCGTGGACGGCGGCATCCGGCACGCTCGGGAATGCGACGTGGGCGGAGAACTCGCGCATCGACGTCACGGGGGACATCACCGTCTCGGCCGGAGCGACGCTGACCGTCGGCGCTGGGGCGATCGTGCGGCTCGCGCAGGGCGTCGAGATCAACGTCGGTGGCCGCCTGGTGGTCCTGGGGACCCTCGATCGGCCGGTGGTGTTCACGGCGGCGAACCGGAACGCTCCCTGGGGAGGCATCGTCCTCCGCACGAGCGCGTCGGCGGTCGAGATGGAAGGCGTGATCCTCACCGGCAGCGGCGCCGACCCCGACTGGTTTGACAACAACCCGGGCTCCGGAAGTAGCCACCGCGATGAGCAGCCCTGCATCTACGTCCAGGGCGGCGCGCGGGCGACTCTGACCGACTGCTACCTCCTCGGCCGCGGCCGCGGCCAGGGAGGCCACGGCGAGGGCTCGTTCTTGACGATGACCCGCTGCCTCGTCCAGCAGTTCATCTCGGCGGGGCAGTACAACGGCGGCTCGGTCACATTGAACCAGTCCGCGCTCGTCGAGTTTCCCTCCGCCGACGCGCCTTTCGCCGATGCGGACAACGACGCTCTCTACTTGACGGGCGGGTCGCACTCCTTGACGGGCTGCCTCATCGGTTGGGCGCTCGACGACGGGACCGACGCCGGCTCGGGCTCCGCCGGCCCGGTGCAGGTGACCGGATGCTGGTACGAGTCCACGTACCACGAAGGCATGGCCTGGTCGGAGGACCGAATCCCGACCGTTCGGGACACCGTCGCGATCAACTGCGGCCAGGGGATCGAGTGCGGCTTCGGGAGCCCCGACGTCGACGCGGATCACATCCTGAGCACGGGAAACCTGAGCGGCGCCCGCTTCGGGGACAACTACGACTGGGACTACGAGGGCTCGCTGAAGGTGACGAACTCCCTCCTCCTCTTCAACAAGCGCGACATCTGGGGCCGGGCGTGGGACGACTGGTCGGAGCACGTCGACCAGATGGACCTCCAGACGAACTACGTGAGCACCGCGCATCCGAGCTTCACGAAGAACACGCTCTGGGATCCGGCCGCGCACGCGGCCCTCCTCGAGCCTTTCCTGCCGACGCCGGCCACCGTTGTCGGCATCGGGATCGCGCTGCGAGGCGAAAGGTTCGACATCGACCGGCTCTCCGAGGGCGTTCCGGTGCGCCTCAGCACGTTCACGACGAGAGAAGTCTCCGTCGACTACGCCGTCGACTATGCCGTCGACACCGACGTGGTGCCGGGCGAGACCGGCACCCTGCGCTTTGTGCCCGGAGAGACGGTGAAGCGGATCTTCCCGGCGGCTCCCGAGATCGCCACGCTCGGCCTCGTGCGCGTGACCCTCACGAATCCCGTCAACGGTGAGCTGACGGGGATCGAGAGCGTGCGTTACACACGCGTCGTCCCCGTGGTCATCTTTCCCCGCGGCTCCGAGTGGAAGTACCACGATAAGGGCCAGGACCTCGAGACCGACTGGCGCGAGAAGGATTTCGACGACACATCGTGGGCGTCGGGGAACGCCAAGCTCGGCTTCGGCGACCCGGACGTGATCACGCCCGTCGACATCGGCCCGGATGGCGCCCGCTACTGGACCGTTTATTTTCGGAAGAGCTTCGACGTGACGGATCCGGGGATCTACGAGTCGCTGCGCATCGATGTTCGCCGCGACGATGGCGCCGCCGTCTACGTCAACGGCCGCGATGTCTTCCGAACGAACCTTCCCGAGGCGGGGGACATCATCTACTCGACGCCGGCCGACAGCTCGTCGACCTCCGAGACGACGTTCTTCTCGAAAACCGTGCCCGCGGACATGCTCGTCCCGGGGAAAAACGTCGTCGCGGTCGAGGTCCACCAGGCGAACCAGGGTTCCGGAGACCTCGGCTTCGATCTCGAGCTGATAGGGAACAAGCCATTCTCGACGCCGGCGCCGCGCTTCTCGCGGGCCGATGGCAACGGGGACGGATTCCACGACCTCTCCGACGCCGTCACGATGCTCTTCGCCCTCTTTGGAGGGCTCCAGACCGACTGCGCGGACGCCCTCGACGCCGATGACGACGGCGACCTGGCCGTCACGGACGCCATCCGGCTCCTCGAGCACCTCTTCCGCGGCGGCCCGGACCTCCCCGCGCCGTTCCCGGGGGTCGGGGAGGACCCGACGGGGGATTCATTGAGCTGCGCAAGGGGATGATCGCCGTCACCACACGCTGGGCGGGCTCCCCCGCCGCCGTTGACCGGCTCGGGCGGCTTCTCGAGGGGGGGATCCGGCGTTTCGCCGTCCACGGCCAGCTCCGCGAGGATGATTTTGCGCGAGTGCGCGCTTTCCTCCCCCGCGAGGCTTTCGCGGCCGTCGAGCTGTTCGCTCCGCTTCCGCGGACCCTCCCCGTCGGCGCGCCGAGCCCGTTTCGGCTGGGCTCTTTGCATCCCGAGGACCGCCGCGACGCCCTCGTGAGGGGCAAGAGAAGCATCGAGGAGGGAGATGCGGCCGGCATCCCGCTTGTCATCCTTCCTCCGGGCTCGATCGAGAAGCCATCGACCGGCGAGGTGCTTCCGCTCCTCGCGAAGAAAACGCCCGATCGAGTCTGGGAGGCGCTCTGGAGTGCACGGGCCGCCTCGGCCGAGCGGCAGATGGACAGCTACCGTACCACGCTCTCGGCCCTCCTCGACCACGCGGACCGCTACGGAATCGGGCTCGCGATGGTTCTCGGGGGCCATCCGGCCGAGCTTCCGGCAATTGACGAGGCCGCTCGCTGCCTCGAGGAGTTCCGCGGGGCCCCGCTCTTCCTTTGGGCGGACCTTCTGAGCGATTCGCGCCGCAAGAGGAGCGGCGGAAAGGGCGCAGAGCGGCTTCGAGGAGATCTGAGGCCGCATCTTCGGGGCCTCACGGTGCGCGGGAGCGACGGCGAACGCGAACATCTGCTCCCGAGCGCCGGGGAGGTCGATTGGACAGAATGGAAAGACCTGTGCGAGCCGGCGGCGCCGGCGAAAACAGCCGTAGAGCCCTTTGAACGGCTCTGGACGCTTGATGTGGCTCCGGACGTCGCCGACGAGGATCTCTTTCGCGCTCGCAAGGCGCTCGAAGAGTACCTGCACGGCTCGGAGAAGACCTACGAACCGTTCTCGTTCCGACGAGGACCGTAGAGGTCTATCCGAACGCCTCGCGCAGGACCTTGAGGCTCTTCGGGACGCCGCTCTCGGGGTCTTCCTTGCCCTCGAACTCAAGCGAGACGTAGCCCTTGTAGCCCGCCTTGCGCAGGATCGCATCGACGCGGTTGTTGTCGATCGAAAGCGTGTACCACTCTCCGCCGCCGAAGTAGGTCTTCGCCTGGACGAGGACCGCGTGCGGCGCCATCTGCTCCATCTGCCGGTAGCCATCCTCGAGGAAGTTCCCCGTGTCGAGCGTCACCTTGAGCCATGGCGAGCGAATCGCTTCGTGGATCCGCATCACGCCCGCCGCGGTGCGCCCGAGGCCCCAGTGGTTCTCGAGGCCGAGGCAGACTCCGGCCTTCTCCGCCTGCGGGAGGAGCTTCTCGATCGAGCCGATCACCCAGCCGAAGCCTTCCTCTTCGGTGTGGCCGGGGAGGACGGGCTCGATGCCCTGCTTCGCCATCAGCTCATCGAACGACTTGATCGTCCCCCACCGGCCGGTGTTGAGCCGGATCGTCGGGATGCCGAGCTTGTAGGCAAGCTCGATGCACCGGAGCGTGTGGTCGATGTTCTTCTGGCGCTCGACGGGATCGGGCGAGACGAAGCCTTGATGCGTCGAGAAGCCCATAAGGTCGAGGCCGTTTCGGAACGCTCGCTGCTTGAGATCCTGGAGGTAGCCGTCCGATTCGCCGCTCATCTGGCGGTGCAGGATCTCGACGCCGTCGAAGCCCATGCGGGCGGCACGGTCGATGCAATCCGTCACCTCGACCCGTGGCCCCTTGAAGTGCCAGAACGAGTAAGTCGAGACGCCGATTCTGAGCGGCGTGCGGCGCAGCGGTGTGGCGGGCGGAGTCTGGCCCGTCTCGGCCGCACGTACGGCCGGAGCCACGAACCCCGCCGCCGCGGCGGCCGCCGAGCCGGCAATGGCTCCAAGGAATTCCCTGCGCGATGTATCCATGCGTCGGTCCTCTCAGTTCAGTCCATGCAGTTGCCCGGGCCGGAAGACTGGCCTGGAAGTCTTGACGGCCTTCCGGCTCGCCGTATAGTCCAGCCCGAGCGTTTCCAGGGATTCTACTTTCAGGAGCCGGAGAAGATCCATGGTCGAAGGCACGGGGAGCCCCGAGAGATTCCCGCCGCCGAGCGGCTTTCGCCGGCGCGCTTTCATCAAGAACATCGAGGACTACCGCAAACTCTACCGCCGGTCGGTAGAGGATCCGGAGGGCTTCTGGTCCGAGCAGGCGGGCCGCATCGAATGGATCGCGCCGCCGGCCAAGGTGCTCGAGTGGAACTTCGAGGAGCCGAAGATCCAGTGGTACCTCGGCGGCAAGCTCAACATCTCCGCCAACTGCCTCGATCGGCACATCGCGAAGGGGCTCGGCAACCAGGTGGCGATCATTTGGGAAGGAAACGACCCCGCCGAGTCGAAGCGGCTGACTTTCGCCGATCTGCACCGCCAGGTCTCGCGCTTCGCCAACGTCTTGCGCTCCCTCGGCGTCAAGAAAGGGGACCGCGCCTGTCTCTACCTGCCCATGATCCCCGAGCTGGCGGTGGCGATGCTCGCCTGCGCCAGGATCGGCGCCGTTCACAACGTCGTCTTCGGGGGCTTCAGCGCGGAGTCGCTGCGAAGCCGCATCCTCGATTCGACCTGCTCGGTCCTCGTCACCGCCGACGAAGGGTTCCGCGGGCCGAAGAAAGTCCCATTGAAAGCCACGGCCGACGAGGCCCTCGAAGGTGTCCAGTGCATCCGCACGTGCGTCGTCGTCCGCCGCGCGGGCGCGAAAGTCCCCATGAAGGCGGGCCGCGACCTCTGGTGGCACGAGCTGATCGACGATCCGAAAATCGGCGACGAGTGCCCCCCGGAGCCCATGGACGCGGAGGATCCGCTCTTCATCCTCTACACGTCGGGGAGCACGGGGAAGCCGAAGGGAGTCCTCCACACGACCGCGGGCTACCTCGTCTATGCCTCGCTCACGCACGAGAAGGTGTTCGACTACCACCCGGGCGACATCTACTGGTGCACCGCGGACATCGGCTGGGTCACCGGCCATAGTTACATCGTCTACGGGCCGCTGTGCAACGCCGCGATCACCGTAATGTTCGAGGGGGTGCCGAACCATCCGGACCACGGCCGGTTCTGGGAAGTGGTCGACAAGCATCGCGTCAACATCTTCTACACGGCCCCGACGGCCATCCGTGCCCTCATGCGCGAGGGCACCTCCTGGGTCGACCGGCACGACCTCTCGAGCCTGCGCCTCCTCGGCACGGTCGGTGAGCCGATCAACCCCGAGGCCTGGCTCTGGTACCACAAGAACGTCGGGCGGAGCCGCTGCCCGATCGTCGACACCTGGTGGCAGACCGAGACGGGGGGAATCCTCATCACGCCGCTCCCCGGCGCCTTCGACCTGAAGCCGGGCTCGGCGACTCTCCCCTTCTTCGGTGTGAGGCCAGTCATCGTTGATGAAAAAGGGAAGCGCGTCGAAGGGAACGGCGTCAAGGGCAACCTCTGCATCGAATTCCCCTGGCCGGGCATGATGCGGACGGTCTACGGGGACCACGAACGGTTCCGCTCGACGTACTTCGTGCAGTACCCGGGCCTCTACTTCAGCGGTGATGGATGCCGCCGCGACGAGGACGGCTACTACTGGATCACCGGCCGTGTAGACGACGTCATCAACGTCTCCGGCCACCGCATCGGCACGGCCGAAGTCGAGAGCGCGCTCGTCAGTCATCCATCCGTGGCCGAAGCGGCGGTCGTCGGCATGCCGCACGACATCAAGGGCCAGGGGATATACGCCTACGTGATCCTCCGCGCCGGGTTCGAGCCGAGCGAGTCGCTCCGCGGCGACCTCGTCAAGCACGTGCGCAAGGAAATCGGAGCCTTCGCCGCGCCGGATCGGATCCAGTTCACGCCGGGGCTTCCGAAGACGCGCAGCGGGAAAATCATGCGCCGCATCCTGCGGAAGATCGCCGCGGGGGAGGTCGACCAGCTTGGCGACACGACGACGCTGGCGGATCCGACGGTCGTGGACGGCCTCATCAAGAACCGTTGAGTCCTCCCCCCGTTGCGCCGGGGACGGTAGAATGACCGCCTATGCCCCCGCAAGCCGTCAAACTGGTCGTCTGCGACGTCGACGGGGTTCTGACGGACGGCCTGGTGGGGCTCGACTCCGATGGAAAGGAAACCAAGCGCTTCTGCGTCGTCGATGGGACCGGGATCGCCTACTTGCAGCGCTGCGGGATCGAGGTGGGGCTCCTCTCCGGGAGGCGTTCCGAGGTGGTGAGCCGCCGCGCGCGGGAGCTGGGGATCTCCATCGCGCTCGACGGTGTCCTGGAAAAGAGGGAAGCCCTGGAGAACATTCTGCGCCGGACGGCCCGGACCCCCGAGGAGCTTTGCTTCGTGGGGGATGATCTGATCGACATCCCTTGCTTGCGGATGTCGGGCTTCCCCGTTGCGGTGGCCAACGCCCATCCCGAGGTCGTGAAGGTCGCCGAGTACGTGACGCGTGCCCGGGGCGGCGACGGCGCCGTGCGGGAAGTGGCGGAGATGATCCTCAAAGCTCAAGGGCACTGGGAGGACATTCTGCGGAGGTACCTGAAATGACGCGACCGATCCTCTTTTTCATCGGCATCTTCTGCATCGGGCTCCTCGGCCTCGTCTACGTCAGCGGGGACCTGGAACGGTGGCTCGGAAAACCGCCCGGGATCGATCCCACGTCGCGGGTAAACCCGCCGGCGGAGCGAGCCTCCTCCGGGAAAGTCGATCCGACCCCGCTCCGGGAGGCCGTGGCCGAGAAGGGCCGCGCGACGAACGAGGTCAAGATCGACATCTTCGACGTCAAGGAAGGAAGGCGGCTCTACACGTTTCGTGCGCGCCACGACGACACCGCAATGGAGAAGCTGGACGACATCCAGGCGCTCGACAGTCTGACCCTTTACGACGGCTCGCTCGAAGTCCCCATCTATGAGGACATCGCGGACGACATCCCCACCGCCGACCCGGCCAAGAAGCCGCGCGTGTTCGTCCTGACCTTCGCAACGGCGGAGTACAAGGCGATCCGCTCCGCGGCGGAGACGGCCCCGCTCTTGAAGGGCGGCACGGAAGGCCGCGAAGTCCTACTGCGCGGAGGGGGCGGCCGAGGGGAGGGGCGAATCGATGACGGCACGACGTTTCGATTCGAGGAGCTTGTCCTCAAGGAGAACCGGGGTAAAAAGGCGGACGAGATCTCCTTCATTCGTTCTGACAAACCAGTCTCGATCCAGAACGGTTACCTCCGTCTCGAAAGCCCGACCGGCTTCGAGGGGAGGATCCTCAAGAACAAGGGGCTTGAACGCATGGAGTTCTTCCCTCCCGTGCGGGCATATCTCGATCCGCGGGCCGGAGAGCTGTTTGCTCTCGGAAATGGGCAACCCGCGGCGGATGCGCCGGCTCCGGGGAAAGCCTCTGGCCGGCCCAAACCGGAGCCGGCTAAAGTCGCGATCCGCTGCGAGGGGCCGATGACCTTCGATCTGGATCATGACCCAAAGACTATCCGATTCGAGAAGGACGTGTTGATTTACCCCGTGAGCGGGGCCATCCCGGAAGTCGGGGCCCAGCCCCCCCCACCCGGAGCGACTCAGTTCCTCTGCCAGCGCCTCGATTTCGAGATCGACGCGACCGTGAGCCCGCCTGCGCCGCGGCGGGCCGTCGCGAACTGGGAAGGAGGCCGCGTGCGTGCGATCCACCTCGGCAAGGTGATCGAAGGAGACCAGCTCATCTGGACGCTGCCGGTCCAGCCGGGGAAGGTCCCCCCTGCACCGGGTGCTCCCAGGCCCCGTGGATCCGCCATCCTGACGGGCAAGCCCTTGATCACAAGCGAAGAGGGCAACCTCGAGACCGGAGAGATCCTCTTCTTGCTCGATGAAAGCCGGATTCTCCTCAAAGGCGGTCTCCATGGGGATTTTGTCGACGCGCTGCCGGCGGCGCCGCTCGATCGCACAAGCGAAAAGAACGAGAAGCCTGAGCGCCGTAGGAGAGATGATGCGTCCCCTGCCGGTGCGAAGGACTCACCGAAAGAGGGGAAACAGAGCCTTCCGGAGCGGTGGAAGCTGACCGCCGATGAAGGCGAACTCGTCTTCAAATCGGGCGAGGAGGGCTCCACTGCGGCTCACCGCCCGCCGCAGGGGGTACCTCCGTTCGGGACGAAGTCCCTCTCGAGGCTGATGGCTCGCGCGGCGAAGCCCGGCGGGCTTGAGATCGCAAGCCAGGACGGAGGGCAATACCGGGTTCGCGGGCGGTCCTTGAACTACGACGCCCGCAGCCACGTCGTGGACGTCGAGGAATCGGAAGGACTGAAAACACAGTTCTTTCACGGACACAACAAGGGAAGCGCTCGCGCGCTCCAGCTCCGGATCCATGAAGGGTTGGTGATTCTCCGAGGAGACGTCGAGGTCGAAGCGCGCGACATCGAAAGGCTGGCCGGGCGCGAGGGAAAAGACGAGGCCGGAACGGGCGGCGTCATCGACGGACCGATCGAGCTGACCGCGGACGAGGCTCGCCTCCAGTACGACGCAGGCAACAAATTGCTCGGCTGGGAGGCGCGCGCCGACAAGAACCGCCGCGTTGCCGCCCGAAGTCTCGCATCGAACCGTCCCTTTTGCCTCACAGGAAGTTTTCTGACGTGGGACCACGTCCGTCAAGTCGCCGCCGTAGGAATGTCCGAGGTAGCCCCGGCCGGTGCTGAAGTGCCGGAATTGCCCCAGCTCGAGGTCCCTCGCGGAAGTTTGCATGCCCGGAGCATCCGCTTCGATCGCGGATTGTGGCGCGCTTACCTGGATGAAGAAGTCTCGATCCGCGGAACGCCCGAACCGCCGGCATCTCAAGAGAAGGGCGCAGCAAATCCCGCTGGGAGCCAGTTTGAGTTGGCTGCCGGGCGCGCCGAGGTAGATTTCACCAAGAACTTTGAGTCCCCCGCGGAAGGCTCGGGCTGTGGAGCTTCGAAGGAATTGGCCGTTGTGAAGGCCATCCGTGCCTGGGCCCCTCCCGGCGGACGGATCGACTTCAAAAGCCTACGCGTCCGCGGTCGAGCCTCGGAGGCGGTCTGGACCGCTCATCCTGGGGGGTTGCGAATTCACGGCGAAGGAAGGCAAGAGCTGTTCTGGATCGACTCGGGCAGGGAGGGAGCCTTCACGGCGGAGGAGATTGTATACTCCTGCGAGAGCCAGACCGTTATCGGAACGGGAGAAGTCCGGGGGACGATTCGTCTCGAGGACGCCTCGCTGGCGACGCTGGACTCGGCTCGCACGAGAAAACAAGTCCGCGAACCGGCAAGACCGGCCGGAGGCGGGGCCGATGCTAACCCGGGATCTCTTGTTCCTGCCGCGCACAAGTCGAGTAGCGCGCCGCATGAACCGCTTGCCTTCTACCTCGAGACAAGTCGAGTGGAGGCCATCGTTCGCGACGCCGATTCGGGCCTGGAGTTGGTCACCCTACGTGCAAAAGAGAAAGTTATCGTCCTCAACGAGCGCTACGGGCTCAAATTGACTGGAGATGACCTCCTGTACGATCCGGAACATCAGGAACTGAAAGTTTTTTCTGAGGCAGGGCGGCCGCAAACGCTGACCCGAACTCGCCTCGTGAGAGTCCCGGTCAAGGATGCACGCGGGAAAGCTGTACAGGAGCAAGAGGTCATCCAGGTGGATCAGATTGACGCGCAGGAGATCCAGCTGCGCTCGGATGACGACAGCGCGCGCTCCCTTTCGGGGGTGGAGGGCGCGGGTGGCCCCGTTATCGTCCGATTTATTGAGAAGGTCACGGCGACGTATCACGCTCCGATGGACAACAAGCTTCTGAGCGGCGAAAAGAACGCCGAGATGCCGAAGGAATGGAAGCTACATGCAAATTATTTGGCGGCCCGTCTGGTCACCGAGAAGGAGCGGCAGAATCGGCCCGTCGAGCTCGCTCTCGCCGAGGGGAACGTCATCTTTTCGTCACTTGACTACATCGCGACTTCTCAAGAGGCCATCTACGAAGAGGAGACTCGGAAACTGACCCTAAAGGGAGACACGCAGAGGCCTGTCCGGTTAAATTGGGGTACGAAGCAAGTTTCTAACCCCGAGATTTCTCTCTGGCCGCTGGGAAATGCCGTGCTGCAGATGGATATGCCGCGCGAGCCCCGTGGGGTACGCCCGGATGTGAAGGTGCTTCGCCGCGGCGGGCGCTGACGATACGGTCGTTGCATAGTTTCAGGATTCTCCATCAAGAGGTTCATCATGGATCAACATCGCAAACGAGCCCACGGTTTTCGTCCAAAACCGATGGTACGCAATGCGGTTCTCACGGTCGGTGTCTTTCTTTTCGGTCTTTGCGGATGCCGGCACTACCAAAGGCCGAAGTATGACGTCGGCGAGCAAATCCTATTGATGGTTCCGTTCCGAGATCTGTCGGTCGCTCATGGCCACGGATTTGGCGAGTCGTCCCGGGGCAAGAAGTTGATCGAATCCTTGAGGAGCTGGGCGGACAAGAACGGCACTCCCGTTTACGCCCCCACTCGCGACGCCGACAGGGTCGTTCGCGCCCTGACGGACTGGCCATCGAATGAGGTTTCCCCCAAGGACTGGGAGAGACTCCTCAAGGGGGTTGAAGTCGACTTGGTCCTTCTGGGGGAAATTCTTGAGTTTCGACTCAAGGACCCGCAATCCGTTAATTTCTATATGGGTACCGTCGCAGCTCAGTTCTGGCTGATCCGGGCTTCAAGCGGTCAGGAGGTCTACCGTTCAACTGAAATCAGGCTGACTTATCCGAAAGGAACGGAAATGGAACCTCCAATGACTGATTTCGGAGCCAAACCAGAAGACATCGAGAAGGGTTTGATCCGCGTCCTGGGAGATCGCATAGGCAAGGATTTGTATGGAGAAACCACGACTTGGTGGGATAATTAGCTACCTGTATTTGCCGGATCCGTTACCCCCTTTGGGGACGGCCCTGGCGGTTTTGGGAGCGGTCAGGACTCTCGGGGGAAGCGATCCTTCCTCGATGGCCCCTCATGACGGCCAGCTCTGTGCCTGATAGAGACCTGATAGTGATCCGTCCGGCGGCATTTGTAAGCCGCTCTACTCTGGCGGATCCACTCTAATGGAGGATTGCTCGTGGACCTTCTCCTCACTGGCTTCATGATGAGCCCCATCGCCTTGATCGTCATCCTCATCGTCGCTCTGCTAATCTTTGGAAAGCGACTGCCGGAAGTGGCGAAAAGCTTGGGAAAAGGGATCGTCGAATTCAAAAAGGGGATGAAGGGGGTCGAAGACGAAATCGAGCGGCCACCTTCGAGCCTTCCCCCGCCAAATCAGTACTATCAGGGACAGTATTCGCAGCAGTCCCCTCAAGGCCAGCCCGGCCAATACGGGTCTTCCTCGCAATACCAAACCGGTCCGGGCCCGCAATATGGAAGTCCCGGTTCCGCTGTCCCTCCGCCTGGCAGTCAAGCTGGGTATGCGGACGGATCGGCTCCAGGCTCACCTCCCTCACCTGGAGTCCAGCGGCCCACCTGAGCGGTCGGACCTCTCTTCGCGGAATGCGAAAGGCAGGATCTTAGCGACCGTACTTGAGCCTCTCCCCGAGGATTTCGGGTAACCCCGCCTCACGAATCTTGTGCGCGGCTGCGTCAACATCATATGGCACCCGCCTGATACAAACCAGCCTGGCGGTGGAATCGTAGATCGCATATGCTGCTAGGGGGCAGTTGTCGCGCGGCTGACCCACGCTCCCTACGTTTACCAAAGTCTTCACCCCCCGCTCGATGGTGACCTCACTTTCAAATGAGTAGGTGATAAACCGCCTCCGCGTGAATGTTATCGGTACATGAGAGTGACCGATGAAGCAGACGTCCCCGGGAAGTCGGCACAAAGAGAGGAATGCGTCGTACGTGCTGTGCACGTATCCAAATAGCTCGGGAGTGTCCAGTGTCGCATGAACGATGGAGAATCCGTCGCAATGCTCCACGAGTGGTAGGCTCCCAAGGAACTCCAGCCGCTCTTCGCCAAGCTGCTCCCTCGTCCAAGCGGTTGACCGTTTAGCGTGGGCGTTGAAGAACTCCGTCTCAATTCGACCGAAAACGGCGAAGTCATGATTCCCGGCGACTACATGGCTGCAAATCGTCTGGACGAGATCGAGACACTCTCTCGGCTGAGCGCCGTATCCAACCACATCGCCCAAACACAAGAATTCATCAACTCCTTCGGCCTTCGCCGAGGCTAGAACAGCCTCCAGGGCATCTAGGTTTCCATGGATATCCGAGAGAATTGCGTGCTTCAATGTCCTATCCTTCTATTATCGTCTGTTCGGTAAATCAGTTGAGATCGAGCGGCGGCAGATCACCAAAGCATACGTCACTCCAGGAGCTTTGAAAAGTCATATGTATTGTTCCTATATTGTTCTAAGTCCATTTGCACGATGGGCTATATTGGCATCTTCCCACAAGTCATCAACGAAACGCGTACCACTTGATTCCATAAATTAACTTAATAGCTATGCTTATGAGAATGATATAGCTCGCAAAGTAGGCAGAGAACTCCCCGCAGCCCTGTCGAAACCCTACTGTAATTCCGAATGTGGTATGAGTGAAGCTTAAGTCAGGAATTACGCAAGAGATCAGACTAGCCACACCGGATTCACGCTCAAACTGCGAACTTCCTGCAATTTGGCCTAAAAAGAACCCCCCTACCATGGTCACCAGTGACCAGAATCGTGAAGCTGACATGACGAGACAGCAGAATACGCAAAACCCAACGAGTTGCACAACGCACGCGAGGCTACTGAGGAGCAGATTCTGATTGAGGACATTACCGGCGAGTTTTACGTCAGTGACATGGACTAGCAGAAGAAGTCCGAATAGGCAGACATTTAGCGAGATGCCAGCAAACAACTCGCCTAAGTAAAACACCCAAATCGATACAGGTCGGGCTGTGATCAGAGCGGATTCGGCATGTAATGAGGCATTTGTAACCAGGTAAAAGTAGGTAATTGTCAGGACCCCTCCCGAAAGCCCAGACGCAGCAACAAACACCTGGGAATTCGATGAATCACTGCCAAAACCGAAGTAATCAAATCCACTAGCAACCAGAATCGCGACAGATGAAAGAAGGACCCAGATACGTAGAAAGGCATGTCTATATGCGATTCGCAACAAATGAAGGGTTAGATGTTTTAGCAGGTTCCTCTGTTCACGCATACCGCACTCAAACTTCAGCGACTGTCTCGTGCAGATATAGATTTGTTCCACGTGGAACTATCGGCGCTGGGCAGCCTGGAAGGTGGCCCATCAATCGTATTGTTCCACGTGGAACACCGAGCCGAGCAGATCGGGACGTCAGCATGTTCCACGTGGAACTTTTTCCCTTGCAAATCCGTTTGGGCTGATCCTAGATACCATCCAAGACGGCCCTATGGGTCAGATTATAACGATAGCGAGCCAAAAAGGCGGAGTCGGAAAAACGACTACGGTCGTCAATCTGGCTGCCTCCCTGTGTTTGAGCGGCAAGAGAATCCTGATAGTCGATTTAGATCCACAGGGCAATGCAACGAGCGGGGTAGGTCACCACCGGTTGATTGGTAATGGAATTGGAAACGCATCCACAATCGAGAAGCTTGGGTTTCTGTCCTCGATTCTAGAGGGATGTGGCCTTGAGTCATTTGTTACAAAGACCCCCATTGAGAACCTCTCTATTATTCCGGCATGTTCAGAACTTTCAGGCATGGAGATTATTAAGGAGATTCATGACAATGCAATCCAAAAGTTCAGAATGCAGATGAGTCAAATTAGTGAGGGGTTTGATTTCACGTTGATTGACTGCCCTCCGTCGCTCAGTGGGCTACCTACAATTTCATTGAAAGTGAGCGATTCAGTACTGATACCAATTCAGTGCGAGTACTATGCCATGGAGGGTTTGAGTCAGATCCTCCCTATCATTCGAGACATCCAAAGGACAGTCAATGTGAGATTAGATGTCTTTGGATTGCTGTTAACAATGTTTGCAAAAGATCTCGAGCTATCCAACGATGTAGTCGACGAGGTTCGGAACTACTTTGGCGAGTTGACGTTTGAGACAATCATTCCCCGAGATGTCGTTCTGGCAGAGGCGGCCAGCCATGGCATTCCGAGCTTTAAGTACGATGTGAAGTCATTAGGTACTTGGAGTTATATAGAGTTGGCAAAGGAGGTTCTTTCCTATGAGCGGTCGGAAGCTTGGTAGGGGACTCGACGCACTCATTGCTCAGCCGAGTGGCATGACAGAACAGTTAGTGCTTCAACTGGATCCTAACAAAATACTAACAAATCCGTCCCAGCCGAGGAAGCGCTTCTCGCTGACAGAGCTGGAGGAATTGAAGGCTTCCATTTCCAAGGACGGGATGCTTCAACCGATCCTCGTGAGGGAGCGAGGAGGACAACACGAGCTAGTGGCCGGCGAACGGCGCCTCCGGGCGGCCCGAGACCTCGGCATGCGAGCCGTTCCCGCGATCCTGATCGAGGTCAGCGATGACCGCATGATGGAAGTCGCCTTGGTGGAGAACATTCACAGGGAAAATCTCAACCCAATTGAACTGGCTCAAGCGTTTAGGAAGCTCTTACAGCTTAAGGGGTGGACTCAGGAGGACTTGGCCACCAGCCTTAATTGCAGCCGCCCTGGAGTTACAAACTCCCTCCGCCTCCTGGATTTGCCCGAGGACATTCAGAGCGCCATCGCCCGCGGCCAGGTCAGCATGGGACACGCGAAAGTTCTTCTTTCCGTCGAGAATGCCAAGGAACAACGGCTGCTCTTCGAGCGTATTGCCGAGGAAAAGCTCTCTGTTCGAGACTTGGAAGAGGCACGTTCGGAGGACGGAGCATCGCCGGCAAGAAGGGCCGTATCGAAGCGAAAGGAGAAGGAGACGAGCCCCCATCTCTTGAACCTTGAGGAGGAATTGACCCGAGTCGTCGGAACGCGGGTGAGGATCCGCCAACGGAAGGGGAAAGGAGTCATTGCAATCGAGTTCTATTCCAACGAGGATTTTGAAAAGATCCGCAAGATGCTCGTCGGAAAATGATTATGGCGAGGCATCCCTTTTCTTGATTTAAGGGGTGACCTCAATAGAATGACGCCACTTCTTCTCATATAGAATCCCGATCTCGAAGCGTGAGATGGCGAGCGTCCCTCGCCCCCAAGGGGAATCCCCATCGCCGAATGAGTCAACTGACCGCGTTCTTATTCCTCGCCCTGAGCGCGACCCTCGATGGTCAGGCGACTGCGGGGGCGACCCCACCCTTCGAGGGATTTCAGCGGGCAAAGACCAGGGTTTCCCTTTCCATCGAAGAAGTTATCCGGTGGGCGGCACAGAAGAACCTCGCCGTTGTTATTGAAGCGGTGAACCGCGAGATTGCGGCGAAGGAGATCGTAGCCGCCCGGGCGACTTTCGATCCGTACTTCAATCTCAGCGCCGCTTACCTGAAAAACCGAGATCCTTCGGCCAACGTTCTCAATTTTTCGGTCAATAGCCCGGTTGTGGGGGTTCAGGTGAATCCGACCGATACAACCCAGTTCAAAGCGGGATTCAGGGGGCTGAGCCCCATAGGAACGACGTATCAAATCTCCCTGGTGGAGACCCGAACCGATAGCCCGCGTGCAGGGATCTTCAGCCTCAACCCTCGATACTCCACCGAAGCAGAGGTCCTGCTCACCCAGCCGCTTCTTAAAGACGCCTGGCTTCCGTTCAACATGGCAGTGGTCCGCACCGCACAGAACAACCTTCAGCTTTCAAGGGAACAGCTTGAATTGACGGTCATCACGGCAGTGTATGAAGTCGAACTGGCGTATTGGGACCTCGTATTCGCGCTCAAAAACTTTGAGTCCAAACAGAGGGCACTCAGCGTTTCCAGGGAGCAACTTCGAATCGAGCAAAAGAAGGTGGAGGTCGGAACAAAGGCCCGCATCGACATCACGACCGCGGAGAGCCAGGTTGCCCGTCGTGAGACTGAATACGACCAATCACAGGCCCTTCTCGAAGACGCACGGGACGCCTTGCTCGATAGGATGAATTACATCGGAACGGAGGAGTCTTTGAAGCGGCGTGGGGAGCAGCGCAACTCGGGATCCCCATTCGAGAAGTACGGAGACCTTGCAGTCTTCCCAACCACCGAACCAACTATCGGAAAGATCGAAGTGGATCGGTCGAAGGCTGTGGCAGCTGCATTCGAACAGCGGATTGAGTACCATCAGATCGATCTTCAGATCAAGAATCAGGAAATCGCTGTCCAGTCGGCCCGAAACCAGCTTCTTCCCGCTCTCGGCCTGAATGCCGGGTGGACTCAGCTTGGGCTCGATCAAACCCTCACCGATTCTACGGGTCGAACCTTTGACGGCGACTTTTACGACTGGTCCGTCGGTTTGGTGTTTGAGGTTCCTCTCTCGATGCGAGGGCCGCGAGCCAAGTACCAGAACGCGCGCAGTCTCTTGCAGACCTTCCGGATACAAAAGCAAAACCTGGAAAATGTAATCGTCTTGGAGGTCGACAAGGCCATTCGTGATCTCGACTTTGCTCTTCGAGCGGTCGAAAACTATGCCCGACAGGTCACCTATCAGGAAGAACTGCTGAGGGCCGAGCGAGTGAAGCTCGAGGTGGGAAAGTCCATCGCCTACACGGTGGCCGAGATCGAGAACGACCTGATAGCCGTTCAGGCTCTCAGTCTGCGGGCTCGAAGGGACTATGAAGCGGCGAAGGCAGCCTATCATAGAGCGGTGGGGGACCTGCTCAAGAAGCGTGGGATCGACTTCGGCCGCTGATCCGAGGGGAGAGGGGAAGCTGGACAGAAGGTCTTCATGTTGGACCATTTGAAGGCGCACCTTTCCGAGGGCGAGAAGCGAAAAGTAGACGCCGCCCGTACCAAGGCCTTCCTGTTGTATGAAGGGAAGGTCACCCCGCATCGAAGCTGCGGGATCGCCTTGGCCGAGACGTTCAACCTGCCGACTCGCCCATATCAAGCTTTGAGGCGCGGTGGGCTGACGGGCGAAGGCGAGTGCGGGGCCATCAAGGCCGGTGAGTTGATCCTCGGCGAATTCTTGGGGGACCCGGATCCGACCGGCGCGCCTACCCCCCTCCTCCGCGAAGCCGCTCAGGTCTACCGGCAGGAATGGATCCGCCGAGTCGATCGAGGGCCGAAATCCCGACCAGGAATCCAACACATCGTCGAATTCCCCGACATCATCTGCAATCACCTTACCGCTCCGTGGGGCGAATTCTCGGGTGCGGATCGACAGAGGTTCTGCACAAACATCGCCGCTCAGGTGGCCGAAATCGTCGCGGAGATTCTCCTCCGGGCGGAAGCGGATTTCGATGTGAAGGAGATCGAACCAATCCGATAGACGAGAACCACGGAAGTAGGACTCACCCAAGAGTCCCACGCTTATTTTTTGTTCTTTCCGTTGTGATCGGCTGGATAAAATGTGGCCCGTGTTTCGGTGTCGGAGGAATCAGAATCCCATCTTGCCGTAGAAAGGTCATGGAGGTTTTCATGCCGAGGCTATCTGGAATCTTGCCGGCTGTAGGGTTTGTTGTGGGAGCCGCGCTGTTTGCCGGCGAGGGCGCCAAGTGCGAAAGGGAATGCGCGGGCAAGGATGGCTCCAAGTGTTGTGTGGAAGGCAAGGTGATCGCTCTCACTGCCGAGAAGGCCATCCTGATCGCCGAGAAGATCCGCGCCGAGAGTTGCTGCGAGAAATCGGGCGCGATCCTGGCGGAGGCACTCTCTGGCCTCAAGTGCGAGACGACCCTCGCCAAGCTGATAGGAGAGATCAAAGCACCGGGCTGCTCCAAGTCGGGCTCCACCGTCATCCTCGCCGCCGCGAAGGAGCTGGCGACCAAGGAGACTTGCGAGAAGGGAAAGGCGTTGACGTCCGCGGTGTGCGCGGACAAGGCGCTCGCTCTCGCCAAGCAGATCCGGGCCGAGGCGTGCGCGACGAAATCCTCCGAGATCCTCGCCGCCGCCCTTCCGGGCCTCAAGTGCGAGACGGCGCTTGCCAAGCTCGTCAGCGACATCAAGGCCAACGAATGCGAGAAGGCCGCTTCGGAAGCCATCCTCGCCACAGCGAAGGAGCTGGCCGCCAAGGGAGCCAAGACCGAGGTCAAGGCTCCGGCGGCGAACAAGACCTTCTGATTCGCTCTGCAGAGGAATCGGTTTTGCGGAAGGGCGCCCGCCCCGATCTTGGGGCTGGCGCCCTTCTTCCTTTTTCCGGATAATGCCGCCCCTCAGGCCCTGCCGAGTGGGCCCTTCCTTGAAAAAACACAGCGGAGCGGCGGAAATACATGACTGGCGACGCCTGTCTTATCGTTTGTCTGTTCTCCATGGCGGCCCCACCCGAGGATCCTCCCGCCGGAGACATCAAGGAGCTGCGCCTCAAGGACTGGGAGCCGCGGCCGATGCTCAAGGTCGAGCAAACTACCGTCGAGAAGCCGGCATTCCCCGTCGTCGACGTCCACAATCACCTCCGCGGGGTCAAGGATGTCGCGGCCCTCATCGCGACGATGGACGCGTCGGGAGTCCGCGCAGCCGTCCATCTCGACGGCGGGTGGGGGGCTCAGCTCAAAGAGACCTTGAAACGCTTCGATGAAGCTTACCCGGGGCGGATCCTGACGTACGCCCTCGTGAATTTCGAAGGAATCGACGGCGACGACTGGGCCGAGCGCACCGCCAAGCAGCTCCGGGAGGATTTCGAAGCGGGCGCCAAGGGCCTGAAGTTTCACAAGAGCCTCGGCCTGACGGTCCGTTACAAGAACGGAAAGCTGATGCCCGTCGACGATCCCAAGCTCGACCCGGTCTGGCGCGTCTGCGCCGAATTCAAGCGGCCGGTTGAAATCCACGTCTCCGACCCCGCGGCGTTCTTCACGCCCCTCGACCGCTTCAACGAGCGCTGGCACGAGCTGAACGAGTATCCGAACTGGCTCCTTTTCGGGGAGAAGTTCCCGAAGCGCGAGGAGATCCTCGACGCCCTGCGGCGCGTCATCGAGCGCCACCCGAAGACGACCTTCATTGGCGCCCACATGGGCAACAACGCCGAGGACCTCGCCGCGGTGGGGGAGTGGCTCGACCGCTACCCGAATTACTACATCGACTTCGACGCCCGGATCAGCGAGCTAGGGCGCCAGCCCTACACGGCGCGGCGGTTCTTCCTCAAGTACCAGGACCGCATCCTCTTCGGCACGGACACCTTTCCCTCGGTCGAAGCCTATCGGGCTTATTACCGGTTCCTCGAGACGGATGACGAGTACTGGGACTGCGCGAAATCGCATCACCGTCAAGGATTCTGGATGATCTACGGGATCTTCCTGCCGCGCGATGTCCTGGAGAAGATCTATTACAAGAACGCGGAGAAGATCCTCGTCGGGCTGAAAAAAGCCTGAGATCGAGAGACCTGGGAGACCCGAGATGAACCCTCGAAGTACCATCAGCCGCAGGCAATTCCTGGGCACGGCCGCGACCGCCGCCGCCGGGCTCGCCGCCCCGCAGATCGTGCCGAACACGGTCTTCGGCAAGCCGGGCCAACCGGCTCCGAGCGACCGCATCACGCTCGGCCACATCGGCGTCGGTGGAATGGGGGGCGGCCACCTCGGCGGGCTCGTCGGCAACTCGCGCGTCAAATCGATCGCGGTCTGCGACGTCTACGAAGAGCGCCGCCTGGCCGCGAAAAAGCGCGTCGATGATGCCTACAAGACCCAGGATTGCACGGCCTACAACGATTTCCGCGATCTCCTCGATCGCAAGGACATCGACGCGGTCGTTATCGCGACGCCGGACCACTGGCACGCCCTCACGGCGATCCACGCATGCAAGGCGGGGAAGGACATCTACTGCGAGAAGCCGCTCTCTCTCACGATCGAGGAAGGCCGCGCCATGGTGAACGCCGTGCGCCGCTACGGCCGCGTGTTTCAGACCGGGAGCCAGCAGCGCTCCGAGTGGAACTTCCGCTTCGCGTGCGAACTGGCCAGGAGCGGCAAGATCGGCAAGGTCCACACGATCCGAACGGGCTTCGGCGCGAGCCCATCCATGGGCTGGGAGCCGGAAGAGAGCCCGCCCGCCGGCCTCGACTGGAACCTCTGGCTCGGGCCGGCGCCCTACGAGAACTACTCGAAAAACCGCTGCTTCTACCAGTTCCGCTGGATCTTCGACTACTCCGGCGGCCAGATGACCGACTGGGGAGCCCACCACAACGACATCGCGCAGTGGGGGAACGGCTCGGAGCTTTCCGGACCGGTCGAGATCGACGGGAAGGGCGATTTCCCGAAGGACGGCCTCTGGAACACGGCGACGTGGATCCACGTCGCGTACAAGTACGCCAGCGGCGTCACGCTCATCTGCGGCGAAGGTCACGGGTGCAAGTTCGAGGGGCCGGACGGCTGGATCCACGTCGACCGCGGCTTCCTCCAGGCTCACCCGAAGGAGCTTCTCGACCTGAACGACAAGCTCGGCCCCGACGATGTCCACCTCTACAGAAGCCCCGGCCATCACCAGAACTGGCTCGACTGCATCGCGACCCGCGAGAAGCCGATCTGCGACATCGAAATCGGCCACCGGTCCGTCTCGGTTTGCCACCTCGGGAACATTTCCATGCGCCTCGGGCGGCCGATCCGCTGGAATCCGGAAAAGGAGCAGATCGTCGGCGACGACGACGCGAACCGGTATCTCTCGAAGCCCATGCGGGCTCCGTGGCACTTGTGAGGAGTACGAGAGGACGATCACCGTGAAAAACGAAACGACTTCGATGAGATTCCGGCGGAACCCGGCGATGTGGATTCTTGCCGTCGCGGTCCCCTTCGCCTCCGGCGGATCGCTCGAGGCGCAGCTTTCCCCTCAGGTTCAGAAGGACCTCGAGGGGGCGATCGTCCGCCTCGCCGCCGCAACCGAGCGCTCCGAGTTCACGAAGGCCAAGATCGTCGTCCACACCATCGCTCACGAGGCTGCGAGGCCCGGCGCCGAGGCCGAGCGGGCGCAAGCGGCGAAGCTGCTCGCCGATGCGTACGCGAAGACGGACCTCGTCGATCCGCGAGCGGCCATCGCGGAGATCCTGAGCACGATCGGCGGCGCGGAATCGGTCACGGCGCTCGCGTCGGCCCTTTCGAACGCCGGCTCGCGAGAGATGGCCCGCTTCGCTCTGACCCGGATTCCCACCGGGGAGGCGGCGCAGGCCCTGAGGACCGCTCTCGAGAAGGAAAACGATCCGGAGTTCCAGCTCGCGCTCATCAATTCCCTCGGCTCACGGCGAGATGGCGGTGCGGTCGACATCCTTGCGGCGCACGCGGCCGCCGATCGGCCCTTGGATGTCCGCCTAGCCGCGATCGAGGCCCTGTCGCGCATCCCGTCGGCCATCGATCGCTCGGAGATTCTCTTCGGCGCCCTCCCACCCGCGAGCGATGCTTCCCGCGCACGCGAGCGGCTTCGGGTTTTCGATGCGCTCGTCGATATGGGCGAGACGCAGTTTCCCGTGAGCCGGTCGAAAAAGCTCTTCGCGCGCCTCCTTGAGATTTCGAGCAGTCCCCATGAGCGATGCGCGGCCATCATCGGCCTCGGCAGCACGGGTGAAGACGCCGCGGTCTTGATTGCCCTCACCGACGCGGACCGGGAAATCCAGGGAGCCGCATTGGAAGGACTCCGGCGAATGCCGTCGAGCGTGATCTACGACATCACGGGAGACCTGATCTCGGATGTGAAGCTTCCCGGGGCGCTGCGGGCACGAGTCCTGCGGCTCATCAGCGGCCGGCATGACCGCGACGCGGCCACGTTGGCCTCCTTGGCGCTGAAAAACGGCGACGCGGACGTCCGCAAGGCCGCGCTGAGCGTTCTCGAGGGGAGCACGGACGGTCAGGTCGCCGCCGCCCTGATTTCCGCCATCCGCGAAGGGGCCCCTGTCGCCTCCGAGGGCGCCGCGGGCGTCCTCGGACGGCTTCCGGGCGATGCAGCGACCGCTGCGATCGCTCGCGCCGCCAAAGAGGCCTCCGGCGACGGTGCGGTGCCGTTTATCCGCGCCCTTGCGCTTCGCGAGGGCCCGGGTGTCGCTCCCGCACTCCTTGCGGCGGCCGCATCGGCTTCCGAAGCAGTCCGCATAGCCGCGTACGGCGGCGTCGGGAACCTCCGGAGCGCCGAAGGGCTCGCGATTCTCCTCGCAGCGACCGAAAGGGGCGAGAAAGAGCGCCAGGCCGCCGAGGCCGCGCTCATCAAGTTCGCTTCGCCGGAAGACCAAAAAAGGATCGTCGACGCCGCCCGGAGGGCTTCCGGCCCCGCCCGGGCCACGCTCCTCGCCGTCGCGGGGCGCCGTGAGAGCAGCGAAGCGGTCGCGCTCCTCCTCGAGGCGGCCAGGGACGCGGATGAGTCGATCCGAGTCGCCGCCATCGAGGGCCTCTCGCGCCAGAAGGACCCCGCCGTCGCGGCAGTGCTCGTCGAGGCGGCCGAGAGCGGCCCCGAGAAGGTCCGCCCCGTCGCCGTGCTCGGCGCGCTCCGCTTCGGGCGCCAGCTCGAGCAAAACGACCGTCCGGCCGCGCTCGGGATCTACCACAAGGCTCTCGCGCTCGCCTCGAGGAATGAGGAGCGCCGGGAGGCGATCGAGGGGATCGGCCGCGTCGGCGAGGCCGGATCGCTCGCCCTTCTCAAGCCGTACCTCGAAGGCAGGGAGCGTTCGCTCAAGCTCCAGGCCGCCGCCGCGGTGCTCCCGATCGCCGCGAAGCTCGGCGATGCGAGGAAGGATGAGGCTGTCGCGCTTCTCAAGGCCGCTCTGCCGCTCGCTCCGACCGCGCCGGGGGCCAAAGGGGCCATCGAGCGGCTGCGAAAGCTCGGCGTCGACTACGACGTCGCCCGCGACTCGGGCTTCATCACCCACTGGTGGATCGCGGGACCGGTCTCCGGCGCCACGAACAAGCTCTTCGAGGCCGATGTCGTCGATCCGGACGCGCTCCAGTTCCCCGCCGGCCAGGAGCTGAAGGCGGGCGACAAGGCGCTCGCGTGGAAACACCATCAGACGCCGAGCCCTCAGGGCGCGGTCACGCTCGACGATGTCCTGGGCAGCCCCGGCTCGTCGGCCGCGTACGCATACGCCGAGGTCACCTCGCCGGACGACAAGCGCGTCACGTTCAAGGTCGGAAGCGACGATTCGGTCGTCGTCTGGCACAACGGCAAGAAGATCCACGCGAAAAACACCGACCGCGGCCTCACGGTCGATGAAGACTCGGTCAACACGCGCATGACGCCGGGCAAGAACCGAATCCTCATCAAGGTCATCAACAGCGGCGGCGGATGGGGCTACTGCCTCCGCATCACCGACCGCCAAGGCGCGCCGCTGGTCCTGGAGCAGCGGAAGGACTGAGGGACATGCCTGCGAAGGGTCCAGCCGAGGTGACATCCACTCCGGCGCCGAAACGCCTAGGAAGGATGCTTCCCGTTGAGCTGCGTGACTACTGGAAGGATGAGGCACGCGAGTTCACCCCTTGGCTCGCCAGCGAAGAGAATCTGCGTCTCCTCGGTGAGGCGATTGGATTCGAGCTTGAACTCGAAGGAATCGAGATCCAGGTGGGGGCCTTCAAGGCCGATATCGTCGCCAAGGAGCTGGAGACCCAGAACCGAGTCCTCATCGAGAACCAGCTTGAGCGCACGGACCACGACCACCTTGGCAAGCTGATCACCTACGCGTCCGGGTTGAACGCCAGCGCCGTGATCTGGATCGCTGCCGAGATCAACGACGAGCACCGCCGGGCCCTCGACTGGCTCAACGACATCACGGGCAAGCAGTGCGCGTTCTTCGGGATTGAGATCGAGCTGTGGCGAATCGGCGCCTCGGACCCCGCGCCGAAATTTAACCTCGTCAGCCACCCGAACGATTGGTTCAAGACGCTCGCAGGACGCGGTGAGAACGACGCTCTGACCGAAACGCAGTTGCTCAACGAGGAGTTCTGGCGGGCTTTCGGCGATTTCGCGAAGACCAAGGGCACGAAGCTCAGATTGCGGAAACCTCGCTTGCAGCACTGGTACCCGATTCCGATTGGACACTCCCGATTCTATCTATCCTTGACCGCCAGCACCAAAAAGCGCAGGCTTGGATGTGAGCTGTACATCAGGAAGTCGAAGCTCGCGTTCGGCCTCCTTCGCAACGATAAGGAGCCGATCGAACGCGAGATCGGGGTCGCTCTCGAGTGGCAGGATCTCCCCCGAAAGCAGGACTGCCGCATCGCCCAGTACAGACCTGGCGACATCTCTGACCGCGAAGCATGGCCGGAATTCCACGCGTGGCTCCTGGAACGCGCCGAGGTCTTCTACCGGGTATTCTCCAAGCGAGTGCGCGAGTTGAACCTCGAAGGGGAGGATCTCGAAGAGGACGAGACCTTGCCGGAGAGCTCGAATTGACCTCTCGGTTCGTCTCTGATGGGTCCTCTTCGGGGCGCTCCCCTATGGTTGACAACGCCCATCCCCCCGGGTACGGTTTTCGCTCTTCTGTCGAACGAACAGGGCGATTAGCTCAGTTGGCTAGAGCATCAGCTCGACAAGCTGGGGGTCACTGGTTCGAGTCCAGTATCGCCCACCATGAAACTCCCCCGGTCCCGGCTCTCGCCCGGATCGGGGTCTATTGAACGACCGGAGGATTCGGTCATGCCGCACGTCGTGACGGACCGCTGCGTGGACTGCCGGTACACCGACTGCTGCGCGGTTTGTCCCGTGGAGTGCTTCTGGGAGGTCGAGAAGCCCGCCATGCTCGTCATCGACCCGAAGACCTGCATCGACTGTGGCCTCTGCATCCCCGAGTGTCCGATCTACGCGATCTACCCGCTCGAGGAGGTGCCCGAGGCCTACAAGGAGTGGATTCAGAAGAACGCCGACCTCTTTCCCAAGGGGAAGCACTGCACGGCGAAGAAGGACGCTCTCCCGACAGCGATCTCGCTCGACAAGATCCACGAGAAGGAGAAGGCGAAGGGCTGGAAGATCCCCGATCCCACCGCGGTCGGCGGTGGGGGGGGAGGGGGCGGGGCAAGCAAGCCGAAACCCGCCGCGGCCCCTGCGGCGGCCAAGAAGCCGGCGGAGGTTGCCGCCGCGGCCGAAGAAGCTCCCCCGGGCTACCATCCGAAGCCCCTCAACCTCCCGAAAGCACCCAAGAAGCCGCCGCTCGGCGTCAACCCCGGCGGCCGCATCCGTCTCGGCTATCGAAAGGGCGTCGTGCAGGAACTGCGTCAAGGGCTCGGCAAGGAGTACTACTCCGACGTGAAGATCCTCTTCGACGGCGACGCGAAGCCGATCTGGTTCGGCTACTTGAGCCTCCAGGTCTTCAAGGAAAAGGGGGACTTCGAGGTCCTCGATGCCGGCCCGAAGCCAAACTTCTTCAAACGGCTCCTTGGCGGGTGAGGCTCATGAAAGAGGTCAGCCAGAAGCTCAACCGAGTCACCCACGATCCCCGAACCGGCACGCTCTTCATCTCCCTGCGACCCAACTCCAAGCGGCGGCCGCAGTCGCTCCTCGAATACCCCGGCCGGGTCATCCTCGACCTCGATGCCGAGGGCGACATCTACGGCATCCGGCTCCTCGCCGTCCTGCCCGAAGACGCAGAGAGGATCCTCAAGCGGCTGAAAGCTCAGGCGGCGGAGGCGGGTGAGGCGAATCAGGCCGAGCGCGAAGAGGAAGCGCAAGGGTGAGGGTTCGATCTTCCAGGAGTCGAGTGGCCCGCGATCTCGCTCGGCGCCCCGCGGACGGGATCTACTCCCGACCGGCCTCGAGTGGTGTGGTCGAATCATGGGCCCGATGGTATCAGGGGGGTGTTTAAGGCTCGTTTAAGCACCGCCGCCGCGGTAGATTTTTTGTCTTTGTTTAGCGGGGTAGAGGGGGGTTAAGTTTGTTACCGGTCCGTCCGATAACATCGGTTGATGACCGAAGACGCACTCGAACATCTCTCGCGCGAGGAGATGCTCGATCTCCTCCG
>Ga0187893_10002583_pt1 | contig 39395 bp, 36 predicted proteins | sample MA1701074metaG_FD_139574 | JGI IMG/M metagenome (GOLD analysis project Ga0187893, IMG submission 139574) | White microbial mat communities from a basaltic lava cave in the Kipuka Kanohina Cave System on the Island of Hawaii, USA - MA170107-4 metaG ...
CCCAGCGCAGCGAGTAAGAAGAGAAATGGCTTGTAGTCTGCCTCTATCCCAGCCTGCGGTTTCAGATCCTTGAGCGCGTCCTGATTGCCGGTGAGCACCGATTGTACCGAGATCTTGATTGGCTCTGAAACAAGAAGTCCCTTCTCCCCGCTCGTTGTTACGGTCTCGACGCTGACGGCAGGAATCTCAAGATTGCCTGTTTTATAGGCAGCAAGCTGAAGTTCCAGGGTATCTTCGATCCTGCCGTCAGCGAGCTGGGTTGGAGGGAGCTGTTTCGTAGTTCGCACGGTCCACTCCCCCAGGTTCGTTCCCACGGGTGTGAACGCAGATTTCAACGATGCGGGATGAATGACAGAGAATCTGACAGTTACCACATCACCGATGGTAACTGTCGTGGCATCAACAGAGGTTTTGAGTTGAGCCCCAGGCTCCTGGGAAAGAGCAGGACGAACCGAGAGAAGGAGACAGGCCAGCCACATGCCTTGGAAAAACGCCGACAACCGCCTTCGTTCTGCCGAACGCTGGCGGTCGGGTTTCCCTCCAACGACAGACAAACAGACATTAAGTCTCGAGCACCCCTTCTCATCCCCGCTGGCTCTCCCTCTCTGGGAAGAGGGAAACCAGCGTCTGTCGAGTCTGTCTGAGGGGACAATATTTGAGATATTCGTCAAAGGACTCACTGGCAACATACTGGCTGACTGTTCCGGCGATTGCCCGCCTCTTTATCGAAGCCGCTTGGCTCGCGCACGAAAAAATTTCACCAACGGCACGTCGTAAGGTCGATGAGTAAAGATGTCAACGAACTCAATTCGGTTTCTCCGAAAGATGCGGCTTCTTGCTTCAACCGCATCTACCGCCAGCTTGCGATAGTGCTCCCTCACCTGCGGGAGCGAGGTATCAACCCAGAAGCTCTCTCCGCTTTCTGGGTCAAGCATCTGAATGATACCGGCGTTGGGGAGTTCGGATTCTCTTGGATCGCAGATGGGCAGGGCCACCAGGTCGTGCCGCTGATTGGCAACCCGCAGCGATTTCTCATAACCCTGATCTAAGAAATCTGAAATGAGAAAGACCACAGACTTCTTTGTCAAAACATTGTTTAAATACTTCACGGCTGCTTCAATGGACGTGCGTCGATGAACAGGCTCATAGGCCAATAGTTCCCGGACGACACGCAAGACATGCTTCCTGCCCTTTTTGGGTGGGATGTATTTCTCGACGACATCGGTAAAGATGAGGGCTCCGACCCGGTCATTGTTCTGAATGGCCGAAAACGCAAGTAAAGCGGCCAGTTCGGCAGCCAGTTCATTCTTCATTCGGTGAACCGAGCCGAAGTCTTTCGATCCGCTCAGATCGACCATCAGCATCACCGTGAGTTCGCGTTCTTCCACGTAACGTTTCACGAACAGGTGTCCTTGGCGCGCGGAAACGTTCCAGTCAATACTGCGCATATCGTCGCCGTACTGGTAGGCGCGCACTTCGTCGAACTCCATTCCCTGTCCCTTGAAAACAGAATGGTACTCGCCCCCCATTGCGGTGTTGACAAGACGCCGGGTGCGAATCTCAATGTGTTTCACTTTTCGAAGGAGCTCTCTGGAAAGCATTGATCTTGTAGGGGCGATCCGCGCCTTACGGGACCATCACTTTGTCGAATACCCGCCGGATGACTTCCTCCGTAGTAACGTTTTCGGCCTCGGCTTCGTAGGTCAGAATGATTCGATGGCGCAACACGTCAAGCCCGACCGACTTTACGTCTTCCGGAGTCACGTAACCCCGGCCGCTAACGAACGCGTTTGCTCGCGCTGCCTTTGCTAGAAAGATGGTTGCGCGGGGCGAGGCTCCGTACTGGACCAGATCCTTGGTATCAAGCTGGTAGTCCTCAGGCTTGCGGGTAGCGAACACCAGATCCACAATGTAGTCCTTCACCTTTTCATCCATGTAGACTTGGCCGACCACGCTGCGAGCACTGCGAATGGCTGCGGGCGACACAACGGGCTCGACGAGCAGTTCCGCCGGTTCGGTCATTCGTTCCAGTATCTGCTTCTCTTCCTTCTTGTTCGGGTAAGTAACGAGCAGCTTCAACATGAATCGATCCACCTGGGCTTCGGGCAGAGGATAGGTTCCTTCCTGCTCGATGGGGTTCTCGGTCGCCATGACTAGAAACGGATCGTCCAGTGGGAATGTCCGGCCTCCGATGCTGACCTGCCGCTCCTGCATGGCCTCCAGGAGTGCACTTTGTACCTTGGCTGGCGCTCGATTGATTTCGTCTGCCAGGATGATATTGGAAAAGATGGGTCCCTGATGCGGCACAAACTCACTGCGCCTCTGGTCGAACATCATGGTGCCTATCAAGTCAGCCGGCAGGAGATCTGGAGTGAACTGGATGCGCTGAAACCCAGTCTGGATGGCACTAGCCAGCGTCTTGACGGTCAGCGTCTTCGCCAGCCCCGGAACCCCCTCGAGCAGGAGATGCCCTTCGCAGAGAATTCCGATGAGCAGCCGGTCGATCAGATACTCCTGTCCAACAATCACCTTCTGTACTTCCCGCTTTAATCGCTCCACGAAGGCACTTTCAAGCCTTACCTTTTCATGAATGGCCTTGATGTCAACGTCCACTCCCATTCGAAATCCTCCTCAAAGTCATCAGTTAACTGGCGCCGCTATTATACAGAATAGATTGGCGGCATCCGGCAGCCCGGATGCCGTTGGCGCCGCAGCGGGAACCGAAACTCATAGCATGAGTCACAAAGGGCAGCCAGCCCTCAATAGTAGTGAGATTGATTTCACGGATCAGCTAGCGGATTTGAACCAAGAAACAAAGCGGGAGAGACCCTCCTCGAAGGGCACCTTGGGCTCATAGCCGAGCAGTCGCTTGGCTTTGTTCAGGTTGGCATGAGTAAATGGCATATCACCTGGCTGGAACTCCTGGACTTTGATCTGCGCTCGCTTGTCGAGCCTGGCTTCAAGCAGCTCAATCATTTTAGACAGTGACACTGGCTGCGAATTACCTAGATTGAACACTTCAAATTCCGTCCTTAGCAAAAGCGTTGCCATGATGCCATCAACAATGTCGTCAATGAACGTGTAGTCGCGCAACGAACTGCCATCGCCAAACATCGGGATTTCACGACCAGACTGAATGAGGCGGGCAAACTTGTGAATGGCCAAGTCGGGCCTCTGCCGGGGCCCGTAAACCGTAAAGAACCGGAGGCAGACCGTCGGAATAGAGTAAAGTCTCGCGTAGCAGTAACACAGCTTTTCCCCTGCTAGTTTCGTAACCCCATAGGGCGAAATGGGGCTGGGATTAGCCTCTTCTTCAATGAAAGGCGTCTGACTCGTAGTACCGTAGACCGAACTGGACGACGCAAAGACAAACTGTTGAACGGCAAACTGTCTGGCCAGCTCCAGCAGAACCAGTGTCCCTTGAACGTTGACTTTCTCGTAGAGCAGGGGCTGTTCGAGCGACGGCCGGACACCAGCCCGAGCCGCCAGATGAATGATGACTGCGGGACGATGTTGTTTGAAGACTTCCGTCAGGCGAGCCGCGTCGCAAATATCAGCTTCGACGAACTCGTAGTCTCCGCGGGCACTGATCTCCGAAAGATTGCGCCGCTTGATTTGAGGGGAATAGAAATCGTTCAATTCGTCGAGCAGGATCAGTTGGTGTCCTTGCTCGAGAAGCTGTTCCGCCAGATGGGAGCCGATGAAGCCGGCACCCCCGGTGAGGAGAATTGTTGTCATGGAAAAGTGCAGGTCCAACCAGCGCAAGAGCGATGAAGCATCGGCTTATCGCTTGAGTTTGCCAGGGATCAAGAAAACCCATTCCTCTTGGAGCACTGGATCTTTTCAACCGATCGCCAGCATCCTGTCTACAGCCTTCCTGGCCCTCACCCGAATCTCTTCGGGAACATCAATCACATAGCGGTTATAACGCAGGGCATTCAGGGTGTCCTCCAGAGTAATCTGGTTCATATGCGGACAGCGCACGCTGCAAAGGCGCAGCATTTCTTTGTCAGGATTTTCGGCGGCAACATTGTCGCCCATGCTGCATTCGGTCAGCAATAAGTAGCGGGGCGCCTGTGTACCTTCAACATACTTGATCATCGCCGAAGTGCTGCCCGAAAAGTCCGAAGCCGCGACGACGTCAGGACGGCATTCCGGGTGAGCGAGAATCACCACGTCTGGAAACTGCTGCCGCACGCGTTCAATGTCTTGTACCGTGAACTGGTCATGCACTTCACATTTGCCGTGCCATCCAATCATGGCGTAATCCAGTGACGCATCTGCGCTGCGCAATCCAGACGGGTGACTCATGGGGAAAATGATGTGTTTGCCAGTCTCCTTTGCCACGTTCTTCGCCAAGTATTCGTCGGGCAGAAAAATGACGGTGTCGGTCTTGAAGGATTGAACCACAGCGGCAGCGTTGCCGGACGTGCAACAGATGTCGCTCTCCGCCTTCACATCCGCATAAGTGTTTACGTACGTAACAACTGGCACCCCGGGAAACCGCTGCTTGAGCTGCCGAACGTCCTCGGCTGAAATACTCCCCGCCAGTGAACATCCGGCTTCCCTGGCAGGCAGCAAGACGGTTTTTCCAGGGTTCAGGATCTTGGCTGTTTCGGCCATGAATCGGACGCCGCAGAAAATGATTGGGTCTCCCTTGACCTCAACGGCCTTGCGGCTCAGTTCGAGCGAATCGCCCTTGAAATCTGGAACGGTGTGATAGAGGGCTGGCTCCATGTAGTTGTGCCCCAGAATCACCGCACCCTTTTCCGCCTTCAGGCGGTTGATTTCAAATACCAACTCGGCCTTATGTTTCAGCTCGAAGTCGGGCACAACATCTTTGAGCTTTTCACGCATCCAGAGATAGGTTTCGTGCACCCCAGCGACGGTTGACATCCCGGTTTAGCTCCCTGTTCGCAGCACCTCTACAACAACCGCAGCCCTGCTTGCATTCTTCGTTTCAACAAGCCCGTCAGAATGTTAGCACACGCAGGCTAATCCCAGATGTCATTCTTGACCACAGGAGGGGACGAGTTCAGGCGCATGGCCCGATGCCAGGTAGCATACGCAGCAATATCCTGCCAGCGCAGGTTCTGCAGGCCCTTGCCGCCGTAGGCCGTCTCGATTCTCCACTGAAGATATCGCTTCGGAGGCAGGGGAAGGAAAGGAAAGCGCCGATACCATTTTCGGTGGCGGAACGTCCAACAGATCCGCAGCAGTTCCAGCAGGATAGAGATCATTAGTTATCGAAGTCTCGAGAGCTGCGGTCATTACGAATGGCTTTCTCGAAATTTGCCATCTTCTCCAAATAGTATTCGTGATGTTCAGGGTTTACGCGGCAGTTTCTATATTTCGCATAACAATGGTAGCAAACAGTCAGCTTAGGAAACTTGAAAAAGTGCCAGTAAAAACCGTATCCACCCAGTAAGAGGCTGACACCATAGGTCCAGTAAGCCGCTGCAAATCCCAAAAGTACCACCAGTAGACCCCAGGCTTTACGGGCTTCATCACGGATGTAGAAGTCGCTAAGTTGGCAGACGGCGCACACATCGACCATGTTTCTCTGTCGGTACATATCCCCATATCGCAACACCAGCTGCTTATTGCATCGCGGACACGAAATCAACCCCTTATCTTTCGAGGGATGGGCTTGGCATTCGCCGAAACAGTGACGACAGTGAAATAGAATCTTCATTCTGGAGGAAACCGCCGAGCAGTGAGAGAAAGCCCGTTGCGCCAACCGACATTGTAGCCGATAACCCGTTTGTCAGCCTCACGCGAGAAGGGATGCAGTCCTTTTCGAGTCGCGATGGAGCAGACGGGCTGATGGGCAACCAAGGCACTTACTACAATTTCTGGTTGGTCAGACCGTACGCACTTCCGTTGTGCAATTGACGCATGACCAATATAATGAGAGCGGCTGTTTCGGAATGATTTCAACTCACTAAAGGAGAAAGCACGAATGAAGACAATCGGACTGATGCTGGCTGGACTGGGAATGCTAGCGAGCGGACTGATGGCCCAGATGAGCGGGGACCGAGGGGAGACATCCGTCGAACTAGGCGGCGGAAAGGTATCTATCGAGTATGGCCGACCGGCCCTGGCGGGCCGTGACGTAAAATCCATGCTCCAGCCCGGCATGGAGTGGCGCATGGGATCCAACGCCGCCACCTCTCTGGACACTTCTGTCGACCTGAAATTCGGAAACAAGACGGTTCCAAAAGGCAAGTATGTGCTTAAAGCCAAGTTTATCGAAGAGGGCAAGTGGCTGCTGCTTTTGAATGAAGACGACAAGAGCGTGGCCGAAGTCCCGATGACGCTTGGAACGAACGCCAGTCCGGTGGAAAACGTAACAATCAAACTCGAGAAGCAAGGAGCCGGCGGCAAACTCACTGTAGCATGGGGTACCTTGAACATCGCCACCACGTTCCAGAAGGCCTGATGTCAAAACGGGGTGCGAATTGCCAACTCACGATGTCGATTCGCACCCTCTCATCAGAGCTTAAAGATTGTAGAACCTTAGATCTTTGCCTTTCCTCAGTTTCGTGATGTAAATGATCTGTCCCGTGTGAAGAGAAAAGTGCTCCACAACATGATAGATGGCTTGCAAAACGATCTTGTCAAATCCTTGAATCGTCCGCTTCTCTAGCAACTGCCCCGGCGGAAAAGACTCCAGTACCTGGCTTGCTTCAACCACGCTGTCATTCAGCTTGGACCAGACGACCTCCTTAGGAAACGGGTTGCGCTCGGAAAACTCGAGCGCCCGCTGGCGCGTGTCGGGCACCCCACCGATTCCCGAAACAATCCACTGTCTCACGTTGCCTGACAAGTGGAACAGCAGGTTGCCCACACTGTTGTTGGTATCGTGTGCCCGCCACCAAACGTCTTCCTCGGAAAGAATATCCAGACATTCTCGGATCTTGGGCATAAAGTCGTCGTTGAGGTGCGATCGTGACTGATCGAGGAAAACCTGTCCGATATCGTTGTTCATAATCACTCCTTTCTGGGTTGGCTATTCCGCTCACCGAGTGGCTGTTCTAGTGTCAGTCATGAGCCTCTCGAGAGTTAAGGAAACACGAGCAAGTTCACTTGTACTTGGGCTGACTTCTCGTCACCGCAATTTGTCGTTAAGGGCCCTCAGAGCGGACCGCGCACAGCCTTGGCTAGAAAAAACGGACGGTGTAGGTAAGGCGCACACCGCGTCCCATTTCTGGCGCCAGATCCTTGATGAACGACAAGTGGTTGCGGTACAGGCGGTCGCCCAAATTGAAAACGCTGGCTGATAGCACATGCACGAGATGTTGTTGAGCTACGGTGTAGGAGGCATTCGCATTGGCGACGGTGTAACCCGCAGTACGTGTTTCGGTGGAAAAGAATTCATCCTGTGCCGCCGCCACCACTAGCTCGGGCTTTACACTGAATCCTTTGTACCGCATTTCGAAGCCCACTCGGCCTCTCCGGGGCGGAATGCGAGGAAGTGGCATCCCACCCTGCCGCAGTTCTGCATCGACCACATCCATGCCCAGATTCAGCCACAGGCTAGGGAGCAGACCGAGGTCCAGCTCAAATTCTGCGCCCCTGAATCGGCTGTTACCCTGGAAATAATTGGCCTCAATCAGTCCGTCCTCCATCCGTCCCGTTGGAGCTAGAAAAACAAAGTCCTGCATGAAGTAATAATAGAAATTGGCTTCTCCGTGAAGACGCTTGCCGGAATGGCGGAGAGAAAAGTCAATTCCTTTGCCGCGCTCGCGCCCCAATTCGATGTTGCCCACTTCAAACGTGAGATTACCGATGTGGGGCCCGTTGTTGTAGAGCTCTTCCAACGCTGGAGCCCGATACGAGTGAGTGAAGTTCGTGACGAAGGCACCGCCTTTCCAAAGAGGCACATAGATGCCCGCTGCGCCTGAGAATCCGGTAAAGTTGCGGCCAACCAGTCCCACGGGGCGATATCGATTGTTTTCGAGCCGTCCGCCAAACTGGAAGCGCACCTTCTCGAAAGTTAGTTCCTGCAGACCGAACACTGCAAAAGCATCTTGGTCAACAGGTGGCGCAAGAGCCTCCACTCCCGTGGTCGCGTACTTGCGGTGCATTCCCCAGAACCCGAAACTGCCTGAGAGAGGGCCCTTGCGCTTTTGATCGAATACACCTCGGTACACAAACTGTCGATTGTCAAACGCGGTGCCAACGTCTTCGTCCTCCAATTCTTCATGCCTGTACGACGTATAGTTCAGCGATAGACCAAACTGATGAAAAAATGACCTCTGGTTGCGAATGCCGGTGTTGAATCGCGCATTGTGACGCTGAGACCGCAGATCGATTTCGGGCTCATCTCCAACAACAGCCTCACTGACCCGCTCGAACCTGGCTGCAAACGGCACCCCAAAGCGAGAATGATCATAACCATATCCAAAACTCGCAAAAGCCTTGTCACCGTACCAGCCAACGCCTCCAGATCCATTCACGACACGGGTTTCCGAGTTCCTAATGACTCCATTCGGGGTATGATAATCTCCCGTTTTCTGTCCGCTGAAGGTTTCCCAGATAAGCCAATTTTTTCCCCCGTACTCGAATCCTGCTGCCGCTCCTCCGTGGGCATTAGTGGAACCACCAATTCCGGTAGCAAATCCACGAAGACCCGTATGGGGATGATCAAGTATTTGATGATGACCGGTCACCGCATTGACCACTCCACCGATGGCATTGCTGCCGTAAAGCAGCGTCGCAGGGCCCTTAACGACCTCAAGCCGTTCCAAACTTAATGGATCGATTGTTTCGCCGTGGTCTCCCGACTGCGAAGAGAGCGTTCCGGTTCGAATGCCATCCTGCAGAATGAGCACCCGATCCCCGTCAAAACCCCGAATCACAGGTCTAGAGGATCCTGGGCCAAAACTCCTTTTGGTCACCCCGGGCTGACCCTCGAGCAATTCTCCAAGACTGCTTTTAGCTTTTGCTGCGAGCTCGATTGACTCAAGAGCCGCTACCGTTTGAAACGAACTAAACGTGGTCTCCTCTCTGCCACTCGCCGTCACCGTTATCTCATCCTTGATGGGTGACAATCCGACTCGAAAATTAAGCCTTACGGTCTCGCCCGCGTTCACCTGCACCGTTTGCTGCTTGTCGCTGAGCCCGTGAAGATGGACCACCACCGTGTAGGTCCCTGGCATCAAATCACTGAACTCAAAGGCCCCTTCGTCGTTGGTAAGAGTCGATCTTCCGAGCTGAACAATGAGCACGGAGGCTCCATGAACAAGAGCATTCCGCGACTCCAGAGTAACCACGCCAGAAAGCGTAGCTCCAGTCTGCGCCTGAATAAGCGAAATACCTATGCCACACAAAACATTCCCTAGGAGGCAGACAGCAGACAATCCCAGCATTTTCCGCATTGCGATACTCCTCGTGGACAAAATCGCGAAGAAGATTTGGAAGCACTCGAATGTTGACTCAGCGCCATTGGCTGGCGAGGCAAGCGCTACGAAGCGGCGAGCGCAGGTCACGCAACAACAAGACAGCAAATAAGCCTAATGCGAGTACGCCCTGCCTATGCTGCGAAGGAGAATAAACTAACTCAGTGGAGGAGCCCGGCTGGGGCCGGAGAGCTGATCGAATTCGAGAAGACGAAAGAAAACAACGAGGGGGCGAAACCAGTGGGATCGGGTGGGCAAAAGGACTGTCGGCCCGACTGGAAGACAAACAGCTGGCAACTTGGCCGTGTGGCAAAGGTCGCACCCTCGCCCGGATCCCCCGTCGTGCGAGTGTGTGTAACTCGTATTAGCGACAAGGAAAAGGAAAAGAACTACGGCGAGTGTGATCGCTGTCCAACGCGGCGATGTGAGCGTACCAGTCATTCTGAGACTGATAGTATGCCGCCAAGTCGGACCGGAGCAAGAAATTTGTGGCCTGTGATGCCCGGTTGCAGCTACCCCGAGCCTCACAAACCAGCCTTAGTTTAGGACGGTCTCAGCATAAGGGCCGATGGAGGCGTTTTCTGGGCTTCGGGACGAGAAATCGACCTCCTCCCAAAATTCACCCTGTTCTGTTCAAATGGCTTATCCGGTCAAACCGGAATACCATGCGTGCTTTGATTGGCTCGATTCACTGTGAAAATCAGTGTCGCAGGACATTTTTGTTGGCCGACGTTTCGGTGTTGGGTATAATCATTGCTTGTCTATTCGCCCGCCCTTTGCCTCCTCAGATTCAACCCGATTTCATTTGAAAGGTGAACTTCAATGAGAGTTCGACTTTGGAGAATTTGGCGCAAGTACGGCGACCGTCTCTCTATGCGGGGCCGGATCGGCCTCGGAATCACTGTCTCTCGCCTTATCTTTCTCCCGGTAATTTTCCTGTCGATCTACTACATCGCTGGGATGGTCACAGCAACGAACCGCATCGCTACAGTGGACGCCAAGGTCGGGCAGTTGGCCGGACAGATTGTGCAGGAAGTCGACGAAATGAGGAAGGCACAGAAGAACTATGTGTTGCTGAACGACCCTATCTCCTTGGGAAAGATCCGGGAAAGTTCTCAGATGGTGGCCATGCAAATCGAGGACGGCTTGGTACGCTCCACAACCCAGCGGCCGCGATTTACCGATATGAAGGAGTTGCTCAAATCCTACATGGCGAGCATCGAGGCGATCTCGCAGTCTGCGAATCCCAGGGAAAATGCGGCTGCACTAAGGCAGTTTTCTGGTGGCGTCGAGAGCTATCAGAATCGGATCGACAATCTGGTGGCAGTCGCCAAGCGTTCCAAAACCCGCGAACAAGTGACCGAGGCTATCGACGAGATCAGCAGTGCTGCGACATCATTCGACCAGATCATCACGCGGTGGATGATAGCTTCAGCACCCGAGCGATCCGAGTTGCTCGAAGAACTTCAATCCAAAGGCGAGGCGCTTTCGGCTCAAGCTCGGCTCATCAACGAGAGTGGATGGCAAAATATCGAGGACGAGCGGGCTCGAGCTGAAAGCCTGGGAAAACGGGCTACTCTCCTGATCACCGTGACCTTGGTCCTCACCCTGCTCCTCAGCTTCGCGTTCACCTGGTACTTGCCGCGACGGGTGATGCACCCGATACGGGAAGTGACGCAAGCTCTGCGAAGAGCATCGAACGGCAATTACGATGTGTTCTTGAAATTGAATGCCCGCGACGAATTGGGTGAGTTGGTCAATGAATTCCACAATCTCGTCAACCACATGCGGCAGCGAGATAGCATTTCCCGGACACAAGTTGGCATGACGCCTCCTTCCGTCAAAGAAGCTCCTCGCGAACAAAACTACACTGTCTTTTGAGTTGGAAGCTGAGCGTCGAAGGCAGGTCCCCAGATGTCGCCCACATCCGGTGGTCCGATGGGCCCGTAAGGTTGTGGCTTTCGTCAGGTCCAATCCTCAACAGGAAAAATCACACCGAAGAAGTTAGTTGTTTGGATGAATTCAATCCCGATTTGTCCGAGGGAGTCGTCTTCTTGCCGACCCAGCCACACGACCCGAAACTGGGACCACTCACCGCTGGACTTTAACCGTAACTCCAGAACGGCATCCTCAGTCAGCTCGTGGACTGTGAAAACTCGCGCACCAAACTTGCTGACGATAAACGTCTCGGTTTCTTCTTCAAATTCATAGCCGTGCTTGTCGATGCCTTTGATGATGACAGGGATCTTGACCATGGCTCGGGGGCTTCGTCTGAGTACGTAACCCTTCACTTCACTCGTCATGGCCGCGGAACTCTCTTCTCTCAATCGCATAGAATCCTCTCAAACCCAGACATTTGTGAACGTTTGATAACTAGTAGCGCTGGTGCGCCTCTCGGCCAGGGTCCAGACGCTCAGTCCACATCGAGAGCAACTTTTCGAAGGAATTTGAAGTCTTTGAGTAGTTTCCCTGTGCCCATAACAACTGAGCGCAGCGGATCTTCGGCAAGCATTACCGGCAGTTGCGTCTCGTCGGCCAGCTTTCGGTCAAGGTTGCGCAACAAAGCGCCGCCACCCACCAACATGATTCCTCGGTCAACCAGGTCCCCCGAAAGTTCTGGCGGGACTTTTTCCAGAGCCGTACGAACCGCATTGACGATGACGCCGATGCATTCGGAGAGAGCCTCGCGAATTTCAGTGGCCGTGATCGTGATCGCTTGAGGAACCCCCTGAATCAGATTGCGTCCGCGAATCTCCATTTCGATTGGATCTTCCAGCGGAAACGCCGAACCGACCTCAATCTTGATCTGTTCCGCCATGCGATCACCGATCAGCAGGTTATGTTTTTGCTTGATATAACGGATGATCGCCTCGTCCATCTCGTCGCCTGCAACACGCACCGATTTACTGTAAACAACGCCTGAAAGTGAAATTACCGCGATGTCAGTTGTGCCGCCACCGATATCCACCACCATGCTGCCTTCTGGTTCTGTGACTGGAAGGCCAGCTCCGATGGCCGCCATCATCGCCTGCTCAACCAAGAAGACCTCACTGGCCTTAGCACGGGACGCCGAGTCAGTCACGGCGCGACGCTCGACCTGCGTAATCTCGGAGGGGACGCTGACAATGATTCGGGGATGCACAAAGAACTTGCGCCCATGCGCCCGTTGGATAAAGTATGCCAGCATTTTCTCAGTGACTCGAAAATCTGCAATCACGCCCTTGCGCATGGGGCGGATAGCCACAATGTTTTGTGGGGTTCTGCCGAGCATCTCCTTCGCCGCAAGGCCCACTGCTTCGACCTCGTGAGTTACAGAGTTAAGCGCCACAATCGAAGGCTCGTTGACCACGATACCTTTCCCTTCATGGTAAACCAAAGAATTGGCCGTACCCAAATCGATCGCCAGGTCGCGAGAGAATGTGTGCCGAGCGGACATGAGATTGAACATGAATGACTTTCCTTGCCCAAAGATATTCAACGGTAATAATCGGCGAACCAACGATTTGCATTAGGACTGTTTCATGCCGTGAACCCGTAAAAAGGCCGGTCATAGGGTGGCGGTAGGTTGAGGGATTGCTGACTTTGCAAGAACCGAAAAAGCTCAAATGACTTCTTGGAGTTGAGTTAGACTCCTGGCAGCCGAGACAATAGAGGAGGAGTTCCATCATGGATAGAGTGCTGAGTTATATTGATCAGAACCAGGACCGGTTTCTGCAAGAGCTTAAGGACTTCCTGCGCATTCCGAGTATCAGCAACAACGCTGAGAACAAGAAAGACGTCCTGCGCTGCGCCCATTTTGTAGCCGACCAACTTCGCCAGATTGGAATGCAGCAAACCCAGCTGTTCCCGACATCCGGACATCCTATCGTCTACGGCGAGTGGCTTGGGAACCCCGGTCAGCCGACAGTCCTCTGCTATGGACATTACGATGTGCAGCCCGTCGATCCGGTTGACTTGTGGGTCTCCGGCCCTTTTGACCCCACTATCCGAAACGGAGAGATCTATGCACGCGGCTCGGTGGACGACAAGGGACAGGTCTTGATGAACTTCAAAGGTGTGGAAGCGCACTTGAAGGCGGAAGGCAAGCTGCCCGTAAACATCAAGTTCTTGATCGAAGGTGAGGAAGAGGTCGGTAGCGTCAATCTCGACAATTTCATAGCGGACCACAAAGAACTGCTTAGCGCGGATGTCGTATTGATTTCAGATACCCCTATGTTCGATCGAGGGGTCCCTTCGATTTGCTATGGTTTGCGCGGGCTCGTTTATTGCCAAATTGACTTGAAGGGCTCTAGCAGTGATTTGCACTCCGGCTCGTTCGGAGGAACAGTGATCAACCCGAACTTCGCACTGGCACAAATCATTCTTGCGCTCAAGAACAACGAAGGCCGCATTCAGATTCCTGGATTCTACGATGACGTCCAGGAAATGACTCCAGATGAGAAACAGGAACTTTCAAGGCTGCCGTTCAACGAAGCGAAGTATCAAAAAGATCTAGCAGCGCCAGCACTGTTTGGCGAGAAGGATTACAGCACATTGGAACGGATCTGGGTGCGCCCGACGCTCGAAGTCAATGGACTCTGCGGCGGATTTACAGGCGAAGGCGCGAAAACGGTCATTCCGGCAAAGGCTATGGCCAAAATCAGCATGCGTCTGGTACCCAATCAGGATCCCGACAAAATTGCCGACCTCTTCGAGCGTTATCTGAAGCAGATTACCCCTGCGGCAGTGGAATTGAGCCTCACGCGAATGCATGGCGGAAAGCCATGGGTGGCGCCAATAAACCATCCAGCCATTCAAGCTGCCTCGCGAGCTTTCGAAAAAGCCTTTGGCAAACGGCCCGTTTTTGTCCGAGAAGGTGGCTCGATTCCCGTGGTCGCCACTTTCGCCGAGCTGCTGGGCTTGCCAAGCGTTTTGATGGGCATTGGCCTGCCTGACGAGAATGCACATGCACCGAACGAGAAGCTAGATCTGTACAATTTCCAAACGGGAATTTCTGGCTCCGCTCACTTCTTCAACGAAATGAGCAGAGGTTGACGAACGTCCACGTATTCACTTCAACGCCGAGCGCAGTCGTTCTACGACTTCTGTCATTTGGAAACTGCTGGTGACTTTCTCTCCCTCGCGAGTCTGAACATAAAACACGTCAAAAGCGTGGTGGCGTTCCGTCGCGAGTTTTGCAGAAAGAATATTCAGCCCCAAGTCAGCTAGCGCCTTGGCAATACGGTACCCCAGGCCAGGCCGATCCTGAGTTTGAACTTCGATCACGGTGCTGTGTGAGGCAATTTCATTGTCGATACGAAGACGAGGTGCCGGGAGACCAGTTGGCAACGTGTCACCGTCTTCGGCTCCTGTCGCCAGGATCTCCTCCAGATCTCGATCCCCGCTGATGACACTGGCCAGCAAGCGATCTACACGTCTCCACATTTCCGCATCCACAATCGCTTGACCCTGTGTATCGCTCACCTGGAACGTGTCGATAACAACCGCGTCATCCCGGGTATTCAACTGCGCGCTCAAGATGCTAATGCCCTGGGACGAAAGAGTTCCTGCGATCTGCGCAAAACGTCCCGGCAGGTCGCGGGTAGATAGAACCAGCTCCGTATAGCCCCCTCTGGGATGGGGCGTCCATAACGTAACGACTGGTCGATCTTGCAGCTTCTCGCAAAGCCTGATGTGCGAGATAATTTGGGGCAACGGTGTGTACAGCGCATACTTCTCTGGCAACAGCAAAAAATGACGAAGCACCGCTTCCGTTTCAAGCTCTGTGCCTAGTTGTTCCAGCGCCTGTTGCTGGATGACGGCCACTTGGGCGTATTCCGGTTCGCTGATCTCGTCTCCAAACATCAGGCGATCAAACACCTTGAAATAGAGCGACCACAACAGAAAATCCTTGCGCTCGCTCCAGTCATCGTCGCCGCTTGACTGCAACCCCACGTAAGTCAGGAGCAGCAGCATATTCAGGTTGTCCGCCGTCTCGATTGCGTCACAGACTTCTTGGAGGATGAAAGGGTCATCAAGATCGCGTCTCTGTGATACTTCTGCGAGCAAGCGTTGCTCTCGAACCATTAACAGAACCTTCTCCTGGCTTTCGGCTTCGATATTAAGCCGCCGCAATACCGTAGCCGTCGTCGCCTCGTGACGCGGGGCACGCCGCAGATCAAGACGAAATCCCGAATAGCGCAGCAGCAAAGCAAGATAGATTATCGAGGGATCGACCACTTGGTCCAGGACGCGCTGATAGTCATGCATCGAAACATCGGTCGAGGTGGCCATTTCGTCCATAGCGTCAATGGACCTAAACACCTGCTCGTCGATCGTGTATTTCCGGCGATGGTCCACTTGAGGAAGACAATCCAAGCGACCGACCTCAGGAAGATACCGTTTCAAGAATCCGGTTTCGCGCATTCTCCTCAAGATACTTCCCACACGTCCTTTGTGCTTGAGGATCAGCCGAAACTCCGCGTGCACCGCAGGAGAGCTAAAGTCATTGAACCTCCAAGTTGCCAGCAGATCCAGCAAAACGGTCTCAAGATCATCACTCAGCAATGCCGGCTCAGTCTGTCCGAAACGAAAGAGTTTCATCCAGCGCTCAGGCGTCGCTGAGGCGCCCTTGACCCCCAAGAAGTCTATGGATGCAGGTGCGGCGACTTTCAGATATCGAATCTTGGCCCTGTCGAAGTTCGCGTTTACGTCTTGTCTGGCCTGTTGTAGGAAGCGCATCACGATGTGGTGGATGTGCCGGCGGTGCCGCGTTGTGTCTCGCACCAGGAAGCCCGCTGCCATTTCGGGCTGGCTAATGGAGCTGTCTAGAAACTCGGCAACCTGCTGGAAGTGATCGTAGAGAAGGCGGTCTTGCCATCTTCCCTCGAGGAAGTGGAGGTGGTTGCGAACCACGATCAGATGCCGACGAGCTGCCTGCAACCTTTGGCAATCGCGAGGCGAAAGGTTCCCTCTAGTGCGCCCCACCAGGGCATCGCGGTTCCCTGTCATCACTGTCAAGCACCCTTGCAGGCCAAACAGGTCTGCCAATCCGCCCACCCCGAGTTTGAGGTCCGACTCCGTTAAATAAATGCTGGGACCATGGTCCGCGTGTAGTGCACGCAAGTAATCGTCCATCTCAGAGAACAAGACCGTCTGGTTTTTGACCAGACTCATCCAGAAACGATGGTTCCATTCCTGAAATAATACTTTGTCACCTGAGAGACAGCGCGCTCCAAGGCAGTCAAAAGCGAAGGGAAACTGAGTCTGTACCCGCGTCAAGCACTCCTTCGTAGTTAGCACAGAAAGCCTGAGTGTGAGACCCAGGGCCTGGAAGACTGCTCTTACTGCACTCTCAAGACTATGGTCATCATCCGGCCTGGTGTTTGTTTTGAGAAGCAGTAAGACATCGACGGGCGAACAGGGGGCCAATTCCAGCCGGCCGTATTCTCCCAAAGCAATCCACACGGCATTTCGCAATGCGCCGTCAGGCCGCCGCCCCCCGCTCACACTCTCCCTCAGAGTAGCTGCAGAAATGGTCGTGATGAGTCGGTCTACCAGCGCGCTACGACCAACCGTTACTCCGGAGCCTTCCTCCCCGTTCCAGTGCCTCCAAGCCAGCCGTTGCATCTCACACTTGTAGCTCCTTTGGCAGTGGCGCACCAGCGAGCCATCTTGCAGCTGAACGGAATTCCAGTCTCCAGTCATCTTCAATCCTGTCAACGATGACTTGAAGTCATCATAGGAGGGTACGGACCATCTTACTCAGCCTGGCAGAAAGCCATTGCCGGACAGTTTTGAAAAATAGACCACGCTCCGTGGGAAGGCAAACAGAAAAGCACGATTCGGGCAAGTTCCAGGAGGGGCAGGCGAACTACGTTCGCGACAGCAGGTCAGAGCCGCCTTTGCTCCGGGATAGCGGCAGAATCGGTGGCCAGAACTGGGGGGTGTCAGACGTGTTGCCGGTCAAATGTCGCAAGCGGCCGGGTACTTGAACGCAGTTTCTGCCCGAAGCCTTAGCCTGGTAGAGCCCTTCGTCGGCCGCTTCGATCAATGCCTCGGTATTAGCCTGACTGAGCCGGGCACTGGAGATCACGCCAAAGCTGGCAGAAATCTCAACAGCACCGCTGCGGGTCTGGACGGGTTCTGAAAGCAGAGCCAACCGCAGCCTCTCAGCAACACTGACTGCGTCTTCAAGACGGCAGCCTGGTGCCACGATAAGAAATTCCTCGCCTCCGTATCGGCCCAAGCGGTCGTAAGGCCGGAGAGCAGCAATCATTCTTCTGGCGGCCTCGCGAAGCACGAGGTCTCCTGCAGCATGCCCGTGAGTGTCATTGATGGATTTGAAATTGTCCAGATCGGCAAGAATTACTCCCAAGGGAACATGCTGGCGCATCGCTCGAACTAGCTCAGCCTGAAGTGTCTCGAGTACCGCTCGACGGTTCCAGACTCCCGTCAGTGAGTCCTGAGTCGCTTGAACGTGCAACCCCTCGCGGGCTGCAATTAGCTCCGATTGTAGATCCAGAATGCGGCGGCCCGTCCTGAGCCGTAACTCGAGTTCCTGCGGATCCATGGGCTTGGTAAGGTAGTCATCAGCCCCAGCATTGAGTCCAGCTAACAGATCCTCCCTCAGGCTCTTGGCCGTCAGTAGCAGAATGTAAACATAGGGTTGCTGAGTGCGCTGGCGAACCGCTTGGCAAATTTGAATTCCGTCCATGCCCGGCATCATCCAATCCAAGATCGCCATCCGTGGCGCCTCGGGTTTTTGTAACTCAGTCCAGGCTTGGAGACCGTCCGCACACACGACTACTTCATATCCCCACTTTTCAAGGTTCAGTTTCAACAGGGCTCTTGAAACTCGATCATCTTCGGCAACCAAAACTCGCAGATTCTTAACCTTTCTATGTCTACTCTCGGCCATTATTAGCTGGCTCACGATGATTTATCGACACACATCCGTTCCTTTATTCCATTTATTTTCTAACGGTTTGACTCCCACTCTCCGGCGGAGCTACGGCAGTTCTCGGTGCGACCGCTCCGGCCCGATATCAGCTTCCACAGACTCGATTCACTGCTGTCAGCTATGAGTCTGCCTGTGCTAAAGTCCCGAAAGTTCTCCGACGATGCTTCCCTGGTGTGGCTAAAGCCATCCGAGAAAGATGTGGTACTCACATCCTCAGGGATTCTTCCCCAGTAGAGGCAGAACAATGTGGTTTGGTTCTTTCACCAATCGACTGGCTCAAGTCATCTGCATCTCTATCTGCACCGATCTTGTCCAGACCGCAAGCGCCGATGTGATCTACTTACGCAACGGCAAGAAGTTGCAAGTCGAGCGTGTCTGGAGGGAAAGAGATCAGATCCGCTACGAGCGCAATGGAAACGTCTTTGGATTCTCAAAAGAATTAGTTGAACGCATCGAATCGGGCCCCTATCGTCCCGCCCCCCGTGACGCCGGCACATCGACAACCACTCAGCCCAGACAATCTATTCATGTCGAAGTGCTCGACGAGACGCTGAGCTTGGGAGACGCAACGGGGGTTGACGAGCCGGAAGTAATATTCGGCGGACAGCTCGACCAAGTCCGGCTAGTCGCGATTGAGAACGAGTTTCGGAAACTGCCTGCAAACCTAGAACGAAAACTACGCTACCAGAAGGCATTGCGGGATGCCATCCAATGGCAGATCAAACGCAACAATCTAGCCGAGGCTCTGTCCTCGGTTGAGTCCTATCTGCGCGTTGATCCCGAAAACCCACAGGCGCACTTAACGCTGGCATGGTTGCTCATCAAGCGGGGTCAGTACCCCCAAGCCGAAAACGTCCTGTTGAATGCGCTTGTTCGGGACAATCACTCTGCCGAACTGCACTATCTCCTGGGCACTGTTTACTACGAACAAGATCGTAACGCCCTGGCTGCCCGGGAATTGCAGCAGTCATTAGACCAGCGATATCGACCGGAGGTCGAATCACTGTTGAAGAAGATTCAGCATGAGAACTTCGCTGAGAACGAGTTTAAGCAGGTAAACAGCCTCCACTTTGTTGTTCGCTACGAAGGAAATGAACGTAGCCAAGCATTGGGCGAAGGGATACTCGCTAGCCTTGAACGATCGTTCACGGAGTTGGAGACCCAACTAAACTACTCCCCGCGTGATGCGATTGCCGTGGTGCTTTATCCGGATGAAGTGTTCCAGGACGTGACCAAGATGCCAGGTTGGGTTGGGGCTCTGAATGATGGGAAAATCCGTTTCCCAATTAAAGGCCTGACCCGCGTGGACGAGACGGTTCGAAGTATCCTGAAACATGAACTGACGCACTCGTTTATTCGCCTAAAGACGGCCGGCGACTGCCCACTTTGGCTCAATGAGGGTTTGGCGCAATACTTGAGTGGCGATTCAAGTCGCCAGTTTCTGCCGCTCGCCAAACAAGCCATCGCCCAAAATCGATTCCCCAGTTTGAGCCATCTCGAGGGGCCATTCGTCGCGATGAGTGCGGACCAGGCAGCTTGGGCATACCAGGAATCACTATTGGCGGCTGAATTCCTGATGAAGGCCTACGGACTCACTGATGTTCAGCGGTTGCTGGAGAATACTGGCCAAACTGGAAGCTTTATGACAGGACTAAGAACCACTCTGCGTCGGGAGTACGGCGAACTGCAAACTGAATTTGAGGAATACGTCAGGAAGCAATAGCCGGATCACTGCCAAACAACGACGTCTTACAATTTTGGCTGAAGGGTACCGACTAAATTGATCAGCGAGAAGCTCACTAGGGACGCTCAGCCTGAGACGGTTGGAGACGACTACCGCCTCAGCGCCTTTTTCCCAGCCTCCAACGTTTCGATAATCGTCTCAACGTCATAAACACAGCCACCCCAGGTTCCCCCACTGGCGTTTTGAAGCGCTGCCCAGAGACGCGTGTCATCAGGGATTTGCGAATCCGGCAACAAATCCGGACGCGGGGGCCTCGCGGACAATATCCGGGCTCCTTCCTCAGTACCAAACATCTTCCCGCCGTGACCTACTAAGTCAATACTGCCCTCAAGCTTGTTTCGATCCACAACAATCTGGACAATGTCGCCGTCAATCATCTTGCTGATCGGCCCTCCGGCAAGGGCTTCTGGACCGACATGTCCGATGCATGCGCCAGTCGAGACGCCAGAGAAGCGCGCATCAGTAATCACCGCGATTTGCTTGCCAAAGGAAAGATGTTTAAGCGAGGACGTGATCTGGTAAATTTCCTCCATGCCAGAGCCAGCCGGACCCCGACAGATGAGCACTAGAATTTCTCCGGGTTTGATCCGCTCGGGCCCCTGGCTTTTGATTGCAGCAATAGCCTCTCGCTCGATTGTGAAGATGCGAGCTAAACCAACTTTGCGATAGATTCCATCTGCGTCCACAACGGAGGGATCAATGGCGGTGCTCTTGATGACGGAGCCTTCGGGAGCCAGATTACCGGTCGGGAAAGTGACGGTGCTGGTCAGCCCCCTTTGGCGTGCAATATGAGGGCTCATGATCACATCATCCGGATCAACTCCGTCCTGCTCTCTTAGCTTTTGCCGCACGAGTTTTCGGCGCTCAGACTGTTCCCACCAATCTAGTATCTCATCAAGGGTCTGACCTGACGCCGTCAGTACATCCAGATGTAGCAGGCCCAACCTGCGCAAATGCAACATCACTTCGGGTACGCCACCCGCCAAAAAGACTCTAACCGTTGGATGGTACTTCGGCCCGTTTGGTAATACATCGACGATTCGTGGAGCCTGGCGGTTAACATCAATCCAGTCCTGAATGGTGGGCCGCTTCAGGCCAGCTGCGTGAGCGATAGCCGGGACATGAAGGAGCAGGTTCGTCGATCCACCGAACGCCGCGTGTACGGTCATAGCGTTGTGCACAGATTTGCTTGTCAACAGCTGCCGAATAGTGAGGCCTCGCTCTTCCATGCGAATCAGAGCGCGCGCGGAGCGTCGGGCCATGTCGAGCCATATGAGCTGCCCGGAAGGCGCCAAGGCTGAGTGCACCAGCGAGAGGCCCAATGCCTCACCCACGACTTGAGAGGTTGCCGCCGTCCCCAGAAACTGGCATCCACCCCCAGGGGAGGCACAGGCAGTGCACAGCCATTCAGCGGCTTGCTCGAGTGTAACTTCGCCGTGCGCAAAGCGCGCGCCAAGCGACTGAACTGCGCCAGCATCTTCTCCAGATTCAGGAGGCAGGGTGACGCCGCCTGGAACCAGAATGCAAGGCAAATCACGAGTGCCGGCGAGCGCCATCATCATTGCAGGCAAGCCTTTGTCGCAGGTAGCCACGCCCATTACCCCTTGACGAGTTGGCAAAGAGCGAATCTGGCGGCGGAATACTTGAGCTGCATCATTGCGGTAAGGCAAACTGTCCATCATACCGGTTGTACCTTGGGTGCGCCCATCGCAAGGGTCGGTACAGAATGCCGCGAATGGCAGGCAATGCCGCATCTTGAACTCTTCCGCAGCCGCTTGCATCAGCAAGCCAACTTCCCAGTGACCCGTGTGGTAGCCAAGGGCTACCGGAGTTCCATCGGCCTTCCGAATCCCACCTTGGGTACTCAGGATCAGGAACTGCTTTCCCGTAAGTTGATCGGGACTCCAGCCCATGCCCGCATTCTGGCTGTAGGCGAACAGATTGCCGCTGGGAGAATTTCGGAGCATATCCTCGGTAACTGGCACCCGTCCCTGCGGTCCGGGAGACTTCGTTTGAAGGTCGAAGATTGCTGGATTCTTGGAGTCGAGAATGTTCTCTGGTGTGATGCCTGCAGTATTCTTTTTGGGCTCGTTCAATGGGTGCGCTCCTTGCTTATGCTCTGGGGTTGCCGAACCGAGACGGCGGCGGCGTTCAAACTACCAAAATCCCTTGACTTTGTCAGTCCGTAGAGTATTTTTGCGTTCACTTTGAACTTTTCATAGGAAGGATCAGAATCGTTACAGAAGATCTCGATGCTCTATTTCGCAGTCGACTCGGGAACTACAAATAGCCGCGTTTGGTTAATGCGCGGCCAGGAAGTCGTGGCAAAGACGCAGGTATCGGTAGGCGTCCGGAACACTGCCATTGATGGGAACAATCGCGCACTCGTTGATGGTGTCCGTACCGCGATCCTTGACTTGAGCCCTGGACGCAAATCGGGCGAACAGCCTCAGATCGTCATCGCCGCAGGAATGATCACATCAAACCTGGGTCTGCATGAAGTCGCGCACGTCCCGGCCCCAGCTGGCCTCCATGAATTGGCCTCAAACGTTCAACAGCGGCAATTCGAAGATCTTAAGGGGTTTACTTTCTATTTCATCCCCGGAGTGCGTTCAGGTCCAGGCCATGCCGATCTGGACAATGTAGCCTCCGTCGATATTATTCGCGGAGAAGAAACCGAAGTCATAGGTGCGCTCGAAGAGATCGAACAGCCCTCAAAGGGTCCACTGCTCTATATTCATCTCGGCTCGCACACCAAGATGATCCAACTCGATGCCACTCGGCGCATATCCGCGGGCGCAAGCACCCTGGCCGGAGAGTTGACTCAGGCGATTGTTGAGCAAACCATTTTGCGCAGCTCTCTTCCCGAGACTCCGTTTGCTACTTTCAGTCCGATTTTCTTCTCCCAAGGGTGGGAGCACTGTCAGCAAGTCGGGTTCACACGGGGACTCTACGAGGTGCGAATTCTCCAGCTCAATTCTAAGTTCTCAAAACAGGATCTCGCTTCGTTCATGCTGGGTGTCATTCTGTTCGAGGAGTTCCGCTGCATAGAGTCTCTAACAAATAATGCCATCGGCCAGCAGGTTCTGCTGAGCGGGCTACCCCATCTCCAACCAGCCTGGACGTTCGCACTTGAAAGTCACGGCTTCTCTGTCCGGCGGCTAAGCGCGAATGAAACCGAGCGATGCTTCCTCACCGGCATGCTTCGCATTTTTCAACAGCGCATGACGCTCCGAGCCTGATTCCCAATCCAAACGCACTCCGATTATCGTACTGGAGTACATACGCACGGGGCCTAGCCAAACCAGGCTAGAGGGAACTTTTGCACCTGCGCTGTCCTTTCCGTGTTCAAAAGTTCGGAGACAAATCTACCGAATTTTGGCACTTTTCTGTAATCCGCCATTGAGAAGGCTGGATAAGTTCAACAATACCAGCTGGGTCTTGTTTTGGACCGGCGAGTGCTTAAGTAATGATGAGTCGGGGGTGTTTCTATGGGAATGAGACGGGTTGAAGTCGAGGCAAAATCGCTGCCGCTGGCAGTCAAACCAATAAAGCGGGTTACTAACTTTGACGATAGCTCCATCAGGAAAATGCTGCGAATTGCCTACACCGACTTTGTCGGCGAAGAACTGGAGATCCAAATGAGTCAAGACGCACCGTCCTCGCCAGCATCTAACAGAAGTTTCACTACCAGCCAAGGGTGGGCCGATTTAAGTCAGTTGCACAACCGGGCCGAACTCAAACTCTTCTGGGACATGTTTGTTCAAAAACAGATCTTTGTGTTCGAACAAGAATCTACTCTCCTCATTGAAGCCTCCGAAGAAACCAACTGGTGACCCCGACCGATCTAGCGTTCACCGCCACACACCAAATCAATCCTCCAGCCTCTCCGCCCCTGCGATATCAAAACAGTTGCACTTATCAATAAGCAGAGCCAAGCGAAGGCATCACCATATTGCGAATAAAACGTCATTTCTCTTTCGAAGTTGAAAGGCCCTTCGAGGAGGGTGCGCTGGTTACGTGGAACGGTCTTCACAACTTGCCCGTTTGAATCGATAATTGCGCTAATCCCGTTGTTTGCGGCTCGCAACAGATATCGGTGGTTCTCAATCGCGCGCATTCTGGCCATGTCTAGATGCTGAAAAGGAGCTGCTGACTCTCCAAACCAGGCATCATTCGTCACGTTGATAAAGAGTTGGCCTCCATCTCTCGCAAACTGCCTCACCAGATCAGGAACAACGGCTTCGTAGCAAATGAAGGTACCCACTGACCGCTGATTGTCGAGCGGCGTGACGACAATGCGGCTGCCAGATTTGAAATTTCCTGACTCCGTCGAGATCTTGTCAACGAAGAAGAAAAGGTTTTCATAGGGGATATACTCCCCAAAAGGAACCAGATGCACTTTGTCGTACTGAGAAATGACCCGGCCGTTTGGAGAAAGCATTGCAACGCTGTTGTAAGGATCTCTCGCGGTTTCGCTGTTTGAGCGCGGCCGGAAATCAACAAAACCGAAGGCAAAGTGCGCTCCTGACGAATTGGCAATATTCTGCATGTAGCGCCGAAATTCACGGTCGTGGTTAAAGTAGAACGCCGCCGGTGTCTCAGGCCACAGGATGAGATTGACTGATTTGCTTGTCAACCCTAATTCCGTCGGTGAAATTGACAGGTGTGCCAGCTCCTCTAAGAGAGAAGCTCTCGCAGAAGCGTTCAGTTCTTGGTTCATGTCAATGTTCGTTTGAACGATGCGAACCAGATGGGGAGGCTCGCGAAAATCTCCGCCGATCGAGGGGAGCCCTAACAATAAACAGGAGATCAGCGCTGCGACGCTTCCTAGGCGCAAGACAGCAGAACGTGACGGACGAATCAGAGCCTCAGATCCAAAAGCGCTCACACAGATCGATACAAACGACAAACCGTAGACGCCCGTCCATCGTGCAACCTGCGAAAGATTGACCGCATCCACCAATCCATACCCCAGCAAACACCATGGAAAGCCCGTAAAAACGTGTGCACGCAAATATTCGGTGCTCACCCAAAGGGCTGGCGCCAACCCGAAGCAAAGTGATCCGCCAGAGAGCGAAATTCGCGCAAAAGCCCATGAAAATATCGCGTAGAACAACGACAGGTAAAACGCAAGCAACAAGAACAACAGCTCGGCACCGGCCCACGGCAAGCCGCCATGGTTGCGCAGCACATGGGCGATCCAATGACAGGTTCCGACAAAGAAGACAACGCCGGTGACAAACCCGTACAGCAGCGCTCGGTAACTTGACTTTTCCCGGAACGAGGCCAGGAGCAGCGGCAGCTGGCAGATCCAAACTAAGGGCCAGATCCCCACCTTGGGAAACACAGCCCAGTTCAACACACCCGCGCTGACAGCTAAAAGCAACTTCCTTTGGAATGTCAGGTTAGAGAGATTTAGCAAGGTAAGACGGGTTGGATTTTCTGAGGACTGCCAACTGCCCTCGTGGGTAAGGATGCCAAACTAACCCTGCTTGAATAGCTGCTCATAATTCTCAGTCGTCCGGCGGGCGATCATTTCGATCGACAGGCCTTTCAACTCGGCCATGGCTCTCGCGGTTTCCACCACAAAGGCAGGTTCGTTGCGCTTCCCTCTATGTGGGACCGGTGCCAAGAAAGGTGCATCCGTTTCAATGAGCAATCGATCCATCGGTACCCGATATGCAACGTCGCGAACAGTACGGGCCTTTGGAAAGGTGAGCATCCCGGAGAAAGAAATCCAGAACCCCATCTCCAAGCCGACCTGGGCAAACTCCAACGATCCAGAATAGCAGTGTAAAATTCCACCGATCTCCGGCTGCCCCCAATACTCCTCCAGGACCCTCAGAGTTTCCTCCTCTGCATCCCGGGTGTGAATGATTATGGGGAGGCGTCGATCGATAGCAAGCTTCAACTGCCTGACGAAGACCTCGCGCTGCACGTCGCGAGGTGAATAGTCGTAGTGGAAATCCAACCCGATCTCTCCCCACGCCACCACCGCCGGGTGTTCCGCCAATTCTGCCAGCAGACGAAAGTCATCGTCGGTCGCGAGCGCGGCTTCATGGGGATGAATTCCAATTGAAGCGTCCAGACCTTCAAAAACTTCAGCCAGTTTGATGGCGCAATCCAGGGTGCCTGGTCCGGTGCCCGAACCAATGGCTAGCACCCGGCTGACTCCTGCGGCCTTGGCTCGTTCAATGACAGATCCCCGGTCCGAGTCAAAATCCACCGAATCCAGATGAGCGTGAGAATCGATAAACATAGGTTGAAACAATCCACCAACTGATAGCCGCTCAGCCAGTTCAATGGTTCAATGTTTTCACCCTTCGCAGGCTTCTTAAATACTCGATGCCAATAGGCAGGAGCGAGAGGAAAACAATCAGCAAGACAACCTTCTCCAGGTTCTTGTGGACCCAGGGAACAGAACCCAGATAGAACCCGGCAGCCGTCATGGAGCACACCCAGAAGATTCCACCGAAGACATTGTAGCTGGCAAATCGTGTGTAAGACATTTGAGCAACGCCCGCTACGACGGGCGCAAAGGTTCGTGCGAACGGAACGAAGCGCGCAAGGAAAATCGCCTTGCCGCCGTGCTTTTCATAGAACTCCTTTGCGTAGAGCAAGTGTTTGCGCCGGAACCAAAAGCTGTCTCGCTTGGAATACAATGCCTCTCCGGCCTTGTGACCGATGCTGTATCCCAGGGCGTCTCCAACAATGGCCATGACGCTCAACAGCAGCATGAGATATCCCAGGTCAAAAAAGCCCTGTGCCGCAACTAGACCCGCGGTAAAGAGCAGTGAATCGCCGGGAAGGAAAAATCCGATGAACAGTCCGGTTTCGGCAAACACAATCGCCGCGAGGACCACATAACCGCCCGAGCGAATTAACTCTATAAGTTTTTCTGGATTGTAGAGACTTCTAAGAAACTCGATGACAGATTCCACAGAACCTCAATTCGCAGGCTGATTTCATGCAGGGAGCCACGCACTGAAAGTGATGAGGCCCAGATTTCATGCCAGCACAAAATTGCCTTTCGATTACGATGATTTTCCCTTCATGAGGGTCACGCAAGGGTTGGACTGCCCGATGGGAATCACCTTTACGAATTTACGAATTCAAACGCACTGATTTGACGACTTCCATAAACTTTCGGGCGTTCTCGGTGATCTTGCCAAAATCTTTGGCGGCTACGGCTGCCTTGTCGACTAGCTCGGATCCAACAGCCAACGCCGTCGCGCCCGCGGCCAGAAATTCAGCTGCGGTGTTCACATTCACTCCCCCGGTTGGGATCAAGTCGATCTGAGGGAAGGGGCCCTTCAATGCCTTGATGTACTTCGCTCCACCGACATTGTCACATGGAAACACCTTCACAAAATCCGAACCTGCTTCCCAAGCCGTCACTACCTCGGTCGGCGTCAGTGCACCAGGAATGATCACCTTGCTATAGCGTTTGCACATCTCGATAGTAGGAACTTTGAGCGACGGTGTAACGATAAACTCCGCGCCGGCCAAAATGCACGCACGCGCGGTTTCCGGGTCGAGTACTGTTCCAGCACCTACGAGAATTTTCTTTCCGTGACGATCAACGACCCTCTCAATCGCCTTGATCGCACCCGGCACGGTCATCGTGATTTCCAGGATAGAGACTCCTCCTGCGGCGATCGCCTCGGCAACGGCGACAGCCTCGTCGGCCGAAGCCGCCCGGACGACGGGAACTAGCCCGCAATCAACGATCTTGTTAATGATCTTAAGGTTTGGCATGAGTGATCTCCTTCGGTCTCCACGTCTATTTCAACACCACAAAACTCTTCTTCCGAAACTCATGAAACATTCGGCGAATGGCATCATCACAAACCTTCACAGACCGGCGCTCGTGCCGGCGCTTTGAGACAATCTCGGGCAACGCGCGAACACAATCCCACAACCCCAGAAAGAAGGCCGCGCGCAATGTAAGCGCCGCTTTGAGACACAAAACAGGGAGTACTCCGAGGTGCGCCAGCCACATTCCCGGATCATGCAAGTTCTTCCAGAGAAAAATAAATCGGTTTCGGATATTCATGCGATCCAGTCGCAAGCCTCGAGTGGATTCGCGAGGGTCACTCGTCGCATCCAGATACACCACACTCTTGGGCTCGTAGTGAATTACCCATCCGCGCTTCCAGGCACGATAGGATAGCTCGACGTCTTCCCAGTAGAAGGGTGACATCAGCGGTTCGAATCCTCCCAGTTCCTGCAGTTTCTGGCGATTCAATGCACAGAAACCACCATAAATACTGAAAGAATAGCAAGCAGTCCCTGCTTCTGGTGCGTGCCCGTCAGAGACGTCATAGTTACGAAACGCTTTCCAGAAACCCCAGCGGAACTCACCGATCTTTCCGCCAGACTGAAACGAGGAACGATCCCGTAGCATTGACTTGAAACAAACTCCAAAAACACGCGAATCCTGAAAATGCGGAAGCAAGGCCAGAATGAACCCTTGATCCACCGCCACATCGTTGCTCAATAAGATGATCGTATCGTGACTGCAAGCGGTAAATCCCAGATTGCATGCCAGCGCGAAGCCGCTCTTACGCCGCCGAGTAATTAACTTCACTCTTTTTTCTGGAATCGTCTCAATCCAGGGAATGGTGTCATCCACGCTGCCATCATCCACGACAATCACTTCCCAAGATCCCCCGGTCTTGTCCTGGAACTCTTTGGTCGCCAGTAACAGGGACGGAAACATCTCTTCCAAAAGCAGTCGGCCGTTCCACGAGGGAATGACGATGCTAACAGACAGGGCAGCGGCGGAAGTCATTCAAGATGTTGTTTGAGGACTTGGGCAAGTCGGTGGATGCCGGCGCGGATATTATCTTCGCTTTCCTTTGAAAACGCCACACGGAGCGTGTTACGCCCTGTGCCATTGACGTGGAATGGAGATCCGGGAACATAGATAACTCTGGCTTGCTCAATCGATTCGGGGAGAATGGCCTCGGTGTCGAGACGGGCAGGCAAACTGATCCAAAGAAACAAACCACCAGCGGGCCGAGTCCATTGAACCTCGGACGGCATCGCCGTTTCGAGAGAGTCGAGCATCGTGCGGCACTTCTGTTTATAGAATTCACGAATTCCCGGCAGATGCTGTTCGACAATGCCCTGACGCAAACACTCATTAACGATGCGCTGGTCGAACATGCTGCCGCACAGGTCGGTGGACTGCTTGACAAGATCCAGTTTCTCGATAACCGGCTTTGCGGCTATGATCCATCCCACTCGCAGTCCAGGTGCAAGAATCTTCGAAAAGGTGGACAGATAGATCACGTGTCCTTCCGTGTCCATCGATTTTATCGGCCGCAGGTCAGAAGCCATCTGCGGGTCGAAGCACACTTCTCCGTAAGGATCGTCTTCAACAATCAGCAAGCCGTACCGAATCGCAACGTCCAGCAAGGCTCGGCGCTTTGCGGGTGAAACCGTCAAGCCTGAAGGATTCTGAAAATTAGGAATCACGTAAAGGAGCTTCGGGCGCTTTCCCGAGCGCTTGCAGGCTTCGATCCGAGCGATCAGATCTTCAACCTCGATACCATCAGGTGCCTGGCGTACTCCTACCAATTCGGCTTGCAGATTTCGGAAAGCGGCAATCGCGCCGATGTAGCTGGGCAGCTCGACCAAGACGACATCACCGGGGTCGAGAAATAGTCGGCCAACAAGATCCAACGCCTGCTGGGAGCCGGAAGTGATACAGATTTCCTCGGTCGTGCAGGTGATGGCTCTTCGCACCCGACTGAAGCTGGACACGGCATCTATCAAGCCCGCATATCCCAAAGTCAACCCATACTGTAGAGCGGCTCTCGCGTCCGTTTCTAGAATCGAAGAAGCAATTCTTTGAATCTCGTGGGCTGGAAACGTATCAGCACTCGGCGTACCAGCCGCAAAGCCTATGATGTCTGGCTGCATTGCAAGCCTCGCCATCCGTCGAATGGCCGAATATTGCATGCAGGCGGTATCTTGAGAGAAGAGAGCAGTGAACTCAGTCATCGAATCAAACCCGGAAGCTCCAAGCTTCGCTGCTCACCTCAGCAGAATATGCTCAGCAGCCATAACCGCATTCACCGCAGCCAAGCGTAAATTGTCGGACGCTGCCCAGAACCAAACGCCACGAGGATTAAGAAAATCGCGCTTGAATCCTCCAATCTGAACGCCTTCGGTCCCGGCAACTTGTACTGGCGAAGGGGGCTCATTGTCGGTAGCGCTGACCGAGATCATGTCCGACTCAAGACACTTCTCCAAGTGCTCGATCCGTGTGGCGGGATCTACCTCGACAAAGAAGGAGAAGCCGTGAGAATGAAAGACGGGTGCCTGAATCAGGGTAATGCTCGGCAACGGCAAATCGGGGCCTAACAGTGCCCTGATGTGGCAGGAGATCACCTTTTCGGAAGCGATCAGTGTCTCCTTGGCCTCTTCTCCCAGCCTCGACAGCAGGTTGAAAGCAAGCTGGCGGTCGAAAACACTTTGGGGGCTCTTCTGGAATGAAAAAACGTTAATGGTTTGCTGTTTGAGTTCCTCTACGCCACCGCTCCCTCGCTCCGAAGCGGGTTCGAAAATACTGACTACAATATTGCCAACAACGAAAGCTTGGCTCAATTTCTTCAGGATGGCCGCCACGGTGATCGCAGCAGGATGAGGTGAAGCGACACAACCCCGAGGGAAAGAGATCGGTTTATCCTCTGATTGGTTTTCCAGAAACACCGGGACGGACGCGTCTCCTGAAAATGCATGGCTCAGGTCGACCAGCAAAAACTTGTTTCTGATTGCCAGATGAGCGTGCGCGATTGTTTGGTCCGGGTTGGACGCAAAAAAAGCAACGTCGAGAAACTCAAGGCTGCTTTCACTGACCGCCAGCGAAATCACCGGTTCCCCCTCAAACTCACTGACACGGCCCAAATCTTCGTCGCTGTCGAGCAAGACAAGCTTCTTGAGAGGAAACTTTCGATCGCGCAAGACTGACTGGATCTCGCGCCCTTTTAGCGTGGAAGCGCCGACGACGGCAGTCCGCAAAGAATGAGATTTTTTGAAACGCATGAGTTGGCGAGGGGTTACTTCGTATCGTCAGGGTTGGGAAAGAGTCGCTCCGGGGGCAAGATGGCCTCTTTGTGTTTCACCATTTGGTAGATCTTCATCAAGAATCCCGAAGTAGCGTACCCTGTCGCCAAAATCAGCAGCACCACCTGGGAATACAGATAAATGAGGGCTACTAGCAATGCCAGCAGGTAGAAGCTCACATAGGACTTGCGGCTGCGCATGTCGATGTGCTTGAAACTGGGATATCGAATGGTGCTGATCATCAGGAAAGCCAGAAAGCCCACTAGAATGTTCCACAGTGCCCCAGCCGGCCAATGGGTGATTGGCTCGGGCGTGAAATGCACGATTGCGGCAACCAACCCAGCTCCAGCGGGAATAGGCATACCTACAAAAAACTTCTTTGAACTACTTGTAGGTGGCTGAGGTTTTGTGGTTTGAATGTTAAAGCGGGCCAGTCGCATGGCGCCACAAATGACGAACGCAAAACAAACAATCCACGCAATCTGTTGGACATGCTTTGCGTATGGCGGGACTGTGGCGACAATCGACTTGGCCCCCCAAAGGTATGCCAACACGGCCGGAGCCAACCCAAACGTGATGACATCGGCCAGGGAATCCATCTGCACGCCAAACTCGCTGCACGAATTCGTAAGACGAGCAATGCGACCGTCGAGGCCGTCGAAAACAACCGCAAAACCAAGGGCTATTGCCGCCAGATCAAACTCCCCCTTCATCGTGTTGATGACGGCATAGAAACCGCAGAAGATGGTGCCTATTGTGAAAAGTGTCGGCAGGATGTAAATCCCACGCCGCGGCTGCCGGCTCTTGCCTTGTAATTCAGTCATGCTTGATCCTCCCTATGACGCTTGCCCCGCCCCGCACCCTGTCGCCCAACTGAATCGACAACGTGACCTTCTCGGGCAGGAAAATATCGACACGAGAACCAAACTTGATCAAACCAACGCGCTCGCCTTTAGCCACCTTGTCGCCGGGCTTTTTCCAGCAAACGATGCGCCGGGCAAGAATTCCAGCAATCTGACTAAACTTAATTTTATCTGACCCGCTTCGAATCACCAACACATTCTGCTCGTTCTCCGCAGACGCGGCCGCATCGAAAGCTACCTTGAACTTCCCGGGAACATAACGAACGCTCTCAACGTGTCCAGCAACTGGCGCGCGATTGATGTGGACGTCGAACACCGAAAGAAAGATCGAAACCCGCGTCGTCCTGTCGGGTTCAGCGACAATACCGACAACCTTACCATCGGCGGGAGAAACAATCGCGGACTCCTCAGAAGGGATGAGTCGTTCCGGGTCTCGAAAGAAATAGGCGATGAATAACGCCAGGATGAGGAACACGGAAGCAGGCCACCTCATGCCGGCGTAGAAAAGCAGCCCGGCAACAAGCAGCAAGGGAAGGAGAAAAGGATAACCTTCTTTGGCCATGGTTCCTCAGAAGAGTGAGACGCCTCTGACGCCGAAGCGCAAATGACAGGCGTCCGTTAGCAGCTTGAAGTGCCTTTGTTGAGGGCATTCCGAGGAAGACATCTGCCCAGCTTCCGTCGCTAGCGGCAGGGCGGTCTCGAACTCAGCGTGATTATAGCTCACACCTCGCAGGCGCCCATGAAAAAGGGGAACGTAAACGTTCCCCTTTCGAAAGCGATCTCTCGATCTAAGCGCCGAATCTGGCAGGACAAATTGGAGTGGACTTACTTTGCCGGGCCTGCTGAAGCAGACTGCTGGCGGTATTTCTGAATCATGAACTCCATCTGGTCCTTCACATGCAGCTTCATCTTTTTGAGATTGACTTCTTCTACTTTCTCCTCCTCGGAAAGATGAACCTTGTGGACTAGTTTGTCCAGTTGCTCGTCGTACTGGTGATGCTTCTGTGCCAGCCTTCTGAAGTCTTCATCAGACTGCAAGAGATGTTCCTTGATGTCTACAGTCCCCTGTTCCATCACCCTACCTCCTTAGTCGATAACTGAGAGGATTCTGTGGCTTGCATCGAGACTCTCAAAAAAACTAACACAAGCAACTCACTGCTGACAAGAACAATTTCCCTGCCGAAACCGGAGGCGTCATACAGCAAGTGGCGAGACTTCAATGGTTTGCAAACAGCCATCAAAGCTTCAAATACCCCTTCAACCGCCTTGAATGAGAGCGGCTCACGGGAATCTCAGTTTGGCGCTTGTCAGCCATCTTCAGCTGCAACGTGCGGTTGAACCACGGAACGACTTCCTTAATCTTGTTCAGGTTCACCAAAAATGAGCGATGTACTCGCCAGAAAATCTCTGGATCGAGATTTGCCTGCAACTCTTCGAGCGTTCGAAAATTCGTCTCACCGGAAAGTTCGACCGTCGAAAGATGTACCACGCTGTCGGACACGCTGGCGAAAACAATCTCCTCCGAATCGATCAGCAGGTTGCGATTCTTATCCTTAAGCAAAAGCTTTGACTTCTTCTGCGCTGCGGGCGCCATCAAACTCATCAGATTTTTGAGCTGGCTATGCATCCCCGATTCCGATTCCAGCTGCTTCTTGGCTCGCTGCACAGCCTTCTCAAGACGTGATTTCTCGATCGGCTTCAAGATATAGTCCACTGCACTCACGTCAAACGCCTGCACCGCATACTGGTCGTACGCAGTCACGAAAATCACTTGAGGCAGTTCGTCCTTGCTGGCCAGCCGCTCAACCACCTTAAAACCGTTCAATCCGGGCATTTCGATATCTAGAAACAGAAGGTCGGGTTCCAACTCCTCAACCAGTTGAATCGCTTCAATCCCATTGCGCCCTTGCCCGATCACTTTAACATCTGGGATGGATTCCAAAAGGAAGTTGATCTCTTCCAAGGCGGGTTGTTCGTCATCAACAATGATGCACGAAATCGGCATGAAACCCTCAGATCACAATTGTGCCCCGCACTGCGATAACGGCCGGGCTGCACACACCGTAAATCACGATACGGGGGGAATCCGGATCTCTGGATTCCAGATCCAGAATGTGACCGTAACTGAAAATATCAGCACTCTGCGATTCTGGACACGATTTTCCCCTACCGCAGCAAAGCAATTGTTTGCTCAACGTTCAACGTCACCACAATCAACTAGGCCATGGCTGTCTGCGTTTCGCCGCTCCTGCACGCCGTGTGGGTTAACCCGCCCTTTCGCGGACGGCCCCCTCCTGAATCGGGATCTCAATGTGGGTGAAGGTCCCGTGCCCGGGGAAACTCTTCACGCTAAACACGTAATCAGAGTGGTAGACAACCTTGAGGCGTTCGATAATGTTGCTGATGCCTATGCCGGAACTGTAAACGTTCGGAATTTCGTCTTCCGCCATTCCCACGCCGTTGTCTTCCACTTCAATCGAAATTCGGTCTTGATTGCGTGTCGATCGAATAGTGATACGTCCCCCTTCGATCTTTGGCGCTATGCCATGTTTGATCGAATTCTCGATAATCGGTTGCAAGATCATGCTCGGTATCAGGCAACTGAGAGTCTCCGCATCAATCTCCTTTTCGATTCGCAGCTTGTCCTTGCCAAAACGAATCTGCTCAATATCGAGATAGTTGTCTATGAACTCCAGATCTTCCCTCAGCGAAATGAAGTTTTCATGCCCTTGCAGGAGCTTGCGCAGGATGTGCGAAAGCTTGATAACCATTGTGCGCGCTTTGGCTGGATTGGTCCGTATCAGCGATGAAATTGAGTTCAGTGTATTAAACAAAAAATGCGGATTGATCTGGTTGGCAAGTGCGTCCAGCCTCGACTTTACAACCAACACCTCCTGCTCAGCCAACTTCATTTCCAGCCGCGTGTTGTTCCAAATCTTCAACGTAATGCCAACGCAGCTTAGCGTCGTGACAAAAATCAGCAACACGATCACAGGATCAGACGATTCCAGTCGAAAAAGCCAATTCTGCGGAAAACTCCGGTCCAACACGAAAAAAACCGCTTCGGCTACAAGACAGCTGAAGAGTAGCACCAACTGCCACACAACTTTTCGAGACTGGACTCGGGACCGCAGCGACTGGAAAATGTTCATCACCACGAAGGGAGAGAAGTTCCATATTTCCTCCTTGCGTGGTGTGAGGTTGCGCAAAAGGCCGCTGGCCAAGCCAAGAATAGCCGCCAGAGGCAGGGCGAGCCACTCACGATGAAACATGGCCGTCAACCCCACGAGACAACCAACGATCAAACCGACGACGTTACCTCCCAGCAGACCTGCGATGAAAGTACCCTCGAGCGTCAAGTCGAAAGCCGGGTAGCCCAGGCCGTTCCGAATGGCGACTCCAATCGCGAGCGGCACTCCCCAATACAACACCAGGTTTAATTTCTCCTGAGATCCCCGCGGTTCCGCGTACAGTGTTTTCTTGAATTTCAGAGAACGCGCCAGTAAGGCAGAGAGCGACGCTACAATACCCAGTTTTACCAGCAGGATGATAAGAATGTCTTTGTTGTCGGAAAAGAAGTGCATTTACCCTTCAGCAGACGGAACCTAACGGGGCCGACGTTCTCCCCCGCCGCGCTGGTCAAGCATATCCAAAATCCTCTGCCAATGCATCGGGTATCAGGGAGAAAGCTGTCGATGTGACTTAGCGAAGGGAAAGGTTTCCCGGAGATTGCGGGAGCTGGATTCATCGGCCAATAAACCCGGCTAGGAACTGTCTGCAACTCTCGCAGGTGCGCTTGCACCGATTTCTTTCCGGTGAGCGAAGAGATTTAAACGAGCAGCTCGGAAGACAAAGAGACACTCTGACTTTCCACGGTACCCTCACCCGCTCGCCGCGTCTGAACGGTTCTCTTGTGCTCAGCCTCGGCCGCCGGAAGTTTGGCCTGCGACAGATACATCCAATGCCCGGAACCGCAGACCGAGCAGATTAGGATACCCGAACTGGAGACCAGGCTTCGACGAGTCTCGCAATCGGCACAATAGACGATGCGATGCTCCAGATAGCGTACCGGCCTATTCTTCGACTCAGCTCGCCATTCAAGCCAGTTCATTCTCGCCATCTTCAACCAGTGGACTCGGGTCATAGTTCACTCTCCTTGCCTTTCCCATAAGTTTAATCGCGACGCCAGCAACTTGCGGCTTCGAGAAGAAAGCCGCGGCCACCTCAAAATAGTCCAGCTTCATAAGCTTGAGACCCGCCTGCTCGATATCACGCCGTATTTCAAGCGCCGGATGGCACTCGTCTCCGAGCAAAGCACAGAGAGGACGTGCCAAGTGCTGCCAACGACGTAGTTTGGTGCCGGGCTCCGCCGCCACGTGGGCCATAAACAGAAACCGACCACCTGGCTTTAAAACGCGTTGTATCTCCCGCATGACGCTCGCTGGATCAGTTCTCCAACAAAGTCCTTGTGTGCTAATCACAGCGTCCAAGCTGTCATCTGGTACGGGAAGCTGCTCAGCGTTTCCGACCCGGAGGTCTAATCTCACACCCAGCTGGGCGCCCAACTCCATCAAATAACCGTGCATATAGATGTTGGGCTCAATGCCAATCCACTTAATGCCAACAGGGAAATACACCAAGTTCGCCCCGGTTCCTGGGCCAATCTCAAGAACGTTCCCCCTGATCCCGGAGAACAGAGCTTGTTTTCTGTCCGCGACCCTTAGCTCGTACCATCCATTGAATCTCGCCTGGAGCAGGGCTTGAGCCCATTGCCAACAGCGCAGCTTCGGGCGGCTGCGAGCTCTCACGGGCATCGGCAGGAAACTGGTGCAAATCACGACTCGCTCCGCAACAAGGCACGCCTTCATTCAAGAAATCGGGCTCAATAGTGAAATGACGTCACCTTGCCGGGCTATCACTGTCATCAGTGCATACACCGCGTCATCGATCTGGCTCACAGCGCAACGGTCCACAGCAACTAGCCTTCTCCCGAGTTCCAGGTCGCCGAACTTCAAGTCGCCGCGAGCTGCCTTACCCAAAAGCCTGCGCGCTGCCGCCCAGCCGGAACGTGACGCCCTGCGCGTCATCAACTGTCGAAAACGTCAGCATGGTTCGCTTCTCTCCGGTTGGGACCAAAGCACCGGGTGTTCCAATCCGGATCGATGTCAGCAAGCGCCTTATAATCAGCAACTTTAAGTGAACTGTGAGGTTTAACTGAAGCTGAGTGACGAAATCGAAGCGGCGAAATAAAGTCACTTCGACCTTGCATCGTCATCAGTATTTAATGCTTGGAGAAAATGATTGAAGAAAAGATGAAGGGAGGATTGATGAAAAACGGACTCGCTACTTTCAGCTCAATTGCCAGCGCGGCTGATGCTTAAACGCTTCATCTTCGAATTGAGGGTGGTGCGCTTCATGCCGAGGCGTGCTGCAGCCCCCCGTGGCCCGCCGACCTGCCAGTCAGTCGCGCGCAAGACTTGAAGAATATGTTCCCTTTCAGCATCCGCAAGAGTCAGCATACTCGGCTCCATAACATCCGCGTTGGCTGACGGCCTCTTCTGCCTTTCTCCAGATCTGCGATCCTTCGATCGCCGGTCTTCGGCATCTGAGGGGCGACCGTCCCTACCGCGAAGTTCGCCTATCGGAAGCTCCAATTCGCTCCCGCGCGACAAGATCGCGGCCCGCTCCACGAAATTCTCAAGCTCCCGAATGTTGCCGGGCCATGAGTATCGGCGAAGGGTATCCAGGGCTTCCGAAGCGATGAAGGCGATTTTCTTATTGAGTCGCAAGGAGTACTTCTGGGCAAAATAGCGAACCAGCTTGGCAATGTCTTCCTGGCGGTCACGAAGCGGCGGCACGGTGATTGGGAAAATATTCAGGCGATAGAATAGATCGCTACGAAACTGACCGTCCCGCACCATCTGCGACAGATCCCGGTTGGTGGCAGCCACCAGACGGACATTGACGCGAAGCGTCCGGACGCTGCCGAGCCGTTCAAACTCCATCTCCTGCAGCACGCGCAAAAGCTTGGGCTGCAACTCAAGAGGAATGTCTCCCACTTCATCTAGAAACAAGGTTCCCAGATGCGCCAGTTCGAAACGACCGATACGCTGGGCTATGGCGCCAGTGAATGCACCTTTCTCGTGCCCGAACAACTCGCTTTCGAGCAATCCAGTTGGAATCGCCGCGCAATTCAGCTTCACAAAAGTCCGTTCCTGCCGGGTGCTCAGGCCATGGATGGCACGTGCAATGAGTTCCTTACCCGTGCCGGTTTCACCCCGAATGAGCACAGTAGAATCAGTCGGTGCCACCGTCTCAACCAGGCGAAGGACCTTCTTTAGGGCTTGGCTTTCGCCGACGATTGCTCCGAAGTGGTACTCCGTTCGGATTTCGTCCTCGAGATATAGCTTCTCTTTGTTCAGCCTATCCTTCAACGTGGCAATCTGCTGGTATGCCAGCGCATTGTCGAGCGCTATGGCCGTCTGCGCTGCCACCTGGGTCAACAACTCCAGATCGTCTTGCTGCAAAGCATTCGACTGCCGGCTTCCAATGTTCAGTGTGCCAAGTACCCCATTCTTGGTGATCAGAGGGAGGCAACACAAAAACTGAATCCCTTGGGAAAACATCATTTGAGTCGTGACAGAAGGAAATCGTCTGAGACCGTCCAGGTCAAAACTTACCGGTTTGCCCGAGCTGAATGCCACTCCCGCTGGACTGGACTCAGCACTCGCAGAAACCTGAGGCTGAACCAATGCTTGCCCGCTGTTCAGTTCCACTGCCTGGAATCGCAACTGGCCCGATTCTGCATCGTGCAGTGCCAGACTCGCGTAGTCGTGGGGGATAACTCGCCGCATGCAATCGGTTACGGATGCAAACAACGCATCGAAATCCAGACTCGACACGAGCGCGTTGGTCACATCCAGCAGGAGACCGAGGCGGTCCCGTTCGCGGGAAAGTTGCTGCTGGTGGGCCAAAGCAACCCGATAATTCAGTGCGTTGTCGAGGCTGACGGCCACCTGATTGGCAGCTTGTTGCATGAAGTCCAGGTCTGCCTTGCTGTAGGCCGCTTCGCTGACATTGCCGAACCCGAGAATGCCGATGCAGCGATGCGCACTCATCAGAGTCAACAAACAATACGATTTCACCTGGTGTTCGCGCAGAATGGCCAGTGATCTAGGAAACTGTGTCTCCTCGTCAACGTTGTTAATGATGTACGGCTTGTGATTCTGCCAGACCCAGCCGGCAAAACTCTCGTTAATGGGAAACTCGGCGCCCGGCTCAATGTTCCTATGCCTCACACCTTCAAGCAGGTACAGACGCATCACATCGTGCGCGGGTTCGTGAAGCAGGACGTTTAGAAAATC